>Ga0182735_1002081_pt1 | contig 12577 bp, 22 predicted proteins | sample eDN5th30CKraftMG_FD_128524 | JGI IMG/M metagenome (GOLD analysis project Ga0182735, IMG submission 128524) | Enriched Miracle-Growth compost microbial communities from Emeryville, California, USA - eDNA 5th pass 30_C Kraft MG (version 2) (version 2) ... | reverse complement strand
TTGGGGGCGGACCGGATCGCGACCTGTATCGACGCAGTTTACGATTTGCCTGGGCGCTCCGAATAGAAGGCCGGACGCGGCGTTCCCACATTTCCGCTCGATACCACCTTATCCTGGCAGCGCGACGGAATCCGACCTGCCTGTGCTGCCCGCAATGATGATTTCAAAAGGGAAAATGGCGGAGACGGAGGCAGCCCTAACCTTGTCCAGCCCTATTTAATGCCGTCCAGATAATGCACGGTTTTCCGTCATTCTTATGAGAACAGTTGTAGAACGCTGTTCAATCGTGTTTAATGGTAGCCAGATTTCCTAGTGGGGAAAATGGTGTGGTTACGAGGTTAGGCGGACATGCATAAACGTCGAACGAAGCCCGCGACGATTGCCGAGGTGAATGTCTTGGCGCGACAGCCGGGGCGTCATTCGATCGGTGATAGCCTCATCCTTTGTGTGAGTGCATCCGGCTCCAAAAGCTGGATTGCGCGCGTGCGGGATGCCGAGGGCAAGCGCCGGGACATGGGGCTGGGTCCGTTCGCGGATTTGACGCTTGCAGAGGCTAGGGAGCGCGCCCGTACCTTGCGCAAGGCCGGGCGAGATGGCCTGCCGATCCTGACCCGTGCGGAGCGCCGCAGGGCTATCAGGAAGGTGCCGACCTTCAAGGAGGCCGCCGAGCGAGTCCATGAGGAACGCAAGGGCATCTGGAGCAACGGCAAGCATGTCGATCAGTGGATTTCCACAATGGAGGCGCATGTGTTCCCGAAATTGGGCCACATCGCCGTCGACAGGATCGGGGTGGCTCAGGTGGTCGATGCCCTGTCAGATGTCTGGCAGAAACGGCCTGAGACAGCCCGCCGGGTCCGCCAGCGTGTCATGGCGGTACTGAATTGGGCGCATGCCCGCGAATATCGCACCACGCAGGTTTCCAATGATGCGGTGGGGCTGGGTCTTGGCCCGCAGCGCGATACGAAGGGCAATTTCGCAGCCATCCCCTATACCGGCGTCGCCGACCTGATGCGGACCCTCCGCAAATCGGAAAGCATCGGCAATCTGGCACTGGAATTCCTGATTCTGACGGCCGCCCGATCTGGTGAGGTTCGGGGCGCCACATGGGATGAGTTCGACCTCGACGCCAAGCTCTGGTCCATTCCGGCCGGGCGCATGAAGGCAGGCAAAGAGCATGTCGTACCCCTGTGCGATCGGGCAGTGGCGATCATCAAGCGGGCGCAGGGGATTCGTTCCAGCGATACCGTTGTGTTTCCCGGCCTCAAGGGCAAACCCATGAGCGATGCCACAATGGCGAAGGCGCTGCGGGAGGCTGGTGTGACCAAGGAAGCTGGGACCGTGCATGGCATGCGTTCGGCCTTCCGCGATTGGGTGAGTGAGGAAACCAGCTTCCCCGGCGATGTTGCCGAGGCGGCGCTGGCCCATACCGTCAAGAACAAGGTGGAGGCGGCCTATCGGCGCGGCTCCCTGTTGGCGAAGCGCCGGGAGATGATGAATGCCTGGGCGAAATATTGTGAAGGCGACAGCAATGTTGTGCGGATGGTGGCGGGATGATCGAGGACGGCGATGACAGTGCTGATGATCTGAATACAGCCGCTTATTTGGCTTTGAGCCGGGTTAACGCCGACCCCGTTAGATGGATATGCCGCTTGCTGAGGTCGCCATACGAAATCCATCCACGCATGAGAAGCGCGTTGGCCGATGCACTGGAAGGTAGAAGCCACAGGGGGAGCCGCATCACATTTAAGCTTCAAGGCTCAAGTAAGGATACTGAGGCTCGATGGAAATTCCAGCGCGATATTTCAATAGCGGAATACATCGATGAGTTAAAAGCTGAAGGGTTGTCTGGAGAGCAAGCAGAGAACATTGCTGCCGATGAGTATCGGGTCAGCACAGCCACTTGTCATAAAGCCTATTTGCGAATGTTGGGAATGGAGCGGTGGCTTAAAGAAAATTTGCCTCAACGCCCTCCTCTCCAGCGGAAATACACAGACGCCCAATGGCGATTACACCAGATCATCGCCTATTGGGAATCAAATAAGCCATTGAAATAATTTAGGTTATTTCTTGTATCGAAAATAACTAAATTTGACGGCTGGATTTTGGGAGTTGTGACCCATCGTTCAACGGCATCCCGCCACGAACGCATGGGGACAGCACAATGCAGCCTATCACTTGCAGTGTGGATGATGCGGCAAAGGCCATCGGTATCGGTCGCGTCACCCTCTACAAATACATCAAGACCGGGAAGGTTGAGAGCGTTCGCGTCGGCGGTCGCCGCCTCGTGAAGATCGACAGCATCAAGCGCCTTGTTGGCGCGGAGTAATCACAATGCCCAGAATGAACAACACCCCCGCCCCGACGCGGGGCAGAGGTGCCGTGTGTCAATTGAACCCTGACACCAGCGCCTATACCACAACCGAAGCCCGCATCCAACACCTTGGCGCGCGTTTCGGTATCTCCCTCAACCGCGCGGCGATCCTTGCGCCGTTCGCATTCGGGGAGGGTGCCCATGTCTGACGATGCGCAGATGGTCACGCCAGAGGCAGCCGAATTTCTGACGATCATGTCAGAGGAAATTCGCCTGCCTGATGATTGGGGTGTTTCCGGCTTCTGGCTTTCATCGGCCCAGGAGCTTGCCCAATTCCTCGCAGATTATCGCGGCAAGTTCGCGCTTGAAGATGCTGCCATGCTGGCTGGCATTGGTGGGATGCTCGTTGTCATGGCGCGGCGCGAGCTTGAGGCTTCCGCTGCGGCAAGCGCTTTCCTGCGCGGTGATGGAGGTGCATCATGAACCAGCGCACCATCCACATTAATGCCTGCGTATTCGGTGGCCGTTATGTCGTGTCGTTCGAACCGCGTTCGATCGCGTGGCCCAGCATGGAGTTCCGCACCTATGCGGAGGCGCTAGGTTTTGCCGAGGCCCGGCAGAACGCCCATGGCTGGCCAATCATCGACAAGACGGAGGGGCAGCGCGATGAGTAAGATCATTCGTTTCCCTGTCGCGCGCCGTCGCCCGCATGTCCTGCTCTGCCGGGATGATGCATGGGACAGCTATAGGGTGGAGGCGATCCACTTTCCTTGCAATCCGGGCATTCTCAAATGGTTCGATGATATTGCGGAGGCTTTCGATCACGCCCTTTATGTGTCGGAAAAGACGGGCCTGCCGGTGATCGACCTGACCGAGGGGCGAGGTGCCGTTGCATGACGCTGGCGCAGGACATAACCCGTCACTTCGGCGGGGAATGGCACGGGACCTATGGGGCTTTCCCGGCGCCGGGGCATAGTCCATCGGATAGGGGCGTCACGGTCAAGGATGCCGATGGCGGCCGTGATGTGCTGTTCAACAGCTTCAACGGCGCGGATTGGCGAGATATCAAGGACGAGTGTCGCCGCATCGGCCTGTTGCCTGAATGGGAGCAGAGCGCCGCCGATAGCCAGCCTCGCGAAACCGGCCATTATGAATATGCCAATGCCGAGGGTACGGTGCTATATCGCACGGTCCGTATCGAGCAGGCCGGGAAGCGTAAGCGTTTCGCCGCGCAGCGTCCCGATGGTCGTGGAGGCTGGACTGGTGGCATCGGCGGTATCCAGCGCGTCCTCTATCGCTTGCCGGAGTTGGCAGCGGCCGATCCTGCCCAGCCTGTGTATTTCGTGGAGGGTGAGCGGAAAGCCGACAAACTGGCGTCATGGGGTTTCGTCGCCACCGCGATCGCGTTCGGGGCGAAGGGCTGGCAGCGGGACTATGCTGCGGCATTGTCTGGGCGCACGGTGATATTCCTGCCCGACAACGACGACACAGGCCGGGAATTTGCTGCCAAGGCTCGTGCCGATCTCCAAAAGTCCGGCTGCATCGTCCATGTCATCGACCTTCCCGGCCTGCCTGAGAAAGGCGACATAATGGACTGGACGGGCACAGCGGAGGAACTGCGGGCGCTGGTGGACGAGGCGTTGATGGGCGATCGTCTGCCCGGCCTGTGCGGGCCTGAGACATGGGACGGCGTTAAGGCCCCTGATCGCGAGTGGATTCTTCGCGACTGGCTTGTCTGTAAGGCGGCTGGCCTCCTCAGCGGGCAGGAAGGTGTAGGTAAGTCGTTGCTGGCTCAGCAGATGGCTACCTGCCTTGCCGCTGGTGCCCCCTTCCTTGGTCTGGAGACCCAGCGGGCACGAACGCTCTACCTTACATGCGAAGATGATATGGACGAACTGCACCGCAGGCAGGAGTCGATCAACGCTTCGCTTGGACTTTCGATGGCGTCGCTCAAGGGCTGGCTGCGCACGTTTTCCCTGAAGGGTGAGATTGGTAACGAACTGGCGACCTTCACACCAGACGGGCGCATGGTCGCAACCAAGCGCTATGATCAGGTACGCCATGCCGTGCTATCGTTCGGCGCTCGCCTCGTCTTTATCGACAACGCTGCGCATGTGTTTTCCGGCAATGAGAATGCCCGGCACGATGTTGCGACGTTCTTGGGGCTGCTGGAGCGTCTGTCCATCGAGATCAATGGCGCAGTCGTCCTGATGGCGCACCCGAACAAACAGCATGCACAGGGAAACAGGCAGGGCAACGAATATGCTGGCTCAGTGGGCTGGAGCGCTCACGTCCGTAACCGCCTCTTTCTGGACTGGGACTCGCCGGAAGACGGTATGCCGTCCGATCCCGATGCACGTGTTCTGCGTCGGTCGAAAGCGAACTATGCGGCTCGCGGTGAGGAAGTCCTGTTCCGTTGGCACAAATGGGCGTTCGTCCGTGAAGATGATCTGCCGGCAAACGTCGGTGCGGAGATTGCGGCTGTTGCGCGCGCCAATAGCGAGAACGAACGGTTCATGGAATGCCTCGCCAAGCTGACGGAAGAGCACCGCAACGTGTCGCATAGCCGCTCTGCAAGCAATTATGCGCCCAAGGTGATGGCGGCCATCCCGAGTGCTGGGGGCATGAGGATCAAGCAGCTTGAGGCGGCTATGAATCGCCTTCTGCACCTCGGCACGGTGCTTGCCGCTCAACCTTTATGGAGGGGAGCAGACCGGAAACCAGTGCTCGGATTGGCCATAAATCCTGACTCAAATGGCGTGCGGGACGGTGCGGGACGGCTCGATGAAAAACCGCAGAAAACCGCGCGGGAGCAGTTTGCGGAATCGTGCGGGACGGCGCGGGATGGCTCTATAGAAAATGGCGGAAAACCGCGCGGTGAGGTGCGGGGAAGAGGGTGCCCTAATACTACGTATATAGAGGGCGCGGCCAGTGAGGCCGCCGCGCCCTCTCCTGAAATGGCTGATAGCGATCCGGCGTCCCGCACATCTTTCGCGGACGATGATGGGCTGGATGAGAAGGGCGACATCATTGGATGGAACGAGTGAGATGGGGGGAGGCGATGACGAGATAGCTCAGATGTGCTCCATCACCGTTAATACGGCCCCTTTACGCGCGCGCCCGCGCTCGCGCGACGTCCGTATAATCACCCGCGTTCTCTCGCCAGTTACGCTGCATGGACTGGCGCTACCTGCATCCCGGACATCAGCGCAAACCCTGCCCGCCCGGATTCGCAGAAGTGTTCATCGTCGGCGGATGGCGTGGTGTGGAAGCGGCTTTTGGATCGCGCACCGACTGCAACAAGCGCTGGGTGCAGGAATGTGGCGGCGACAAACTGAAGGCGCGGCGATTGGAATATTTGGCTGCCCGACAGTATTACCGGGCCTTGATGCGCCAAAAGCCTCGCAAGCTGGCCGCTCGGAAGTCGATCACCAGCCCGGCTGTTCACACCGCCATCGAGTTCCTGCGCTCCCTCGAAGGCGGATCATGGCCGATCAGCGAAACGGGGCAGGGGGATTATTATTTCGGCGCCACCCGGCAAACCGGCGAGCAGCTTATCGATCGGGCGCGGCGCAGAGGGTTCAACTTCGACCCTGTGTGATTCCCGGTTGGGAAAGCGAGAGAGTGTTGCCGATATTGGCGCGATTGTACGGCTTTTGCGCCCGATATGGCAGACTGGATATCCGCCAAGGAAGCTTTCTCCATATTCTTCGTGCCGTCCGTAGAGCCATCATCCCCGACCGTCCATTCTCGCCCCATCGCTGATGATCGTCGCCCCCGGCCATCGGCACGTTCCCCCCAACCTATGGGGCCAATGGAGAATAAACATGTATTACGATCAAAATGGCCGCCCCGATCCCGATGGGGATTGCGAAATGAAGGACGGCAAGCTGATCCTTCGCAATGGCCGACACCTTCGGTTCAGTCTTGCCCATATGCGGGACGGAGCGCCAACCGGCCACGCGGTCTACCTTCAAGATATCACCACTAGTTTTTCTGACACTGAGCGCACCTTTGCCGACAGCGATGCTGGCCGAGAAGCGATTGCCCGCGCCAAGTCTGCCCATGATCTCAACGCCGGGCGCGAAGGATTCCGGCCTTTCTCCGATGCCGATGCGCTGGCGGCTATTCGCGCTGTTTCCGGCACCGGACACAGCATCATGGATCAGAACGCACTCGATCAGGCCAGCGCGGCATCCGACGCTGCCTATGCCCGTAGCGCCGCCGATCTCAATGCATGGCGCAATAGCTGAGGAGGGTCTGTCATGTCTTTGGAAAAACGGATCACATCGGCCCTGCGCTCCTCGTCCCGGCTGAAGGATGTGGAAGGCGTCATTAACGAGGTAAAGGACGCGATGGCGAAAGCCGCCGAAGATCAGGCGGTTGAGGAAGCGCGCAGCATCGATCCCGCATTGAGCACGGCGGAAGCGCGCGAGGCGCGGAACAATGCCGCAGACCTTGCCCATGATGTCCGCAGGCTGGAGGCGTCGCTGGGCCAGCTTCGCGAACGGCGGCAGGCGATCCGGGATGACGAATCCTTTGAACTGCGCCGCCAGCGGTTTGCCGCAGCCAAGGCCGAACGGGATGAACTGGCCGCGCTCATTCGCGCCCGGTATCCGGTGCTGGCGATGGAGTTGCTGGAAATGGTGCGGCGCATCGAAGCCAATGATGCCGAGATCGGGGAGGTCAACAAAGCCCGCCCGCGTGGTGAAGAAAGCCTTCTGTCCGCCGAGCATGTGGCGCGCGGCTTGCCCGGCTATACATGGCGCAACATGGAGCCGGTTACGCGGCTGGCAGATGCGACGCTGCCGATCATGTCGGGACCGGGAGTCTATCTGCCGATAGCCCATGCGCCGCTCTATGCCGCAGGCATTGAGAAGGATCAGGCCATCGCAGCCGAGGCCACCAGTGCGGAGATGATCCATGCCTGAGGCTAAAGGCCGCGACCGGAAGGGGCAATTCAGGCCGGGCAATCCCGGTCGCCCCAAGGGTGCGCGCGGCAAGGCAACGCTTGCCTGCGAGGCCCTGCTGGATGGGCAGGTGGAGCAATTGACCCGGAAGGCCATCGAAATGGCGCTGGCTGGCGATCAGGTAGCGCTGCGCCTGTGCATGGATCGGATTGCGCCACCTCGCCGGGACCGGCCCGTTTCCTTCAATCTGCCGAAGGTCGAGAACGCTTCGGACCATCCCCCCGCGCTGTTCGCCATCATGGGGGCGGTGGCGCGGGGGGACATCACCCCCAGCGAAGGGCAGGCGATGGCGGCCATGCTGGCGGAGCATCGCAAGGCCATCGAGACGGCGGATATCGAAATCCGGCTGGCAGCGTTGGAGGGACAGAATGGCTGTTAGCATCAGCCGCCGCCTCGCCGCGCTGGAGCGGGACTTGCGCCGGAGCATCGCAGGCAATCCTCCTCTGTCAGAGGCTGAGATCAGCAGCGCCATGCTGTGCTATCGCGGCGATCTCGATCAATGCTCTGGCGATCATGGTTATGTGCCTGCCGATAGATTTGGCGCAATGCTGCGGGCGATGAAACCCGATATGGGCCGCCTGTTCCTTCACGCCCATCCAACGGACCTGTTCCTGTGAGTGGGCTGCGTCGTCGGATCAGGCGTCAGCCATCCGTCATCCCTTGCGTGACAGATTTGATTGGGCTGCACATATGAAAGCGGGCGAGGCCGCAACAGGTACGGTCAACGCAGATTGGACACGTGCATTGGGCCTGTTGCCGGAAAGCGACGGGGAATGTCTGTTCGCGGCTTTCTCCGATCTGGAAGAGCGGCACCCCGAACTGATCGGACCTAAAGGCGGGTATGGCCCATATTATCGTGTGACGATGGAGGGGCAGCTCATCGGCTGCGACGATGGTGCGATCCTTGCCGACATCCCGCTTGCCGCCTTCGGCATAGAAGCGGGGATTGCGGCCTTGAAGCGGCAGGAGATCGAACGCGCGGCGCGCCTCGCCAAGTTCAACAGGGATGGCACCTAACCAGAAGGAGGATTATCATGGGCAAGACGCTTGGAGCGCTCGCTATGATTGGCGCTACGATTGCCACATCAGGAGCCGTCGCGCCGTTTGTGTCGGGCGCAATCGTGGGCATTGGCGGCGGCACCTTTGCGGCCCTCGGCGTCTCCGCCATCCTGACGCCTGTTTTATCGCTGGGCATTGGCGCATTTGTCGGCTCGACGCTGGGCGGCATCATCACGGGCAACCCCAGTTTGGGGAAACCAGACACTGCATCTGTGGCGCTCAAGCGGCCAAGGCCGGGTAATCCCCTGTTTGAAGTGGTGGAGGACGCAGCATGACGGCGATGAATTTGGTTGTCCAGGAGAAGGTGGGCGCGACCTACCTTCTGACCGATACAGCGGTCTATAATAGCGCGGATGGATCTATCCATAGCTTCTGGCCCAAGGTTACCGGCGTCGCCATTGGCGAGGATGGATATGCTGCTGTCGCGACATCGGGCGGGATGTTCTTCAATCACATCCAGCCGCATATCGCGGAGATGAAGGCGCCAACGCTGCGGGAGTTCATCGACGCCTTTCCGGCTGCTTTCCGTGCCGGGGAAAGAGCGTCGCGCTCGGAAGGCGGGAAGGGACCAATGGCGGCGGTCGTCGCGGTGTGTAACCGGAGAACGGGCAAGGCTGCTGGTTACGGGATAGCCAACGGCACGGTGCTCTGGGGTGGGCGATATCGGCCTTATACGATGATGCAGATGAGCCGGCATCTGACAGATTTCAACCCCGACCATTATCCGCATCTTGTCCATACCGAGTTTTGCGATCCCGGATGCTGGAACCCTGAGCGGGACGGAGTGGCTCTCATGGAAGCGCAGCGGGCCGATCCCTTTGATTTCGGGATCGGTATTGGTGGGCAGGCGATTCTCACACGCGTCGATCAATCCGGCATCACCCATAAGGTCATCAGGGCATGGGGCGACTGGCCTTTTCAGCCGATTGATCTGATCCGGGGTGACAAGCCGGGGTTGCTTGGCCATGTGCGGGCCAAATTGCTTATGCGTAATCAGCCGCCTCGCATGATCGAGATTGGTGGCACGGTGGTGGAAGCGGCATGAGATAAGGCTATCCGATAGGCGACTGGTGGGTTCCCCTGTGGGGATAGGCCATCATGTCGGACGGAATTGGTACGATTGGCGCGGGTTATCGGCGGACGGGTGCTCTGCCTGCCGCCAAGGGTGTCGGTTAAAGCGACTCCCTTTTCGCTATTACCCAGCTTGGCGATGACATCCTGTTCATATATCCTGTTCGGCTGGCGCTGGCTGGCCATTCAAGCAAGCTGAGCATCGGCGGGAACGCGCTGCGGTGAAAATAGCCATCCAGCAGGGGAAGGAGCCGCCCCATCCACGAGAGTTCGGCGATCCATGGCATGGAGAGAAGGATGGTAAGCTTTATCAGCCGGGTAGGCCGAATGTCCTTCGGAAGTGACGGTTCTTTAGTCCTAACCCATCCTGAGGATGGCTGGCCTGCCATGAGAGCATTATTGCTCGCCAGCCTCCGCCAGGGCGAAATGCAGGATGGGCTGCCGCTGCGGGGTTCCGGTTATCCTGACACACCAAAAAACGAAGGTGCATCGCTGTTTCAATCCAGCGCTATCGGCTGCTTCCTGATCCGCTTGCTGAAGGCGCGCTTGATCCTGCGAAGTTCGCCGCGCTCCCAGTTAAGAAGGCGGCGGGAGCGACGCGAGAAGGCATCGTACTCATCGCCATTCGAGCATCCGCGATTGCCGAGCATATTACCCCCGCTTGGCGCGCTTCGCGTCCTGGAGTTTTTTCCGCTCGTGGAGCAGGTAGGCATACATAGCCGCAGTGATCGCGAGCGGAATGGCGACGACACTAATTTCGAAACCGTTCATTCCGCGTCCTCCGACTCAAGCAGATCGTTCATCTGCACCGACACATATATAAGCACGACACTCATTAAAATCCACGCGCCAATCGCCAGATCGAAATCGCGGTCGCGATGCCGGGGCCGCCGACTGGACCATCAGCGGATCCGGCCTGCTGCACCGGCCTCTATTGGCGACGATTCAGACCGCATTTGAAACCGGCGACCCGATCAATTTCCGCTTCATGTATGACGAAAAGCCCACCGACCAGGTCATTGACGGTTATTATCAGGGGCCGGGCTTTATCACCGATTTCAACCAGACCGGCACGAACGGCGAATATGTCCAGATCAGCATCACCATTTCCGGGGCAGGGAAACTGGATTTCGTCGCGAGCAGCTGACGGGATCGGTATCGCGAGAGATTGGAGGGCGGCTCTGCGGGGCCGCCTTTTTATTTGTTGCTCTTGTTGCAAAGGAATTTCACGCGGTCGATCATCTCCGATGCTCCCGTCACGTCAAATGTAGCATCAACCTGATGACCCCGATATGTAATCGCTCGGACGAGTAGTCTTGATCCGCGCCGCAGTATGTTCCCGAATTCACTTACAGAAGGCATGTCCAGCGTGAAAGCTGAATGATCGCCATAATACCACATAAGCCTTTCCGCAGGTTCATCATCGATGCGGAACATGATTTCCCGCATAGCCCTGCCGCGATATGTGCTCGATGAGCCTAAGAACTCGGTTGTCGTAATCATAAATCTTATCGGGGCATTGCTGCGGCCTGCATCTGAGCATACGAACGATAAAAGAGCATTGCTCTGTTCGGAGTAGACCTTGCCCTCTGGCTGCCGTTTGTCGGTCATTGCATCGACCGTTTCTTCAATTTTCCATGAGCCGATCATTCCCGGCGCCACAGCGGCGAGCAGCAACGCTGCAATCATTTTAGTCCCCTCTCTATCAAGCGCCGAATAGCCTCAGGTCGAGATTTCACATCATTCTCGCTAGCCCATTGGTCGATCCGTTCAGCCATTTCCGCAGGCATAGTCATATGTTGCGCAACCGTATCCTTCGGCGGCCTGCCTCGCCCTCGTGATTTTCCTGTAGATTTTAATGTTGACGACATAATGAATTATCTGTAGATAAAAATGCAGAACGGCGCAAGGGGCCTAATCCTCGCGCCGCTCCTAACCACCAGCGAATAGGAGTTCGCAATGGCTTCGAGCATCATATCCCGCATTCTGCCCCATGCCAATGACAATGGGGATTTCACGCCACCCACGCCTTTCCAGCTTCTGGACGGTCTGCTCCGGCAGGTTTCGTCCCGTTCAGAGTTGGAGGAATGGGAGCGCGATTATCGCGCAGCCCGCAGTCGGGTTCTCACCAATAAAGAGGCGCTTCAGCTTGCCGGTCGGGCTGGCGCCGTCAATATCCGACTTAAATACGGCAATGACATGCGGAGGGCTGCATGATGGACCGGACAGCATGGGATAAGGCATATGCCGCCTACCTCGCCGCGAAGATGATTTATGAGGCGGCGGAGGCTTTCGGGCCGGGCGAACTCATGGAGCGGCATAACCGCAGGGATGAATATGCGCTGGAAGCGAAGTACGGCAAGCGGGACCGACAGGTAAGGGGTTCCGAAGGTGATCTTGCCTTCGATGCTATGGAGAATAGCCACGAAGGCGAGCGGGATAAATATTGTGGGAAATATTACGACCCGTATCTTAACGCCGCAGAAACCCTGGCCTTTACACCAGCGCCAGACTGGCAATCGCTCCGCATGAAGATGGATATCATCAAGGAAGTCGGGGTCCATCAATATCACGAAGGCACGGTTGTCTTTGACGCCTTCGCAGCCGACGCCAAACGCCTCGCAGCCTGACATCTGATTATAGGAAACTAACCCATGACCACGACAATCAATCAGGGGGCTTCGGCCCCCACCCATGACGCACGCCCGTTTGACCCGGCGGACTGGGCCAAGGCTTTGGAAGCAGTTGGAGGCGGGTGGACCGGATCGGGGGAGAACGCGTCGTTCTTTTGTATCTGGGCCGGTCGTTCCCGCAGCGAGCGGCTTGAATGCTCCCGGCTGATCGGCATGCTGGATGACGATCCGGCGATTCTGGAGGCCGTCATTACCTATATCAAGGCGCGCTCGCCTGATTTGACGACAGATTCGGAATAGAACGAGTTGAGCCGACCCAATCCAGCCCGATTTCCTTGTGTGGGAAATGGTGGGGAAGATTGTGGTGCTTTACGAAAAAACTAAGGAAATCAGGCTGTTGCGGAAAGTGTTGGCGGAGACGGAGGGATTCGAACCCTCGGTAGCCCCTTAAGGCTACGACGGTTTAGCAAACCGCTGGTTTCAGCCACTCACCCACGTCTCCGCACAGGTATAACAGCGACACGGTGGCCGAT
>Ga0182735_1002080_pt1 | contig 12585 bp, 5 predicted proteins | sample eDN5th30CKraftMG_FD_128524 | JGI IMG/M metagenome (GOLD analysis project Ga0182735, IMG submission 128524) | Enriched Miracle-Growth compost microbial communities from Emeryville, California, USA - eDNA 5th pass 30_C Kraft MG (version 2) (version 2) ... | reverse complement strand
GTAATCCGTCGATCCCGTGTTATCACTATTCCCACCTTTATTAAACCAAATCTGTTCGTGTCCAACATGCCATTTACGGCCATTATAAAACACTGTTTGGTAAAACCTTGGTTCGCGATTCACATACATCATACGGGTACCCACTTCTGTACGGTCTGTTAAATCATCACCTGATACAGAATAGCCATCTTCACGATATAAACCAGATTCATGAATACCCAAACCATCGTTCATGAAAAAGTCGTCTACGAGCGACTGCGTAACTGCGATGTAGCCTGTTGTACTTGTACCTCCGCGTGCACCTCTTGGTACCGACCAACCGTCTACCCCGCTTTGTGGTACCGCCCCCCAATTCACATCTGAACGAGCAAAAATAGTTTCGCGATTGAAACTCATAAAAACTTCGTACAAACTTTTATCTGGATCGTATACCCCATTGGTATAAGCTTTATATAATTCGTAATGACCTGCATTAGCATAATCAATGAAATCTTGTACTGCCGCCAAAGCTTGTTTCCATTTTTCAGCATTATATGTTGGGAATAAGTTTTTTCCGCTTGGATTTGTTAGCGATAAGGCTTCTTGATATCCACCATTAAAAAGTGGACTAGCGGCATACATCCACAAGCGAGCACGTACAGCCAATGCTACACCCTTAGTAGGCACAGCCAACTGCTGTTGATTATTCAGATCGGGATCTTTTAATCGCGCAGCAACAGCAGTCAACTCGCTATCTATAAACTGTACGACTTCGTCTATGGAATTCCGTTCGTAATCGAGCTCTGGACTACTAGGATCCGCTATATCAGTGATAATCGGAATAGGACCATAAAGTTCAAATAACAAATAATGATAATAGGCACGGAAAAAGCGAGCTTGTGTTTTTAACTCTTCAATCTCTCCAGCACTAATAAAGTCAGCATTACCCGATTGAGGAATTTCTACGGCTCTTTCTAAAAAAACATTGGCCTGCCTAATCAATTGATAAAGCGACCATCTACCGTATGCTGTAGACGCTGCATTATAGGCCACAATGTTTATATCGCTGCCACCTTGAGCGCGTTCTATCTCGTCGCTCAATTGAGGCCAAGGCAGGTTGAGTCCATTTAAATCTCGGGCATAATCGCCCGTATTAGGAATGCCTGTATAAATATTTCGATGCCATCTTCTTACATCTGCCGGATTAGAAAAAATCTTATCCATATCCATTTCCTCTGCCAACTCATGAGAAACATCCAAATATTTCTTACATGAACTATTTAATCCCAACAGGATCATCATGATCAAAAATTTAATAATATTGTTCATTCTATTTAGATTTTAAATGTAAGACTGGTTTAAAATGTCAGTTCCATACCCACCGTCCAGATACTAGGTAATGGATATTTAGTACCCCCAGCACTGTTACCCAATTCGGGGTCATAAACTTTTACTTTATCCCATAAGGCCACATTTTGACCCATGACATATAGACGAGCTGCCTTCATATGTACCTTTTGCAATAACTGTGACGTAAAGTTATAGCCAAACTCTACGTTCTTTAGTCGTAAAAAAGAAGCATCACGAATCCACCAAGTACTAAATGTATTGGTATTCGTCATATTAGATACGCGCAGGCGAGGAAAGAAAACGTTTTGTGAAGGGTTGGATTCTGTCCACCTGCTGTCCACTATTTCCTGCCGCACATTACTTTCTAATACCCCCCAATGAAAGGGCATAAACGCATTTGCCTGATTATTTAAATTGGTGGATGCATTGCCTGCGCCTTGAAAAAACACACTAGCATAAAAACCTTTATACCCTAAATTCACACCAAAACCATAAATAATTTCTGGCACGGTTGGTTCGGCAACATCATTTGCTCTATCAAAATTATCAATGACCCCATCGTTATTCAAGTCAACATATTTAATATCTCCCGGCATAGGGTCTTGCAGCATTGAAGGTCTGGCAATACCATCTTTTAAAGTATAAACGATGTTACCAGCACCATCTGAACCAATATCAAAATCATCATTGGTAAATAAGCGTTCAGCTATCAACATGTTGTTCAGTGCATTTAACCGCGTGCCCGTTACATTCATCCACGGATAAAGTTGCGGAACTTCATCGTACTCCAAAATTTTATTACGTGCGAAAGTGAAGTTCCCCCGCATGGAGAGCGACAGTTCGCCTATTTGGTGGTTAAAGGTTAAACTACCATCTACACCTTTGTTTACGACTTCACCATAATTTTGCCAAGGAGCTTGCCGAAATCCGGCAACGGCTGATAAAGTTCTTCTTTGTAACAGGATATCTGTGCGATGATTGTTGAAATAATCTGCTTGAATATTAATCCGATCGTTCCAAAAAGAAGCGTCTATACCGAAATTGCGTTTCATTTCTATTTCCCACGATAAAAAAGGCGAAGCAAAACGTCCTTCAACTAAACCGCTTACACTATTCGAAGCGCCAGAAGTACCTATGCCCCAGCTATAGCCTGTGGTTGAACTAAAAGTTGGTCTATACATAAATCGGGTACCGCCGGTATTGTCATTCCCTGTTCTTCCAATAGATGCGCGCAACTTAAAGCTGCTAACAGCTTTTTTCCATTCATCTGAGAAGAAAGATTCATTTGTTAAATTCCAGGCTAAGCCGATTGCGGGAAAAAACCCATATCGATATCCTTCCGCAAAATTTTCACTTCCGGTAATACCGAAGTTCGCCTCCAACGAATATCGATTGTCATAAGTATAAGTGGCTCTCCCGATATAGGCCTGCTTGCGGTAAGCCAAGGCATCATTATGCAATTGGCGTTCTTTCTGGTACACCAAAAACATGGCACCGACAGCATGCTTATCAAAGCTACGGCTGTAATCTACAGCAGCTTCCATATAAATATTTTTGTTGCCTTCGTTTGACTCTGACGGTTCGCCAAAGGGGGTTTCATTGGTTATCTGATTGAATATCAAATTGCCACTATCGTCTCTGCCTGTAGCATAAAAGGTAGCCGGCACTTTTGTGCGGCTCATATAGTAAATATTATTGGCATCGTAACTGATTGCCCCGCGAATTCGCAGTCCTTGGGTCAATACATCAAGCTTTTGCTCTAAGTCAATGCGCGACTGGATTCCTGTACGCCACTCTTTATTATAGCCATATTCCATCAGTTGATTATATGGGTTTACCTTATTATTGTCCTGCGAAGGATGAGCGGCTAAAGTTCCGTCAGAATAAATAGGTGGAATGAGGTGCGGTGGTATTCGTGAAAAACGTTCAAAAATATTGGTTGACCCCTTTGATGGATAGTTGGTTTGTAGGTATTGGCCACTCAGATCTACGCGGATGAGCGTTGTCTTGGTCACATCGATATCAATATTGCTGCGTAGATTATACCGTTTCAGGCCAGCATTATTATTATATTCATTATTGACTTTATATAAACCACTTTCTTGAAAATAAGCACCAGAGACAAAAAAACGCATCCGATCACCACCACCTCTAAAATTCAATGTATGGCGCATGTTGTTTGTTTGGTCACGCATCAGGATATCCCACCAATTACTATTTGGATAGAGGTCAGGGTCTTCTCCTGATGCATATTTGTCTATTAAATCGTCACTAAACGCTGCGGGCTTACCTTCGTTGCGCAAAGCTTCGTTATATAACGATAAATAATCGACAGAATTCGCAAACTGTGGTACCCTGGTAGGCGATAGAAGACTATACTCGCCGCGATAAGCAATATTCGTCTTCTGCACTCTACCGCGCTTAGAAGTAATCAAAACTACACCATTTGCTCCTTCCGCACCATATATCGCTGTTGCCGCTGCATCTTTTAGCAGCGTAAAAGTTTCAATCTCATCGGGCTCGATATCATTCATATTTCGTGGCACCCCATCTACCAATACGAGCGGACTGGTTCCCCCTGCGAAAGAACTGGTTCCCCGAATCCAAAATTCAGCATTGTCATAACCTGGCTCCCCAGATCGCTGGACAGCGATTAAGCCCGGAATTTGTCCGGCTAAATTATTGCTTAAACTTCGCGTAGGCATACGCAATTGCTCGCCTTTCACTGTTGCTACCGAACTGACTAAACTTTCCTTTTTCTGCTGCCCAAACCCTACTACAACAACTTCGTCGAGTTGCGACTTATCCTCATGCATCGTTACATCAAGATTTTTCTGTCCGTTAACCGGTATTTCCAATGCTTTGTAACCTACCAAGCGAAAAACTAACGTAGCATTAGCCGGTACTAGAAGAATGAAACGGCCGTTTACATCAGTAGCAGTTGCCAAAGTAGGTTTCCCTTTTACCATGACCGACACACTGGGTAGAACATCGGCAGAATCTTTCACCAAGCCGGTTACTTCAACATCTGTTTGGAGAATCTGCACATGATTCCTAGCTACAATCGTAATGATTCCGCCTTCAATTGTGTACCCTAAATCGGTATCTTTCAACACCTCTCGCAGTACCTGATTGACATCAGCTTTTTTCAGATTGATAGTAACAGGAGAAACGCTTTTTACGAGCTCATCGTTAATTAGAAATTGATAATCCGTTTGTTTCTGCACCTCTTTCAGTATCGTTTTTAAGGGTGCATGCTCCATCCGGATGGAAACTTGTTGGGCTCTACCAGCAGCTTGAACACCCAAGCAAAGCCCAACTATCATAAACATCATTAATTTCATTATCCGGGTTACATTTTTAAGGTTGATGGGATATGATTTCAAAAAAAATCCATGATCATGAAAAAAATATTTCATAACTTCGAAAAATTAGGTTTAATTAATATTACACTATTAGTTTTTTGACCTGATCGTCCCGAAAGTGTTTGCCCACTTTCGGGATACTTTTTACAGTTAATTGTTAGGGTATTTTCTGTTCCATTTCAGATTATTTTAAGGGTTCAACATATATTATTTACTACTGAGCACCGTAAGGACTTTACCTTTTAAGGTAAATGATAGGTTACCAGTATTATTTAATTGGTTTAATATAACTGCTAAGCTATTGCTACGTTTAATACTCCCCGAATAATGCGTATTCGTCGCATCGGTTTGGTAGACTAATTCCAGATCATACCATCGTGCCAATTGATCCAACACATCTTTTGCTGGGTCGCCATCAAAATAAAAATACCCCTTTGTCCAGGCCTGAACCTTATCCAGATCTGCTTTATGTATCTTGAACCTATCCGTTTGCCAAAAAGCCGCTTGTCCTGGTTTCAAAATGACCATATCTGAAGCACTTTTTACTCGCACCGAACCATCAATCAATGTAGTGGTCATCTGTCCCTTATAAGCGTTAACTGTAAAGGTGGTACCTAAAACCTCTATCATTTTATCATTCAAGATAATCTTGAAGGGACGTGCTCGTTGCTGAGCGACTTCGAAATAAGCTTCTCCCACTAAAGAAACTTTGCGTTCCTGATCATCAAACTGTACCGGAAAGACCAATTTAGAGAAGGAATTTAGCATAACCTTGGAACCATCAGGTAAAATTACACGGTATACCCCACCTTTTGGGACCTCAATAGTATTAACCAATATTCCTTTAGTGCTTTTCTTTGTAATGTTCTGATAAACGAGTTCATCTCCCGAAACATTTAATTGCGTTCCATCTTCTTCTCGCATGGCCACTGACTCATCTCCCAATGTTAATTGCTTTCCATTAGATAAGGTAAGTATTGCTTTATTTTTCCCAGGAAGTACATCATTGGCATATTTTCCTGTTGTATCGTCAATGATACTATCATCTCGTTGATAGAATAAGAAAAAGGCTCCTATGCCCAATAACAATAAAATAGAAGCGGCATAGGCAAACCATTTTCCTGTATGCTGTTTTTTATTTTTTTCTTTTTTGCTTTTCAGCGTTAGCCAAGCATCATCGACATTTAAGCGATTCATGCGGTCTAAACGTTTGGTAGCATCAGAAGTATTTTTATACCTATCTAAAATTTGCCGTTTATTTTTGTCTTTAGCCAACACTTCCAATAGGTGATTTTCCTCCTGTTCGGAAAGATCGTTCCTTAAATATCTTTCTATTAACGTGGCTAAATCAAATACATACTTATCCATGAAACGGCTTTTGTTTTATATATACTAAACTTGAGGAATAAAAAAGGATGTAAAGATTTGTATTTTTTTTATCGATTCAATAAAAAAAACGACAAGAGAGCAAAAAATGTTTGGGGATCTAATTGTTGTTTAAGCAACGTAGCAGCTCTTTTTTTCTGGCTTTTCACAGTATGAATGCTAATATTCAATTTTTCGGCTATTTCAGGATTCTTTAAGCCTTCTAAATAGCCCATTTTAAAGATCATAGCGCATCCTTCGGGCAGAGAATTTAACGCATGATGGATTTTACCAATGATTTCTGCATGGATAATATTGTCCAACACTTCAGCTTCCTCAATCTGTAAAGGTTGATATTTTTCGTGATGTAATGTTATTATTTTTTGGTGCCTCAATTTATTCAAACATCCATATTTTACACCGGTATACAGGTATCCTTTAATGGCTTGCAGTTCTTGGGGAATATTTTCCTTGTTTTCCCAATAAGACATAAAAGCATCCTGAACAACATCACAAACTTCGTCCTCTTCATGTAAAAAATGAAAAGCAAAGTCGCAAAGACGGGGATAGTATTTTCTAAAAATTTGCTCTATTGAAAGTTCCATTTCTACATATTTGGCCTTATTCACAAACACTAATCCTCCTGTCAGAAGAACTATCATTTAGTTTTGACAATCCCGGTTTATTTAATTCACAATTGGCATAGCGTCGTCTCTTCTTCAAGAGACAGACAATATTAATGATTCAATTTTTAAATTACAAATGGTATGAACAACAACTGATTGTTTATCTCGTATTTTTTAGTCATTTACATACCATCTCTCTTAAATGGCTCGCCTCCAAGCTTTCCCAAGACTAAAAGGGCCAACTAGAATGGATACTGATAATCCCCAGGTGCTTAGAGGAAGACCTATGCATCTAGTTCTTCAGATTTCATTTTGATCTTTTTTGCTAGAGGCTTACCAATATCGGGAGAGACCTAATATATCTAGCAGAAAATAAATTTTAGGAAGCGTAATAATTTTAAAATTTTATATTAACTTAGTGAAAACCAATGGTTAAAAACCATCTGTAAATCATTAGTAACATTAGGGGGTTGTATAGGGCTTTGTTTTAAAACATTATTCCAATGAAATATACATTTATATTGCTTTTATCTATTCTGTTTTGTTCCTGTAGAGATAATACGAGCAGCTCAAGTAACACGAGTAACGTTGACACGAGTCAAATAGTATTAAAAGACACCTCATACTTGGATATAGAAGGCAAGCAATACAAAGGTTTGGGAGCTATTCCGGATAGCCTGCGTACTGCGGAGCAAAAGAGACTGATTCAAGCACTGAATGAATTGGTTTTTAAAGGTGTCACTATAAAAGACAACCGTATGGTTTTGGAACTTACCAAAGAGCAATTTACAGCAAAAAACATCCCTGAAAGATACTATTACCAATTGCTAAAAGATATTCAGAATAACAATGCGTTTTTAGAAGCAAACGGAAGCGATGTCAAGGAAATGTGGGAGAAAAACAAAAAGCAATATTATGAATTTATGCAGGACGAAACGCCCTAATGCGCCAACAGAGGGACCGTATGTATGTTCTAAGGGCGAATAATGATATAAGGATGAGGAGATGAATTGACACATATAGAAATAATTTGCGTTACGGCCTGTCGATTTTACAGTAACCCTATCGGGAAGAACCTGAACGGAATTTTGGTTCTTCCCAATAGAGTTGTTATAGGAGCACTCCAAAGGCCTTCTTCTGATCCATGATCCGTTTTTTCCTCGGTTTGCTGAAAGTGGAAAGGATTATACTTTTATCCGCATTCAGTCTGACATAAATATCCACCAACCCTCTCCTTGGAGATCCTCTAGCGTCACGGAACGGCAGCCATGCATCCACGACCAGCAGCTCCTTTTTCACAAAGTCATAAAAAGAGGATGGTTTGCCTACAAACAGTTCCATATAACCCCGTTTGGCATCACGTTCTACGATGGCCTGAATAATACCACTACCCCTGATGCTGATAAGCAATGCGATAAATAGTCCCTTGCAGATCGTCGCTTACATACAACGCTCCGTCGGGCCCTTGCGCTAAGCCGCAGGGTTTGTGTTGTGCAGGTCCGGTAGGATTTGTCAAATCAATACCTGCAAACCCATCAGCAAATATTTCCCATTTTCCCGAAGGCTTCCCATCTTTAAACGGTACAAAAGCGATACAAAATCCTTTATGGATTTCAGACGATTGATTATGAAAAGCAATAAACGCCCCGTTTTTATATTTTTCTGGAAACATATCGCCTGTATAAAACAATAGATCATTGGGACCCAAATGGGCAGGAAAAGCCAAGATGGGATCGATATATTTGGAGTCACCTTCTTTTTTACCATCACCCCCAAATTCAGGCGCTTGCAGCTTTTTATGCTGGATATGGTCGTAATAAATATATGGCCAACCGGCATCTACACCTTGATGTAGGGCATACAGGGTTTCGGCCGGATATTTAGCTGAGTATTCGGCATCAAAATACTGCGGATATTTTTCGTGAAAGTTTCCCCTACCATGCTGCAAGGCAAATAATGTATGGGAAGTATGGTTCCAGGCGAAACCCATGACCCCTTTCAATCCGGTAGCATATCGAATACCATCTGCATAGGTTTGCTTACTACCATTTGCTTTAAACTGCCAAATACCTGCTACCGAGTCGAGTAAAGGACATGATTTGCCATCTTTTGATTCATTGCCACAATTATCTGAATAAGAAGCTACTGCTACATACAGATTTTCTTGTGGATCGATTACCAAAGGCTTTGCTCCATCAATGGCATGTGCCACCAAGCCATCGACCACAATTTCTGGCTGACTTTCATCGATGATCTGTTGCTCGTTGTCTAGTTTATAACGATAAACGGTTGTATTGGATGATGCATATAAGTATTGATCATGAAATAAAATGCCTGTCCCGGCATAATCGCCAAAACTGGTCTTCTTCTCAAAAACGCCATCTCCATCAGCATCTGATAAGCGGTATATGCCTTTGCCATCTTTTAAACGATTGAGTTTTACATATACCTCACCGTTTTTACTAACGGCCAAATGCCGGGCCGCTCCTAATGAATCGGCAATAATGGTTGCGGAAAAACCTGGTTCTAAAGTTAATGGCGCTGGTTTATTGGTATCGGTGTGTTGTTTACAGGCAGAAAAGAACAACGTTAAAGCCCATATGCTTAACGTACTGCCTAAATGAAAATGTTTCTTCATCATTTGATTGAATGGTTGTTTGTTTTGTTGTATCTGCTATTTTTAATTTAAAAAATTGTGTAAAGCTAAAAATATCTTTCGATACTTTGGCCGTCCCAAAGTATCACAAACCGAGGAACAATGTGACGAGCTCATGAAGGCCTCTAAAAACAGACACGTTCTTCATAACGACCTGGCTGGCCTGTTCCGTTGCCATTCGTGGCCGGCGTGCCTCGCCGCAAAAGGAGCCACTCCATGGCACACACCGGCCCTTCGTTTCTTCTTTTGCTATCTAGCTGCAAGCTGTGCAAAACATTACCCTAGGGCATACCGACTGCCGATGGCTGCCTCCACAGACCGAGGCCATTTTCGTGCTTCGGAATAGTATGTGCATTACCTTTCAACGGTCGCATGCATGATGTTAATAGCACAAGCTTCAATGGCCCGTGCGATGGCTGAACGGCCTCGAAGGATACGGCGGCAACGAGCAGCAAAGCATCAGCAAAAACGTTCCTTTAATCTGGCTGGACATACTTAATAGGGGTATAGGTGACTGGTCCGAGCAAACCCGATGAGCGTGGAGACCAGCTCACCGCCGTGAACAATCCATCTTTACCTCGATTCTGCGGCAATCGGGCAGGCATATTGGTATTATAAAAAATCCGATAGGGTAAACCTTGTCTGTCCATATAGGCAATGCGATTGGCCATGGAATTCGAAACTTCGACCGTTAATATGTTATGTTCTTTTAATTGGGAAGCGGGAATTACCAGCTGATAAATCGGCCCTATTAATGTAGCGAGACTGTCTCCATTCAGTAGCACACGTGCGCTTTCATCTACCTGACCCAAATCCAGCAGCCAAGCATCAGCTTGCTGAACGGGTTTTGGAAAGGACAGTGTATAACGCGCCGTACCTGAAAAATCCTTCACATCAGCACCATTAAATTCCGTCCATGATTTCAAATGTGTCGTTTGAATCTCAGCTGGGAGTATTGGTCCTCCATGGATAAACTGTACAGACCATGTTCCTGTGAGTGCCTGAGGCTTCGCAGTTAATTGCTGGTAAGCGTAAAGGGCAGCATTTTTAGGCAAAGGGCGATTGAACGTTTGCAAAATGCAGCTGGCTCCTTTGTTTAACTGCAAGTATACTTCTGTATCTCCATTATTGGATATGCGCATGGCTGCATACCCCATTTGCTCCGTCATGGGGTCAAATAACGCAACAGACTTGGCCGAAGATTGAACAGGTACCCAACCGTCAATAGCTCCATCACTTTCATTCTTGATAAAATAATATGTCCCTTGCGTATCATCACGCCGGATTACCTGCAAGCCCTGATCTACCATGGTTTCGCGCTTTATATCCGCCGCATCCAATAGTTTTTCCAAATCGTCTCCTACCAGTATGCTTCCTGTGCCTAATTTAGCTTCCTGATAGGTTTTCTTGGAAATAAAATGAAGCCTACTTGTTAATGTTTTAAAAGTTTTCTGACGTTCTTGCAAGGCATGCAAGCCTGGAACACCATCAGGCATTTTTCCATAAAAAATAATGGTTGCTCCATGGTTTGCCAGTTCCATTAATTTTGACCATGTTTCTAAAGGCATCCATTCTGCTGCTGGCACAACAAGGGTTTGATAGGTAATACCACCTGTGGCAATATACCCTTGTTGATGCGTAGTTTGTTGTATTTGCTTATCTGAAATATAATCAAAACTAAAACCACGTTGTTGCAATTCTTCGGCGTTTTTTTCGAAAGCACTTCCCTTAAATCCCTTTTCAATACCATCGAAATGTTGCAACAACGATTTCCCGGGAGTAGAAAAAGCATCATAAATAGGTAAGTAAAGTAATACATCGCCATGCGGCTTACCTTGCTGCATGAACGACTGGCATCGGGCAACATAGTGATTTAGCTTGGCAAAATCTGTCCAAAAGGGATTATTCGGCGTAAAATGAACGGCAGCATAAAACAGCCACCCTGGCCATGGAGCATCTTGAGGGGTATAAGCGGTACCATGATAGAACATGTGGTTAATACCACTCAACAGAAAACGATCCATATCGGTTTTTACATCTGCCAAAGTAGATATAAAATGTTCGTTATTCCAGGTTGCAGACTCAGAAGAAGCTAATGGTTTACCCGTTACATGTGCTGCTGATGAAGCAAATTTAATCCGTAAGATGTCGGTTCCCTCTCCCTCTGGAATATCGGTAGCCGTATATAAATCCAAAATATTCGCTGGCGAACCATGCGCCTGATTGCGTATCAAGGCACCCCGTTCAGTAGCCCATTGATGCCATGTTTGGGTATAATTTTCGAGTAATAGATCGGAAATCGTTTCCCGGTAATCGCACAAGACCCGCTGGTGGAGTATGGTTGTATCAGCGTCTAATAAAGCGGGCAAAAACGAGCGCAAGTCATAGCCGCGCAATCGCTTAAAATCATCAAAAAACCGGGGTGTCCAATCGGCTTCACCATTGGCATCGTCCACTTCATAAGAATCATTGAAGAATGCTCTGATCGATTGTGTATGGTAGTTTTTAAAGGCCGTGGTAAAATGGTTTAAATAATGCTGTGTTGCTCTTTTTGAAAAATGATCAATGGCATAGCCTTCACCGCCGGGCCCTGCACGTTCCACCATTTTACCATGCAAGCCTTGAAACAAGGCATATAATGTCCAATTCCCGGTGGGTGCTTTCCATTGGAGTTTACCTTTGGCATCCACATGAGTCGTTAAATTCAACACATCGCCTTGATCTGAATAAGCCATCAATGTTTGTAAGGGCAAAGGCTTTTCATACCGCACCTGATCAAATGCATATCGCTGTAAATCCGTGTTTGCCGCAACAGGTTCTTTGACGGTCGACCAATCGATTTTTTCGCCGGCTACACGCAAAATTGGTTTTTGTACATAAGTAATCGGTTCGGTTAGGCTTTTTCCTGATTGAAGTGTATATTTTTTATACGCCAGGTATTTGCTGGCATCTTCCTCCTTTACCCAAGGCCCTCCAAATGGCCAGCCCGATGCTTGTGCCACGTCAATACCCAAATCTAACCGTTGTGCTTCTTGTAATGTGTAGCTTAACATATCCATCCACTGAGGCGATAGATAATCAATGAATTGCTTTTCATATCCTTTTACGCCATAAATAGCGGTCACTTCCAATCCACCCAAACCAACTTGCTGGTACGTTTTCAACATCCAAGCCAAATCTTTCTGATTAACGGCACTCCCCTCCCACCACCAGCGCGACCAAGGTTTATTTTGCTGGGTAATTG
>Ga0182735_1002076_pt1 | contig 12599 bp, 11 predicted proteins | sample eDN5th30CKraftMG_FD_128524 | JGI IMG/M metagenome (GOLD analysis project Ga0182735, IMG submission 128524) | Enriched Miracle-Growth compost microbial communities from Emeryville, California, USA - eDNA 5th pass 30_C Kraft MG (version 2) (version 2) ... | reverse complement strand
GCCGGCCACGGTTTCGAAGGTGAAGACCTTCTGGCCGGTCTCGGCGGCCAGCGCCTGCACCACGCAGCGCGTGCCGTTGCCGCAGGCCTGCGCGCCGCTGCCGTCGGAATTCAGGATGTCGATGAAATAGTTCGTGCCCGGCGTGCGCGCGTCATGGATGGCCATGATCTGGTCGAAGCGCGTCGCCGCATCGGCATTGAGCGCCACCGCCGCCGCCGCGCCGACGCGGTCGGCACGGCCGCGCATGTCGGCGACGATGATCTCGTTGCCGATGCCGTTCATCTTGGCGAAGGGGGCCGCGCCTGCCATGGGTCCGAAAACTTTGTCCTGTTTCGGGCCTATATGGCGGAAACGGTCGGCAATTACCAGTGGAAGTGCCTACCAGAGCCCGCCGCCCGCCAGGGCGAACAGCAGCAGCACCACGACCACGATCACCAGCAACACGGCGATGAGGAAGGAGGCCAGCCGCGAGGCCGTTCCGGCAACGCCGCGATAGCCGAGCGCCCCGGCGATCACGGAAATGACGAGAAGGATCAGTATCCATTTGATCATGGAGAAGGTTCCCCGCTGCTATGGAGGCACAACGCGGAAAGACCGGTCGCGTTCCGGCGGCCGCCCTCCAAAGTGTAGCAAATCCGCAACAGCTGCCGACGCAAACGCTATTTTAACCATATCCGGTTGAAATTTGGCCACCTTGCCCTTGTTGGTAGGCAAAGCATCGATGGACAGGCGCCCACCAGGGGACGCGGAGGTAGGCATGACATTCTCGAAAACCGGTCTGGCGGCGCTGGCAGTGACCGCGCTTGTGGCAAGCGGCTGTTCGAGCACGCGTTTTTCGTCGATGGATTCCACACGGCCCGAGCCGTTGCAGGCAGCGCCCTCCGGCACGGTCACCTCCAACCAGCTGCCGCCGCCCTCGGGCCCGGCCCCGACGGACGCCTCGCAGTTCCCGACCGCGCCGCAGAACTCCCAGGTTGCGGCCCTGCCGCCCGACGGCTCCGCCCCGGCGACGGCGACGGACCTCACGCCCTCCAGCGTCGCCGGCGTCTGGAACGCCAGCGTCTCCGGCCAGAGCTGCAAGGTCGCCACCCCGCAGACGAAATTCGGCCAGGGCTATCGCGCCGGTCCTCTGCGCTGCCCCGCGCCGCTCGACGGCGTGAAGTCGTGGAACGTGTCGGGCAAGCAGCTTTCCCTCTATGACGCCGACGGCGGCACGCTGGCGCGCTTGTATTCCGCGGGCGGAGAAAACTTCAACGGCCAGACCTCGTCCGGGCAGCCGATTTCGCTGACGCGCTGAAAACGACCGGATAGCGCAACAAAGCAGGCGACAGCGTGACCCAGCATCTGCGTGACGGCCTTGAGACCCGCGCGACCGTCCGGCAGCGCTATAACCACGCCGTATCGGGCGGCGGCATCGAGCGCGATGCCGCGCAGGAGCATATCGTCGCCCTGCTCGACCGGCTGATCGACGAGATTTCGACCAAGCGGCTGGCCAAGAAGTCCAGCGCGCTGGGCTGGCTGTTCGCCAAGAAAAGGACGCTCGAGCCGGTCAAGGGCCTCTACATCCACGGCGGCGTCGGGCGCGGCAAGACCATGTTGATGGACATGTTCTTCGACCTGGTGCCGGTGCGCCGCAAGCGCCGCGTCCACTTCAACGACTTCATGGCCGACGTGCAGGACCGCATCCAGAAGCACCGGCAGGCGCGCAAGGACGGCCTCGTCAAGGAGGACGACCCGATCCCGCCGGTGGCCCGCACGCTTGCCGACGAGGCCTGGGTGCTGTGTTTCGACGAATTCTCCGTCACCGACATCGCCGACGCCATGATCCTGTCGCGGCTGTTCTCGGCGCTGTTCGCCAACGGCGTGGTGCTGGTCGCCACCTCCAACGTCGCCCCGCGCGACCTCTACCGCGACGGGCTGAACCGCCAGTTGTTTCTCCCCTTCATCGCCATTCTCGAGCGCCACGCGGACGTGGTCTCGCTCGATACCGACAAGGATTACCGGCTGGAGAAGCTGGCGCGCATCCCGGTCTACCTGACGCCGGCCGACGAAGCCGCCGACCGCGCCATGGACGAGGCCTGGAACGCCATGACCGAGGGCCGGTCCACGGTCGAGGAAACGCTGACGGTAAAGGGCCGAAAGCTGGCGGTGCCGCGTGCGGCCGGAGAGGCGGCGCGCTTCTCCTTCGCCGATCTGTGCGAAAAGCCGCATGGCGCGCGCGACTTCCTTGCCATCGCCGGCCGCTACGCCACGGTCTTCATCGACCACGTCCCGGTCCTCGGCGAGGGCAAGCGCAACGAGGCGAAACGCTTCATCCTGTTGATCGACGCGCTCTACGACCACCATGTGCGGCTGGTGGTGAGCGCGGCCGCCCCGCCGGCGGAACTTTATACCGCGCGCACCGGCACCGAGACTTTCGAGTTCGAGCGCACGGCCTCGCGGCTGATCGAAATGCAGAGCCGCGACTGGCTGGAAGGCTGGGCCGAGCGCCAGAACCAGCCGCCCCGGCCGGCCACCGCCACCGTGGCATCCAGCCGGGCCTGACCATCCTTTCGCCGGTTTCTTCGTGGCACATCCGCCCGGCCTGCCGAAGCGCGCCCGCCAGGCGGACGATCACAAGAGCGTCATCGTGATCCGATACTCTTCCGGTTCCGGGCAAACGGGTGTAGGCCTCTGCGGTAGCGATATTTTTGACGTTTACGTAAGTCCCGCCGGTTCTAACCGATTGAAATTATTGCATGGGAAATAACCGTTGAATCTTCTGACCAGCGGGGCTATTGGGTGCGGCGAAATCGCGCGGTCCCCGCGTCGATCGTCTCCTTTTGACGCCAGCGTGGCGCCGTCACAGTTATCAAGGGAAACAATCCTCACATGGCACGCAAAAAGATAGCGCTCATCGGCTCGGGCATGATCGGCGGTACGCTCGCCCACCTCATCGGCCTCAAGGAACTGGGCGACGTCGTCCTGTTCGACATTGCCGAGGGCATTCCGCAGGGCAAGGGCCTGGACCTCGCCGAATCCTCCCCGGTGGAGGGTTTCGACGCCCGGCTGACCGGCGTCAACGACTATGCCGGCATCGAGGGCGCGGACGTGTGCATCGTCACCGCCGGCGTGCCGCGCAAGCCGGGCATGAGCCGCGACGATCTTCTCGGCATCAACCTGAAGGTGATGGAGCAGGTCGGCGCCGGCATCAGGAAATACGCCCCGAACGCCTTCGTCGTCTGCATCACCAACCCGCTCGACGCCATGGTGTGGGCGCTGCAGAAGTTCTCCGGCCTGCCCAAGAGCCACGTCGTCGGCATGGCGGGCGTGCTGGACTCGGCCCGCTTCCGCTACTTCCTCGCCGAGGAGTTCAAGGTCTCGGTGGAAGACGTCTCGGCGATGACGCTGGGCGGCCACGGCGACGACATGGTGCCGATGGTGCGCTACTCCACCGTCGCCGGCATCCCGCTGCCCGACCTGGTCAAGATGGGCTGGACCAGCCAGGAAAAGCTGGACGCCATCGTCGAGCGCACGCGCAAGGGCGGCGGCGAGATCGTGGCCCTGCTCAAGACCGGCTCCGCCTATTACGCGCCGGCTTCCTCGGCGGTCGCGATGGCCGAGAGCTACCTCAAGGACAAGAAGCGCGTGCTGCCCTGCGCGGCGCATCTTTCCGGCCAATACGGCGTCAAGGACACCTATGTCGGCGTGCCGGTGGTGATCGGTGCCGGCGGCGTCGAGCGCATCATCGAGATCGACTTCAACAAGGCCGAGCAGAAGATGTTCGAGAAGTCGGTCGAAGCGGTGCAGAGCCTGACGGCGGCCTGCGTCAACATCGCGCCGCAACTGGCCAAGAAGTAACCGGGAGGCTTGCCGATGAACATTCATGAATATCAGGCCAAGGCCCTGCTGAAGGGTTTCGGCGCTCCGGTGGCCGAGGGCGTTCCGGTGCTGAAGGCGGGCGAGGCGGAAGCGGCGGCGAACAGCCTGCCCGGCCCGCTCTACGTGGTGAAGAGCCAGATCCATGCCGGCGGTCGCGGCAAGGGCAAGTTCAAGGAACTGTCCGCCGATGCCAAGGGCGGCGTGCGGCTGGCGAAGTCGGTGGCCGAAGTGGTCGCCAACGCCAACGAGATGCTCGGCCATACGCTGGTGACCAAGCAGACCGGCCCGGCCGGCAAGCAGGTCAACCGCCTCTATATCGAGGACGGCGCCGACATCGAGCGCGAGCTCTACCTGTCGATTCTGGTCGACCGCACCGTCGGCCGCATCGCCTTCGTGGTGTCGACCGAAGGCGGCATGGACATCGAGACCGTGGCGCACGATACGCCCGAAAAGATCGTCACCCGCGCCATCGACCCCGACAAGGGTGTCACCGCCGAGGATTCGGCCGCGCTCAACGCGGCGCTTAAGCTCTCCGGCGACGCGGCCAAGGACGGCGAAAAACTGTTCCCGGTGCTCTACAAGGCCTTTGTCGAGAAGGACATGAGCCTGCTCGAGGTCAACCCGCTCATCGTCATGAAGAACGGCCACCTGCGCGTGCTCGACGCCAAGGTCTCGTTCGACAACAACGCGCTGTTCCGCCACGCGGACGTGCTCGAGCTGCGCGACACCACCGAAGAGGACGAGAAGGAGATCGAGGCGTCGAAATACGACCTCGCCTATGTCGCGCTCGACGGCGATATCGGCTGCATGGTCAACGGCGCCGGCCTCGCCATGGCGACGATGGACATCATCAAGCTCTACGGCGCCGAGCCCGCCAACTTCCTCGACGTCGGCGGCGGCGCCAACAAGGAGAAGGTGACGGCGGCCTTCAAGATCATCACCAAGGACCCGGCGGTGAAGGGCATCCTGGTCAACATCTTCGGCGGCATCATGAAATGCGACGTCATCGCCGAGGGCGTGGTGGCGGCGGTGAAGGAAGTCGGCCTCAAGGTGCCGCTCGTCGTGCGCCTCGAAGGCACCAACGTCGAACTCGGCAAGAAGATCATCAACGAAAGCGGGCTCAACGTCATTTCGGCCGACGATCTCGACGACGCCGCGCAGAAGATCGTCAAGGCCGTGAAGGGGAACTGAACCACGATGTCCATTCTCATCGACAAGAACACCAAGATCCTGGTTCAGGGCCTGACCGGCAAGACCGGCACTTTCCACACCGAGCAGGCGCTGGCCTATCACGGCACGCAGATGGTCGGCGGCATCCACCCCAAGAAGGGCGGCGAGACGTGGGAAGGCTCGAAGGGCGAGAAGCTTCCGATCTTCGCCAGCGTCGCCGAAGGCAAGGAGAGGACGGGCGCCAACGCCTCGGTCGTCTATGTGCCGCCGGCGGGAGCCGCTGCCGCGATCATCGAGGCGATCGACGCCGAGATCCCGCTGATCGTGTGCATCACCGAGGGCATCCCGGTGCTCGACATGGTCAAGGTCAAGGTGCGGCTCGACAAGTCGAAGTCGCGGCTGATCGGCCCGAACTGCCCCGGCATCGTCACGCCCGACCAGTGCAAGATCGGCATCATGCCCGCCAACATCTTCCACAAGGGCTCGGTCGGCGTTGTTTCCCGCTCGGGAACGCTTACCTATGAAGCCGTGTTCCAGACCACCAATGCCGGCCTCGGCCAGTCCACGGCCGTCGGCATCGGCGGCGATCCGGTGAAGGGTACCGAGTTCATCGACATGCTCGAGATGTTCCTGGCTGACGACGAGACCAAGTCGATCATCATGATCGGCGAGATCGGCGGCTCGGCGGAAGAAGACGCCGCGCAGTTCCTCAAGGACGAGGCCAAGCGCGGCCGCAAGAAGCCGATGGCCGGTTTCATCGCCGGACGCACGGCCCCTCCGGGCCGCACCATGGGCCACGCCGGCGCGGTCATCTCCGGCGGCAAGGGCGGCGCGGAAGACAAGATTGCGGCCATGGAATCGGCCGGCATCAAGGTCTCGCCTTCGCCGGCCCGGCTCGGCACGACGCTCGTGGAAGCAATCAAGGGATGAGGAGTGGTCCGGCGCAGCCGGACGAAAAGCCCCGTTTGGGGCTTTTCAAGCGACGAACGCCCGAGGCCGTAGCCGAGGGTCGGCAGAAAAGGAGCCGGAGCGAGAACTCCGAGACGATCATGGCGCGACAAGATCAAACCAACGACCAACTCTCCCTCACTTCGTTCCTCTATGGCGGCAACGCCGACTACATCGAGGCGCTCCAGGCCGCCTACGAGGACGACCCCGCTTCGGTCGACCCCGAGTGGCAGGCCTTCTTCGCCTCGCTGAAGGACGACGCCGGCGACGTGCGCAAGAACGCACGCGGCGCTTCGTGGAAGAAGCCCGGCTGGCCGCTCATCGCCAACGGCGAACTGGTGTCGGCGCTCGACGGCAACTGGGGCATGGTCGAGAAGGTCATCGAGCGGAAGGTGAAGGAAAAGGCGGCCGCCGCCGGCACGCCGGTTTCCGAAGCCGACGTGCACCAGGCGACGCGCGACTCGGTGCACGCCATCATGATGATCCGCGCCTACCGCATGCGAGGCCACCTGCACGCCAAGCTCGATCCGCTCGGCATCGCCGGCGAGCTCGAGGACTACAACGAGCTTTCGCCGCAGAACTACGGTTTCACCGAGGCCGACTTTGATCGCCCGATCTTCCTCGACAACGTGCTCGGGCTGGAATTCGGCACCGTGCGGCAGATGCTGGAGATCCTCACCCGCACCTATTGCTCGACGCTGGGCGTCGAGTTCATGCACATTTCGGACCCCGAGGAGAAGGCCTGGATCCAGGAGCGCATCGAGGGCGCCGACAAGGAGATTTCCTTCACCCCCGCCGGCAAGAAGGCGATCCTGCAGAAGCTGATCGAGTCCGAGGGCTTCGAGCAGTTCATCGACGTCAAATACAAGGGCACCAAGCGCTTCGGCCTCGACGGCGGCGAATCGCTGATCCCGGCGCTGGAGCAGATCGTCAAGCGCGGCGGCCAGCTCGGTCTCAAGGAGATCGTGCTCGGCATGGCCCATCGCGGCCGCCTCAACGTGCTTTCGCAGGTGATGGCCAAGCCGCACCGCGCCATCTTCCATGAGTTCAAGGGCGGCTCCTACGCCCCCGACGACGTCGAGGGCTCCGGCGACGTGAAGTACCACCTCGGCGCTTCGTCCGACCGCGAGTTCGACGGCAACAAGGTGCACCTGTCGCTGACGGCCAACCCCTCCCATCTCGAAATCGTCGACCCGGTGGTGATGGGCAAGGCGCGCGCCAAGCAGGATCTTCTGGCCTCCCGCAGCCGCGAGGAAATCGTGCCGCTGGAGGAACGCGCCAAGGTGCTGCCGCTGCTCATCCACGGTGACGCCGCCTTCGCCGGACAGGGCGTCATCGCCGAAATGCTCGGCCTGTCGGGCCTGCGCGGCCACCGCGTCGCCGGCACCCTGCATTTCATCATCAACAACCAGATCGGCTTCACCACCAACCCGCGCTTCTCGCGCTCGTCGCCCTATCCGTCGGACGTGGCCAAGATGATCGAGGCACCGATCTTCCACGTCAACGGCGACGATCCCGAAGCCGTCGTCCACGCCACCAAGGTGGCGACCGAATTCCGCATGAAGTTCCACAAGCCGGTGGTGGTGGACATGTTCTGCTATCGCCGCTTCGGCCACAACGAAGGCGACGAGCCGGCTTTCACCCAGCCGATCATGTACCGCTCGATCCGCACCCACAAGACGACGGTGCAGCTCTATGCCGACAAGCTGATCGCGGAAGGTCTCGTCACCCAGGCCGAATTCGACCAGATGAAGGCCGACTGGCGCACCCGCCTCGAAGAGGAATTCGAGGCGGGCCAGCACTACAAGCCGAACAAGGCCGACTGGCTGGACGGCGCGTGGTCGGGCCTGAGGACCGCCGACAACGAGGACGAGCAGCGCCGCGGCAAGACGGCGGTGCCGGTCAAGACGCTGAAGGAGATCGGCAAGAAGCTGACCGAGGTGCCGAAGGGCTTCGAGGTCCACCGCACCATCCAGCGTTTCCTCGACAACCGCCGCCACGCCATCGAAACCGGCGAGGGCATCGACTGGGCGACGGCGGAGTCGCTCGCCTTCGGCGCCATCCTGCTCGACGGCAACCCGATCCGGCTTTCCGGCCAGGACAGCGAGCGCGGCACCTTCTCGCAGCGCCACTCCGTGCTGTACGACCAGCGCGACGAGAACCGCTATATCCCGCTCAACAACCTGTCGGCGGCGCAGGCCGGCTACGAGGTCATCAATTCGATGCTGTCGGAAGAGGCGGTGCTCGGCTTCGAGTACGGCTATTCGCTGGCCGCCCCGAAGGCGCTGACCCTGTGGGAGGCGCAGTTCGGCGACTTCGCCAACGGCGCGCAGGTGCTGTTCGACCAGTTCATCTCCTCCGGTGAGCGCAAGTGGCTGCGCATGTCGGGTCTGGTCTGCCTGCTGCCGCACGGCTACGAGGGCCAGGGGCCGGAGCATTCCTCGGCCCGCCTGGAACGCTTCCTCCAGCTTTGCGCCGAGGACAACATGCAGGTGGCGAACTGCACGACGCCAGCCAACTACTTCCACATCCTGCGCCGGCAGTTGAAGCGCGACTTCCGCAAGCCGCTGATCCTGATGACGCCGAAGTCACTGCTGCGCCACAAGCGGGCGGTATCCACCATCGCCGAAATGTCCGGCGAAAGCTCCTTCCACCGCCTTCTGTGGGACGACGCCCAGTACCTGGACAACCAGGCGATCAAGCTGGTCAAGGATTCCAAGATCCGCCGCGTCGTCCTGTGCACCGGCAAGGTCTATTACGACCTTTACGAAGAGCGCGAAAAGCGCGGCGTTAACGACGTCTACCTGCTGCGCGTCGAACAGCTCTACCCGTTCCCGGCCAAGGCGCTGATCAACGAGCTTTCCCGCTTCCGCAACGCCGAGATGGTGTGGTGCCAGGAGGAGCCCAAGAACATGGGCGCATGGTCGTTCATCGACCCCTATCTGGAATGGGTGCTGGCGCATATCGAGGCCAAGCACCAGCGGGTACGCTATACGGGCCGCCCGGCCGCCGCTTCGCCGGCCACCGGGCTCATGTCGAAACATCTGGCGCAGCTCGCCGCGTTCCTTGAAGACGCGCTCGGCGGCTGATTGGCAACCGGACAGAAATACGGAAAAAAGCACAATGGCTAACGAAATCCGCGTTCCCACCCTCGGCGAATCCGTCACCGAGGCGACCATCGGCAAGTGGTTCAAGAAGGTCGGCGACGCCATCGCCGTCGACGAACCGCTGGTCGAGCTGGAAACCGACAAGGTGACGATCGAGGTTCCCGCCGCCGCTGCCGGCACGCTGGCCGAAATCGCCGTCAAGGAAGGCGAGACCGTCGAAGTCGGCGCCCTGCTCGGCACGATTTCGGCAGGCGGCGCGGCCCCGGCGCCGAAGCAGGAAACGGCGGTGGCGCAGGCATCCGCCCCGACCGCCGCCGCCACGACCGGCGAAGCGGCCGCCCAGACCGCCAATACGGCCGGCGAAGGCCCGATCGAGCAACGCACCATGCCCCCGGCCCCGGCGGCGGCGAAGCTTCTGGCGGAAAACAATCTCTCGGCCGACCAGGTCTCCGGCTCGGGCAAGCGCGGCCAGGTTCTCAAGGGCGACGTTCTCGATGCGATCGCGCAGGGCGCGCCCTCGCAGCCGGCGGAAGCGCCAAAGGCCGCAGCCGTGTCCGCCGCCCCGCGCGCGCCGTCTTCGGAAAGCGACGCGCCGCGCGAGGAACGCGTGCGCATGACCAAGCTGCGCCAGACCATCGCGCGCCGCCTGAAGGAAGCCCAGGCCACCGCCGCCATGCTGACCACCTTCAACGAGGTGGACATGAAGGCGGTGATGGACCTGCGGTCCAAGTACAAGGACGTGTTCGAGAAGAAGCACGGCGTCAAGCTCGGCTTCATGGGCTTCTTCACCAAGGCGGTGACGCATGCGCTGAAGGAAATCCCCTCGGTCAACGCCGAGATCGACGGCACCGACATCATCTACAAGAACTTCGCCCATATCGGCGTCGCGGTCGGCACCGACAGGGGCCTGGTCGTGCCGGTGGTGCGTGACGCGGACGCCATGTCGATCGCCGAGATCGAAAAGGAGATCGGCCGCCTCGGGCTGGCGGCGCGCGACGGCAAGCTCTCGGTCGCCGACATGCAGGGCGGCACCTTCACCATCTCCAACGGCGGCGTCTACGGCTCGCTGATGTCGACGCCGATCCTCAACGCGCCGCAATCCGGCATTCTGGGCATGCACAAGATCCAGGAGCGCCCGGTGGTGATCGGCGGCCAGATCGTCGTGCGCCCGATGATGTACCTGGCGCTCAGCTACGACCACCGCATCGTCGACGGCAAGGAAGCCGTCACCTTCCTGGTGCGGGTGAAGGAAAGCCTGGAGGACCCGGAAAGGCTGGTTCTGGACCTGTAAACGACAGCCGCCGGGCGGAGATCGCAAGGAGGTTCCCATGGAAGCCGCAGCCGCATCGACCGAGATCACCGTTCTCGGCTGGAGCGTCGTGCTCCTGCTCGCGCAGATCATCCTGCAGGCCGTGTCGATCTACGATCTCGGGCCGTATCTGCTCGGGCCGCGCGACGACAACCGGCAGTCGGGCAACATCGTTGCCGGCCGGCTGAAGCGCGCGCTGGAAAACCTGCTCGAAACCTATCCGGCCTTCGTGGCGCTGGCCCTGGCGCTGGCGCTCACCGGCAAGACCGGCGGCATGGCCGCGACGGGCGCCTGGCTGTGGCTCGCCGCCCGCGTCGTCTATGTGCCGCTCTATGCCTTCGGCGTACCGGCGGTGCGCACGCTGGCCTGGGTGGTCTCCATCGTCGGCATCCTGATGATGCTCGCCCGGCTCATGACCTGAGCGCCGCCGCCATGATGGCACGCCGCAAAGCGCCGTTCTCCCAGAAATCCATCGGCGCGCTGCTGATCTGCGCCCTGGCGCTGGCCGCGCTCCCCGCCCGTGCCGCCTGCCCGATCGAACTCGCCGTCTACGGCGACAGGGACGGGGCCGCCGGCATCGATTTTCGGCCGACCGGCCAATCGGCGGTGGTGACCAACAGCTTCAAGATGGTGCTCGACAACGGCGTGATGCTCGACGGCCTGGTGATGTGGAGCGACGGCGTCGCCCGGCCCTATGCCTCGCTGATGTACGACTGCCCCGATGGCGACGTGACCGGAGAGGAACTCGAGGCCTGCACCCTGTGGGAAGGCGTCGTCTACGCCGCGGACGAGACAGGCAAGGTCTCGCTGCTGCCGGGCGAGAGGCAGGATGCGCCGCAGACGCTGGTCTTTCCCGATCTCGGCCCCATGCTGAAGCAGTCTTCCGCCTATGGCGAAGGCGGCTTTTCCAAACTGCCATGGGACGTTTTCGCCTTGAAGGGTTGCCAGGAATGAGCGGCTCGAAGGTGCTCCTTGTCACTGGCGGCAGCCGGGGCATCGGCGCCGAGGTGGTGCGCGGGGCTGTGACGCGCGGCTGGCGGGTGGCCTTCAGCTATGTCTCGAATGCGGCCGCCGCCGAAGCGGTCGTCCATGAGGTCACCCAGGAGGGCGGAGAGGCGTTTGCGGTACAGGCCGACGTCGGCAGCGAAGCCGACATCCTGCGCTTGTTCGAAGCGGTGGATGAGCGCTTCGGCTGGCTGGACGGGCTGGTCAACAATGCGGGCATCGTCGGCGCGAAAGCACAGGTCTCAGACATGAGTGCAGAGCGGCTGGAGCGGATGATGCGCGTCAATGTCGTCGGCTCGATCCTGTGCGCCCGCGAAGCCGTCAGGCGCATGTCGGCCACCAATGGCGGCCATGGCGGCGCCATCGTCAACCTGTCCTCGGTAGCCGCGACGCTCGGCTCGCCGGGCGAATATGTCGACTACGCCGCGTCCAAGGGCGCGATCGATACGTTCACGATCGGCCTCGCCCGCGAAGTGGCTGCCGAGGGCATCCGCGTCAATGCCGTGCGGCCGGGGCTGATCGACACCGAAATCCACGCTTCCGGCGGCCAGCCCGACAGGCTGGAGCGGCTGCGTGGCCTCATTCCGATGAAGCGGGAGGGCAGGGCCGACGAGATCGCGGCGGCCGTGCTATGGCTGCTTTCGGACGAAGCATCCTATACAACAGGCGCGCTGCTGGACATTGGCGGCGGCCGCTGACGATACACAGGAAGGAAACAACATGACTTATGACGTCGTCGTTATCGGCTCCGGCCCCGGTGGCTATGTGTGCGCCATCAAGGCTGCGCAGCTTGGCCTCAAGGTCGCGGTGGTGGAAAAGCGCGAGACCTTCGGCGGCACCTGTCTCAACATCGGCTGCATCCCCTCCAAGGCGCTGCTGCACGCTTCGGAAATGTTCGCCGAAGCCGGCCATTCCTTCGACACGCTGGGCGTCGAGGTCGCGCCGAAGCTGAACCTTGCGAAGATGATGGCGCACAAGGACGCCACCGTCTCGGCCAATGTCAGCGGCGTCGCCTTCCTGTTCAAGAAGAACAAGATCGACACCTTCCGCGGCACCGGCCGCATCGTCGCCGCCGGCAAGGTGTCCGTCACCGCCGACGACGGCAAGGCGCAGGAGGTCGAGGGCAGGAACATCGTCATCGCCACCGGCTCCGAGGTTGCCGGCATCCCCGGCGTCCAGGTCGACATCGACGAGAAGGT
>Ga0182735_1002074_pt1 | contig 12599 bp, 6 predicted proteins | sample eDN5th30CKraftMG_FD_128524 | JGI IMG/M metagenome (GOLD analysis project Ga0182735, IMG submission 128524) | Enriched Miracle-Growth compost microbial communities from Emeryville, California, USA - eDNA 5th pass 30_C Kraft MG (version 2) (version 2) ... | reverse complement strand
CGGCGGGATGCCGCGTGCTCGAGCGGGACGCTGCTGTCGCCGGCTACCTCGTCACCCACCCCTGGCATCGCGGCGCGGTACCCAAGCTTGGGGCGCTACTCGGCGCGTTGCCGGTGGCGGCCGATATCTACTATCTGCACGATATTGCGCTTCTTCCTGCGACGCGAGGGATGGGTGCCGGCGTCGAGGCGACCGCCTTCGTCCGGCAACAGGCGCGCCTTGCAGGCTGCGAGGAAATCCGGCTCGTCGCGGTGAATGGCGCCGAAAGCTATTGGCGCGCGCAAGGCTTTGAAGAGATGACGCCCGGGCAGGAGGGCCCCTACGGGCCGGGGTCGTATCTGATGCGAAGCTGTGTCTAGCGCGCAATGATCGTGACGCGTCGCCGGTCGACCCAGCCTTTCGCGCAGGTCGATGCATGACGAACCTCGAGGCCCTGCCTTGTGCCGCGGCATATGTGACGCCCCTGTGAGAAATGCACCCACAACCAGTTGCCGCGCGATCCGCACACATAGACCGGCGTTCCGCGGCCCAGTTTGCCCACTTTGCCCGCGGCGATGGTCGGCGTGCGGTAGATGTTCGTCTTGCGGCCCCCTGCATCGGCTGCGATCACGGCAGCCGAGCAGAGCGCGGGCACCGGTCCCTGCGCCGCGAACAGAAGGGTGAGGGCGGAAACGATCATGGCGCGGTCTCCTGTCGGGCCGATGGGGCCTGGGAGGCCCGCGCCTCAACCATATGAGGAGGGAGGTCGCTCGGCTAGAAGGGAAGCGAAAAATCGGCCTTCGCCGCGATCCGAATGAAAACCCTGCTGAGGGTCAAGGCTTTCGGCTTTTGGCGCTGTTTTAGCACGCGACCTTCAAAAAAAAGGCGCGTCAGCGACAGAACCGGTCGGTTCGGAGCGATAACATCAGCGGCGTCGGGAAAGCTCATAGTCGGGGGATGGTCGGATAGTCTGAACCCGAACCTCCCGAATGGGACTAATGGGACCAGCGGGGCGACCGCCGGTCCCATCCCCCCTTTCATCAGGCAGCAAAGGCGGCTTGCGTCACCTGCTGCGCATCCGTGTTGAGCATGACGGCGAGCATGTCCCCCGAGGTGGTACGGATTACCGTATCGGTGGGCGCCACGCCGCTGCCCGGCGTGCCCTGCTGGATGATGAGATCCTCAAACGAAAGCCCGCCGGACAATTGCAGCTTGTCCTCGCCGACCGTGAAATCGACGATGAGGTCCGCGAGCGCCAGGCTGGCTGCACCGTTGGGGGCAAGGACGAAGATGTCTTCGCCTTCTCCGCCGACCAGCGTGTCCCGGCCGACGCCGCCGTCCAGCGTATCGTTACCCGCACCGCCTTCGAGCAGATCGTCGCCTGCCCCGCCGATCAGCACGTCGTCACCCGCCGTGCCCGCCAGCGCGAGCCCGCCAGCGTTCACGGGCGCATCGAGCGCCTGACCATCGGGTCCGAAGGTCTGGACGAAGACGCCTTCGGGCAGCGGGATCGCTTCGCGAACGAAAAGCGATGCCGATACCGTTGTCCCCGGCTCGAGATTATTCACGAGCAGAAGCACGTCCGCATCGAGATCGCCAAGCAGGTCCAGCACCTCTAAAGGAACCGCGATTACCCCATTGGCATCCGGCGTCACATTGTTGAGAATGATGCTTCCATCGAGGAGCGCAAAACCCCCTAGTGACGTCGCCACGCCGGTGAGCGCGCTCATTTCGAGCGGGGTTCGGATCAGCAACTGGTAGGTGGCATTCATTCCAGCCTTTGCGGTCAAGCCGTCGATCTCGAACGCCTCGACGCGCCCTTGGAGGGCACCCAGAACGGTCGGCCCACTCGCGGCCGCGACCTGCGACTGGGCCTCCACCTGCAAATCGCTCGCCGTGTCATATCCCACCAACCTGTGGCCGCTGATAAAGACACCGCTGAGGCTCGGCCCGACGCCGTCGACGGTCAGGGTAAAGCCGTCGGCCACGGCAAAGTTGGCGAGGATCGCTCCCGTGATCCGTATTTCTCCATCCTCAACCGTCAAGGGCACGCTCACTTGCCCATCAGGCCCCGTACCCGACAGGGTGAAGGTAGCGGCCGACGGATCGCCATTGACCCAGATCACGCTCGGCCGGCCGACGATGCCGATCGAAGCGGTAGGCTGCGCCGGGTTGATCGGGACATATTTCCCCGTTTCCGGCAAGGATGCTGCCCAGCTTACGGCATAGCCGCCGTTATCCAGCAAGCGCAGGTCAGCGATCTCGATCTCGTCGAGGTCGAGCGCGTTCGGCGAAATATCCTTGAGCAGCACGACATTGCCCTGCTTCGCGCCGGTCGCATCGAAGCGCTGGATACCCACCGTGTCGGTCTCGCCATCGCCGTCGATATCGGCTGCCCAATGGACGGCGTAACCGCCATCGCGCGCGGCGGAGATCAGCACCCCGCCATCGTCGTTGAATCGCGAGAAGCGGTGGCCTTCCCCGTCGACCTGTACGGCATCGCCCAATGCCTGTCCGCCCGGACCGAATGTCTGGACGAAGGCACCCTCGCCCGGCAGCGCAGTGGGCTCGCGGACCTCCATCGTGGCCGAGAAGCTACTTCCGGGTTCGAGATTGGTGCCGGTAAGGACTACGAGCACGTCGCGTCCGCCCAATTGATCGAGCAGCGTATCCGGAACCGCGATCACGCCGTTGGCGTCGGGAACGACTCCGTTGATCAGAATGACGCCGCTCGGCAGATATTGTGCGCCGGCAATTCCGCTGAGATCGAGCCCCTGCGGCGCCCCGGCGATCTGGAGCAGATAATTGGCAGTGAGCCCCGCTGCAGGGGTCGCGGCCTCGACGTCGAAGCTTTCGACCCGGCCGAAACTGGTCAGCGTTCCCGATCGGTTCGCGCCCACGACCACCGATCCGTCGACCTCGGCGAGCGGACTGTCCGGCCCATAGCTATAAGCGGGCCGCGATTCGATCGCGAAGGATACGGGGGTATTCGGGGCCGTTTCGATGATCAGGGTGTAACGGCCTTCGATGCTGAAGTTGGCAAGGATGGCGTCGGTAATGACGATTTCATTGTCGTCGATCGACAGCGGGATGCTCACCGGGCCCGACGGGCCTGTGCCTGCCAGACGAACAGTCGACCCGTCCGCCACGCCGTAGGTGGCGATGATCGAGGGAATGCCGACGATCGGCACCTGATGGACGCCATTCGAATTTCCCGGCAAACCGATCGCCTGGAAATCATATTCGACTTCTGTCGCCCAGGACACGGCGTAACCACCCCCGTCCAGCGCCACGACGCGGACGGAATTGGCAACACCGTCGCCCCCGTTATCGTTGAGGAGCAGGGGCGAGAGCCCCTGCAATGTCATGGCATCGCCCAGCGGTGAACCATCCTGATCGTAACGCCGAACCGCAATGCCTTCGGCGTCGCCGTCCCCGTCGAGATCATAGGCCCAATGGACGACATAGCCGCCATCGGGCAAGGCGGTGATCTGGACGCCTTCCTCATCGTCGAGATCGCCAGCGAGCGGGAAGGCGCCATCATCGATGCGGATCGCATCGCTTGTCGCATGCCCGTCCGCGCCGAACGTCTGCACATAGACGCCCTCTGGCGGCAGCGGCGTGCCTTCGCGTACCTGCATCGTCCCCGACAGGGCGCTGCCGGCCTGCAGGTTGATACCGATCAGAACGGCAAGGAAGTCGTTGGTGCCGAGCTGATCGAGCAGAACCGGCGGGACGGCCACCACACCGTTGGCGTCGGGCACGACGCCAATCTGGATCGTCCCGTCAGGGAGCCCCGTCGCGCCGGGAACCTGGCCGATATCATAATGGAAGCTATCGAGGCCGCGCAGTTGCAGAATGAATGCGGGCGCTGGTCCCGAGCCGGGGGTAAAGCCCGTGACATCGAAACTCTCCACCCGGCCGGCCGCAGACAGCACCGCCGATCCGTTGGCGCCCACCGTCGCATCGAGATTGACCGCCTTGAGCGGCGCATCGAGGTCGTAGGACACAAGGCGCGCCGCCTCGATCTCCAGCGCAATCGGAGCGCTGGGAGGCGTTTCCACGGTGAGGGTGAAGCGGCCCGTGGCGAGAAATCCCGACAATTGCGCCTCGGTGATGGCTATGCGCCCGCCTTCCACAGTCAGCGGTACGCTCACCTGACCGTTCGGCCCCGCCCCTGACAGGGTGAAAGTCGCGCCGGACGGAGCGTCAATCACATGAATGTATCGCGGCTCACCCAGAATCGTCAGCTGCGTCAGACCATTGGGATTCGCCTGCAAGCTGACGTAGCGGTTGTCACTTTCCACCTCCAGCTTCCAGGCAATGGCGTAGTTGCCATCGGCCAAGGCCGCCACCTGGATCGATCCCGGTGAGAGAGTATCCTCGTCGTCCACCAGGAGCAGCGGAGAAATGCCATCGAGCAGGACCGGAGCGCCCAGCTTCGCGCCATCTGGAGAGAAGCGCTGGGTTGCCAGCGTGTCGCTTTCCCCATCGCCATCGATGTCCACGGCCCAATGGCTCGCAAAGCCTCCCCCGGGCAGGGCACTGACCTGAACATATTCCTCGTCATCCAGATCGGTCGCAAGGCGGTTGTCCGGACTGTCGATCCGCGTCGACGAATCCACGATCGGCGAACGCGTGTAGTAAAAGGCGCTGGACGGCGACACCGGGCCGACATTGCCCGCTGCGTCGGTGGCGACTGCCGCGAAGCGGACCATCCCTTCACCCAGAGCGGTCAGATCAGCCTGCGACAGTGCCAATGTGAACTCGCCGTCCGCATCGACGGTTGCAGCACGCGTAAAGGTGGCCCTCGCGCTATAAAGGGTGACGGCGACGCTGCTGCCAGCCGTTGCCGAGCCGGTAATCGTCGTACCGTCGAGCCCTTCGGACAAGCCGACATAGGGCCCCTCGCTCGCGGTGAGGGCGGTGACAGCTGCGTCATCGATACGGTCGAGGAGGACGGAGCCCGACGCGACGGCGCTGACGTTCCCGGCAGCATCGGTCTGCTGAGCGCTGAGCGACAGCGACCCGTCGGCGAACTGGGCGAGCAGCGCCGGCGACAAGGTGAATGCACCGTTCGTGACCGCGACCGCCAACGAGAGCGGTTGATCCGGGTTGGCGGCGCTGAGCCCGCTGATCGTCAGGGTCGCGGTGGCACCCACCTCGATTCCCTGCAATTGTCCGCTCACCCCGGCAGCCGCTTCTGCGGCGTTGATGACGCCTCCTGAAAGCTCGGGGATAACCGGCGTGACGGTGCCGGTGTCGATCGTCAGCAGCAGCGGCAGGGAGAGCGGGCCGGTGTCGCCGGCCGCGCTGAGGAAACGAGCCTCGAGGCTTCGCGTCCCATCGGAACCAAGCTGCGCCGCGCTGAGCGGGATATCGATCGACAGCGTCTGGCCAGCAGCCGGGATGTCGTCGTCGCCGAGTGTGACACTCGCAACCTCCTGCCCTGCATAAAGGAGGCTGAGCCGGTCGCCGGCAGCCACGCCCGCCGAGGCGTCATAGCGCAGCGTAACGACGACCCCGTCGGCGATCTCCGCTCCCGAAACCCGCGTGCCGTCGTCAACCTCAGGCCGCTCCGGTGCGCCGAGAAGCGCTGACTGCGGCACATCGGGGATCAGGACGGCAACTTCGTCGCCCGCATCGTCCAGCTTCTGTGCCAGATCGGAGCCGCTGAACGGCGCCGCATCAAAGCTCTGCCCGTCGTTGACCGCTTGCGCGGCCTGCGCAGCGAGCCCTGCTTGAGCGACGATCTGGGCGGCAGCGATGCCGCCAAGAGCGCTCGATGCATCGGTTGCGCTGACCGACGCCACCGCCGTATTGACGTTGGCAAGGGCGTCGGCGACGGCCGCCGCCTGCGTGGTGATCGCTGCCGCGACACCGGCATCGCCCGATGCCTCCGCGACATTTTCGAACACGGCGCCGATGACGGCAGAACTGGCAAGGTCGACGGGTGATCCCGCGGTGGAATTGATCACCGCTGCCAGAGCCGAGGCGGCTGCGGCGCTCGCGCCAGCTTCGCCGCCCTCGACGCCTGCCGCATTGGCGGTGGCACCAACAACGGTGAGGAGGTTTGCGACTTGCGCCGCCGCCTTCTGCACCGCCACCGCATCGGCGAGCGCCGCCGGATCGGTGGCTCCCGCCGCCGCGGCGATCGGGTCATAGCTGGAAAGATCCACGTCCGCCGGCAGGCCCAATGCGGATTTCACCGCCGCTTCTGCCGCCTGCACGGCTGATGCATCCGCATTTTCTCCCGCGACCGCCGCTACCAGCGTGGTCAGCGGCGACACCACGGTCGATCCATCGAGAGCGACAAACTGGCCTGTGAACGGCTTGTCGAGCGCGATATCGCGGCTCAGCACCGTGCCATCTGCTGCCACGATCGGTGTCAGGACGATATTTCCCGTGCCGAACAAGTTGCTGAAATTGCCCTGGGCGTCGGTGACGGTCCAATATTCTCCTGAGAGGACCCCGTCGCCATCGGCGTCGATATCACCGGCATCGAAGATCCCGTTCCCGTTGACGTCTACGAAGGCCTCATGGTCCCATAGCCCGTTGCCGTTCGTGTCGCGGAACAGGAGGGCGTTGGCAATATAACCATCGACCGCCGCACCACTGGCGCCGGCGTCAAATGCGATCGAGAGGCTTGCGCCTTCAGTTGCGGCATTGCCTGCCGCATCTGAAAAGCCCGTTCCCACCTCGAGCGCGATCGAGCCCGAGCTGGCGAGGGTAGGGGTCAGTTCGGCGGTAAAGACCAGCGGATCTGCGGTCGCCTGCAAGGCGCCAAGCGTCGCGCCCGTCACCATGACGTCGGATGCGCTAAAGTCGACCGGAGCTTCGCTGAAGGTAAAGGTCAGCGTTGCCGTTTGCCCGGCAAGCAACATTTCCGAGGAGGCTGTGACGGCAACGGACGGCCCTGCCGTGTCAAGCGTCAACGACGTGCTGCCCAGCGCCCCGCTATTGCCCGCCACGTCGGTCTGCTGCGCCGAGACGGTGAGCGTGCCGTCGGCAAACTGCTGGAGGATGGCGGGGGTCAGTTCAATCGCGCCATCTGCTGCGACCGGCAGCGGGACCGACAGGGGCGCACCGTCCGCCTTTGCGGTGCCCGACACGCTGGCGGATGCATTGGCTCCCGCTTCGATCCCATCGAGCGTGGCGGTCACGCCAGCGGCCGCTTCCGCGCCGCTCACCAGCCCGCCTGAAATTGCGGGGATGGTGGGCGCAGCCGGTGCCTCGGTGTCGACGGTGATCGTCAGCGCCGCCGACGATGCACCGACATTCCCGGCCGCATCGGTCGCGCGCGCGGTGATGCTGTGCGTGGCTCCTGCCGGGAGAGTCACATCGATCGAGAAGGCGCCCGAGGCATTGGCTGTGGTGGTGCCTAGCGAGGTCTGGCCGTTGAAGAGTTCTACGCGGGCATTGGCCTCCGCATTGCCGGTGATCGTCAGGCCCTGCGTGACATTGGTAATGCGATCGCTCGCCGATGCGCCGCTGTCGTCGGCCGCAGCGAGGGCAAGCCCGGTCGGGGCTGCCGGAGGGGTGGTATCCGAAGCGGGCGGCGCGGGCGGCGCGGGCGGGGGGGTCGGCTTTCCGCCACCGCCCCCACTTGCGGCCGCAGCGCCGACACCGACGGCAAGCAGACCGCCGAGGACGCCGAGCATCGTGCCGTTGCCTCCCCCGGTACCAGCGCCGGCCCCGCCTTCGTCCGCGGCCGGGGCGCTTTCGACCGCGCCGCTCGCGTCGGCGGCTGATTGCGCTTCGGCGGCTGCGCCGTCCTCGCCCTCGATGGCGACCGTTGCGCTTGCCGATGAGAAGGCCACATGGCTCTGGGTGCCATCCTGCGCCCATTGGGCGCCCTCGACGGGACGGCCGGTAGCCTCATCGACGAACTCGATCGTCTCGCCGGGCTGCAGGACGATACGGTTGGCGCCTTTCCCGAGACGGACGTTCCGGACCCGGCCACCGGCGGCTCGCGATATTCTGGCTACAATGATCATTAGATACCCCCACAATGAACTAGATTAAGGTGAATTCTACGACCGCTTATAATTATTATGTAAAAAGATTAGTATTTCTCCAGAACATTCATTTAACGTTCTCGAAATGCTTCTTCTACCTTCAGGACTGGTCTAACAAAATAGTCGAATAGAGTGCGTTTTCCTGTAAGAATTTCGACAGTAGCAGTCATACCGACTATGGTCGGCAAGATTTTTCCATCATGTTTAAGGCCGATATTATCCGTGCGAACCAGCACCCGATAATAGGGCTCCTGCTCCGGCTGACCGCGCTCGCGCATCGTATCGGGACTGATCGATTCGACCCGTCCGGTGAGCGCCCCATAGACAAGGTAATTATAGGCTCCGAGCTTGACGGTCGCCTTCAGGCCGGGACGCAGGAAGGCAACATCGGACGGGCGAATGCGTGCCTCGACCAAAAGCTCGTCTTCGAGCGGCACGATATCGAGAACGTCGGCACCTGGCTGGATCACGCCGCCGACGGTGGTAACCTGCATATTCTTGACGGTGCCGCGAACCGGCGCGCGCAGGACTGTCCGCTCCACCGCGTCGCGGCGACCCGCGGTCACTTCCTGCACCTGGGCAAGTTCGGATTCGACGCGGACCAATTCCGTCCCCGCGTCGGCGCGATAGCGGTTGATGCGGTCCGCAATCTGCGTTTGCGTGTCGCTGATCTGGCGGCGAAGACGCAGCACCTCGACTTCTGGCACCAGCCCACGCTCGCTCATCGGCGAGGTGATCGCGAGTTCGCGGCGCATCAGCGCCAGACTCTGCGACAAGCCCGACGTTGCTTCGTCCACGGCCTGGCGCCGTGCGGCATAAGTGGCGCGCTCGTTGCGCATCAGCTCGGCGTCGGAACGGATCTCGGCAGGAAAGGACAGCGCCAGACCTGTTGCTTCGGCACGCAGCCGCGCGGCCTGCGCGATCAGCGCGCGCCGCCGGCTGTCCACTTCGTTGAAGCTCGTCGCGGCGCGGGTGGGGTCGATGATGACCAGCGGTTGACCTGCGTCGACCACCTGTCCTTCGCGAACCTTGAGCGAGGATACGATACCGCCTTCCAGTGACTGGACCACTTGCACGCGGCCCGATGGGACGACCTGGCCCTGACCGATCGTGACCTCTTCGACGACCGCGAAGCGCGACCAGATGATCAACGCGGCGAGCAACGCCGCGAGCAGCAGCGCGAGCCACAGCCAGCCGCGATGGCGCATCGGCTCTTCGCCGACCGGAGCAAAGGGATCGGCTCCGCTCATGCCGCCGACCTCACCTTGCCTTCGGCGAGCGCCGCGATCACCTTGTCGCGGGCACCGTCAGCGACGATGCGGCCGTTGTCGACGACGATCAGCCGATCGACAATTCCGAGCGCAGCCTGCCGGTGCGTCGCGATAACAAGTCCCATCCCTTCATCCGCCGCGCCGCGGATTGTCGCGAGCATTTCGGCTTCGGATGCCTGATCCATCGCAGAGGTTGGCTCGTCGAGAAGCAGCAGCTTCGGCCGGGCGAGCAACGCGCGGGCGAGCGCCACTGCCTGCCGCTGTCCGCCCGAAACCGTGTCCCCGCGCTCGCCGATCGGGCGGTCAAAGCCGTGCGGATGCGCGGCGGCGATGGCGACGACGCCGGTTTCCTCCGCCACTTTCAGCAAGCTTTCGTCATCGACGTCAGGGGCGGCGATGGCGATATTCTCCTTGAGCGAGCCGTGGAACAGACGGGCGTCCTGGCCCACCAGCGCAATCGTCGCGCGCTGGTCGCCGGGTTCGATTGCACTCATATCGACGCCGTCGAGGAATATCTGACCTTCGCGCGGGCGGTAGAGCCCGGCGAGCAGCCGCAGCAGGGTCGATTTGCCGCTGCCCACACGCCCGATCACCCCCACCCGTTCGCCCGGCGCGATGGACAGGGACACGCCGAAGAGCACCGGCCGCCCGTCCTCTTCATAGGAAAATCCGACTTCGGCCAGTCGCAGCTCGCCCTGCCAATGCGATCCCGTGAGCAGATCGCGCCCCTCTTCACGCTCGGCAGGGAGCTGCATGATCCGGTCGAGGCTGGCGAGCGCCGAACGGGCCTGCTGGAACCGCACGGCGAGAGAGGACAGGCTCACCAGCGGCGCCAGCGACCGCGAATTGAGCTGCACGCAAGCTATCAGCGCCCCCGCCGTCACCGCTCCTTCGCTCGCGAGATAGACGCCCCAAAGCAGGAGGACTGCGCCCGCCGTCTGCTGAACCATCGTCGTCACATTGAGCACGAGGGTCGAGAGCGACTGGCTGCGCATCGTCCGCTCAGCAATGACCCGGCTCGACTGCTCGTGACGCGCCCGCATCCGCTCCTCGGCCCTGAGAGCCTTCAGCGTCTCCAGCCCTTCGAGGCTCTCGATTACCGTCCCGTGCCGCACGGCGCTTTCGCGCAGATTCTCGTTGGCGATCCGTTTCATGGGGATCTGGACGACCAATGAAACGATCGCAACGATCGCAAAGGCTGCGAGCGGCACTGCGACCAGCGGCCCGCCGATGAGCGCGGTCACGCCCAGAAACAGCATGGCGAAGGGCAGGTCGGCGAGCCCTGCCAGCGTTGCCGAGGTGACGAACGCGCGGACCGATTCAAACTCTTTGAGCACGTTGGCGAAGGCGCCTGACGATTGCGAGCGTGCCTCGAGCCGCGTTCCCAGTACCCGGCGGAACACGGCATCGCCGAGCAGCACGTCGATCCGCTTGCCCGCGCTGTCGAGCGCGTGACCGCGAATGGTACGCGCGATGAATTCGAAGAGCATCGCGAGGAGGACCCCGACGAAAAGCGACCAGAGCGTGACGAACGCCTGATTAGGGAGGATGCGATCATAGACGGTCATCATGAAGATGATGCCCGCGAGCGACAGCAGGTTGATGACTGCCGAAAGCGCTATCGCTTCGCCGAAATAGCGGCGATGGTCCCACAGCACAGGCCAGAACCACCCGCCGCTCGCTGTGGGAACGAGGTCGTCCGCTCGCCGATCGTTCGTTCCGGCCCCGCTCACTGGACCGTTTCCGTCGGGGCCAGGCCGCGCGCGATCGCGAAATCGATCCGGCCGAGCGCGCCCATCAGTTGATATTCAAGGGCGATGAGATCGTGCTGTTCGTTCGCGAGCCCGCTTCGCGCGTTGAACCGTTCGCTTTCATAGGAGAGGAGGTCGAGAATTGAGCGGCGACCGATCCGGAATTGTTCCTGAACGATATTGCGTGCCTCGTCCGCTTCGACGACCACCTGCGCCAGGCGCGGCAGCCGATCGCGACGCTGATTGCCCAGCATCCACAGTCGCTCGATGCGATCGGTCAGCGATTGGCGCGCCTGTTCGGCATCGAAGCGTGCGGCCGACGCGGTGGCGCGCGCCGCATTGAGACGCGCGCGCCCGCCCCCACCAAAGGGCAGGGACACTGCGCGCAGTCGCACGCCGAAGGCGTTGAACAGGTGGGTATCGCCCAAGGCCGTTCGTTCGGACGTCCGCGCCACCTCCAGATTGAGCTGGGGTTGCCACCAGCTTTTGGCTCCCGACACCGCCGCATCGCTCTCCCCGATCTGGAGCTCGCTGATCTGTACGACCGGGGTTGCGTCCACGAGCGCGATCGCCTCGCTCAGCGTGTCCGGCAGAAAGGACGCGAGGGACGGCAATCTGCCGGCGGGCTCCACCGGTGCGGAGGCGATCTCCCGGATGGTTGCCCGCGCCTCTTCGCGGGCGATGCGCCGCGCGTCGAGCGCCGAGCGCGCCTGCTCGAGACGGCTTCCGACGAGCACGACGTCGGATCCGCGGCCGCGATCGAAGCTTGCGATTTCAGAGACGAGCCCATGCAGTTGCTCAAGCGCGGCGACCTGGGCCTCGCTGATTTCGACCAGATCGCATTGGCGGCTCCATTCCCCCCAGGCCTGCGCCAGCGAAGCGACCAGCTCGTCGGCCACGCGGTCTTCCTGAACGCGCAGCGCCTCTGCGCGCAGCCGGCTCCTGCGGATTTCAGCGGCGCTTCGCCCGCCATCGAACAGGAGCTGACTGGCCGTTATTTCTGGCAGGATATAAGTTCCGGAACGGCCGCCCCTTCCACCCTCTTCCCAGCCTGCATCGGCGGAGAGACCGACCTGGGGCTGCCGCGCCGCGCGGGCGGCAGCCACCTCCGACTTTCCGGCCTCGGCCACGCTCTCCGCCGATTGAATGCGCGGGTGATCTTCGAGAAGGGATTCAACGACGTCGGCAAAAATCTGCGCGCGTGCGGGCGCCGTGCCAATCAGAAGGCCCGTGCAAAGCAGCGCGGTGCAGCGTATCGCGCGAGACGTCTCCATTCCCCCCACCCCTATATGCGTCGATAGGGCAGAGAACCCGCGCACATAGCCTAAACGGCGGATTTGACTAGCGAATTGGGAGAAGCCCCGCAGCCCAAATAAATTTAGGATTGGCCGCAATCCCGGTCCCACAGGGTTGCCAACCGGGCTGACGAGGCCGAGAATTGCGGATGAAAAGCGGTGCGGGCTCTTCCTCGTGAACGGGGGATGAGGGAAATTGGGTTAGACTTGTCATAGGAAGGACAAGTCTGATGAAGAAGAAGGCTGATCAGGGAATCGACGGCATATTAGGGCTGTCGGATGTTG
>Ga0182735_1002071_pt1 | contig 12612 bp, 6 predicted proteins | sample eDN5th30CKraftMG_FD_128524 | JGI IMG/M metagenome (GOLD analysis project Ga0182735, IMG submission 128524) | Enriched Miracle-Growth compost microbial communities from Emeryville, California, USA - eDNA 5th pass 30_C Kraft MG (version 2) (version 2) ... | reverse complement strand
CCCAGCGCTTCCACCGCAGGTCGTCCTGGCCCTGGTTCGGGAAGAACAGCTTGGTGTCCGACGCGCCGACGGTCAGGGTGAGCTGGCGGTCGAGCGGGACGATGATCATGCCGTTCGCGAACCGGGCGGTCACGGTGTACCGACCGTCGGCGATGCCGGTGGTCGGGAAGGTGACGCAGGCGTCCAGCTTTGTGAGGTTCTTGACGAACCCTGTCCCGGTGTAGCCGGCATGCTCGGTGCTCACCGAAGTTCCCCCCGTGAGCGTCGCGCTCTCCGCCTGCAAGGTCACCGGCGCGCTGCGCTGGGCGGCGATCTGCGCACGCAGGGTGGTCAGCGTGGAGCCCGTGTCGACGGCGGCGGTGCTCGCCGCGAGGCGGGAGAGCGCGGAGACGCGTGTCGCGCCGTCGCCCCGGATGGCTGCACGCACGGCGTCGCCGGCGTCCTGGCGCAGCAGGTCGGCGACGTCGGGGGTAATGAGGCTACCGGTCTCGGCGGCCCGGATCGAGGTGAGCAGCCCCGGCAGCCCGGTCGCCTCTCCGAGCCAGGGTGCCACCATCTGCTCGACGGCGGTGACGGCCTGCGACGTCACGTCAGCAGCGTTCGCCGCACCGACGGCGAGCCGCACGCTCTGCATCTTGAGCTCGACGCCCGGCAGGTCACCGGACTCGGCCAGCGTGACGGCCTCGTTGAGACGCTGCTCGAGCCGACGAGCCAGGTCGGCCTCGATCTGCCCGTCCTGCGCGAGCGCTGCGACCGCGTCCGCGAGGACCGCGGTCGGGAAGGGGACGAGCGAGACCTCGCTCGATGCCGTGGGCTCGTCCACACCATTGCCGAACGCGATGGTGTGCTCGGCCTGGTAGGCCACGGCGCCAGTCGGGAGCGTCAGCTCCACGGTCCCGCTGGCCCCGCCGTCCAGTCGCGAGCCCACGCCGTCGATCAGGGCGCCGTCGACGTACAGCCGCACGTCGCTGACCTCGGAACCGTCGTTGTGGACGGTCGCGCGCACCGTGGTGCCGCGGGTCTCGGGGTCGTAGTCCGACGTCACGGCGCCCACGACCGACAGCTGTGCCGACGCGAGCGCGGGCAGCGTCGCGAGGTCCTCGGTGGTGGCTGGACGGAAGCGCACGGCCTGGCCGCCACCGGCGACCGTGGCGGCCCGCAGGGTGTCGGTCGAGTCCACGAGCACGTGCGTGATGTTGATCGCCTTCGGGTTCCCCTTCCACGTCGTGGTGGCGTCGTCGGCGTAGATGTCGGCGACATAGGTGGTCCCGGTCGTCAGGAACGACAGCGGGATCCGCAGGGTCCGGTCGTTCTCGTCGGTGACGACGCCCATGTACCAGGTGGAGCCGCTGCGGCGCTGCGTCACCGTGTAGTCACCGATCACCGCCTCCGGCACGTGGGACTCGTCCCACGTCGCAGGTATGCCCTTGAGGTACTCGAAGGCTTCCGCGTTCTCGGCGTAGTTCTCCGGTGTGTCGGCCAGCATCTGCATCGGGCTGAAGAATGTCGTGTAGAGCGCGAGCTGGTTGGCCACGGTCGACTGGACGCGCGTGCCCTGGTTCGCGGGGTCCCAGGTGACGTTGAGGACGCCGGGGGTGTAGTCGGCCGGACCGCCCATGAAGCGGGTGAACGGGAGGATGGTCTTCTGCTCGGGCGGGTTGCCGTTGGCACCCTTGTAGTTCTCCTGCTCCATGCCCGAGATGCCTTCGCCGGTCATCATGTTGGGGTTGGTGCGCGCCAGGCCGGTCGGTTTGATGGCCTCGTGGGCGTCGACGGTGATGTGGTGCCGTGCCGCGGCGTCGATCACGCGCTGGTAGTGCCGCACCGCTTCTTGGTCCGCGTGGCTGCGCTGGACGCCACCGAGCAGGTACTTCGTGGCGTAGCCGGTCTTGATGGCGTGGATGCCCCAGGCCTCGTACTGGGTGAAGATCGCCTCCATGTGCTGGTCGTAGTAGTCGACGTCACCGCGCGTCTCGTTGTGCGCGATGTAGCCGACGCCCTTCGACGCCGCGTAGGAGAGGACCTCGGGCAGGTCGAAGTCGGACATCGGGGTGAGGAAGTCCTGGTTCGACCAGACGCCGGCGTTCACGTTCCAGCCTTCGGCGAGCACGAACTTGGCACCGGCCTGCGCCGCGAGGTCGATGTAGTCCTTGACGCGCTGTGTGGTGGCGCCGTGCTTGGCGCCTGCGGTCCACGTCGTGGCGCGCCGTTGCAGCTCCCACCACACACCCGTGTAGGTCGCCGGCGTGATCCAGTCGGTCGTGTCGTCGATGCCGTCACCGTCGGAGTCGACGTCGCAGATCGTGCACGGGTCGTTGAGGTTCTCGATCATGTGCGACTCGGCCAGCGCACCCGGCGTGCGACCGATGTTGATCGTGCGCCAGGGGGTGGCGAACGACGTGCTCGTCACGTCCAGGACGGCCTTGAGGCCGTTCGGCAGGGCGATGAGCGAGCTGACGAGCCGTCCGGGGACCGTGGCGTCCTTGACGAGCGTCATGCTCGGGAAGTCGGTGAGGTCGGCCTCGTGCACGCTCAGGACCAGGTCGTCGCCCGAGGTCAGCGTGATGGGGGTCTGCGCGGTGGCGACGTTCGTGACAGCGGTGGTGATGTAGTGCTGCTCGTCCGCGTTCCAGTCCGTGCCCGCCTTGAGGTAGTACGCGGTCGCCGTCTCCGGCAGCGTGAACTGCGTGGACTCGTCGGTCACGTTGAAGGCGCCCAGCACGGCCTGCTGCGGGAAGGTGTACCGCAGCCCGAAGCCGTCGTCGAACATGCGGATCGTGACGTCCAGACGGACGCCTGAGGCGTCGTTGACGGCGTGAGCGACGAGCTCGTCGTAGTGGTTGCGGATCTTCGAGGACGTGCCCCAGGCAGGCGTCCAGGTGTCGTCCGTGGTGCTGTGCTCGACGGAGGTGATCGACATGCCGGCCGTCAGGTCGACGACCGGGTCGCTGAGCGTGAGGCCGAGACCGGACGGCGCGACGACCGTGGTCTCCTCGTCGCGCACGACGTCGTAGGTGAGGCGCCCGTCGACGACCGCGAGCGTGGCGACCAGGCTTCCGTCGGGGGACGCGACGGACTCGCCGTCGAGGGCCGAGGCGACCGGAACGGCCGGGCTCGCAGCGTTCGCCGCCAGCGCCGGGGCGAAGCCCGTCGCCGCGAGGGCGAGGGAGGTGAGGACGGCCACCAGGGTACGGGCGGGCCGGGTCGATCGGCGGTCTCTGGCTGAATTCGACTGCCGATGGGGCGGTACGGGGCGGCGTGGTGATGCGGTCGTGCGTGCGGTGGTCGTGCCAGACATGCAGTTCTCCCTCGCTTCATCGCGTCAGCGCCGTGATGCTCCCTTGCATCGGCTGTGCGGCGCTCGAGCCAGTCTTCGGCAGAAGATTCAAGCCGTCAAGCGTTCAAATTTGTGGGATTTATTAAATATAGTGACGTCAATTGTTAGGATGTGAGTCATGGTTGACGACGACCCCCGCCTGCTGCGGAGCCGTGACCAGGTACTTTCGGTTCTTGTGCACCACGGGAGCGTGTCGCGCACCGAGCTCGCGGCGACCACGGGCCTCGCCCCGGGCACAGTGGCCCGGGCGTTGCGCGGTCTGCTCGCGAGCGGTGCGGTGCGTGAGGTGGCCCCCGACCCGGCCGCGCCCGTGCGGCGAGGGCGCCCTTTGGCACGGTTCGTCGTCGCAGAGGCCGAGGGCGCCGTCGTCGGGATCGACCTAGGGCTGTCGAGGATCGTTGCAGGTCTGGCGAGCGCCTCGGGCACGATCGTGCGGGAGCGAGCGGTCACGGTGGACGAGCGGGCGACCGCCGCACAGCTGTGCGCCGCTGCGGCCGCCGTGGTCGGCGATCTCCTCGAGACGTGCGGCTTGTCGCGAGCCGACGTGCTGCGCGCGGTTGCTACCGTCCCAGCGCCCGTCGACCCGGTCACGGGCCGGGTCGAGGACGCGCCCGTCGTCGTCGACGCCTGGCGTGGCACGCACCCCGCTGCGCTCCTGGAGCAGGTGCTGGGTCTTCCCTTGATCGTCGTCAACGACGCGAACGCGGCGGCGCTGGCTGAGCACCGCTCCGGTGCCGGACGGGGCTGCGGGAACCTGGTGTACCTCCATGCGACGTCGGGGGTGGGAGCCGGGCTGGTGCTCGACGGTGAGGTCCGGACCGGTACCGCGGGCGGGGCCGGCGAGATCGGCCACATCCGCCTGCACGGCGCGAGCGAGCTGTGCCGCTGCGGTCAGCGCGGCTGTCTCGAGTCAGAGGCGTCCACGGCCGCGCTCGCTCGCAAGATGGTGACCGTGGGCGTGGCCGTCATGGGCGGGCGCTTCGAAGACACGGTCCGCGAGCACCTGGGGGACCCGGTCGTCGCACGGCTCCTGACGCAGGCCGGTGCGGCGCTCGGCAGCGTCCTCGCCGAGATGTGCAACGTGCTCTCCCCCGAGGTCGTGGTGATCGGTGGCGAGCTCGCTGCGGGCGGCGAGGCCGTCACGGCAGGTGTGCGGGAGTCGATGCGGCGGTACGCGCTCTCGTCGGTGTCGCGTCGGGTGCGCATCGAGCTCTGCGGCCTCGGGGCGCGTGCGGCGATGCTAGGAGCGGTCGCGGCGGCGGTCAGCGAGGCGGCTCGCCCTTCATCGCGGCACGTCGCGGCGGTGCCGGCGGCACGGGCTTCCCTGTGACGATGCTCACGCCCGGGACCTCGACGTCGTCGCCGTGACGCGTGCGCAGGAGCAGACCGTCGTCGTCGTTGCGCAGCACGGTTCCCAGGACGTCGGTGTACAGGTGGCTCGATCCCTCGGGAAGCCGGGTGCGGACCATCACCCGCGTGCCGACGGGCCAGGCGCGCCAGCGACGCGGGTCGCCGCTGTCTCGCGACGGCGCCGTCCGTCCCGGGGAATCGGTCATGTGCGTGATACTAGATCCAAGCACCTGTAGAGAGGACCATCGTGACTTACGTGATCGCCCAGCCGTGCGTCGATGTCAAGGACAAGGCGTGCGTGGACGAGTGTCCCGTGGACTGCATCTACGAGGGCAAGCGCTCGCTGTACATCCACCCCGACGAGTGCGTCGACTGCGGCGCCTGCGAGCCGGTGTGCCCCGTCGAGGCGATCTACTACGAGGACGACGTGCCCGAGGAGTGGGCGCCCTTCTACGACGCGAACGTGCACTTCTTCGACGAGATCGGCTCGCCGGGCGGCGCGCAGAAGACCGGCGCGCTCGACCTCGACCACCCGATCGTCGCGGCCCTGCCGCCGCAGGCCTGACCCGCGACGCCCGTGGGATTCGCACCGCTGGACGACGAGTACCCCTGGGACGCGCTGGCACCGTTCGTCGAACGTGCCCGTCGGCACCCCGGGGGCATCGTCGACCTCTCGATCGGCACGCCCGTCGACCCGACTCCCGCGGTCGTCCGTGAGGCGCTCGCGGCCGCCTCGGACGCGCCCGGCTACCCCACGACGCACGGCACGGCCACGCTGCGCGAGGCCGTGAGCGAGTGGTTCGCCAGGCGTCGCGGGGTGCCGGGCCTCGACCCCGCGCACGTGCTGCCCACGGTCGGGTCCAAGGAGGCGGTCGCGCTCCTGCCCGCCCTCCTCGGTCTGGGGCCGGGGGACGTCGTCGTGCACCCCGAGATCGCGTACCCCACCTACGACGTCGGTGCCCGCCTCGCCGGCGCCACGCCGCTCGCGGCCGACGACGTCGCCGCCTGGGAGCACCGCGACGACGTGCGGCTGGTCTGGGTCAACTCGCCGGCCAACCCGCACGGCGCGGTCCACCCGGTCGAGCACCTGCAGCGGGTCGTCTCCGCGGCACGCCGGATCGGCGCCGTCGTCGTCAGCGACGAGTGCTACGCCGAGCTGGCCTGGAGCGAGCCCTACGCGAGCGACGGCGTGCCGAGCCTGCTCGACCCGCGCGTCACGGGCGGCACGCGAGAAGGGCTGCTGGTCGCCTACTCGTTGAGCAAGCAGTCGAACGTGGCCGGGTACCGCGCCGCGTTCCTCGCCGGGGACGGCGCGCTGGTGGCTGAGCTCGTCCGACTGCGCAAGCACATGGGCATGATCGTGCCCGCACCGGTCCAGGCGGCGATGACGGTCGCGCTGCGCGACGACGAGCACGTGGCCGCGCAGCGCGCGGTGTACGCGCGGCGTCGGGCCCTGCTGCTCGCCGGGATCGAGTCCGCCGGGCTCGTGGTCGACCGCTCCGAGGCGGGCCTGTACCTGTGGGTGCGGCCTGACGGCGCGCCGCAGGACTGCTGGCAGACGGTCTCCGACCTCGCGGACCTCGGGCTCGTGGTCGGCCCCGGAGCCTTCTACGGCGAGGCGGGGCGCGGCCACGTGCGCATCGCGCTCACCGCCGGCGACGAGCGCGTCGCCGAGGCCGCAGCACGGCTCTCGGGGGCCTGACCCTGCTGGTGGCGGTGGTGCCCGGCGCGTCGCCGAGCCGCACCACCCCCGGCTGTCACCGGGTCGCCCGGGTCCTCGCCGTGGTGACCTTCTTCGTGGCGTAGCCCTTCGCCTTCACGCTCACCACGACCGAGACCCGCTTGCCCCGGTCCTTCTTCGTCAGCCGGTAGGTCTTCTTCGTGGCGCCCTTGATCGCCTTGCCGCCCCGCAGCCATCGATAGGTCACGGTGACCTTGCCCGGAGCGTAGGTGCCCTTGGAGACGCTCAGGCGCTTGCCGACCTTCGCCGTGCCCGTGACACGAGGCTTCTTGCGCACGGTGACGGTCCCGGCCCTGACCTTGCCGGTGGCCGCCGAGGTGACGGTCACCGTCGTGTACCCGGGGCGGGTGACCGTCACACGCAGGCTCAGCCGCTTTCCCTCGTCCGCGGCCGTGACGGCCCACGTCGCACGGGTGGCGCCGGCGATCGGCTTGCCGCCCCGCAGCCACTGGTACGTGGACGTGGTGCCCAGGATCGAGGCGACCGCGCCGGACGCGCGCAGGGTCTTGCCGACCTTCGCGGTCCCAGAGGCGACGGCCCGGCTCACGGTGAAGGTCGCCCGGGCGACCGTCCCGGCCGAGACCGTCGTGACGACCGGCTCATAGCCGGTCTTCGACGTCGTCACCGTCACCGACAGCACGGTGCCGGCGTCGGCCGGCCCGAGCACCAGGCTCGACGTCGTCGCCCCTGGGATCGCCGCCCCGCCGCGGCGCCACTGGTAGGTGGTCGTGGTGCCGGTGACCGCATAGGTCCCCGCGCTCACCGAGACCGTGGAGCCGACGCGCACGGCACCCGTCAGGCGGGGTGCGGTGGTCACCGGGATCGGCATGCCCTGGACGCGCGCGGTGACCGTGGCGACGCCGGTCTCGTAACCCTTGAGGGAGGCCGTCGCGCGGACGGTGAGCCGGCGCCCGACGTCTCCCGGCGCGACCGTGTAGCTCGGGCTCGTCGCCCCGGGGACGTCGACACCGTCGAGGCTCCACTGCACCGTGGTCGTCACGGGGTCGGACCCCGCGTGATCGGGGTCCCAGGCGGCCGAGGTGTTGTTGACCGTCACCGTCTGACCGGCGACGGGGGCGCTCGCCGCGCCGTCGGCGCCGAGGAGGGCGAGAGGCTCGCCGGAGGCGCGCCTCACCTGCCGCGGGGTGCCGTCGGAGGCGACGGCGAAGACGTGGACCTTCGGGCTCGCCGCGATCCGCAGGGACCTGACGGTCTTGCCCGCGTCGAGCGCGACCGGCTTGGTGGCGAACAGCCCGCAGCCCGCGGCCTCGACCGAGCCGGAGCCGGTGCCGCGCTCCTGCGTGCGGGCGACCTGGGTGTTGCCCGACGACGCGCCGCCGCACCAGTCGTCGAAAGTGACGTTGACGTTCTTCGTGCTGCTGTCCGTGTACGTCACGGTGAGCTGGACGGTCGTCGTGCCGCCGGTCGCCGCGCCCACGAAGGACACCTTCGTGGCGCCGGCCAGGCCGCCGGTCGCGTCGATCGTCGCGGCGGAGGTGGGCACCAGGTGGTCGTTGCCGGAGAGGTCGTGGCCGAGCGTGTAGGTCAGCGGTGTGCCGTCGAAGGTGACCGTCTGCTGCGTGCCCGGCACGAGCCCCATCCCCTCCACGGCGTCCTCGAGCAGGTACCAGCCACCGCCGTCGAGGCCGCTGGCGGTGCTGGTGCCGCGCGGGTAGATGCCCCGAGAGGTGAACCAGCCCGAGAGCCAGCCGGAGCGCGGCACGACGACCTCGAAGCTGCCCGTCACGGTGCGGCCGCCCGCGTCCTTGGCCGTGATCGTCGCGGGGTAGCGCCCGGGCGCGGTCGTCGAGGCCACGGTGAGGGTGAGCGGCGAGGACAGAGCGGCCTCGACGGTGGTGCCGCGGCTCGGCGAGGCTGTCCAGGCGCTGGTGCTCGCCTTGACGACGACGCCGGTGACGGCCACGGCGACGGTGCCGGAGGTGCTGCTCGTGCCCTGCGCGAGCACGCGGCCCGGCACGCTGACGGTCGCACCGGGCACGGCGGTGACCACGTCGCTCTCGACGCCCGTGGTCAGCCGGTTCGGCAGGTCGTCCGAGACGGCGACGGTGCCGGGGCGGTCCGCCGCGGCCGACGCCCACTGCGTGCTGCGGCTCGAGGTGAGGGTGTAGGCGAGCGACGAGGTGGCGCGAAGCTCGGCACCGGTCAGCCAGGACCGCGTGAGGTCGGCGCCCGAGCGCGTGGCGGACGCGATGTAGTGCGTGCTCGCCGAGACGCCCTCGGCGGTGATGTCGAGCGTGTGGCCGCCACCGGTCGAGACCTGCACGTGGTCGAAGGTGGGCGTGGAGATCCCCCAGACGTCGGAGCCCGGCATGATCGGGTAGAGGCCGATGGCGGCGGCGACGGCCCAGGCGCCCATCTGACCCTGGTCGTCGTTCCCCGGGACGCCCGCCACCGCGGTCGTGTAGAGCGAGAGGGCGGCCCGGGTGACGTCCGCGGTCTTCCACGGCTGCCCGGTCCACAGGTAGAGCCACGGTGCGTGGGTGTCGGGCTCGTTGTTGGGGTTGTACGTGTCGTGGCCGTAGTAGTCCTGCCAGCCCTGGACCCACTGGTTCGTGCTGACGGTGCCCGTGGCGGGGGTGTACGCGAAGAACTGGTCGAGCTGGGCGGAGGTCGCGGTGTCGCCCCCGACGAGGTCGATGAGCCCGGGCACGTCCTGCGGGACGAGCCACTGGTACTGCGCCGCGGTGCCCTCGTGGAAGCCGGTCGAGAGCGCGGGTGGCGCGGACGGTGTGAAGAGGCCGTCGGCGGTGCGGGCACGGAAGTGCCCCGTGGCCTGGTCCCACAGCGTGCGGAAGCTCTGACCGCGCGCGGCGTAGCGCGCCGCGTCGTCGGTGTGGCCGAGCCCGGCCGCCATCGTCGACAGCGCGGCGTCGGCCACGGCGTACTCGAGCGTCGCCGAGCCGCCGTGCTGCAGGTCGAAGTCCCCGCCCTTGCCCTTGGCGGTCGGGACCTGGGGCACGAAACCGTCGGCGATGTACTGCGGGTTGCCGGCCCGCCCGTTCGCCTCGACGCTGGCAGGAGGCAGCTCGTCGGCGTTCTTCTTCAGGACGGCGTAGGCCTCCGCGGCCTGCGACGGCGTGAACAGGCCCTGGCTCCAGGCGCTCACCAGGAACGGCGTGACCGGGTCGCCGGTCATCACGTTGCCGTCGCCGTTCGCGATCGCCCAGCGCGGCGCCCAGGACTGCTGGGAGGCCTTGACCAGTGAGTAGGCCATGTCGGCGGACTCGTCGGGGGCGATGAGGGCCAGGAGCTGCTGCTGAGTGCGGTACGTGTCCCACAGCGAGTAGTTCTGGTAGTACGTGAAGCCGTCTGCGGTGTGGACCTGCCGGTCGAAGCCCAGGTAGCGGTGGTCGACGTCGCTGCCGACGTTCGGCGCCTTCATGGCGCGGTAGAGCGCCGAGTAGAAGACCGCGAGCGCGTCGTCGCCGCCGGTGTCCGAGACGCGGACCTTGCTGAGCGCGGTCTGCCAGGCCTGGGTGGCGGCGGTGCGGACGTCGTCGAAGTCCTTGTCCGACGGCACCTCGGCGTCCAGGTTCGCCAGCGCGCCCGCCCGGTCCACGTAGCTGACGGCGGTGTACGCCTCGACGGTGCGCGGGTGGCCGCCGCTCGTGTCGAAGGTGACCCAGCCTCCGGTGCGGGGGTAGGACTGCTGCCCGTCCGCGACCGTCCCGGCGGTCGTCGCGCCGGCGGTCTTGGTGCTGTTCTCCCAGGTGCCCTGGGCCGTGAACTGGGCATTGAACCGGGTCACCGTGACATAGGTGTAGCGCGCCCCGACGCGCGTGTAGGTGGTCACGGTCTGGCCCTGCGTGTCGATGCTGATCGCCGAGCGCGTGGTCTGGTCGGTCCCCTGCGCCTGACCGGGGTTGAAGAGGATGTTCGCCTGGTTCGTGTCCGGGAACGTGTAGCGCTGCACGCCGACCCGTGTCGTCGCCGTGAGCTCGGTCGTGACCGGGTCGCCGTCCGGGTCCAGGAGCACCTTGTAGTAGCCCGGCTGCGCGACCTCGTCGTCGTGCGAGAAGGGTGCGGCGAAGTCGTTCCAGCTCGTGGACGTCATCGCGGTGGGGTCGCCCACCGTCGGCAGCACCGGGCTCAGGCCCTGCAGGTGGTTCAGGGTGAAACCACGGATCGTCAGGGGCTTGCCCTGGGCCGGCTCGTACGCGTAGCCGGAGTTGTTCCCGGTGGTGTTGGGGCCGATCTGCACCATGCCGAAGGGGAGCTGCCCGGCGGGGTAGCCCCAGCCCTGCGTCGTGGTGCTGGTGCCGATCATCGGGTCCACGTAGTGCGTCAGGTCGCCCGAGACGACCGCGGCGGTCGTCTCGACAGCCCCCGCCGACGGGGAGACGAGGAGCGAGCCGAGCCCGACGGCCAGGCCGGAGACGAGCGCGAGCGCCGTGCGCGCGCCAGGGGTGCGGCGGCGATCCGGGCGGTGGACCTGGGACGCGAGGGCCGGTGGGGGTGTGGCCGCGGGCTTCTGCACGGTGCTCCTTCGTGGACGACCGTTGCCGGCCGAGGCTGACATCGTTGTCAAACGGCCCTAGCGTACCGGCGCGGGCGCGGGAGGAGCAACGGCCGATTCGTGTCCGGGGCGCGTGAGAAGGTAGCGTCAGGATCGGGCCTCGTGGCCCGATCTCCGTCCGACGTCGGTGCGTACGACGTCGGACGCACCACACCGAAGAACGACACCTCTTCGAGCACGGTTGGTCGTCGAGGTAGGTTCCGCGCGCTGTGCGCGGCCGCAGGAAGGACGTCAGTTGAGCAACGCTCCCGCGCACGTGACGATCACCACGGACGGCACCGAGCACGCGCTGCCGGTGGTTCCTGCGACCGAGGGCAACGACGGCATCGTCGTCTCCTCGTTGCTCAAGGAGACCGGGTACGTCACCCTCGACCCCGGGTTCACGAACACGGCGTCGACCACGTCGGCAATCACCTACATCGACGGTGACGCGGGCATCCTGCGCTATCGCGGCTACGGCATCGAGGAGCTCGCCACGGGCGGCACCTTCCTCGAGGTCGCCTACCTGCTGATCCACGGCGAGCTGCCGAGCCCCGCCGAGCTCGACGCTTTCGTGGAGCGGGTCAACCGTCACACGCTCGTGCACGAGGACTTCCGCACCTTCATGGGGACCTTCCCGCGCGACGCGCACCCGATGGCGGTGCTCTCCTCCGCGGTCAGCGCCCTCGCCACGTTCTACCCGGAGTCGCTCGACCCGGACGACGACGAGACGGTCGAGCTCGCCACCGTGCTGCTGCTCGCCAAGGCGCGCACCATCACCTCCTACCTGCACCGGCGCCGGGTGGGCGAGCCGCTGCTGTACCCGGACTACTCGCGCGGCTACGTCGACGACTTCCTCCGGATGACCTTCGCTGTGCCGTACGAGGAGTACTCCGCCGACCCCGTGCTCGTCGAGGCGCTCGACACGCTGCTGATCCTGCACGCCGACCACGAGCAGAACTGCTCCTCGTCCGTGGTGCGTTCCGTCGGCTCCTCGCACGCGAACCTCTACGCCTCCGTGGCCGCCGGCATCGGTGCGCTCTCCGGCCCGCTGCACGGTGGCGCCAACGAGGCGGTGCTGACGATGCTCGAGTCCATCCAGAACGCGGACTACGACGTCAACACCTTCATCGACAAGGTGAAGAAGAAGGAGGCGGGCGTCCGGCTCATGGGCTTCGGGCACCGCATCTACAAGAACTACGACCCGCGGGCCGCGATCGTGAAGAAGACGGCGGACTCGGTGCTCGAACGGCTCGGCGTCAACGACTCCCTGCTCGACATCGCCCGTGAGCTCGAGGACATCGCGCTGCACGACGACTACTTCGTGGAGCGCAGGCTCTACCCGAACGTCGACTTCTACACGGGCATCATCTACAAGGCCATGGGATTCGACCCCGCCATGTTCACGCCGTTGTTCGCGCTCGGGCGCATGCCCGGGTGGATCGCCCAGTGGCGTGAGCTGATGCACGACCCCCAGACGAAGATCGCCCGCCCCCGCCAGGTCTACACCGGCGCCACGGAACGCCCCTACGTCCCGGTCACCGAGCGCTGAGCCGGAGCGCAGCGGACGGTGTGGGCGCGTCAGCGCACGCGCCGGTAGCGGAGTGCAGGGTCGGCGCGACCGGGATGGCTCGGGGCGCTGAGCCGGAGCGCAGCGGACGGTGTGGG
>Ga0182735_1002069_pt1 | contig 12619 bp, 11 predicted proteins | sample eDN5th30CKraftMG_FD_128524 | JGI IMG/M metagenome (GOLD analysis project Ga0182735, IMG submission 128524) | Enriched Miracle-Growth compost microbial communities from Emeryville, California, USA - eDNA 5th pass 30_C Kraft MG (version 2) (version 2) ... | reverse complement strand
TCGCCCACGCCGTGCAGCAACTGGACGACCGCACGTGGAGTGCCGACCGCCGGGTGGACGTCGTAGACGATCGCGACGCCGTGCGCGTCGATGAACTCGGGCATGCCCGGAGCATACCGGGGCGCTGCGCACACCGTGAGAAACCGGTATCAGAAAACGATTGCTCGATACCTGACCCCATGCTACCCTCGCAGAAACCGGTTCCCGACCTCGCTGACGCGCGGGGTTCCGGACTCGACGATGAGTACAGGAAGAGACGCCGATGGTGACCGATCTCGCCGCTGGGCGGCACGCCCGATGACCGCGCTGGAGACCCCGCCGGCCGTAGCCACCGCCGCGTCCCACACTGAGCGGCCGGCGAAGACACCGGCGCCCCGGCGACGCTCCGCCAAGCCCTGGTGGCGGTCGATCTGGCGGCACAAGGCGCTGTACCTGATGGCCCTGCCCGGCATCGTCTACTTCATCGTCTTCAAGTACGTCCCAATGGGCGGGCTCGTCATCGCCTTCCAGGACTACTCCCCGTTCCGCGGCATCGCGGACAGCCCGTGGATCGGGTTCGATCACTTCATCCGGTTCTTCACCGAAGACACCTTCATGATGCTGTTGACGAACACCGTGGTCGTCTCGCTGCTTCTGCTGATCTTCGCGTTCCCGATGCCGATCATCCTCGCCCTGTTGCTCAACGAGGTGCGCATCAAGGTGTTCCAGCGCAGCGTGCAGACGGTCATCTATCTGCCGCACTTCATGTCCTGGGTCATCGTCGTGTCGCTGTTCTACGTCCTGCTCACGACGGACGGCGGCGGCGTCAACAACCTGCTCGTGGAGTGGGGCTACGAGCCGATCGCGTTCCTCACCGACCCGGCATGGCTGCGGCCCCTGTACACCATGCAGGAAATCTGGAAGACGGCCGGCTGGGGCACGATCATCTACCTGGCCGCGATGACCGCCGTCGACCTGCAGCTGTACGAAGCGGCCGAGATCGACGGCGCCGGCCGCTGGCGCCAGACCTGGCACATCACGCTTCCGGCGATCCGCCCGATCATCATCGTGATGTTCATTCTGGCCATCGGCGACTTCCTCGAACTCGGCTTCGAGCACATGTTCCTGCTGCTGAACTCGCTCAACCGCGAGGTCGGCGAGATCTTCGACACGTACGTGTACACCGCCGGCATCCAGAACGGACAGCTCAGCTACGCCACCGCGGTCGGCCTGTTCAAGGGGCTGGTCGGACTGATCCTCGTGGTCGCTGCGAATCGGCTCGCGAAGAAGTTCGGCGAAGAGGGCGTGTTCTGATGCTCAGCTACGAGGGTCTGCTACGCCTGAACCTTTTCCTGCGCGGGGTCTACCGGATCGCCTACCTGAATGTGCTGTGGGTCGCGGCGACGCTGGCCGGCCTCGTGGTCTTCGGCATCGGTCCTGCCACGTACGCTGTCGCTGCCTACATCGACCGCTGGTTCCGTCTGGGCGAGACGCCACCGGTCACCCGCACGTTCATCGGTCATGTGCGCGCCCAGTACTGGCGCGCTGCCGCGATGGGCTGGATCCTCACCGCTGCGACGCTCATCGTCGCCACCAACGTCTTCTCGGCGACCAGCTGGCTGCTGCAGTTCGCCAACGTCGTGGCGCTCGTGATCATCGGCATCATCGCCGCCTACGTCTTCCCGGTGATGGCCGCGACCGACGTGCGCGGCCTCGTCCGCCAGATCACCGCGGCCCTCATGATCGGTGTCGGCTCACTGCACTGGACCATCGTCGCGACGGCCGCCGTCGCCGCGACCGCGTGGCTGCTGTCACAGATCGCATTGCCGCTCCTCGTGCTGTTCGGCATCGGCATCCCCGCCGCGGCGATCGGTTTCGTGACCCGCATCATCTTCGGCCGTCTTCTTATCGACGCGGCGGCAGAAGCGGCGAAGGCAGCAGAAGCGGATGCCGACGCAGCCGCCCCGTCCACGAAACCGCACCCCCAGCCACACCCCCAGACCTCACCCCACAGGGCGCGCGAAACCTCGCCCGCCCGTCTCCACCTTGCGAGAGGAACATCAGAATGAGGAACCACAGCAGGCTCGGAATCGCCGTCGCTTCCGCCGCCGTCGCAGCGCTCGCGCTCACCGCGTGCGGGTCGTCCGGTGACGACCCGGGCGCCGATGACGCAGACACGCCGAAGAGCATCACCTGGATGACGATTCTGCACACGCCGACGACGCCGGAATCGTCCGGCCCGATCCAGAGCGCCCTCGAGGAGTACACCGGCACAGAGCTGGACTTCCAGTGGGTGCCGGATGCCTCGAAGGACGAGAAGATCAACGCCGCGCTGGCTTCCGACACGCTCGGCGACATCACGTCGCTCACCAACATCACGAACACGTCGGTGCGTCAGGCGCTGAAGTCGGGGCAGTTCTGGGACGTCGAGCCGTACCTGAAAGACTACCCGAACCTCGCGCAGATCAACGAGCAGACGATCGCGTCGGCGCGCATCGACGGGCACCTCTACGGTGTGCCGTTCCAGAAGCCCATCGCCCGCTACGGCGTGCTCGTCCGCCAGGACTGGCTGGACAATCTGGGTCTGGCCACGCCGCATACCATCGAGGAGCTCAGCGAGGTGGCCGTCGCGTTCGCCACGCAGGACCCCGACGGCAACGGCAAGGACGACACCACCGGGTTCATCGACCGTCTGGAGAGCTTCAAGCTCGGCTTCAAGTCACTCGCCGGCTACTTCGGCGCGGGTAACAACTTCGTCGTCACCGACGACGGCGAGGTCATCCCGACGTTCCTCACCGACGAGTTCACCGAGGCGATGGAGTGGTACCGCGGCCTGTACGAGCAGGGCGCGGTCAACGGTGAGTTCGTCACGATGCAGAAGCAGAACCAGCTCGATGCGATCGCTCAGGGCAAGGGCGGCATCGTCGTCACGGGCCTCTTCGAGGCCAAGAACTACATGAACCTGGCCACCAGCGCCGACCCGAACACGCCGATGGCCTGGGCGCTGATCAACGACGTGACCTTCGAGGACGTGCCGCGTCGCATCCTCTCCGACACGAACGGCGGCTTCGGTGGTTGGCTGGCGATCTCGACCACCAAGGTCAAGAGCGAGGACGAGCTGAAGTCGATCCTCGCGTTCATCGACAAGCTGCTCGATGAAGAGGCCTTCTCCCTGATGACCAACGGCATCGAGGGCGAGCACTACTCGATCAGCGATGGCATCGTCACGATCGATGACCAGTCCACCTGGGAGCAGGAGGTGCAGCCGTACAACTCGTCGCGTCCGTCGGACAACGTGAAGACCTTCCTCAGCTCCACTCCGTACGTCAACGAAGGAAACGAGAAGATCGCGGAGAACACCGACTTCGCGGTCATCGACCCGACCCTGCCGCTCACATCGGCCACGTTCGACCAGAGCTGGTCGACGATCCAGCAGGCCGCCAACGACGCGTACAACAAGTACATCGTCGGGCAGCTCGACATGGACGGGTTCACGGCCGCGGTCGAGAAGCTGCGCGGCCAGGGTCTGGACAAGATCATCGAGGAGTTCACGGCGTCGTACGCCGCGAACAACTGATCAGCGCGACACGACAGGAACGCAGGTGCAGAGCATGAGCACTCCGATCGACACGGCATCCCGCGACGCGGTGCGGCGCACGACGCGCGCCCTGCAGGATGCGATCGACCGGGCGGCGGACTCGGGCGGTGGGCGGGTCGCGGTGGCCCCCGGCATCCACGAGACCGGTGCACTGCGCCTGCGTTCCCACGTCGAACTCCACCTGGAGGAGGGGGCGGTGCTGCGTTTCGTCGCCGACCCTGCCCTCTACCCCCTCGTCGGCGCCCGTTGGGAGGGCGCGACCACCACGATCCACTCCCCCTGCCTGTACGCCCGCGGCGAGCGCGACGTCTCGGTCACCGGTCCCGGTGAGATCGACGGCGGCGGCGCGTGGTGGTGGCACGCATTCCGCGAGCAGTCGCTGACCTTCCCACGCCCGACGCTCCTCGGCTTCCACGAGTGCGCCGGCGTCACCGTCACCGATGTGACGCTGCGCAACTCGCCGTCCTGGACCGTGCATCCGCTGCTGTGCACGGATGTCCGCATCACCGGCATCCGCATCATCAACCCCGCCGACTCGCCCAACACCGACGGCATCGACCCCGAGTCCTGCCGACGGGTGCACATCGAGGACTGCCTCATCGACGTCGGAGACGACTGCATCGCCATCAAGGCGGGCAGCGAACATGCCGGCGATCGCGTGCCGTGCGAGGACGTCGTGATCACAGGATGCCGCATGCGGCACGGCCACGGCGGCGTCGTGATCGGCAGCGAGATGAGCGGCGGTGTCCGCGGCGTCGTGATCTCCGACTGCGTCTTCGAGGGCACCGACCGCGGTGTGCGGATCAAGTCGCGGCGCGGCCGCGGCGGTGTCGTCGAAGACGTGCGCGTCACCGACATCACGATGGATGCCGTGATGTGCCCGATCGTGATCAACCCGTTCTACTTCTGCGGCCCCGACGGGAAGCTGCCGCGGGTCTCCGACCGCAGCCCACGCCCGGTCGACGCCGGAACGCCCCGGTTGCGCGACATCCACCTGGCCCGCATCACCGCGACGAACGTGCAGGCGTGCGCGGCGTTCATCTCCGGGCTGCCCGAGGCGCCGCTGGAGAACCTCACCCTCGACGGCATCAGCGTCTCGTACACGGCCGACCCTGAGCCGGCCGTCCCGGCGATGGCCGAGGGTGTGCCCGTGATGGCGGCCGCCGGCATCCACATCTCCTTCGCGTCCGGCGTGCGCGCCACCGACGTGCACCTGACCGACGTGCGCGGCCCCGCGCTGGTGACCGACAACGCCGAGGTCGTCGTGGAGATCGATGGCGAGGTCCTGGTGTGAGCGGTGCGAGCGTGGTGAGCGCGATGAATGCAGCGATGCCGGTGGGCGCCGCAACCGAGGGCCGTGCCCCGTTCTCGCGCCGACTCGAGACGTGGATCGCCGGCATCGGATTGGCTGGGGCAGCCGTGCTGCAGGGCGGGTTCACGATCGCCGTCACCCGCAGCGATGCGGCGACGCTCGAGGCCGCAGTCCTTCCGGCGCTGCGCGCCGCCGGCATCCACCTCGACGGAGCCACCGCGCACGAGGCGCTGCAGACGCTGGCCGCCTGGTTCGGGTACTCGCTGATCGTGACGGCGCTGCTGTGCGCCGTCGGGTTCTCCCTCGCCGCGCGGCGCCCGCGCCGCCGCTCGACCGGCTGGTGGTTCCTCGCGGCCGGGCTGGTCTGTCTGCTCGGCACGCAGCTCCTCCTGTACCCGGTCGCGTTCTTCTTCTTCCTCGCCGCGGGCCTGTTCACGGCCCGCGCACCCCAGCAACGGAGCACGACATGAGCACAATGACGACCCCGCCCGTCACCGACGCGACCGTCCCGATCCGACTGCGTCGCGCGACCCACAAGCGCCGCACGATGACGACCGGCCGCCGCGTCTTCTCGGTCATCAACGCGATCGTGCTGACGACGTTCGCTCTGGTGTGCGTGCTGCCGTTCGTGAACGTGCTGGCCAGTTCGCTGGCGACGCCCGGTGAACTGGCGACACGGCCGTTCATCCTGTGGCCGCAGACGTTCTCGCTCGACGCGTACCGTTACATCCTGTCGACGCCGACGATCTTCCGCGCGCTCGGCGTCTCGTTCATCGTCACCGTCGGTGGCACGTTCGTGAGCCTCATCCTGACGGCGTTCATGGCGTACGCGCTGTCGAAGAAGCACCTGAAGGGCCGCCGGGTCATCAACTTCCTCGTGGTGTTCACGATGCTGTTCAGCGGCGGCATGATCCCCACGTTCATCGTCGTGAAGAGCCTCGGCATGATCGACTCGCTGTGGTCGCTGATCATCCCGGTGGCCATCAACGCGTTCAACTTCATCATCATGCGCAGCTTCTTCCAGGGCATTCCGGAAAGCCTCGAAGAGGCGGCGCGCATCGACGGGTGCTCCGAGCTGGGCGTGTTCTTCCGTATCGTGCTGCCGCTGTCACTGGCCTCGATCGCGACCATCGGCCTGTTCTACGCGGTCTACTACTGGAACACGTACCAGAACGCGATCCTGTACATCAACAGTTCCGAGCTCTGGCCGATCCAGGTGCTGCTGCGCCAGATCGTCGTCGTCGCGAGCGGCCTGAACGCCGACGAGTCGGCCGTCGACATCGTGCCGCCGGCGCAGTCGATCCGGATGGCCGTGATCTTCGTCGCGACCCTGCCGATGCTGCTGGTATACCCGTTCGTACAGCGTTTCTTCGTGAAGGGCGCGCTGGTCGGTTCGGTCAAGGGGTGAGTGGCTGCCGCGCCGTATCGGCGCCTGCCCGCCTCACGCCCGATAGCTGCCCCGCCACGTCCACGACGGGTCGACCGCAGGACCGAAGCCCTGCGACAGCACGGTGAGCACTCCGTCGGCCGTGTGCACCAGTCGCATCCGCACGGACGCGATGTCTGCGCCGTCGGCGAGGGATCCTGTCGCGCTCACCCGCACATCGAGTACCCCTGGCGCCGACCAGCCCGCCGTGATGACGGCGTCGCCGAGGCGCAGCGCGGTGCACATCGGTTCCGCCGTGTCGAACCGCAGCGTCTGGGCGCCGATCCGGATCGCTCCCCCACCGGCATCCACGTCGACGTCGATCTCTTCGGGTGCCTCCTCACCGGTCATGAGTCGGTAGCGGCCCCGCGACGGACGCGCGGACGATGACGCGTGCGGCGGCGTCGGCGCGGTGAGCGCGGGCGCCGCCACGAGCGTTGTATCGCCGGAGACCGCAACCATCAGCAGGTCGACGAGGCGCTGGTCGCCACCGGTGAGCGTCGTGGCGTCGGCGGTGAGCACGACCGCGAGCTGCCGCGCGGGATCGCCGTAGACGAGCTGCCCGCCGAGGCCGAACATCAGCCACCCCCCGCCGGTCGGCAGCCACGTCTGCCGGCCGTAGCCGTGCCGCAGGGCCGCTCCCCAGGTCTGAGTGGCCGGGTCGCTGCGCCGCTCGATCAGCCGGTCGACGACCCGCGCGGGCATGATCTGCACCCCGCCGCGCGCGCCTCGGCCGTTGATCAGTTCGGCCAGCGGCAGCAGGTCCCCCGGTGCTGCGATCAGTCCCGACCCGCCGTGGGTGTGCCCGTCGGGTCCGGTGAGAAAGCGGGCACCGGCGCCGATGCCGAGCGGGTCGAGCACACGCGGACGCAGATACTCCAGCAGCGTCGTGCCGCTCAGCCGCTCGACGAGGGCGGCGAGCGTGTACGAGGCGCTCGTGTCGTAGGTGAACAGGGTGCCGGGCCGGTGCGTGGGCGGCACCCGGAAGTACGAGGTCAGCCAGTCGCCACCGTCGGCGTCGTAGGTCGTGCGGCTATGCGGCCCGGTCATCGCGAGCATGTCGTCGATGCGGGTGGCCGCCAGCCACGGATGCACCGGCGCCATCTCGGGGAAGTGCGCGATGATCGGGTCGTCCAGGCGCAGCCGACCCTCCTCGGCCAGCAGCAGGATCGCCAGCGCCGTGACGGACTTCGAGACCGAGTAGAAGCGGTGCGGCACATCGACCCCGAATGGCGGGATGGCGGTGCACAGTACGGTCTGTCCGCCAACACTCACCTGCAGCGAGTGGATCGCGATATCGGCCGCGCGCGCCTCACGGACGAAGGCGTGCAGGCCGGTCATCGGGCCTGATCCGCCGCAGATGTACCCGCCGCGAACGGCGCACCCAGCTGCGCGAAGGTACGCTCGGTGCGGATCGCCTCGGCGATGGCGTCCTCGACGCCACGGACGACGAGATGGATGCCGGACTCGTCGCTGTGCCGGTCGACGTGCGCACCATCGATCGCGATGGGCGCCGGTGCGGTGACGACCGCCTCGACGAGCCGCATGAACGCGCCGGTCTCGGCGATGGGGGCGTACAGGCGGGCCGGACCGGTATGCGCCCCATCGTGCGATTGCTGCGCGCGGTTCTCCAGCAGGTTCTCGAGCAGGTCACCGAAGCCGAAGACCTCCTCGCGACGCACGACGCCGTCGGCATCGAGTGTGTGCACGACACCGATCTTGTAGAACAGCCGGAACGTGCCGCGGTCGCCGACGACATCGACGAACGGCTCCGTACTGTGTGCGGCGGCGAGGGTCACCGCGGTGGTGAGCCGGCGGCCGTCGCGCAGGCCGAGGATCGCCACCGAGGTGTCGTCCGCTTCGATCGGGTTGGCCCGATAGAGATCCAGCTGGATGCCCGTGATGTCGTCGCGCCCGGTCGCCCCGGCGAGCGCCAGCGCGGTGGCCGTTGCATGTGCGAGCGGGTTGGTGAGCACGCCGTCGGCCACGACCACTCCATCGAGGGCGCGTTTGCCGGCCCAGCGGGCGCGACGCCAGTAGGCTTCGTCGCGCACCCAGGCGCCGGCGGCGCTGTAGCGCACGACCTCACCGATCTCGCCGGCAGCGACACGCTCGCGGATCGCCGGGATCGCCGCGCAGCCGAGGCTCTGGAACCCGACCTGGATGCGCGTGCCGTGTTCCCGTGCGAGAGCGACCAGCGCGTCGTACTCGACGAGCGTCGCCGTGGTGGGCTTCTCAAGGAGCAGGTCGGCTCCCGCGCGCACTGCGGCGGACGCGATGTCGAAGTGGGTCTGGATGGGCGTGCTCACCACGGCGATCTCGACCTGTTCCGCGGCGAACAGGGCGAGGCCATCCGGATGGCACGGCGTCCCCTCGGGCACGAGGTCGGATGCTGGCGGGTTCGGGTCGGCGGTCGCGGCTAGGCGCACCCGGCCCTGCTCGTGCAGCCGCACCGCGTGAGCAAGGTGCTTGCCGCCGTGGCCGCCGGTGCCGATGACGGCGATGCGCGGCGCGGCGGTCAGCTCGCCACTCGCGGCGGCGCTCACACTCGCTCCCGCAGTGAGGACAGCAGCCGCTCGGCGATGATGTCCGGCCCCTCGACGGCGTCCGTGCCCGTCCGCCGCACACCGCGCACGGCGACGGCCAGATCGAGGTGCAGCGACTGCCCCGCCGGCAGCACGCGTCGCTGGTCGACCGCAATCGCCGGGCAGAATCCCACGTAGCCTTCAGCGCGCACGAACCACGGCATCCCCGTGCTGGTTGCCGCGACCAGCACCACCTCGCCTGCCGTCAGCTCCAGCCACGGCGAGTGCGAGCCGTGCGCGATCTCGACACCTACGCCGTCCGCGGTGCGCACCTCGGCGCCGCCGAACGGAGCCCGCCAGAAGATACCGCCGTAGAACGCGCCGTCACGCCCGTTGGTCTGCGGGCTGCCGAACGACACGTCGCGGGCAGCGGGCGTCAGCTCCGACTGCCAGACGAGATCCCACCCGACCTCTCGCTCGGCCACGGCGATCGTACGGCGCTCAACGAGCAGCAGCGCACCCTCGCGGGTGCGCCAGTCGAGATGCTCGACGAGGTGCCCGTCGGCGAGCTCGCGCTCGCGCACGCGCTGTGTGCCGTGATTGTCGAGCAGGATCGATCCGTCGCCGCGCCGGTAGGTGCGACCGCCCCAGAACGAGGTGCCGTTGACGTCGGGGAGCGCGAGGCTGATACCCAGGTGGTGCAGGTGGTCGGCGGGCGAAACGTCGGTGAGTGCGAGCCCACCGCCGATCGCCGCCGTGAGGTAGGGCCGCGGCGAGAGGGTGGGCGCAACGTCGTGCCCGTCGTGGTAACGGACCACGCCGGGGTGGCCGAGGCCGATCAGGTCGAGGGTCACGGCGTCTCCTTCGACGTCGTCCGCGGAGGTGCGGATGCCGACGCCGGCGTGGCCGCCGGGCCGGACACCGGCGCCCGCGTGCTGGCGCGGGCCGCGAGCTCGGGCGAGAACATGATGGGGTCACGCATCGGCTCGTCGGTCATCTCGGCGCGCAGCACGACCCAGATCCGCTCGCCGATCTCGCTGAGCCGCGCGGTCATCGTCGTGAGTGACGGCGATGAGTACCGGGCGAACGGGATGTCGTCGAAGCCCGCGACCGATACCTCGGCGGGCACGGAGACACCCTCCTCGGCGAGTCGGCCGAGGAGCCCGAGCGCGACGACGTCGTTGAACGCGATGACAGCGGTGGCGCCGGTGGCCCGCACCCCCGGCCAGGCCGCGTAACCGTCTTCGAAGGAGTGACCGCAGGCGAGGTCGATGATCTCGACCTCGGGCCCGGCCTCGCGGATCTCGCCCAGGCCCTTCTCGCGCTCCCAGTTCGAGCGCGAGTCGACGGGCCCGGAGAGGAACACGATGCGGCGGTGGCCGAGCTCGATGAGGTGCCGGGCGATCAGCACGATGCCCTCGTGATAGTCGATGAGCACGGAGCCGGCGTTCTTTCCGGTCGTGCGGTTGAACACGGCGACCGGAGCCACCCGCGGCAGCAGGTCGAGCAGCGACAGTCTCGGCATGCGGGGCGCGAACAGTGCGACGGCGTCGGTGCGGTCGCGCAGGTCGCGGGCCAGCTCGACCTCGCGCTCGGGGTCTTCGAACGAGTCGGCGACGACGACGTGGTACCCCTCACGCGCCGCGGCGCGGTTGAAGCCGTTGAGCACCTGGTGGAACATCGGGTTTGCGAGGTCAGGGACAAGCACGCCGACCGTCCGGTTCACGCCGAGCGACAGCGAGCGTGCCGTCTGACTCGGGGTGTAGCCGAGCTCGGCGATCACGTCGCGCACGCGCTGCGCGATCTCGTCGTTGACGGTGGATACCCCGTTCAGCACGCGCGAGACCGTCGCCTTGGAAACCCCGGCCGTCCGCGCGATGTCGTTGATCGTGATCTGCCGCGTGGGAGCGGTGCGTGCGCGCTTGCCGGTCATGCTCCATGCTCCCGCACGTCGACGGTGAAAGCCGTGAACCGCGCGATCGACTCAGCCGCGCCGCGGGTGCCGGCGGCGAACAGGGACAGCCCCGCACCAACCCAGTGGCCTTCGACGGCGGAGAAATCGGGGGCGATGGATGCCCGCGGGCGCTCGACCGGAGCGGTATCCGCTCCGGCATCCACACCGGCGTCGATACCGCGCAGCGCGACCCGCACCCCGGCATCCTCATCGATGTCGAACCGCGCGCGCACCCGCGGTTCGCTCAGCGGCACCGTCGCGATCTCATGCTCGCTCTGGTCGTCCCGCAGACGCACGGCGACGACGCCTTCGAACGCCGCATCGTCGCCCTGATCGGTCGATCGCCGCACGCCCGCCCAGACGTAGTCGTAGCCGAGCACGGCAAGGCCGGCGCGGGCGCCGGCCTCCCCCGCTTCCAGCGCGACGTCCACCGTGACCGTGCACGCCGTGCCGGGGAGCGGCTGGGACAGCACGCGCGGCATCGTCCTGAGGTTGCCGCCGTCCGCGCTGCCACGCAACCGCAGGCCGGGGCCATCTCCGTCCGCGACCGCGGCCGGATCGACGTCCGCCTCCCACTGCCAGTTCAGCCCCGGGGCGCCACCGAAAAAGTCATCGGAGCGAGCGAGCGTACGCGAGCGCTGCGGACCGCCGCGACCGTTCAACGGCAGCGGGTGCTCGATCACGGGCTGAGCCCTACCCGTTCCGATGCGGTTGCCGCGCGCGGCCTCGCCCATCACCGGCCAGCCATCGTCGCCCCACGCCATCGGCTGCAGGTGCAGCACGCGCCCGTAGACACCGCGGTCCTGGAAGTGCAGGAACCAGTCACCGCCGGCGCCGTCCTCGACCCAGGCCCCCTGGTGCGGGCCGTTGACGGGTGTGTCGCCCTGGGCGAGCGCGATGCGGTGCTCGTACGGACCAAAGGGGCTGTCGGCGCGGAAGACCGTCTGCCATCCGGTCGCGACACCGCCGGCGGGCGCGAAGATCCAGTACGCGCCGTCGCGCGTGTAGAACTTGGGGCCTTCGAGAGTGGTGAACCCGTCGAGCAGATCGCCGTCGATGACGTCGACGGCCGCGCCGGTCGTCGCGGTCAGGTCGGCATCGACGGGCACCACCGTGAGCACGTTCTTGCGCCCCGAGCGCGAGCGGGCCCAGCCATGCACGAGGTAGGCGCGGCCGTCGTCGTCCCAGAGAGGACAGGGGTCGATCAGTCCGAGCCCCGGCAGCAGCAGGCGCGGCGCCGACCAGGGGCCTGCCGCGTCCTTCGCCGTGACGACGAAGATGCCCTGGTCGGGATCGGGGTAGCAGATCACGAACCGACCGCCGTGATGCCGGATCGATGGGGCCCAGACGCCGCCGCCGTGCCGCGGTAGGGCAAACCAGTCGGTCGGTTCGTTGCCGGCGAGGGCGAAGCCGATGCGCTCCCAGTTCACCAGGTCGTCGGAGGCGAAGACCGGCAAGCCGGGCGCGCGATGGAAGCTCGAGGCGATGAGGTAGAACCGATCTCCGACCCGGATGGCGTCAGGATCGGGCACATCCGCATCGATGATCGGGTTGCGAAATGTGCTCGCATCCTTGACGAGTTCCACAGGTCGAACCTATCTGAGAAACCGGTTCCTGTCTATTCGTGAGAGCGGCGGAGGATCGGAATCATCGCCGATCCTCCGCCGCTGTCGTTGCCCGGCTCTGCCGCCAGACGAGCGTTCGCTCAGCGCGTCAGCGCTTGCCGTCCTTCTTCTTCGTCGCCAGCAGCGGCACGTTCGAGAAGTCCATGTCAGACGCGAAGTAGAACGACGGGTACGCCGGTTGGTTGTACGTCGTCTGCTGC
>Ga0182735_1002068_pt1 | contig 12625 bp, 9 predicted proteins | sample eDN5th30CKraftMG_FD_128524 | JGI IMG/M metagenome (GOLD analysis project Ga0182735, IMG submission 128524) | Enriched Miracle-Growth compost microbial communities from Emeryville, California, USA - eDNA 5th pass 30_C Kraft MG (version 2) (version 2) ... | reverse complement strand
GTTGCGCCAAGGCTCCAGCCATCGGTGCTGATCGCACCATCGCCGTGGAAGGAGGAGATATCGCCCTTGGCATGGCCATATTGCCCGGTGATGCCGGCGATCAGCTTGCCGGTCTCACCTTCATAGAACTGGCCGTCGACACCGGCCTGCATGATGAAGGTGTTGATGTCCTGCTTCATGCGGGTCAGCGAGGTATCGGGCTTGAGGCGATTATGCGCGCCTTCGACACGCGCCCAGACGCCCCTGTCATCGACAGCCGCGCCATTGGTCTGGCCGTCGCCATTCTTTCCGGTCCAGTAGCGTTCGCCAACACGTTCCTGCAAGGTCGGCAATTTGTTAAGCGCCCGCATGTTCTGCAGATAGCCTTCATAGACCGGAACGCCAGCACTATAACGGGTTGCAGGCGTCACCGGTGAAGGACAGATCTCAGTCTCATCGCAAGGCCTGATCTGGCTGGTGAGATACCAGTCGCCATCGTCTGGTGTATTCGCACCGCCCTGCTGCAACGTATAGGCATAGGCCCCGCCCACAACCGCCTGCTTACCATCCTTGGTCGTATAGCCATTGGCGAGCGCGAAACTGCCATTCGACTGACCACCAACCTCGACAACCTTGATACCATTAACGGTCACGTCGCCTTCGCCGCCAACGTTGTTTACATGGAGTTTGCTTGATCCGGAAGTGTCGCCATTCACACGCAGCATGTCGGTCAGGGAATCATCGCCACCAAGCACGGTGTTGATCGCCAGGGTGCCGCCATTGCCGGTATAATTTCCGGTAACGGTCAGAACCGTGCCACCCGAACCGCCGAAATTGACGATGCCGCTATTGGCAAGGCTTAGGAGTGTCTGATCGTGGCCACGCATATCCAGTGCGCCGCCAGCATCAACGGTGAACTTGGAGTTCGCGCTAAATACACCAGCATCGCCTGCCGAGAGAATGCCGCCATAAATATTGGTCGCCGCCGAATAGTCACTGCCAACGGCGGTCAGAACCGTATTACCGCTATAGACGTCTACCGCGCTATCGACATAACCTCCCGTTATCGCCGGGGAGAACTCATAATTTCCACTCATGTCAGTATGGTTGAAGACCAAATGGGAATCTTTGCCATAATCGAATCTGAACTCATTTGCAGCAATTATTCCCGGTGCCACCGCAGCAGCTCCCGCTGCCGCACCAATATTAATCTCGCTAGTTAGATTCAGATAAACTATTCGGGCAACTACGGCACCGCCGTTACTAATAGTCAATGTGCCATTCGCAGAACCGCCAACTCCGAATAAATTGGAGGTCGTCCATGTTGAACCCGCTCCATCAACTATGGCCAAGCTACTAGGCGATGCGCTGTTCCATCCTACACCTCCCGATTGGTCAGAAACCTTGCCACCGTCGCGGATAATCAGTGTACCTGCGCCACCCGCTCCAACTTGCACTGAATTTGTGTTCATCCATGACGAGCCAGGTCCCTCAACTATGACAGTACCGACGCCGCCCTGGATGCCGATCATGCCGTGATCGCCAGTAACGGTGCCACCATTACTGATGATCAGCGTACCGGTGCCGATTGCACCTACTTCCAGATTGTGCGTGGTCTTCCATATCGAACCTGCACCATCAACCCTGACGGTTCCGTTAGAGCCAGCCTTGCTGCCGATGCTGCCATTGTAACTGGAAACCGCACCGCCATTGATAATTTCCAGAGAGCCGTTGCCGTTAAGGCCGACGCTCAAGCTCCCCTCATTCGTCCAGACCGAACCTGCGCCATCCACCGTGACCTTTCCGGTGGAGCCAATACCGCGACCAATGAAGCCATAATAATCGGAAACCGCACCGCCATCCTTGATGACCAGTTCACCCTCCCCATCATGGCCAACGGTAAACTCACCGACATTTGTCCATTTTGAGCCAGCCCCTTCAACAACGGCTGTACCTGCGGATCCCGCATAAAAACCAACACTCGCGTCAATATCGGAAACGAGACCGCCATCCGAAATGACAAGTCTACCGTTGCCGCCAAATCCAACTCGCACTTGTCCCGATTCAACCAATGAATGATGGCCAGATGCCTGATTTATACCAGAGACCGTTATCTGCCCTACACTTTCAGCACCCCAGCCAATGCCAATCGTCTGCTCAACCTGAACAAGCCCGCCATCGGTGACATTTACGATTCCTACTCCTTCATCGCCGACCCAGAACTGGTTGTGCACAACCCTGAATGTGGAGCGCTGATCTGTCGGAGCATTGACACCGCTTACATTGAGGATACCACTGCTGCCAGCCAGTCTCCCGACCGACGACGAATATTCAGCCGAAACCAAACCGCCATCCGTGATGCTGACCAATCCCTCACCGGCATTGCCTATATGGAGTTGGTTGTTGGTAATCAGCTGAGACCGCTCACCGGTGCCGGTATCGACGCCGCTAACTTCGACCACTCCCTTGCCTGTCGCTTGCAGGCCGATTTCCAGATAGACGGGGGAGTCGGTGTTCAACGAATCGTATTTGCCGCCATTCCGGATTATCAGTTTGCCACTTCCAGCATCACCGATGTTGACAACACCGTCCGTTGTCCATGTGGAGCCAGCGCCATCAATCGTAACGGTACCCTCGGAGGAAGAGGTCGCACCAAGGGTACCATCCGTACTCCTGACAATACCGCCAGCCCCGATATACAGATGGCCGTCGCCCATATCTCCGACGATAAGCTTGCCTCCGGTATCCCATGGCGAGGCGTGATCCCCGGGCACTGATATAGTCGAGTTTCCGTCTATGACCTCATCGGCCACGGCAGGCGCTACACAAAGCAGCGCAGCAACAGACACCCCCGAAAGAAGCCCGGTACGCGAAAAAACCGTGCCCGATATTTTTTTATGCATATCTCAACTCCGAAAGCAGAACTATCGAGTGTACAATGAGCTAAATTCCCAAAATACATTAGAAGTTTCTGAATAATATAAGCCAATTCTTTATTTTATATTTGCTAAAATCGCCCCGTCCTAGCCTCATAAAGCCAAGCAAAGTTAATCTTATTTATACGTAGTTTTATAAAGACTCAACACATATATATAAAAACACAATACATAATTTATTGTTATAAAATCTATAATTAGTAATATATAATATGATCTGGTTGTTCTGATAAATATTTAAATGAAAGGCAAAATATTAGGGCGAATACGATGTAAATGTACGAGAAAGAGATAATAGTGTTGCGGTAAAGCCTGGTGTTGTTCCGGTTAATACTGAATTGTTGGAGCCGTTCTAGTTTTTGCGCATCATCCGACGCAGAACCGCTTCACACTTTTCGGGATGCGCCTTAGTAGCCTTCGCGCAAGCTTCGCAAGCTAGGTTCCGCTTCGAAACAGGAGACGGACGTGCAGCAGGCAGCGGCTAAACCCTTCATGAAAAGCGGATTTCTGACCGGCAGCGACATGGGTCTGGCGGTTGGCATCATCATCATCCTGACGGTGCTTTTCCTGCCTGTTCCGGCGGTCGTGCTGGATATCGGGCTGGCGTTCTCGATTGCCTTTTCGGTCCTGATCCTGATGGTGGCGCTGTGGATTCAGCGCCCGCTCGACTTTTCCGCCTTCCCGACGGTGCTGCTCATCGCCACCATGATGCGACTGTCGCTGAACATCGCGACGACGCGCGTGATCCTCACCCATGGCAATGAGGGCTATCTCGCCGCCGGCCATGTGATCCATGGTTTCTCGCAATTCGTGATGGGCGGCGATTTCGTCATCGGCCTGGTGGTGTTCTGTATCCTGATCATCGTCAACTTCCTCGTCATCACCAAGGGCGCGACACGTATTGCGGAAGTGGGCGCGCGCTTCACGCTCGACGCCATCCCCGGCAAGCAGATGGCCATCGATGCCGATCTTTCGTCCGGCCTGATCGATGAAAAGGAAGCGCAGCGCCGCCGCCGCGAGCTGGAAGAGGAAAGCTCCTTCTTCGGCTCCATGGACGGTGCGTCGAAATTCGTGCGCGGCGATGCGATTGCGGGCCTCATCATCACCGCCGTCAATATTTTCGGCGGCATCATCATCGGCGCCACGCGCCACGACATGGACATTGCGCACGCGGCGGACGTCTTCACCAAACTGTCGGTCGGCGACGGTCTGGTCACGCAGATCCCGGCGCTGATCGTCTCGCTCGCCGCCGGTCTTCTGGTGTCGAAGGGCGGCACCCGCGGCTCCGCCGATCAGGCGATCTTCGGCCAGCTCGGCGCCTATCCGAAGGCGCTTCTGGTGGCGGCAATGCTGCTCTTTGTCCTCGGCATCATGCCGGGCCTGCCAGCCTTCCCCTTCTTCATGCTGGGCGGCGCAATGGCTTTCATCGGCATTGCCGTGCCGCGCCGTCAGGCGCGCCAGCGCGAGGCGGAAGCGAACGAAGCCGGCAAGAAGCAGCGCGAGGCAGAAGAGCAGGAGCGCAACTCTGTCAAGGCGTCGCTTGAAACCAACCAGATCGAGCTTTGCCTCGGCAAGCAGCTTTCCGCCCGCCTGATCGCCTCGCAACAGGAACTGGCGCACCGCGTCAACAAGATGCGCCGCAAGTTCGCGCAGGAATACGGCTTCGTCATTCCCGAGATCAAGGTGACGGACGACATTGCGCTTCCGCCGAAAAGCTACCGCATCAAGATACACGGCACGGCTGTCGCCAGCCACGAGCTGCGCGTCGGCGAAACGCTTGTCGTGCTCGGCGAGCGCCCGATCCCATCCATTCCGGGTGAGGAAGTGCGGGAACCCGCCTTCGGCATGCGCGCCTATTCGGTGCCGGAAACCTTTGCGTCCGATCTGCGCCGCGACGGTTACATGACCGTGGACAATCTCTCGGTTCTGCTGACGCATTTGAGCGAAATCGTCCGCAACAATCTCGCCCAGCTTCTTTCCTACAAGGATATGCGCATTCTGCTGGACCGACTGGGGCCTGAATATCGCAAGCTTCTGGAAGATATCTGCCCGTCGCATATTTCCTATTCGGGCCTGCAGGCGGTGCTGAAACTGCTGCTCGCCGAGCGCATTTCCATTCGCAACCTGCACCTGATTCTCGAAGCCATCGCGGAAATCGCGCCGCTCGTCCGCCGCCCGGAAATGATCGTGGAGCATGTCCGTATGCGCATGGCGCAGCAGATTTGCGGCGATCTTGCCGACAATGGCGTGCTGAATGTGCTGCGCCTCGGCAATCGGTGGGATCTGGTTTTCCACCAGAGCCTGAAGCGCGACGCCAAGGGCGAAATCGTCGAATTCGACATTGATCCGCGCCTGCTGGAACAGTTCGGCACGGAAGCTTCCACTGTCATTCGCAAGCATTTCGACAATGGCGAACGTTTCGTGCTGGTGTCCTCGCCGGAAGCGCGGCCCTACATCCGCATGATCATCGAGCGCCTGTTCGCCACCTTGCCGGTGCTGTCCCATGTCGAAATCGCCCGTGGCGTGGAGGTGAAGTCACTTGGCGCCATCTCATAGGAGCACAGCGCCCCTCGCTCCTTCGCTCCTTCGAGACGGTCCCCTTCGCTGCGCTCAGGGCACCTCCTCAGGATGAGGGGAGAGCGAACTGGAGATGCCTTTGTGCCAGTGTTCAGGGGGACGCATCCGCGAGGTGAGGGGGGATTTGGCGATGCCCCTCTATCCGGGCTGAAGGTGTGTGTCACTCAGAACGAAGGGAATACCCGGCGCTTACGCCCTCACCTTAAAGCGCTATGCCGAAAGATGAGGGAAATCACCACCGCCCTCATCCAGAGGAGGTGCCCTGAGCGGAGCGAAGGGAACCGTCTCGAAGGATCAGGGAAAAATACTGCGCCCACGCCCCTCATCCTGAGGAGCCATGCCGAGCTTGTCGAGGCTTGGCGTCTCGAAGGATCGAAGGACGAGGGGAGTAATTATTGCTTCATACGATGAAAGGGCCCTGAGTGCCTGTCGCGCAACTGCCGCTCAACGAAATCATCCTGGCCGCCGTTCTGGCGTTCTGCCGCATCGGCGCGTGCCTGATGCTGATGCCGGGACTTTCGAGCGCGCGCATTCCGTTGCAGGTCAGGCTGTTCATCGCGCTGGCCTGTTCATTCGCGGTGCTGCCGCTCGTGCTGCAGCGCATCGTCACGGTTGTCGATGCCGGGCAGCCGTGGACCCTCTTCCGCCTGATGGCGAGCGAAATGTTCGTCGGCGCGGTTATCGGCATTCTGGCGCACATCTATTTCTGGGCGCTGCAATTCATGGCCAGCACGATGGCCGTTTCCATCGGCTATTCCGGTTCCCCCGCCGATGCCATCACGGAAAGCGAACCGCAGGCGACGATGGCCACAATCGTCACCTTCAGCGCGCTGTTCCTGTTCTTCATCACCGACATGCATCTGGAAATATTCCGGGCGCTGCTCAATTCCTATGTGGCCATTCCGGTGGACGGGCAGTTCCGGCCCGACGCGGCGATGATTGATTTCACCGATGCGCTTTCGGCGGCTTTTCTGGCGACACTGCGTATCGCAGCACCGTTCATCGTCTTTGCGATTCTCGTCAATTTCGCCATCGGTCTGGTGAACAAGCTGACGCCGACAATACCGGTCTACTTCGTATCGATGCCGTTTGTGCTCGGCGGAGGATTGCTGGTGGTCTATTTCATCCTGCCGGAACTGCTGCGTTTCTTCACCAACGAAACTGCCACGCAGCTGCGTGAACTGTTCTGAGGGCCACGATGACCGATCCGCGCAATCTCAAGAAACTGATTGAACTGCAAAAGCTCGGCAGCGCCCGGCTGGAACAGGCGCTTGCAGCCGCCAATGCGCGCAAGGGCGCGCTGGATGAGGAGCGCGAGGCGCTCATCGCCATGCAGGACCGCCGCTATGATGGCGATGCGCTCAATATCGATCCGTCGCTGCTTATCAGGCGCCTCGGCAGCAATGCCGCCGAATCGCAACAGCTGGAACAGCGCCTCGATACGCAGCGCAAGGCGCTTTTGCAGGAACAGAGGCGGGTTGAATTGCTGGAAGACCGTTTGGCGGATGCCAAAAGCGATGGCGAGCGGCGCGAGCTTGCCAATCTGATCGAAGAGTTCATTAGCCGGAAAACGACAAATTCGTCGCAAGACCCTGATTGAGCGCAAAAACGAGGCTGAACGCACGCACAAGTTTCAGTCAAGTTTGACCTATTATGGTGCAATTAACAAAGCGCATCCCAAAAAGTGCGAAGCGGTTTTTGGATAAGATGCGCGCAAGGAAGATCAGAACGCATCCCAAAAAGTGCGAAGCGGTTTTGGACAAGATGCGCGCAAGGAAGACCAGAACGCATCCCAAAAAGTGCGAAGCGGTTTTTTGGACAAGATGCGTAAAAGCGAAACGTTAGAGCGCCGATCCGATGCAATCAGATCGAAACGCGCTCTAAACAAAGGAAATGATGCATGGCGATCAACCCGCCGTCAGATCTGGTGATGGACGTGGCGCGCGCCGCCGATCCGCAAGCCTATCGCATGGCGGCGGAACGGTTGAAAGCGCCGTCCGCGCCGGGAACCATGGTGGCCTCGGCTGCCGGTGGGCTGACGCGGGACAATTTCGCCAGCTTTTCCGACAGCCTCGCGGCTGGGGTCAGCGTGAGGCCGGACGCGCAGAACGCGGTCAATCCGGCTTATCGCAAGTTCGAGGCATTCATGCTGCAATCCTTCGTGCAGTCGATGTTCACCAGTGACACGACGGCGACCTTCGGGAAGGGGATTGCCGCTGAATACTGGAAGTCCATGATGGCGGAAGCCATGGCAAACAAGATGGCGGATGGCGGCGGTGTCGGCATTGCCAGGTTGCTTGAGGAACAGGCGGCGCGCAAGGGGCGGGCAGACGCACCGACGACGGTGGCCTTGGGAGACGTGATCAACAATCTGGGAGACCAGATGAGCGAAAATGCTGTTTCGAAGGACATCGTGCATGGTTTCGAACGCAAGCTCATTCAAAAGCAGCTGGAGCATGCCTCCCGAAAGTGGGAACCGGTTTCGGGATAAGGACATGCGGCAAAATGAAAAGATAGACAACAGCGACACGGACAGCGCGCGCGGCTGATTGGCCCGTAACGACCAAGCGTCATAATTGAGGACCCCGAAATGACCGAGACAAGCTCTGAAAACAGCCTGCCAGAGGATTCGCTGATCGTCGCCATGACGAGCGAGCCCGGTCAGGCGCTGGCAGAGGAACCGGCCGAGAACCCTACATTGAAGCCGGTCGTGCGGGCGATCCAGCGTCTGGAAGACGTCATCGATACGGAGACGCGCCTTCTGCTGGAAGGCGGCAATCCGGACCTCGCGGAAATCAACTCCCGCAAGAGCCGCGGGCTCTACGATTTCAACAAGGCGATCAAGAAAGCGGCCACCGCTGCCGAACCGGCGACGATGAAACTGCTTCAGCCCTTGCTCGACAGCCTGAAGCAGAAGCTTGAGAAAAACTGCGAGGCGCTGCAGCTGCATCTGCGGGCGGTCGGCGAACTGGCCGACCTCATTCGTGGTGCGCTGGAAACGCAGGAAGCCGACGGCACATATTCCATGCAGAGCGCGAGGCTCGGTCACGCACGATGATCCGCATCATTGCCATCGGTCTGTGGATCTGCGCCGTCGCTTTCGGCTCGCTTTTCTTCGCGGTCCGCCAGAACGCCTCGTCCCCGGGTGAGGCGCAGGCTGCGGTGGGCGGGTTTGGCGGCGTGGATTATGTGAAGACGGATGTGATGAGCGTGCCGATCATCTCGAACGGCGGCGTTGCCGGTTATGTGGTGACGCAGCTTGTCTATACGGTCGATTCGAACGTCCGCAAGAAGCTCAGCGTGCCGCTCGAATTCTTCATCAGCGATGAAATCTTCCGCAAGTTCTATGGCAGCTATTCGGATACCAAAGAGGTCGAGAAGGTGAGCTTCGAGGACGTGCGCGCCTCGATCATCACCGATCTCAATGCGCGCTTCCCCGAGCCGGTCATCAAGGACCTTCTGGTCGAGCAGTTCAACTATATTTCAGCGGAAGAAATCCGCGCCATGAACATGCGCGGCACGCCGACGGCCTCCGCAAAGCAGCAACCGGCAAAGCAGGCAGACGCCGGGTCTGCCAGTCACAGCGAATAGTATTTTCCTGCAAGCTGGGCGAGGCGTTCTTCGTCGAGCGGCGTAACCGCCGGGTCCGACACCAGCTCCACACCCATTTCACGGCCATTGCGCCAGGCGACGCGGGCCAGAAGCGCACGTCCGTAATAATCGTCGAACAGCCAGAAACGCTCAGGCAAGGTGGGGACTTCGACAGTTCGAAGCTTGGCGCCATGCGGCGCGATATCGCTGAACTGGCATTCGATGATAAACCGGCCGTCGAGGCCCACGATCTTGCCCGAGCGCAGCCTTGTGCGCTGTCTCTCTTCCCTGCGACGTTCATGGGATGGCTTAACCCGTGCCATATCAAAATCTTACCTGCTGTTCCCTCTCCCCAGTCTAGCAGGTTTCGATTGCCGATACGTTACTTTTTAAGCCGGGAACTTTCGGACATGGTTACCTTGAACAGGTTCCTGTGTGTCAGTGTTCACCGCAGGCTTCGCAGAGGCCGCGCAGCTCCAGCGTCGTCTTGCGCGACTTGAAACCGTTCTGCAGGCTCCAGGCGCTGACCAGATTTTCGATTGCCGCGTCGGAAAACTCCGTCACCTGACCGCATTTCTCGCAAATCGCGAAAGCCACGAGACCCTGCTGATGGCATTGCGGATGCGCGCAGGCAACGAAGGCGTTGAGGCTTTCAAGGCGATGGATCAGCCCGTAGTCGAGCAGCTTTTCGAGCGCACGATAGACTTGCAGCGGCGCGCGGAAACCGTCGTCGCGCAGCTGATCGAGGATCGTGTAGGCGCTGAGCGGGCCTTCCGCCTTGGACAGCACGTCGAAAACCAGTGTCTGATTGCGGGTCAGGTCCTGCGGGGCGTGATGATGGTGATGGGTGCTCATTGTCCAGCGATCCGTTTCGGTGATGCTTGTTCCCTCTTATGTAGGGGTAACAGGCTCAAAATGAAAATGGCAAGCGCCGCGACCACGATGGACGGGCCGGAGGGCGTGTCGAAATGGATGGAACCATAAAGTCCGCCGATGACGCCTGCGGCGCCGATCAGTGAGGCGAGGATGGCCATCTGTTCGGGCGTGGCGGCAAAGCGGCGCTCGGTTGCCGCCGGAATGATCAGCAGCGAGGTTATCAGGAGGATTCCGACGATCTTCATCGCGATGGCGATGACGATGGCGAGCAACAGCATGAAAACGATACGCGACAGGGCGGGGTTCATGCCTTCGGCACGCGCAATATCCTCGCTGACGGTGGCGGCGAGGAAGGGGCGCCACAGCCAGGCCAGAACGGCCAGCACGAATATTCCGCCGCCATAGATGAAGGCGATATCCATGCGCGAGACGGCCAGAATATCGCCGAACAGAAACGACAGCAGGTCAACACGCACCCATGTCATGAAGGCGACGAGCACGAGGCCGAGCGACAGCGTGGCATGGGACAGGATGCCGAGGAGCGAATCCGCCGACAATGTATGACGGCGCTGCAGGAGCAGCAGAATGGCGGAAATCGCCACGGCAACGGCAAACACGCCGATCATCATATTGATGTCGAAAACGAGCGCCAGCGCCACGCCGAGCAGGGCCGAATGCGCCATTGTATCCCCGAAATAGGCCATGCGCCGCCACACGATGAAGCAGCCGAGCGGCCCGGTCGTGAGCGCCAGTCCGACACCGGCAATGAGGGCGCGGGTGAAGAAATCGTCAAGCACGGGGCGCGCTCCCTTCGTGATGATGGTGGTCATGCGCGTGGTCATGCTCATGCTCATGATGATGACCGTCATCGGCATGGCAATGATCGGTCACGGAACCGTCGGCATGCAGCACGCGCCCGTCGGGCAGATGGGTGTGATCGTGGTGATGTTCATAAACGGCAAGCGGCCCGACAGCCCGGCTGCCGAACAGCCGCATATATTCGGGGCTCGCCGTCACGTCGCGCGGCGTCCCGCTGCAGCACACATGGCCGTTGAGGCAGATCACGCGGTCGGTCGCCGCCATGACGAGATGCAGGTCGTGCGAAATCAAAAGTACGCCGCAACCCGTATCGTCGCGCAGTTTCGCGATCAGTTCATAGAGCGCGGCCTCGCCGGAGAAATCGACACCCTGCACCGGCTCGTCCAGCACCATGAGGTCGGGCTTGCGGGCAAGCGCGCGCGCCATCAGCGCCCGCTGGAACTCGCCGCCCGACAGGTTGGCGATCTCAGCTTTGGCGAGGTGCGGAATGCCGACCACTTCCAGGGCCGCCTCGATCTCCTTGCGGGGGAGGGGGCCGGTCAGTGTCATCAGACGCTCGACTGAAAGCGGCAAAGTGCGGTCGATATTGATCTTCTGCGGCACATAGCCAATGCGCAGGCTCGGCGCATGGATCACGCCGCCCTCATCGGGTTTCAGGATGCGCAACGCCATCTTGGCGGCGGTGCTCTTGCCCGCGCCATTCGGTCCGATCAGGGTCACGATCTCCCCGCGCTCGACGCTCAGGTCGACATTGCGCACGAGCCAGCGCCCGTCGCGCCAGACGCCGGCATCCTTCAGTTCGATCAATGTTTCCCGCGCCTTTTGGGCGGGGAGGGCGGTCTTCCTGCTCATCTGTTCCGGGCTTTTCTGAGTGTCATTGCCGTTGCACCACCGGGCTGCAATTTTTGCAAATTAGGGGTTGCCTCACCTTATGGCAGACGTTATAGCATAACGCAACAGACGTTATAAAATAACATATCACTTGAATATAATGTCCCTTCCCAACCGCACAAGAGAGAGACCATGAAACATCTCCGCTCCCTCCTCCTCGCCTCGGCTTTTCTGGCCGGTGCGACGAATATCTCGCTTGCCGCAGAGCGCGAAGGCGTCGTCGTGTCGATCAAACCGCTCCATTCCATTGTGTCGGCGGTCATGCAGGGCGTGGGCGAGCCGAAGCTGATCGTACAGGGGGCGGGTTCGGAACACGTCTACAGCCTCAAGCCTTCCGACGCCGAGGCGATCGAACACGCCAAGGTGATTTTCTGGGCAGGGCCGTCGATGGAAACCTTTCTCGACAAGCCTATCGATACGCTGGGTGAGGGCGCCAAGGTCGTCGCGCTTGGCGAGGCGGATGGCCTGACCAGGCTGAAGTTCCGGGAAGGTGGACCGTTCGAAGCGCATGACCATGGGCATGAAGAAGGTCACGACCATGCCCATGATGACAAGAAGCACGATCATGCCGCTGAAGCTTCAGAAACCGGACATGACCATCACCATGCTCACGATGAATATGATCTGCATTTCTGGCTGGACCCGCAGAACGGAAAGGTTCTGGCGGCGAATATTGCGAAGACACTCGCTGAAAGCGACCCGGAACATGCCGCGCAGTATGAAAAGAACGCCAGGGACTATGGCGAGAAGGTCGACGCGCTGACCAGGGAAATCGCGAGCGAACTCGAGCCGGTCAAGGACAAGCCGTTTATCGTCTTCCATGACGCTTACCAGTATTTCGAAAATCGCTTCGGGGTGAAGGCCGCCGGGTCGATTACGGTCAGCCCTGAAAAGGCGCCGGGTGCAGCGCGCATCAAGGAAATCCACGACAAGATCAAATCGCTTGGGGCAGCCTG
>Ga0182735_1002065_pt1 | contig 12633 bp, 13 predicted proteins | sample eDN5th30CKraftMG_FD_128524 | JGI IMG/M metagenome (GOLD analysis project Ga0182735, IMG submission 128524) | Enriched Miracle-Growth compost microbial communities from Emeryville, California, USA - eDNA 5th pass 30_C Kraft MG (version 2) (version 2) ... | reverse complement strand
TTCAGGCGCGCGGTCGCGCCCATGCGCATGTGATAGTTCGATCCGGGAATGACGAACTGGTTGGCCTCGACGTCCTTGAAGAACACGAGCTGACCGGTCTCCGGGCACTTGATCCAGAGATTCTCCGGTGTGTCGCGCCGCGCCAGGATGTTGCGGATCTTCGGCCGGACGACGTTCGATATCCAGTTCATGCGAGCTTCCCGCTAGCCTCTCCGTTCGCCATGCCCGCGCTTGTCGCGGGCATCCGCGTCTTTCTTGTGGCGTTCATTCGAGACGTGAACGGCCGGACAGGTCCGGCGATGACGCGGCAAGCAATCGACTCATTTAGCTTGAATATAGCCTATTCTGCCGTCTGCGGCGTCACGCTGCGCACGCCTGCGGCGAGTTCCTGCACCAGATCGGTGACGGCGCGCACCGTCGCGTTCGTCGCCTTGCCGTCGTCAAGGCTGGTGCGCACCCGCTCGACCAGCGCCGATCCCACGACCACGCCGTCGGCGACCCGCGCGATCGCGGCCGCCGTCTGCGCGTTGCGGACGCCGAAACCGACGCACACCGGAAGCTCGGTGTGCCGCTTGATGCGCGTCACCGCGGCCGCGACCTTGTCGGTATCCGGCGCGGCGGCGCCGGTGATGCCGGTGATCGACACGTAATAGACGAAGCCCGAAGTGTTCCGCAGTACGACCGGCAGTCGCTTGTCATCGGTCGTCGGCGTGGCGAGACGGATGAAGCTGAGCCCGGCCTGCAGCGCCGGCAGGCACAGCTCGTCGTCCTCCTCCGGCGGAAGATCGACCACGATCAGGCCGTCCACGCCGGCGGCGCGCGCATCGGTGAGGAAACGCTCGACGCCGTAGATGTAGATCGGATTGAAATAGCCCATCAGCACGATGGGCGTTTCGTCATCGTCCTTGCGGAACGCGCGCACCATGGCGAGCGTCTTCACCATGTCCTGCCCGCCGGCAAGCGCGCGCAGACCGGCAGCCTGGACTGCCGGGCCGTCGGCCATCGGATCGGTGAAGGGCATGCCGAGCTCGATCACGTCGGCGCCGGCCTTGGGCAGCGCTTTCGTGAGCGCAAGCGACGTCTCATAGTCAGGATCGCCCGCCATCGTGAAAGTCACGAGCCCGGCGCGGCCTTCCGCTTTCAGCGAAGCGAAGCGCTTGTCGATGCGGGAGGTCATGCGCCCTTCTTCTCCAGGAACTCTTCCACGCTGGCGAGGTCCTTGTCGCCGCGGCCGGACATATTGACCACCATCAGATGATCCTTCGGCTTCTGCGGCGCGAGTTCGATGACGCCGGCAAGCGCGTGCGCCGTCTCCAGCGCCGGAATGATGCCTTCGAGCCGCGAGCAGAGCTGGAACGCCGCCACCGCCTCGTCGTCGGTCGCCGACATGAAATTCACGCGGCCGACGTCGTGCAGCCACGCATGCTCGGGACCGATGCCGGGATAGTCGAGGCCGGCGGAGATCGAATGCGCCTCGCTGATCTGGCCGTCGTGGTCCATCAGCAGATAGGTACGGTTGCCGTGCAGCACGCCGGGCCGCCCGCCCGCGACCGAGGCGGCATGCAGGCCGGTCAGGCCATGACCCGCCGCCTCAACGCCATGGATCTCGACCGAACGGTCGTCGAGGAACGGATGGAACAGGCCCATGGCGTTCGAGCCGCCGCCGATGCAGGCGACCAGTGAATCCGGCAGGCGGCCTTCCGCCGCCTTCATCTGCTCCCTCGTCTCGTTGCCGATGACGCACTGGAAGTCGCGCACCATCATCGGATAGGGATGCGGCCCCGCCACCGTGCCGATGCAGTAGAACGTGTCGGAAACGTTGGTCACCCAGTCGCGCAGCGCTTCGTTCATGGCGTCCTTGAGCGTCTTCGCGCCGGACTGCACCGGGCGCACCTCCGCGCCCAGCATCTTCATGCGCAGCACGTTGGGTTTCTGCCGCTCGACGTCCACCGCGCCCATGTAGACGATGCACGGCAGGCCGAACTTCGCGCACAGCGTCGCGGTGGCGACGCCGTGCATGCCGGCGCCGGTCTCCGCGATCACGCGCGTCTTGCCCATACGCCGCGCCAGCAGGATCTGGCCGAGCACGTTGTTCACCTTGTGCGCGCCGGTGTGGTTGAGTTCCTCGCGCTTCATGTAGATTTTTGCGCCGCCCAGATGCGCCGTGAGCCGTTCGGCGTAATAGAGCGGCGACGGCCGGCCGACGAAGGTGGCGAGATAGCCATCCATCTCGGCCTTGAACTGGGGGTCGGCCTTGGCCTCCGCATACGCCTTCTCCAGATCGAGGATCAGCGGCATCAGCGTCTCGGCGACAAAGCGGCCGCCGAAGTTGCCGAAGTGGCCGCGCTCGTCCGGGCCGGTGCGGAAGGAATTGGGCTGCTGGACCGTCATGCGTTGCTCATCAGGGAAGCGGCGGCCTGCCGCGCATTGCGGATGAAGACGCGGATTTTCTCCGCGTCCTTCTCGCCGGGCGCGCGCTCGACGCCGGAGGATACATCGACGCCGTCCGCGCGGGTGATGCGCAGCGCTTCGGCGACGTTGTCCGGCGTGAGCCCGCCGGAAAGCACGTAGGGGACGCTCAGGCTGAGGTCTTTCAACAGATTCCAGTCGAACGGCTTGCCGAGCCCGCCCGGCCGCGTCGCATCCTTCGGCGCGCGCGCATCGAACAGGATGCGGTCGACGACACTCTCATAATTTCCGACAAGATCGAGATCCGCCCTTGTCTCAACCGGAATGGCTTTCATGACCGGCAGCCCGAACTTTGCCCGGATCGCGGCCACGCGCTCGGGCGGCTCCCTGCCGTGAAGCTGCAGCAAATCGGGCGCGAGCGCCGCGACGATGTCCGCGAGCAGCGCATCGTCGGCATCGACCGTCAGCGCCACCTTCCCGGCGCGTCCCTTCACCCGCGCGGAAAGGGCGCCGGCTTCGGCCAGCGTCACGCTGCGCGGCGACGGCGGGAAGAACACGAAGCCCACCATGTCCGCGCTGGCATCCAGCGCGACATCGAGGGTTTCCGGCGTCTTCAGGCCGCAGATCTTGACGGTCAGGGACATGACTTCCTTGTGGTCGTGCTTTGCGAAAGCCGACAGCCGCTTTTCGCAGAACACGCGCTCGCCGGGGTTCTACCCCGCCTCGCCGGCTTTGTCTTGCCCGAGATAAGGCTCCGGCCTCTCCTGCAAATCTCTGGATACGCAGGACGTTTCGGCTTACCGCGAGCGCCGGGGCCGTCCTCAGGCGGCCGGCGGGCGCAGCGGCAGGCGCGCCGCGTCGCTGCGAGCCGCCGCCTCGGCCAGTTCGATGCGATGGCGAAGCTGCGCGTTCTCCGCACGCAGGTTCCGCACCTCGTTTTCGGCGATCCGCGCCGCGCGCCGCCAGCGCGACTGCCGGAGCCAGGCGGCGACGCCGCCCACGACGACCCCCACGATCAAGATCGCGAAGGCGAGCGCGAACAGCGGCGCCGAGAACGTCAGCGCGCCGTCGAACAGGCCGAGCGGATCGAGCGTGAAGCGCACCGTCTCGCGGTTGGCGATCGCGAACGCCAGGATGACCACGGCGAGCGGGACAAGGACGAGGGCCTTGAGGAATTTACGCATGAGCGGTTCCGGTTTTGCCAGGTCTCAAGGTTCAACGCTCGCGTCCCGGACGAGCACGCCTGCGGCGCGCGACGGTCCGGAACCCATGCAAGCAAGTAACCGCAAAATTCAAACGAAAAAAAGCGCCGCCCATGGAAGCATCGGACTCCGAATGCAAGTAGCCGGTAAATCGGATGCGGTTATCTAGCTCGTCAGCGCCGCGCTTGTCCCGGCGATCCCGCTTGGGCGGGCACGGTGCGTGCGCGGTCGGGATGGCCGGGACAGGCCCGGCTATAACGGAAAGCGGCCTCGTCTTCAGTTGGCAAAATACCGAAGACGTTCAACGTATCCCGGCCAGACTCTCAGGACGCTTCCGCGGGCTGGCTGTTGAGCCGCTCGCGCATTTCCTTGCCGGTCTTGAAGAACGGTACGTGCTTCTGATCGACAGCGACGTGGGCGCCGGTGCGCGGGTTGCGGCCCGTGCGCGCGGGGCGGTTCTTCACCGAGAACGCGCCGAAGCCGCGCAGTTCGACCCGGTCGCCGCGCGCCAGCGCGTCGACAATCTCGCCGAAGATGGCGTTGACGATGTTCTCGACGTCACGCTGATAGAGATGCGGGTTCTGCGCCGCGACGCGCTGCACGAGTTCCGATTTGATCATCGTCGTTGCCGTTTGCCCGCTGGCCGGTTTTCTTGTTGACCGGCTTGTCCCTGTCCGATGCTTCCTGTTTTCCCGTACACCGAGAAGCCGATGCGCGAGCGCCCGCCGCTAGTTGACCGCCGGAGGGTGCCAAAGCGCCAACAGCCCGTCAAGATTGAGCTTTTCGAGATTTGCGAGGGTTCCCGCAACCGCGAAATGCTGCGCCCACGACTTTAATCCCATCGCCTCGAGCACAACCGCCACCGCCATGTGCAGGAACGACAGATCGCTGAAGCGGCTCTTGAGCTGCCAATCGCGCACCGGCGTGGCCGCATCGATGCCCTTGGCGGACGCGAGCCAGGCGATGGCGGTCTTCTCGTCGCCGAGCTCGTCGATCAGCCGGTTCTCCAGGCCCTGCCGCCCGGTGAAGACGCGGCCATCCGATACTTTGGCGAGATCGTCACCCTCGATGTGACGGCGGGACGAGACCATGTTCTTGAACCAGTCGTAGGAATCCCGGACGATCCCGGCGATGGCCTCGCGTGCCTCCGGGCTGGTCGGCTGGAACCCGTTGGGCGCGGCCTTGAGCGGCGAGGACTTGATCTCCTCCACCTCGACGCCGACCGTCTTCATCAGGCCCGAGAAATTCGGATATTGGAACAGCACGCCGATGGAGCCGACCAGCGACGTCTGCGAGGCGACGATATGGTCCGCCGCCATCGCGGCGATGTAGCCGCCCGAAGCGGCAAGCCCGTCGACGACGACTGCCATCGGCTTGGCCTGTGCCACCGCCCGCAGCGCGTTGTGAAGCTGTTCGGAACCGGCGGTGGTGCCGCCGGGGCTGTCGATATGGACGATCACCGCCTTCGCGCTCGATTTGGCGAGGCGCTCCAGCGCTTCCGTGCGATCCTGATCGTTGCGGATGAGGCCGGTGATCTCGACGCGGGCGATATAGCTGCCGGCCACGCCGGCGGTGCGGCCGTAGAGTGCGTAGCCGGCGCCCAGGACGGCGAGAATGACGACCAGCACGGCAAGCACGCGCCAGAACGTCAACTTGCGGCGCAGCCTGCGGCGATCAATGATCGTATCGGCATCGAGCGTCATGTGAACGACCTCCATTTCGCCCCGGAGACGAGAATACTGTAACCTCAGCGGCGCAGCCTAGCGCGCATCCTCGCGCCAAGGCGCCGATTATACCCCCCTGGAGGGGAGAGCGACGGCGGGCATCTTCCTACAAGAAAGACGCGAAACGGGGCGGGGTTGAGCCCCGATCACGGAAGTTCACCGCCGCGCTTCGGCCGGCGGGGCGGCCGCTCGATTCAATTCGACACAACAGGTATGGAACCGGCGGCCGAAAAAGAAAATCCCGGACGCGGGCGGGCCGCGTCCGGGAGCATCATTTGGCGCGTGATTACTCGCTTTCCTTCTCAGCCCGCTTGAGGGCGGTGCCGAGGATGTCGCCGAGCGTCGCACCGGAGTCGGACGAGCCGTACTGCGCAATGGCATCCTTCTCCTCGGCGACTTCGAGCGCGCGGATCGAAACCTGCACCTTGTGGGCGCGGCGGTCGAACAGCGTGACGCGGGCATCGACCTTCTGGCCGACCGAGAAGCGTTCCGGCCGCTGCTCCTCGCGGTCGCGGGCGATTTCCGAGCGCTTGATAAAGGTGACGAGCTCGGTGCCGACGATCTTCACGTCGAGGCCGGAATCCTTCACCTCGGTCACCTCGCAGGTGACCACGTCGCCCTTCTTCATTTCGCCGGCGGCGCCGCCGGCCATCGGATCGCCGGCAAGCTGCTTCACGCCGAGGGAGATGCGCTCCTTCTCGACGTCGACGTCGAGCACCACGGCCTGGACCATGTCGCCCTTCTTGTATTCCTCGATCACCTGCTCGCCCGGACGCTTCCAGTCGAGGTCGGAGAGATGGACCATGCCGTCGATATCGCCGTCGAGGCCGAGGAACAGGCCGAACTCGGTCTTGTTCTTGACTTCGCCTTCGACCGTCGAACCCGGCGGATGCTTCTCGACGAAGACCTCCCACGGGTTGCGCATGATCTGCTTGAGGCCGAGCGAGATGCGGCGCTTGACCGGATCGACCTCGAGGATCTGCACCTCGATCTCCTGCGAGGTCGAGACGATCTTGCCCGGGTGCACGTTCTTCTTGGTCCACGACATTTCGGAGACGTGGATCAGGCCTTCGATGCCCGGCTCCAGTTCGACGAACGCGCCGTAGTCGGTGATGTTGGTGACGCGGCCCTTGAGGCGCATGCCGATCGGATACTTCGCCTCGATGCCCTGCCACGGATCGGCCTGAAGCTGCTTCATGCCGAGCGAGATGCGGTGGGTCTCGTGGTTGATCTTGACGATCTTGACCTTCACCTGCTGGCCGATGTTGAGCACCTCGGTCGGATGGTTGACGCGGCGCCACGCGATGTCGGTGACGTGCAGCAGGCCGTCGATGCCGCCGAGGTCGACGAACGCACCGTAGTCGGTGATGTTCTTGACGACGCCGTCGATGACCTGGCCTTCCTCGAGGTTCTGGACGAGTTCCTGGCGCTGCTCGGCGCGCGTCTCTTCCAGCACCGTGCGACGCGACACCACGATGTTGCCGCGGCGGCGGTCCATCTTGAGGATCTGGAACGGCTGCGGCACGTTCATCAGCGGGGTGACGTCGCGGATCGGACGGATGTCGACCTGCGAGCGCGGCAGGAACGCCACGGCGCCGTCAAGATCGACCGTGAAGCCGCCCTTGACCTGGTTGAAGATGATGCCCGAGACCTTCTCGTTGGCCTGGAACGCCTTCTCGAGCTTGCCCCAGCTCTCCTCGCGGCGCGCCTTGTCGCGCGACAGCACCGCTTCGCCGAGCGCGTTCTCGATGCGCTCGAGATAGACCTCGACTTCGTCACCGACCTTGAGCTCGTTGGGGCGGCCCGGCGCCGCGAATTCGCGCAACGCGACGCGGCCTTCCATCTTCAGGCCGACGTCGATGATCGCCATGTCCTTTTCGATGCCGACGATCTTGCCCTTGACGACCGAGCCTTCGCTCAGGCCGTTCGGACCGCCGAAGGATTCGTCGAGCATCGCCGCGAAATCCTCGCGGGAAGGTGTCGCGGCTTGGGTTGAAGCAATAGCCATGCATTCTCCTGGTAGCGCCGGCGGCTGGTATGGAAGGCGTTCCGGACACGCGGGCCGCAAGTCTGGAAAGACCTGCGGCGACTGCCGTTCGTTACGGCAGGCCGGCGCGAAAAACGCGCGTTCGAAACGATGGTTCAGAAAGCTCTCGGTCCGGCGGCACGCCGCGGCAAGGCTCGAAGCGGGGCTGGGTCCTCCAACCGCGAGGGGCTTTGATACGCGCACCCTCGGCCCGCTCCGGTGAGCCTCGACGGTGTCGATGGCGGCCCGGACCGCGGGGATATAGCCCGCGCAGGGGCTTCCGGCAATACCGAACCGCGATTCCGGCCGAGAATACGGCCTCTTCGGGTCCGCGGCGGGCGTTTTCGCGCGCTCCGCCCCGCAGCAGCGCAGCGCGGCGCGAAGCAGGACCCTCAGCGCCGGTATTTCTCGACGATATCGATCGCTGCCTTCACCGCCGCCTCGATGTCGAGCGCCGTGGTGTCGAGCTTATGGGCGTCGGGAGCGGCCTTGAGCGGCGCCGCGGCGCGCTGCGTGTCGCGCGCGTCACGCCGGAGGATATCCGCGAGGACCTCGGCTTCCGTCGCCGGCAGGCCCTGGGATTTGAACTCCAGATAGCGCCGCCGGGCGCGGACCTCGGGCGTCGCCTCGACGAAGATCTTCACGTCGGCGTCGGGACAGATCACGGTGCCGATGTCGCGGCCATCGAGCACCGCGCCGGGCGGTGCCGCGGCGAAGTCCCGCTGGAACCTGAACAGGGCCGCACGCACCTGCGGAACGGCGGAAACCACGGAGGCCGCCTCGCCGACGCGCGCGCTCTTGAGCTGCGGATCGGCGAAGCAGGAAGGATCGAGCGCCGCCGCGACGGCCTCGCCTTTCGCGGCATCGGTCAGCGCATGGCCGCCGTCGAGCATCGCCAGCGCCACCGCGCGATAGAGCAGCCCGGTATCGAGGTGGCGCAGCCCGTAATGCGCGGCGAGCCGCTTGCCGAGCGTCCCCTTGCCCGATGCCGCCGGCCCGTCGATGGCGATGATCACTTCTGATCCCTCCCCGGAACGGGGTGGGTCCGCGCGAAGCGCGGGGACGGGGTTTGGTCGAGACGCCCCACACCCGATCGCCCGCGGCGATCACCCTCCCCCGCAAGCGGGGGAGGAATAAGAGAGAGCAGCGCATGCATCGTCATGTAAAATTCGCCCCGAGCCCGCGCATCATCGGTGCGAAGGTCGGGAAGCTCGTCGCGATGAAGCCGGTGTCGTCCGCCGTCACCGGCTTTTCGGCGGCGAGGCCAAAGACCAGCGCCGACATCGCCATCCGATGATCCATGTGGGTGGTGACGGTGCCGCCGCCCCTCGGCCGCCCCTTGCCGTGCACGATCAGATCGTCGCCGGAAATCTCCGCATCGACGCCGTTGACGCGCAGCATGTCGGCGGAGGCCGTCAGGCGGTCGCATTCCTTGACGCGCAGTTCCTTGAGGCCGCGCATCACCGTCGTCCCCTCCGCGAAAGCCGCGGCCACCGCCAGGATCGGATATTCGTCGATCATCGCCGGCGCGCGTTCCGGCGGGACTTCCACGCCGCGCAGCGCGCAGGCGCGCACACGCAGGTCGGCGGTGTCCTCGCCACCGTCGCTCTTCGCCGACAGCGTCTCGATCGACGCGCCCATCTCGTTGAGCGTCTGGAGCAGCCCGGCGCGCAGCGGATTGGTCATCACCGATTCGATGACGACTTCCGACCCGGGCACCAGCAGCGCGCCGACGAGCGCGAAGGCGGCCGAGGACGGATCCGCCGGAACGACGACATCGGCGGCCCTCAGTTCGGGCTGGCCCTGCAGCGTGATCCGGCGCCCATGTCCGATCACCTCGACATCGACCTGGGCCCCGAAATGACGCAGCATTTGCTCGGTGTGGTCGCGCGTCGCTTCCTTCTCGATCACCGTGGTCGCGCCCGGCGCGCCGAGAGCGGCGAGCAGCACAGCGGACTTGAGCTGCGCCGACGCCGCCGGCGGCTCATAGACGATCGGGATCGGGTCGCGCGCGCCGACAAGCGTCAGCGGCAGCCGTCCGCCCTCCGCGATCTGCACCGCCCTCGCGCCCATGCGCAGCAGCGGATCGAGCACGCGCTGCATGGGGCGCTTGCGCAACGAGGCATCGCCGTCGAAGGTCGCGGTCACCGGGCAACCGGCGACCGCGCCGATCATCAGCCGGCACCCGGTGCCTGAATTGCCGAAATCGAGAATCCCGGCGGGCGTCCGGAAGCCGGACGTCCCAACCCCGTCCACCTGCCACTCACCCTCCCCGGTCCGCCGTACGGACGCGCCGAGCGCCTGCAGCACCTTGGCGGTGTTGAGCACGTCCTCACCTTCCAGCAGGCCGGAAATCCGCGTCCGGCCGACGGCAAGACCGGCTAGCATGAGCGCGCGGTGGGAGATGGATTTGTCGCCGGGCGCCCGGACCCGCCCCTTGAGCGGACCGCCGGGCGAAGCGGTCATTGGCGTGGCTTTTTCACTATGCATGGCGGCGACCTCCTAACACGCGCCACCTTTCGCCGTCATCCTTCCGGCGGCCGGGATCGGACGTGCAACCGGCTATTGACAGGCGGGCTGCGACCCGCCAAGGGGAAGGCCCTTTTTTCCATCGGTCCGCGAGGATTGCGCCCAGTGGCAAAACCCGAGCTCGGTACGAAACGCCTGTGCGCCGGCTGCGGCGCGAAGTTCTACGATCTGGGCAAAACGCCGCCGGTCTGCCCGACCTGCGGTACCGTGTTCGAGATCGTCGCCCCGGTCACGCGCGGCCGTCCGGATGCCCGCGCCGCCGCGGCGCGCTCGGCCGAGCCGGAAGCGGCGGAGGCGCCCGAAGTCGAGACGATTTCGCTCGAGGATGCCGACGCCGAGGCGCAAGGCACCAAGAAGAAGGCCGTCGCCTCCGACGTGGACGTGCCCGACGACGTGGATACCGACGATGTCGATACCGACGATGACGGCGACGAGGACGACACCTTCATCGAAGAAACCGAGGATGAGGATACCGACGTCACCGAAATCATCGGCGGCGATATTGAAGACGAGGAAGAAAGCTGATTTTCATTAGCCGGTCTTCGTTGCATTGAAGTTCGCACGCGGCTACCCACCCCGCGTAACGGAATTGGGGCCATAGCTCAGCTGGGAGAGCGCCTGCATGGCATGCAGGAGGTCAGCGGTTCGATCCCGCTTGGCTCCACCATCCTTCGCCCGAATCCTGCTCCGTCAGGGTTTTGGGTGGCTCTGCTGCCGGAAGCCCGGAAGACGAAGCGACCGATCCGGCGGCAAGGCTAGAAAAACTCCAGATAATTCAATCCGCAAGGCGTTTCCGCGCGACGATTGATGGCTTGACGCTGGCGCCCGTCGCCCGCAAGAATCGGCGCAAATCACCAACCGAGATCTACGGAAGGCCATGGCCCGCAAAGCAGATGTCCGAAAACTGATCGACCACGTCGTCGGCTGCATCCGCGGCGCGCGCAAGGTCGAGCGGCCGTTCTATCATCTCGAATTCGAGGGCGTGTTTCCTCCGGACGTCTATGCCGCCATGCTCGAGAGCATGCCGGAGAACGCGGACTATCGCGCGCTGCCCGGTCGCAACGGCGGCAACCTGCGCGAGGACGGCACCTCGACGCGGGTGAAGATCGATCTGTTCCCCGAATACATCCGCCACCTGCGCGAACCCAAGCGCGCGGTGTGGGACCTCGTCGGCCGTGCGCTCACCTCGGACGCGGTGAAGGACGCCTTCGTCGAGGCGCTGGCGCCCGGCCTGGAAAAGCGCTTCGGCGCGGACTTCCGCGACGTCGGCATGTATCCCATCCCGGTGCTGACGCGCGACGTCCCCGGCTATCTCATCACGCCGCACACCGACACGCGCTGGAAGGGCATCACGGTCCAGCTCTATCTGCCGCGCGACGACAAGGCGACGCACATCGGCACCATCTTCCACGACAAGCTGCCCGACGGCTCGCTGCCGAAGGTCACCAAGATGAAGTTCGCGCCAAACTCCGGCTATGCCTTTGCGGTCGGCAGCGACACCTGGCACTCGGCCGATCCGGTCGACAATTCGGTCGTCACCCGCGATTCGATCCTGCTCACGTATTTCGTCGATGCCGGCCTGCTGCGTTTCTTCCGCAACCGGGGCAAGCGCGTCGGCAATTTCGTGCTCAACGAGGCGCGCCACCTCGTTCGGCAATAGGGCCGAAAAGCCGGTTTTTCCTCTCCGGACAGCGGGGCCGCCGGGCCGATGCGCGGCAGCGCCCGTAATATCCCGTTATCTATTTGAAATACCACGATAAGACGCCACGAATGGCGGTATCGGGGGTTCTTGAACCCTTAACCAGCGCCCCCATATGATGACTGAACCGGCGCGGGAGGGCAGCTTGCACCTTCGCCGGCTTCGGACGCCGAAAGGGTCCGACAAAGTCGCCGAAGAGGGCTTTGCCGATGTCGCGCATACCGACGCTATCAAGTCCATTCCTGCTCGGATTCGACGAAATCGAGCGGGCGCTGGACCGGGTAGCGAAAGCCGCCGACGGATATCCACCCTACAATATCGAAAGGGTGGGACGTGGCGACCGCTCGCCGGACTGCCTGCGGATCACGCTCGCGGTCGCCGGCTTCACCCGCGATCAGCTCGACGTCACCGTCGAGGAAAACCAGCTTGTGATCCGCGGGCGGCAACAGGACGACAAGACCCGCACCTACCTGCACCGCGGCATCGCCGCGCGCCAGTTCCAACGCACGTTCGTGCTGGCGGAGGGAATGGAAGTCCTGAGCGCCGATTTGAAGAACGGATTGCTGTCGATCGACCTCGTGCGTCCGGAACCGGAACGCGTCGTTCGTTCCATCGCAATCAAGGAAAGTGAATAAGCGGAGCAGAAATCGGGAAAACCAATACCAGCCTCACGGCGTTTTCGATGCAGCAAGTGTGGTCGATCAGGAGTTGAGGGCTATGAAGAACGATAACGTGTCGAACAAGAGTTTCACGGCCGGCGAAGATGCGGTCATCTCGCAAGAGGCGCTGGCGCGGCTGGGCGGCGGCAAGCTCGCCTATGTGACGCCGATCAGGTCGGAAGACGTGCAGTCGCTGTTCCCGCAAGCGCCGGCGATCGCGCCGGGACTGCAGCTATTCGTCCTGCACGCGGCGGACGGTTCGCCGATCATGCTGACCGACAGCCAGGAGGCGGCGGTGGCGAACGCCTGGAGCAACGAGCTCGAAATGGTGAGCGTGCACTAAATACAGGCGCATCCCTGATTGGGGCAATTGCACCCGATCGGA
>Ga0182735_1002064_pt1 | contig 12641 bp, 13 predicted proteins | sample eDN5th30CKraftMG_FD_128524 | JGI IMG/M metagenome (GOLD analysis project Ga0182735, IMG submission 128524) | Enriched Miracle-Growth compost microbial communities from Emeryville, California, USA - eDNA 5th pass 30_C Kraft MG (version 2) (version 2) ... | reverse complement strand
GCGCGTGCTCGTCAAGGACGGCGCGCTGATCGCGGCAAATATGCGCCGCGACCGGATCACCCGTGCCGAGCTTGAGATCGAAATGCGGCTGGCCGGGATCGCCCGAATCGCCGAGGTCGCCTGGGCCATCCTCGAACCCAACGGCAAGATCAGTTTCATCGCCAGAACAGAAGACGAGGCTACCCGGCAGGAGGACGATGACAATACGGTATAGAAGGTGATCGGAGGCTAGAAAGCGCTTCACCGCACTGCGAGTCGTTCGCAGGGAACGGATAGGGCCTTCCGCCGATTTCCGGGATGGGACTTCCCTGGAGAGAAAACATGGCCAGCGAAAATTATACCGACGCCATCGCGCTGCTCAAAGCCGATCACCGCAAGGTTGAAAATCTGTTCGAACAGTTCGAGAAAGCCACATCGTCGAGCCGGAAGCAGAAGCTCGCGCACGAGATTTGCACGGAATTGAAAATCCATACCCTGATCGAAGAGGAGATTTTCTATCCGGCGTTCCAGGGCAAGATCAAAGATAAGACGCTTGATGAAGCCTATGTCGAACATGACGGCGCCAAGGTTCTGGTCAATGACATAGATGCCGGTAGCCCGGACGATGATTTCTATGACGCCAAGGTCAAGGTGCTTTCCGAAGAAATCAAACACCATGTCCATGAGGAAGAGATGCCATCGAAAGGCATGTTCGCCCAGTGCCGCAAGACCGATATCGACCTCGTCGCGCTGCGCGACCAGATGCTGGCACGAAAAAAGGAACTGATGGCGGAAGTGAAATCGGCCGGACTACCGCTGGCCAGGCCAGCCGCGGTGCATCTCATTGCAGCCTGAAGGATGTGACATGACGGACGATCCGCGACCGCCTTATCCCGAACAGCAGCAAGCGATGCCCGGGAAGACGGAGGCGATGGACCCCCGGCCCGATCATGGTGAGAAGAGCTATGTCGGCTCCGGCCGGCTCGCCGGCAAGCGCGCAATCATCACCGGCGGCGACAGTGGCATCGGACGCGCAGTCGCGATCGCTTATGCCCGCGAGGGGGCGGACATCCTTATTTCCTACCTGGAAGAGGATGAGGACGCTCGCGAGACACAAAAATGGCTCGAAGAGGCGGGCCGCAAGGCGGTGCTCATGCCCGGCGACATCAGCAGCGCCAAGCATTGCCGGGCGATCATCGACAGGGCGGTCAAGGAATTTGGCGGCCTCGACATTCTCATCAACAACGCCGCCCACCAGGCCAGCTTCGAGGACATCGGCGACATCTCGGACGAGGAATGGAAGCTGACCTTCGAGGTCAATATCCATGCGATGTTTTATCTTTCCAAGGCTGCGGCGGCGCATCTCGAAGGCGGAGGAGTGATCATCAACACCACGTCGATCAATGCCGATCAACCCAATGCCCATCTCCTTGCTTATGCAACCACCAAGGGTGCGATACAGAACTTCACGATGGGTCTTGCGCAGATGCTGGCTGACAAGAATATCCGGGTGAACTGTGTCGCACCCGGCCCGGTATGGACGCCGCTCATTCCTTCGACCATGCCACCGGAAGCCGTGAAGAGCTTTGGCGAAAATACGCCGATTGGCCGGGCCGCACAGCCGCGTGAACTGGCGCCGCCCTACGTAATGCTCGCAACCGATGAAGCGAGCTATATTACTGGCGCGACCGTGCCCGTAACCGGAGGTCGCCCGTTTATTTAGCTGGAGATGATAAACAACGGCCAGCTTAAGTCTGAATGTTCGGTTGTTCGGCACAAAATCCGAAAACTGCCAAGCACGGTGAGCGGGCGTGGTCAAAAGCCCCACGGCATCCAAGGGACGCCGAGTAAGCAGTCCGCCGCCATGTCGCGTGTCTCGCTGCAACCGGATGGTGGCACCCCGGTCAGTTCAACCGCTCGTCCGGCACGCAATCCCAAGAGCATGGTATTCGTTCTGAACTCTGACGTACGCCGGGATTTGCCAGCAGCGATGACAAAACTCGGTAAACCTGCCGACGACGTTTAAAGTCAGGAGCGCAGATCCTCTAAGCGTCGCCATGCGCTAACCGAGAAACACCTGTGCCGGTGATGCACAAGATAGGATGCGTGCGGAGTGGGCGCGGTCCAAGCTGTTAAAGCTGAACCGGGCGGCTTCTTCGGGCAGGAGATCACGAGCGAGACTTGGTCGCTGGAACGGACCGCGCCGTAGGCGGGTCGTGGGCGTCATGGCCTCACACGTATCCACTTCATGTCGGACCCGATCAACAAGTGCTTAGGTGGCCCATTTAGGGGATTGGAGGGTAACACAGGGGAAGTCGGTTGTTGAAAAACAACTACTTAATTCCCCTCCGGTACCCTCGATTACCCCCAGAACCCGGTTTTTTTCGATTCCCGTAGGGGTCACCAGCTAAGCGGTTGATATTATTAAGTTGCTTTGGAAGGCGCGACCAAAGCCCCCTATCAATCCCTTGAAATTCCAAGCGGAATCGTGACGAAAATCATTTCGGAGGCGCTATCCACTGCGTCAGGCGCGACCGAACAACCGGCTGATCCTCCTCGCCTCCTTCCGGCTATCGGAACCATCGATCCAACGCGCATAGTGCTTGTGTGTCACGGCGGCGTTCTTGTGCCCCAACTGACGAGCGATATAGGATGGATTGACGCCACCCATCAGCGCCGTGGTCGCGAAAGTCGCCCGTGTGCAATAGGCATGACGCTTGCGGATTCCGAGAGCCTCGAGCGCCGGCTGGAAGTAGCTTTTCCTCTGCTCCTGGACATCCGGCCACGCCCGGCCCGTCATCGGATTAAGGAAGATCGGCGCCCTGCCCTCTTCGAAGCTGTGCGCCTTCTGTCGCTTGAGCACCTCCATCATGCGGTCGCCGAGAAGAACATCGCGAACCTGATAGGTCTTCGTCGATTTCAGCTGGGCGCGAACCCTGGCGCGCTTGACCCGAACCGATTTTCCGACCCAGTCGATGTCCTCCCAGAGAAGAGCGATCTGCTCGCTCGGCCGCATGCCCGTGCCGAAGGCGAACTCGTACCAGTTCCATATCTGCTCGGGAGCATTGGTTTTCAGATATGTCAGTATCGCTTCCATCTCCTCCCGGGTGAAGGGATCGGGAAGATGATCCGGGGTCTTGAGATTGCGGATCGGTGTCATCGGCGAGCGATCGAGCAGTCCATCTTCGATGGCCGCCCGGAACAGCGCACGGAGGGGGATGAGATCGTTGTTGATCGTCCGGGCAGACACCGTCTTGGCGCGCTCGCAGATAATCTCGCGGATTTCCGAAGGCTTGATATGGGCAAGATGACGGCTGCCAAATGCGGGTATCCAGATATGCCGCATGGCCTTCTTGTAGCCCTCGAGGGTCGATTTCGCGAGTACGAGCTGCCCCAGCCATGCCTCGGCAAACGCATCGAATTGAGAATGCAAGGCATCGCGTGATTGGGAGAAATGTCGTTTGAAGTCGAAGATATCGAGTTCGATCTCCTCTCGCACACGCACCATGAGCCGTTTCGCTGCTCGAATATTGGCCTTCGTGGGCGCCATCTGCAGATTAACGCGGCGTCGGGAACCTTTATACCAAAAACGAACACGAATGCTTCTCTTCAAAGCTTCTACGCCCGTCCCAGGCCTTCCTCTCCGCATATTATATCTCCATAGCCATTGAAGCGTTTCATCGTGCATCAACCTATGGGGTTCACCTTCACGGAAGATGAAGGACATTCCCGGGCATTGCGGTTATCGGTTTGACACCAAGGCGGCGAACTGGCTGGCACATATTATAGGCCCACGACTATCTCGTCCGCATCCGCCGACATAGCCGACATTCGACCGCTCGAAGCGGCTCCCTAAAACCTGCCATCTGTTTATCAAGCTGTCGCGGCATAGCAGTCGACCATTAATTGGACTTACCAGTCGTTCCCGGGAAGGCCGGCGAACGTCAGCTTTTGCCAGGAGCCGCCATATAGCGCGTACCTAATCGGCATCGCAGCCCGATGGGCGGCAGCGCCGATTGGAACGATTGCGTCCAGTTAGTATAGCAAGACGCCGGTCAATAACGCTGTAGATCTACACAACCAGCACCGGCAGATCGGCCTCACGTGACACGCACAAATTGGTATGCCTAGCTGGCTCGGAGCCCAGCAGTGAAGCCGGCGTCAGGATATGCGCGAGTTATGTCTGGCGTAATGCTCGACTCTCGTCGATCCACCTCCTACGTTGTCAGCTCTAGTAGGGACTATTCTTACGATGGGCGGGCTCTCCGAAGACGATTGCCATATTCACGCCGTGCCGAAGCCTCGGCAGAGCAAGACGCGTTATTGGTGCTTCTCGCATAACGCTTCAGCGACGGCGCGGTTTGGGGGCCGAATGCCACGGTGCGAAGGTGCCTATCAAACGGTCGTGGATTTTCGCCGATTTCGATTGAATGCCGATGATTTTCCTGGCGGCGTCGCGCTATGGGGCGCCGTCGAGCCGGTCTACAACACCGCCAACGAACCCGCCGAGCGAGGAATTCACGTCCATGCTCGCGAAAAACTAGGAGGCCGGAAGGCCATCGACCAGACCTTCGATGCAGTCGAGCTAAAGGTGCGTCGCGACCTCTTCGACGAGGAGTGTGTTCTCATCACCGCCGAGACTGCAGTCGCTTATTACATCAGCCGGTTTCTCGGACGCACGATCGTCGGTCTTTTCTGCCCGAGTTGCGGTACGCCGCACCTGGATTCTGACTGGTTCGCTGTAAAGCCGCACAAGGTTCACCTGTGCCACGCCTGCCACAAGCTTTTCCGAGAAGAGCAGAAGCGCATTTCGAACCCACTCGAGTTGATGCGTCATCAGCTTGGCGCTTTCGGTCCACCCGTGACTCCCAAGCGCGCCAAAGGTAATCTGGACGTCCGGCAAGCAGATTATCCGTTTGGCCTTCAGATCTGGGCGTCCAATCCTGCGCTGCTTTGGACATCGTCGCGAAACGAGCAAGAAGGAATCCACGTTCACGGCTGGACCAAAGCAGGGACAGATCCCCAGCTTGACGGGACCTTCAATCATGTACGAATCGACGGGATCGATCTAAACGAGCCTCAGCTTCGGGTCTTCATGGCCCAGAACGCGCTCGTCTATATGAAGGGCAAGGTCGCGGACCTAGAATGCCTGTCGTGCGGTGAATCCGTTTTCGAGCAAGGCGAAGCTGCTTTCCGCCCAACATGCGAACATCGTTGTGACAAGTGCGGCTCCGAGTTTGTCACGCAGGGCCGTCGCCGGCTGGTGAGCAACCCCTTTGTAGCCACAGCAAAAGCGCTTAAGGCTGCAGCGAAGCAAAAGAGGCGAACTGCGTGAAGGGCTACATTTATATCACCGGGACCGGTGCGGATCCTGGGTTGCACGACAATCTCGACGATCCGCTGTTCGGCGATCCGCCGACCCTAGGCGCGTGCATGACCAATTTGCGAGAGTTCGTTGACCCGGGCGACTACCTCTTCGTCGTCTCGGGCAAAGCGGCAAACGTGCAGCAATACATCCTCGGCGGTATGCGTGTCGCCGAGAAGATAGATGCACTCGCCGCCTATGGGCGGTTTCCGCAAAATCGTTTACGCCGGGACGAGAACGGGTTCGTCCGCGGCAACATTATCGTGGATGAACGTGGGCGACAGCATCCGCTGGATCATCACGCCCCGGACTCGTTTGAGCGCCGGATCCGCAACTATATCGTCGGCGATCAAGCCGCTGCCTTGCAAACCCCTGCAGAGGTTCAACTCGGCCGCGAGCACTCCTTGCGCAAGCTCTCCGAGATCTTCGAACGTCCCGGCAACCGCGCGATCGACATTCTCGGCCGGCACAGAAAGCTTGACGAGAACCAGGTGCAGGGCCTGATGGATTGGTTGCGCGGTATCAAAGCCGCGGCGCAATAAGATGAGCGCGATTGCCGATGCGCTCCGCGGACTGCAAATCAGCCCCAAGGAGATCGCCAATCGTTCCGGATTGCCGATCGAGCGCGTTCATGCGATTGTTGCTGGCCAACCCGCAGCGATAGCGGAAGTTCGCGCGATCGCTTCAGGACTGCGGGTGCCCCTACATTTGCTCGCCCGTGCCCAGCCCGCGAGCGAAGCTCGTGCGGTTCGCCCCCTTTTCCGTGACACGAAAAAGGGGCAGGCATCGTACGATCTCACCGTCGAAAAGGTCGCCTCGTTCGTCGACGCCGCCTTGGAAATTCTCCCCCCACGCGCGCAGCTTCCAAATTGGCTACTGGATTGTGACGCTGGCAAGAGGAGCTACGCTGAGGCCGACCGTCTTGCGAAGAAATTTCGCCGAATGGTCTACCGCGACCGTGAGGATCAGCCAGCAACCGATCTGTTTCTCGTTCTTGGTTCGCTCGAGGGGGTCGTGGTCAGTCGCCTCGATTACTCGCGATATGAAGGCGTCTCGCTCGTAGCCGGGAACTATTGCTTCATCTTTGTTTCGCCGCGCTTTATGGGCCGCATGCTCTTCACAGCAGGACACGAGCTAGGCCATCTGGTGGCGCACCACCAGTACGGCGGCAAGGCTGTGTTCGAGGAGCCATCCGACATTGGGTCCTTCGGGCGTCACTCGCGCGAGGAGTCCTTCGTCGACGCCTTTTCGTCCTGTTTGCTGCTGCCCGACGTCGGAATCGGAAAATCGCTCCGGATGTTTCGTGAGCACTTCGGCGTTGAGTCGAAGAATTTGACCGATCTGGAGCTCCTGCTGCTCGCGCGCTTCTACGGCGTCAGCTTTGAGGTGGCAGCGCGGCGCTGCGAGGACCTGGGGTTGCTTCCGGCGGGAGTTGGGCACGCTCTCGCGGACAACCTGCGCAAGGATTACGGCTCGCCCGAGAAACGGGCCGAAGCACTCAAGCTTCCTGCTCGCGAGCCCATGTCATTTCCTCCAATCTCAGCAACGCTTGCCCAGGCACTGTCGAGTAAGATCGGCCTTGGTGAGGTCTCCATTGGTTGGGCCGCCGATCGGTTGGGGGTGTCCATCGGCGAGATATTCGCGGCCAACATGAGGCCCGTTGAGCCTTGAGAGTGCTGCTCGATTCTTGTTCAGTCATCAATCTGGTGCATGCTGGCGCCTTGGAGCTTGTTTGCTCACTCGACGGAATCGAATGTTGGCTCACACCACTGGTTGTCGATGAATCCGGCCCGACCTGTGCAGCCATCATGCTCGACCTGCAACAGCGGGGGCTGATCCATTTTCTCGACGATGCCTGCGTGAATGCAAAACGCTTTCTGCATCTGCTGGATGCCCACCACCTAGGTGCAGGCGAGACGGAATGCATGGCCATCGCAGTGGAAAACGATCATTACATTTGCTGCGACGACCGCAGAGCCCGCCAAACGGCGAGCAATCTCATCGGCGCTGAGCGGGTGTTCGGCACGATCCGCGTTCTCCGCGTGTGCGTCGAGCAGCACCGGATCGAATGTTCAGAGGCTAGACGCCTGTTGCGAACCATGCGTGAACAAGGCGGCTTTCTGCCCGACACTCCGCAATCCTACTTTTGCAGAGGCGAGTGACGGCGTGCGGACAGGCCCTAGATTGTGGCTTGCGCAGCCTTGTGCCAAACCGCCTCGCCCGCCTGCGAAAGACGAATGATGAGTCACTCGGACAAGCCTATGACCCTGCTCGAGCGTTTCGACGCTGCCTACGCCAATGTCACCGCAGATCGTCGTGATGTTTATGGCGATCCACAGGACACCTATCGCAGAATCTCGGCAATGCGCTCCGTCGTCGATGAATGTCCCGATCCCCAGGTTCGTGAGATTCTGGGAATGATTGTCACCAAAGTGGCGCGTCTCGTGCAAACGCCGGAACATCTCGATTCCTGGGTCGATGTGGCCGGCTACAGTCGCTGCGGCGTCATGCTGCTCAGCGAACGCGATGCGCCCACTGCTGCTTAAGGTAAGTCTCAGTCATGGAAGTAGAGCGCGTCGCGAGCGGGGACGGCCAGATCGGTCTATGGGCCTTTGAATGGGATCCAACCCACACGCCACCCCAGAAGGTCAATCGCGCCTTTCTTGGCTATGAGCAGCCCTTGCGACCGACGAACGCCCCTTTCCAGCAGGTAAGGGAAGCAATTTGCTGGTCGTATGGCCGAACGCTGGGCAACATTGCCGTCTTCACGGAAGCTGTCTTAGGCTCATTCCCAAGCAACAAGGGCGATGATGCAATGCTTGCCTGCGACATCGTCGAGGCGGGCAAGATGCGCAATGGTGCGAAGCGGTGGTGGTGCCGCACGCACCAGCGTCATTGGGGCACAAAGGCCGATATCGAAAGTGCCCGCCGCAACGGCGCCGTTCAATGTTCCAACCATACGCAGCCGATGTCCTATGCTATCGATCCGCCGCATCTTCGCGTGGAAGATTATGCCGAGATCGGAATCTGGTGCTCAATGCCTCCCGCACTCACCAGTATGGGTCAGCCACGCGCCCGGCGACCGAAGATCCACGTCCATGTTCGTGCTGAGCCCGGAGGGGATAAGGTGGTCGACCAAGACGTCGGAGCGCTGTCGCTTCTCTACAGTCCCGCGGACGACCTGTTTGCGAGCTCGGAAATAACCAAGGTCCACGTAACCCCGCCTGCCGCGTTCGAATTCGTCTTGGCGTTGGAGACCGGTCTCGAGATGGACTGCATCAATTGTCGCGATTGCGGCTATCCGCACCTTGATCTCGGGGAATTTGGACGGACGGCGCACACAAAACACCTGTGCGGCAATTGCGGCCGAGACAATACCTGGAGTCGACGTCCGATAGCATCGACACCCCTGAAGCCTCTCCATGATCAGTTCAGACGAGCGAACAGTTATATCGATTCGACAAAGTCATTGAATATGGACGAATATCCCGGCGCCGACTTTGCTGTCTGGGCGTCCACGCCGGCAGTAATCTTGACTGGGCATCGCGCGCAGGAACGTGGAATTCACGTTCATCTCGGCCGAGATGGGGAGCGCATCATCGATGACACTTTCGGAACCGTAATTTATCGCGGCGAAAGGCTCGAACGCTCTGCCTTGTTCCACGCAATGGTGGCTCACACCATCGTCTGACCGAGCAAATTGTGGACGACCTCGTGTCGTCGCTCACCGCAGTGGGGAAAGAATGGCGGCCAGACACATGCCGACGTCAAGTTTTGACACGAGCAGACATTCCGACGTTCGCAACGGAACGGCACATTGTGGTCGGGAGCGGTCTTTGCATCGTCGCCAACCTTGGCATGTTCTAAGTCAGCAAAATGCTTGACCGAGCTCAAGGCGAGCGAACCACGATTGCTGAATCGACTATTCTAAGATTCATTGTGCCAATGACCGGGGGGTGAGAATGGCGAAGCGGAGCATAACGAACGACGAGATCGCCCTTATCAAGGCGATGCTTGGTCGCGGGATGCGGAACAGCGCCATCCAGTTCTATTTCAACCGGCCGGATCGTCAGGTGAATTCTGGCCGCATCACCAACATTGGAGACGGAAGCTACAGCGATTCCGCCACGATCTTGGCCGCCGACGATGCGACCTTGGATACCTTTCTCACCGGATTTCAACAGGGTCCGGCGGCGATGCCAGCGGTGCCGGCCTTTATCACCCCATCGCCACCGAGCGGGCCGCTCGATTCAGCAACAATCGCGGCGTTGTTTGAGGAAGACGCTAGCGGAATTTGGCGGTTTTGCCCCGGCGAAACCGACGAGCACGAATGTAAGGCAAGTTTCCGCCTACGTAATTCACACGTCTGGCTGCGCGCGATCGCAGCTCTCGCCAACAACCGGGGCGGTTACATTCTTTTCGGTGTTCACGACAAAGACATCACCAAGACGGACGGGATCGACAAAAGCTTTGCTGTTCTTGGACTGACCGGCACGGAATTTGCCAATCTCGATCCGGCGGACCTCACTTCTCACATCAAGGCGAAGCTCGACCCGACGCCTCGCGTCCGTTCGACTGTCATGGATCTGGGCGGCAAGGCGGTCGGCATCCTTCATGTGGAGCAACACCCGAGCCGGCCCGTCATTGTTACCAAGCAGGAGGGCGATATCCGCGAGGGGGATATCTTCTTCCGCTATCCAGGCCAGTCCTCCCGTATCAAATACGGCGATCTCCGCACCATGCTGGACGAGCGCGACGCTATAGCTCGTCAGCAGATCCTTCCGATGGTGGAGAAGCTGCTGCAACGCGGTCCCGATCGTGTGCTGCTGGCCGATCTCGAAGATGGAGTACTTGATGACGGCAAGCACCCTATCTCGATCGACAAGGCCTTGCTCGATCAACTCAGCTTCATTCGCGAGGGAGAATTCAGCGAGGTGGACGGCGCCCCAACGTTGCGGCTTATCGGCGAGGTTCGCGCAACCGGCGACGACCGCATCGGAAGCCGTGGCGTCGTGACCGACGTCAATTTGCTGACAAACTTCCTAAAGCGGGAGACATTATTCCGGCCAGTCGAATATATCCGGTTCGCGGTAGAGGCATCGCACACCGAATGGCTGCCGATCTTTTATTTTGCGCAACAGTCGCAGTTTGATCGAGCTGATCTCGCAGCGTTCATCGGTGGACTCGGCGGCACTGCAAAGCGACGCGAGATGTTCACCAGCCGAGCCACAGGCGCCAAATTGGCTCTGACTGTGCCCGTGGGAACGCCCGCTGCGTTGTTAATGCAGATCGTTGCCGGCAGGCTGCCGGAACCCAACAACGGGAAAGACGCCAATAACGTCGCTATGGCCATGTGTGGCCTCACCTCGCTGCCGGATGTCGAGCAGTCTACAATCCTCGCCTTGCTGGAGCGCTGCTATGATTTGGCGCAGGCTGAAGGGAAAAGCGGTATCATCAGCACAGTCCGGCGTGCGGCCTGCCGGATCGATGAACTGTTATTCGCGCCGCCGTCATAGCATATAGCCTGACGACATCGACTCTGCCGGCCGATTGTGTAACAAAGAGAGAATATTTGGACGCCTCGCCAAATCTCTGATGATCGAGTCTGACTTGGCATCGCGCGAGCGCCTACGATGGATCGCGAGCCAACATCGACCCAAACGGTAGCCAACGTCCGCTTTGGCCATTAAGGCTCCAATAGCTGCCGATCCGGACCGTCCAACAAAGCCGACGTTGTACTGGTGTATCGCTAGCGCCATTCCTCAACTCGACGAGGCAATGTTGCCCTCGGTCGTTGTCCAACTCCATCCCTCGGCAGCCAGTGCATCCCCGATCCAGGGAGCCACGATACCAACGTCACCGCTGCAATACCAATCCATATAGTCGCCCTCTTCCCGCAGCCAGGCGACCAGATCCCCCGCCTCGCGAAACGAATAGCTGACTATATCGCCATCGGAAGCATGCCAGCCGACGTTCGCAAGCGCCGACCACATCTCGACTGCACACGCGCCATCGGCCCTAATCCGCTCGCCAAGCAACCGCTCGAGGGCCAGTTCGAACGCCTTATGGGATTTGCGTCGCCGAGTGCTCTCCACATCCTTCCAATCATCATATCCCAGGAACATTGAGAGCCGCTTTCAAAACAGGATGGATCGCCGATATGGCTCGCCATCAGTATGAGCAGCTTATCAGCTGAGCCTATATCGCTCCAGCAACGCCTGCGTGGCGGCGCCAGCTCATTCATTGGTTGCAAAATCTAGTGTTATCCACTAAAAGGATTTCATGGACAGAGCCATCAGCGCCAGTGAAGCCAACCAGCATTTTTCGGAACTCCTGCGCGACGTTTCCGAGGGGGAAAGCTTTACCGTGATGTCACGGGGACGGCCCGTCGCACGCGTGCTGCCTGTCGATCGTCATCAGGAGAAGCGCTCGGTGCAGAGACTGCTGGCTTTCGTCGCAGGCCTGCCCGTTCGGCATTCAGGGAAGTGGTCGCGCGACGATCTGTACGAATGACCCGCGTCGCCCTGGATAGCAACATCCTCGCCTATCTCGCCGGCGTTAGCCGGAGCGCGCAGGACGAACCGAAAATCGAGCGGGTCCGTGAACTGATCGGGCGCCTCGGGAATAACGCCAGTCTGATCGCCCCGACGCAGACGCTCGGAGAGCTCTTCGTCGTCCTGCGGCGTGGCGGGGCAAGCGCACAGGAAGCGCGAGCGATCCTGCTGGAGTTTTCCGAAGCGTTCGGGACGTCGGCTTCGGAGACGAGAACGGCGCTGGCGGCAGCGGACCTCGTTGTCGACCACAAGCTGCAATTCTGGGATGCGCTCATTGTCACGGCCGCCGCCGAGGCAGGTTGCACGTTTCTCCTGTCCGAGGACATGCAGGATGGTTTCGTGACGCGAGGACTGACAATCGTCGATCCGCTGCGCGAGGACACACACCCGAAACTCGCCGCGCTGCTGACCGCCTCCGAATGATCGGTCAGTCACGGTAGCTGGTTAAGTTTGGCAGCTTTGCGATCATGGTCCACATAGCAGATCGATAGGCGCTACATGGCCCATTCAGGTGGCCCATTTAGGGGACTGGAGGGTATTCCAGGGTAAGCCGGTTGTTGGAAAACAATGATTTAATTCCCCTCCAATACCCTGGGTTACCCCCAGAACCCGGTTCGATTCCCGTAGGGGTCACCAGTAAACACACTGTAATTCATCATTTCCATAACCTGAGATCAAACGCCTGATCATAGGACTTTTCCTTAATTCAGTGACCTAAGCCGTTCTGGCAATCCTGCTCATAG
>Ga0182735_1002059_pt1 | contig 12666 bp, 9 predicted proteins | sample eDN5th30CKraftMG_FD_128524 | JGI IMG/M metagenome (GOLD analysis project Ga0182735, IMG submission 128524) | Enriched Miracle-Growth compost microbial communities from Emeryville, California, USA - eDNA 5th pass 30_C Kraft MG (version 2) (version 2) ... | reverse complement strand
TGGCCACAAGCGAATCGGATGGATATCCAAATATCCTTGTTCCAACAAGCGAAAGAAGCGCGTAATAAGGCTACTTTACCTGATGGCAGTCCGTGGCCCATCAATCAGCCTTATAGCTTTACAGATGGTGGAAATACAGTGACCATTAAGGGGCAACCGGATATCAGTAAGGTTCGTTTTTACATGTTGGGAGTTAAAAATCCATTGAAAGGACAAGGAAATGGCGCGGATGATGGTGCAGAGAAATCAGCTATTGTTTGGTTTAACGAATTGCGATTAACCGATTATGATGATAAAGGGGGATGGGCAGCAACGGCTCGTTTGAATGCAAAGCTCGCCGATTTTGCAGATGTAACAGTGGCCGGTAGCAAAAGCACGATTGGCTTTGGGTCTATCGATAGCCGAATCAATGAACGTAACCGTTCGGAAGATCAATTTTTTGATTTCTCTAGTAGTGTGGAGTTGGGGAAATTTTTTCCGGAACGTATGGGTATTCGAATACCCTTCTATTTCAACTATTCTAGTCAAGTACGCACTCCTCAATATAATCCGCTGATGCCAGATATTGAACTGAAATCGGCTCTGGAAAATATGACGGAAAGTGAGCGTGATTCTTTACGTCGATTAACGCAAGATTACACAACAAGGAAAAGCTTTAGTTTTATGAATGTCCGTAAATTGAGATTGGATAATGAAAAACCAGTACACTTGTGGGACATCGAAAATTTCAGTTTCTCTTACGCCTTTTCGCAATATTTTCATCGGGACTACTTAACTGAGAAATCTGTGCAAAATAATTATAGGGCATCGCTGTCGTATGACTTTGTACAGAATAAAGATCATTATATCGAGCCTTTGAAGAAGCTGTTCAAAAACCGGTACACGCGCTTATTGGGCGATCTCAATTTCAATTTGGTACCATCGCTCATTAATTTCAGAATCGACGTACAGCGATTATATACGGAAAATACATTGCGTACCGGTAGTTCGCCTGATAACTACTTGCCTGCTGGAAATATTGGTACCTTGTATAATAAGAATTTTACCATGACAAGAGCTTATGGCATCAGCTGGAATTTAACCCGTTCGTTAAAGCTGGATTTCAATGCAACGAATTATTCGATTATTGATGAACCTGAAGGGCGATTAGATGGGTTAAAGCGGGACACCTTGTGGGAAAATTTTTGGCGGTTAGGACGGACTACCGATTATAACCACATGATGAACCTGACCTATAATGTTCCGTTAGATAAACTGCCGGGATTGGATTGGATGAGTTTGGCCGCGCGTTATGGAAGCCAATTTGTATGGCAAACACAGCCCTTGCTGGCGATAAATGATCCCAATATGAACGTGGGCAACACGATACAGAATTCACGTACCTGGCAACTGAATCCGCGGTTGAACCTGTTGAGTCTATTTAATAAATTCAAATTTTTTAGAGATGCCCGAAATGGGAAGAGTGCAAACAAAGGGACAGCGATCTTGGCTAATTTTATTTCTGGTGTAAAAGATATCAATGCGGCTTATACGAGAGTGGATGGAACTTTCTTGCCTGGCTATCTAGGGAAAACAAACTTGCTGGGTTACGATTTCAGTATGAATGCACCGGGGCTTGGGTTTGTTTTTGGTAGTCAACGTGATATTTTGGGGCGGGCAATAGCCCGTGGTTGGTTAAGTACAGATAGCCTACAAACACAATTGTATGCCAAGTCATTACGTGAAGATTTGAGTATCCGTGCTACATTGGAACCATTTAAAGATTTGCGCATTGACTTAACGGCGACCCGAATAGAGAATAGTAATTTCTCCACTCAAGTGCTCTATAATGAGGGCAGCAGAACTTTTGAACGGGTCACGCCTGTTACGGCGGGCGACTATAGCATTTCGTTTTTATCTATTGGTACGGCATTCTCGAACAAGGATGAGTTGTTTCGTACTTTTGAACGGAATAGAGGGATTATCTCCCGTCGTTTGGGTCAACTGAACCCAAATTCTGAGGGTGTTTCAGGTGGATTTGCCGATGGTTATGGCAACACGGCACAAGATGTGGTTGTTGGGGCATTTCTTGCTGCTTATACGGGTAAGAACCCAGCTAAACAAAGCTTGAAAACTTTCCCTCGAATACCTATACCGAATTGGCGAATTATGTACAACGGCCTAGCGAAATATCCTTTCTTTAGTGATTACTTATCGTCGTTTGAGATCGTTCACGCTTATCGTACCTTGTATAACATCAATGGATATAATACCTTGATCCGATATGAAGAAAATCAAGGAAGCTCATCTATTCGGGATGTAAATGATAACTTTTTACCAAAATATCAGTTCTCTCAGATTACCTTGCAAGAACAATTCTTGCCATTGATAGGCTTTAATGCACGGTTTAAAAATAATTTAACGGCTAATGCAGAATATCGGAAAGCGCGCACATTAAGCCTCAGCTTACAGAATAGCCAACTTGCCCAGTTGTTAGACAATGGTTTGGTGTTCGGAGCTGGATATCGGGTAAATAACTTCAGGTTTCCGTTTGGATGGTTCGCACAACGTAAAGTGTCAAACGACTTAACCTTTAAGTTGGATGTAGCGATTAATGATATGAAAACGTTGGTATATCGGTCGGACGCCACATTTTCGGAAGTAGCATCTGGTAATAAGAATATCTCTTATCGCCCTTCCATCGACTATATGTTCAATAATCGTTTTAATCTACGTGTTTTCTTCGATAGCAATGCGGTGAAACCATATACTTCGCAAACCTATGCAACGGCATATAGTAATTTTGGCTTTAACTTAAGGCTATTGCTACAATAAATAAATGAGTGCATATCAAATGCACTCATTTATTTATGTTAAAAGAACGTTTATTATTGACAATATTTAATTTCATTGTCTTAGCGCGCAAAGGCCTTTCCGTGCGGAACCGCACGGGTTTTTTCGATACTTTGGCCGTCCCAAAGTATCACAAACCGAGGAACAACGTGACGAGCTCATGAAGGCCTCTGAAAACAAACACATTCTTCATAACGACCTGGCTGGCCTGTTCCGTTGCCATTCGTTGCCGGAATGCCCTGCCGCAAAAGGAGCCACTCCATCGCACACACCGGCCCTTCGTTTCCTCTTTTGCTACCTAGCTGCAAGCTGCGCAAAACATTGCTCTAGGGCATGCCGACTGCCGATGGCTGCCTGCACAGACCTAGGCCATTTTCGTACTTCGGAACGGTCTATGCATTGCTCGCAATGGTAGCACGTATGGCGTTAAGAGCACCAAGTCCTATGGACCCGTGCGGTGGCGGAATGGCCTTGGAGGATACGGCCGCAACGAGCAGCAAAGCATAGGGTAGAAACGTTCAATTGCAGTGAAACAAGCGTATTGAGGAAGCGGAGCGGCTCCAATACGCGCCATGAATGCTCTGCAATCAGGTGCAACGTAGCATCCATAGCCTTGAACTTTTGTTACTTTTATTTTAAGAGAAAAGTAAACACAGGCAGCGGTTGCTGCAAATAATGGTTCCTTTTGATTAGGCAATCAATTACATATCATATCGTTACCTTATATCTTCATAGAAAAAAGCATTCAGATTATTTTTTAATAAAATAAATAAATAGGTTTGCACAAGGATTACATATCATTATGCAAAACCCCATCGCGCTTAACTTACCTGCATATCCACTCAAGCTCAGCAGAAGAGCTGACGAGCAGCTGTTTGTATATGATGAGCTACGCAAGAAACATTTGGTATTAACACCAGAAGAATGGGTAAGACAGCATTGGATACAGCATTTGATCCAAGCGAAAGGTTTTCCAAAGACATTAATCCAATCGGAAGGTGGTTTAAAATTGAATACTTTGCAAAAACGGACCGATATTGTTGTCTTCAACCGCAGTGGAAAACGCTTGCTCATTGCGGAGTTCAAAGCACCTTCTATCCCCATTACACAAGCCGTATTTGAGCAAATTGCCCGCTATAACATGGTACACAAAGTACCTTATCTGATGGTGAGCAATGGTTTGAGTCATTACTACTGCCAGATTAATCACGTGCAAGGAAGTTATCTATTTTTGGAAGATTTACCTGCCTATGCGGATATGCAGGATTTTTAATTCAAAACAATAGGTAGGTTAAGGTCATGTTATCAATTGGGATAGCACATATCTAAAAAGCTACCCCAATTGATTTGTCTTTATTGAGCCGATATACTTAATTCAACCACATTGACATACATAAAATTCATGGCTTTGTGATTTGATTTTGCAGGATTATTCTTTTTAAAATCATCCAATAAACTTACTTCCAGGTTATCCGTACGATCAATATCCAACACACCACCAAGGCAAGGATACTTTTGAGCTAAATCACCGTCGTTAAAACTTTGAATATGTGCATATCCGTCTGCTGCAGCATAGAAATTACTAAAGGTTACAGGTAAGAAATTATTCGCTTTCACCAAATCTTTCAACGTTGAACCTACGTGAATGTCCTCTGCCAAATGGTATGGACTTGCTTCATCCAGCACACTTAATTTCGCCACTTTTGTAAAAGGTGCAGTGGCTTCGCTCCAAGTTACCTGTACTTCATCAGGAGTATCTTTAAAAACACGCGTGATATTTACTTTTTTACCGTCAACGTCCTTTACCGTATCGGCTAATTGGTCTATGCCGAATTCTTTTTCTAAATCAGCACGGCTATAACTCAACTTTACTTTTCCGATACCTTCACAGGTGATAAGGGTGGTGTCTTGTGCCACTTCCGCCTTTTTGGCAGAGCCACCGCAAGATGCCAGGGCGAAACCAATCAGGGCTAAACTTAGGATTCTTTTCATTGTTTTCTACGTTTTATAATGATATAATGCTTACGAAGATAATAAATTATCGTATTTAGTACACAGTATTTAGTACTTAGTACAGCCAATTAGCTAAAAGTATAAGAACGGAGCATCATCCCGTGTTCGCTTACTTTACCGTGCTACAAACCAGCCAAACTTTCTTCTAAAATCTTAATTTTTGCCTGTGCATCAGCCTGCTTATTGCGTTCGTTCTGCACAATTTCGGGCTTCGCGTTGTTTACAAATTTTTCGTTGGCCAGTTTGGCATTGACCGACTTCAAGAACCCCTGTAAATAGTTAATTTCACTCTGGATTCGTTCCTTTTCGGCCTCCACATCCATATTTTGAGCTACGGTTACAAAAAACTCATCTTTCGATACCATAAAAGCCACCGCCCCTGTTTGCTTTTCTTCTACAAAAGACACATCACTTAGATTAGCCAATTTCTTCATGCTATCTACATACCATGCATAGGGAATAGATGTATGGGCTTTTACAGCTAGAGGAAGCTGTTCTTTGGGCGAAATCTGTTTGGTATTGCGGATATTCCGGACATCAGAAATCACTTGTCTAATCGCCTCAAAATGGTTTAATAATGTTTCATTTACCTCGCCAGGAGTTGGATAAGGTGCAACGATGCAACAGTCACGTTCATCCCGATTGCCAAACAATTCATCATGCCACAGTTCTTCTGTAATAAAAGGCATGAAGGGATGCACTAACGTCAGTAAACGTTCAAAGAAATTTTTCGTATGCGTAAACAATTCTTGCGCAATGGGTTGCTGATAGGCTGGCTTCACCAATTCTAAGTACCAAGAGCAAAAATCGTCCCATATCAGCTTATAAATAGCCATGAGTGCATCTGAAAGTCGATATGCAGCAAAGTGTCCATCAATTTCGAGTACGGCCTGATTAAAGCGATTTTCAAACCATTCGATGGCTTTCCGCTCAGCATTTGTAGCAGCATGCCCGCCTATTTCCCAGCCTTTCACCAACCGAAATGCGTTCCATATTTTATTAGCAAAATTACGTCCTTGTTCACAGTATGCCACATCAAACATCAAATCATTTCCTGCTGGAGACGATAACAGCATCCCTACCCGTACGCCATCGGTACCGTATTGTTCCATGAGCTCAATCGGATCGGGCGAATTGCCTAATGATTTAGACATCTTACGCCCTAATTTATCGCGCACAATGCCCGTTAGGTACACATTTTTAAATGGTGCTTCACCTCTAAACTCATGTCCAGCAATCATCATTCTGGCCACCCAGAAAAATAAAATTTCTGGTGCAGTAACTAAGTCATTGGTTGGATAGTAATAATTGATATCGGCACCATGGGGCTGCTTAAAACCATCAAATACGGAAATCGGCCACAAACCTGAAGAGAACCAAGTATCCAGCACATCTTCTTCTTGCACTATGCCGTTGGCACTTAAACCTTCCCTTTCAAAAGCCGCGACAGCATCATCGAACGTTTTAGCTACCACCCATTCCTGATGTTCATTATACCACGCGGGGATACGTTGGCCCCACCATAGCTGCCTAGAGACATTCCAATCTTTTACATTTTCCATCCAATGGCGATAGCTATTGATAAATTTATCCGGTATCAATTTCACTTCACCATTCAGTACATAATCCAAGGCCGGCTTTGCCAACTCATCCATTTTGCAGAACCATTGCATAGATAAACGGGGCTCAATAACAGCATCCGTACGTTCAGAAAAACCGACTTGCGAGCGGTAATCTTCTACTTTTTCTAGCTGCCCAGCTTCTTCCAGTAGTTTGACTATCTTTTTACGAGCAACGAAACGATCTTCACCCACCAATAGCTGTGCTTGCTCATTTAGCGTACCATCATCATTCAGGATATCGATCACTTCCAACTTATGCTTCTGTCCCAGTTCGTAATCGTTCAAATCGTGTGCAGGAGTCACCTTTAAGCAGCCCGTACCGAAATCCATCTCTACATATTCATCCTCAATAATAGGGATCGCTCGGTTAATGAGAGGCACGAAGACCTTCTTTCCCTTGAGATGTGTATAACGTTCGTCATTTGGGTTAATACAAATGGCTGTATCGGCCATGATGGTTTCAGGACGAGTAGTCGCAATAGTAATATATTTTAGTTGTGAGTTGTGAGTTGCGAGTTGTGAGTCATCAGCAAGCTGATATTTTACATAATACAATTTCTGATTCACTTCTTTACGAATGACCTCTTCATCAGAAACGGCAGTTTTACCCTGAGGGTCCCAATTAATCATCCGGATACCCCGATAAATATACCCTTTATTGTAGAGATGGATAAATGTATCGATTACCGCATCGCTCAAGTCTGGATCCATTGTAAAGCGGGTTCGATCCCAGTCGCACGAGGCACCTAATTTCTTCAGTTGCTCTAAAATGATACCACCATATTTTTCCTTCCATTCCCAAGCATACTTTAAGAATTCTTCGCGCGAAAGCTCTTTTTTACTGATACCGCGCTCTTTCAACATCGCTACCACTTTAGCTTCTGTAGCAATCGATGCATGATCGGTGCCGGGCACCCAACAGGCGTTTTTGCCTTGCATACGCGCACGGCGAATCAGAACATCTTGAATGGTATTGTTGAGCATATGCCCCATATGCAATACTCCGGTGACATTAGGAGGCGGCATGACAATCGTATAAGGCTCACGGTCATCCGGTACTGACCGAAAAAACTTCTTTTCCAACCAGTATGCGTACCATTTATCTTCCGCTTCTTTGGGATTGTAAGTCTTTGCTATGCTCATTGTATTAAAATTCTGTCTATTAAAAAAGATAAGAGGTGCAAACTTAGATAAAATGCTTTGCATTCGCGAACACCGTATAACAAAAAATCTTCGTAAGTCATTGTCTTCGCTTCATCCCTGTTCATTTTGGCGTTCAAGAATAAAATTCAAGTTCAGTGATTTGAAACATTTTTTGTATCTTGAAACCTATCTAACGCGCTTGACATGCTATGAGAATACACCTTTTTCTATTGTTCTTACTATTCAAATGGAGCGGATTTGTTTTTGCTCAAAGCACGAATGGAGAAAAAGCCATTCAATTCGTCGGTTTCTTAGCGAAGGCTCAATATGAAGAGGCGCTCGGTTTAACAGCTGCAGATTTTAAAGCCAAAGTAAGTCCGGATGCACTTGCGCAGATATGGACAGGATTAACGCAGCAGCTAGGGGCATATGAATCAGCACAACTTGCTGACCAATTAGCAAAAAGTACGACTCCAATAACTGTCAACACTACCTTTCAACATAATATTATCCCACTTACTTTTCACTTCAACGACCAGCATCAGATCATTGGATTTTTTATGCAGCAACAGCCCAAGGCCCGTGTAGGGAAGAGCTCTTCGAATTTTCCGGAAGAAGAGGTGAAGGTCAAAGTGAACGGTGGGATTATTGGAGGTACCATTATGACACCTAAAAACTCAAAAGCCAACATGCCTGTTGCCCTTATTATTGCAGGCAGTGGACCAACAGATCGAAACGGAAATAGTTTACGAGATGTCCAAACAAATTCATATCTCCTATTAGCTGAAGCATTAGCCGATCGGGGTATTGCCAGTTTCCGTTACGATAAACGACTAATAGGAGAAAGCACGAACTTTGACAAGGGGCAGGACCAAGTGGTCTTCCAGGATTTTGTACATGACGCCATGGCATTAGGCCAGTTTTTGCGCACTCGTAAAACCTTTGGAAAGCTCATTATCATTGGCCATAGCGAGGGATCTAACATTGGCATGATAGCCGCACAGACCTTAAAACCCAGTGCTTTTATTTCTCTATGTGGGCCAGCTACTGATATGGCTACGCTCATTCAAAATCAACTGGCTACCCAACCCGAGTTGGCTAAACAGGCCCAACCCATCATCCAATTATTGAAGAAGGGGAAAACGACGACACAGGTACCCCCAACATTGAGTAACCTATTTGCCCCTATTATACAAAATTTTATGATTTCATCGTTTAGGATTGATCCGTGCAAGGAAATTAGCAAACTACACCATATACCTGTTTTGATTATAGGAGGCACAACTGATTTACAGGTACCTGTACAAGAAGCAGAAGCGCTTCGAACAGCTTTACCCGAAGCTACCTTGTTATTGATAAAAGGGATGAATCATGTACTCAAGGAAGCACCCCTATTGCGATCGGCCAATCTCAAAACCTATCATCTACCCAACTTGCCTCTACATGAAGATTTGGTCATGGGCTTGGCACACTTTCTAAGTTATAAGTAGTAGGTTTTAGGTAATAAGCAATTAACTTATAGCTTATTACCTAAAACTTATAACGCTAAACATCTATCTTTGCGTATTTCGCGTTGCGTTCGATAAATTCTCTACGTGGTGCAACCTCATCTCCCATGAGCATGGAGAATACGCGATCGCATTCGGCTGCATTTTCGATACTTACTTGGCGTAAGGTACGTGTTTCGGGATTCATGGTGGTATCCCAAAGTTGCTCCGCATTCATTTCTCCTAAACCTTTGTATCGCTGTACGTGCACACTATCTTCCTTACCAGCACCTTTTAAACGTTGAATAGCCGCGATGCGTTGATCCTCATTCCAAGCATATTCATGATCTTTACCTTTTTTTACCAAGTAAAGTGGCGGAGTAGCAATGTATACATAACCACTCTCGATCAGCTCCTTCATATAGCGGAAATAGAACGTCAAAATCAAGGTCGTAATGTGCGAACCATCTACATCGGCATCCGTCATGATAATGATTCGGTGATAGCGCAATTTTTCCAAATTCAGGGCTTTCGCATCCTCCTGTGTACCAATGCTAACCCCCAGAGCGGTGAACATATTCTTAATCTCTTCATTTTCATAGATTTTATGTTCCATGGCCTTTTCCACGTTCAGAATTTTACCCCTTAAAGGTAATATAGCCTGAAACTCCCGATCCCGCCCTTGCTTGGCGGTACCGCCCGCAGAATCTCCCTCCACCAGGTATATCTCACATTTCGCAGGATCGTTATTTGCACAGTCGGCCAATTTACCCGGCAGGCCACTCCCTCCCATCACAGTTTTCCGTTGCACCATGTCGCGGGCTTTACGTGCAGCAGCACGTGCCTGAGCTGCCACAATAACCTTTTGTACAATGGTCTTAGCTTCCCGAGGGTTCTCTTCTAGATAAGTACCTAGAATTTCACCAACCGCCATATCCACTGCTCCCATCACCTCGTTATTACCCAATTTGGTCTTGGTCTGCCCTTCGAACTGAGGTTCGGCAACTTTAACTGAAATAACGGCGGTTAAACCCTCTCTAAAATCGTCGCCGGTAATATCTACCTTCAGGTTTTTAAGCAATCCGGACTTATCAGCATATGCTTTCAATGTACGTGTCAAGCCCCTACGGAAGCCTGCCACATGTGTTCCGCCTTCAATGGTATTGATATTATTAACGTAAGAATGTACGTTTTCAGAGTATGTATCGTTGTATTGCAGAGCTAATTCAACGGGTATGCCTTGTTTAACTCCCTCTACGTGAATAGGGTCTGGAATGAGGGGTTGGCGGTTACCATCTAAGAATTTTACAAATTCACTGAGTCCACCTTCTGAGTAAAACTCATCGCTTCTCCATGAACCATCTGGTTGTTCTTCCCGTTCATCTTCCAAGGTTAAACGAATTCCTTTATTGAGATAGCCCAATTCGCGCAATCTTCCCGCCAAGATATCATAACTATAGACTGTGGTCATTGTAAAGATACTGGGGTCGGGACGGAAAGTCACTTTCGTTCCAGTCCGATCTGTCTCACCGACCGTCTTGACATCGTACAACGGTTTACCCTGCTCATATTCCTGTTTAAATATTTTTCCTTCACGATGTACTTCGGCAATTAGCAACGTGGAAAGGGCATTTACACAAGAAACCCCTACACCATGCAGACCACCGGATACTTTATACGTATCTTTATCGAATTTCCCACCGGCGTGGAGCATGGTCATGACCATTTCCAAGGCCGATTTATTTTCTTTTTTATTGATCCCTGTTGGAATCCCCCGACCGTTATCATCTACGGTAATGGAGTTATCTTTATGAATAGTTACTCGGATATCCGTACAGTAACCAGCTAGCGCTTCGTCTATGGAGTTGTCAACTACTTCATACACCAAGTGGTGTAAACCTTTCACGCCAACATCTCCGATATACATGGAAGGTCTTTTTCTTACGGCTTCCAAGCCTTCAAGCACTTGTATATTATCCGCGGAGTAGTTGGATTTGTTTTTGTTTTCTTCGCTCATGTATAGTTTAGTTCCAAAAACACAAAAATACGAAAATTTGCCGACACTTGGACAATCTAAACTGGTATATCCTATCCTTTTAAAAAAAAATTATTGCGTATAATGATTTTTATGTTAGGTTTGCGTTTTTAATAAGGGAAAACTAAAATCAAAAAGATATAAAATGAACAAACCATTCGCTTCATTAGCAAAAGCTACATTAGGTCTGGTGTTAACAGTAGCAGTTGCATCGTGCAACAACCAAGCTGGCAAAACAACCAGTAAAGCAGGAAATGACAGTACGGCAACGACCGCAACGAGTGGCCAAATTGTTTATGTGAATTCAGATTCGCTGTTGGCCAATTACGAATACTTTAAAGATATGCAAACCAAGCTACAGGAAAAAGCTAAGAAAACACAAGCTGAACTGCAAGCAAAGGGTAATGCGTTTCAACGGGAAGTAGCAGATTATCAAAAAAATGCTGCAACGATGACTGCCGATCAACGGAAAAATACCGAAGAACGTTTGGCGCGTAAACAAGAAGAATTAGGTAAATTCAATCAAAACGCGAATCAGTCGTTCGCGAATGACGAGGCGCAAGAGCAGGAAAAACTATACAATAAAGTATCTGATTTTTTGAAAGCACATGCCAAGGAAAAAGGATATAAATTTGTGTTAACCTACTCAAAAGGCAACCCAGGTGTTTTATTTGCCGATGAGAGCCTGGAAATTACCCAGGAAGTAGTGAAGGGCTTGAACGACGCTTATAAAAAAGAAGAAAAGAAATAAATAATAAAAACTTTAATGTAAAAAGCAAGAAGGGTTGATGAATCATCAACCCTTCTTGCTTTTTACAGTTTTCTTAGACTTCACTGATTCCGAGGCTTCATCTTGCTGCAGCGCATTGATCTGCGGCTTTTCCTTTCTATGCGGGCGAGTTTTACCGTATGAGCCCATCGTAATTTTACCTCTCCTGGTTTTCTTATCTCCTTTTCCCATGATTTGATGTTAGATACTAGATTCTCATTCCCCTTGTCTTTGAAATCGCATCAGAGCGATATCACCCATTAACAAATTTAATGTTTTACCATCATTACTGAGTGCATATTTGTCAATTTTTTGCAAGGTATTTACAAAAGTGCTTTCGCCTTCACCAGGGCATGCCATCTTGGTCATACCCAAGCCCTCTTTAAAGCTAATCTGGTTTCCTGAGCGATGCAGCTTACCAAAAAAACGATTACAACTGGTATGACCACTAATGCGATTGCTATCTACTTCAATTTTCATAAAAGGTTTTTGATTGGGATACAATCCTTCAAAAGCGATACGCGGTCCGCTGATGTAATCTAATTCCCACGTGCCATCCAGCTGATCGCTTCCTGTATTCATGTTTCTCTTTGCAGTACAGGCCAAGACCAAACATGCTACTGCAAAAGCGAGCATCCATCGTTTCTTCATGATTATGCTACCATTGATATTATCTAACATAGATAACAGCACGAAGTGAAAGAAGTTTGGATCGATTGTAAAAAATTAGGGATGTACAAATTAATTTTCTTTCAAGGCAAATTT
>Ga0182735_1002057_pt1 | contig 12671 bp, 13 predicted proteins | sample eDN5th30CKraftMG_FD_128524 | JGI IMG/M metagenome (GOLD analysis project Ga0182735, IMG submission 128524) | Enriched Miracle-Growth compost microbial communities from Emeryville, California, USA - eDNA 5th pass 30_C Kraft MG (version 2) (version 2) ... | reverse complement strand
CCGAACAGCGCGCCGCGAATCCACGGCCAGAACGAGCGTTTCCAGTCCTGCGCCGTCATCCACAGCGAGCCGCGCACGGGTTCGAGCTTTTCCTCGCCGAGATGCCGCCGCGAGGCGACATAGAGCGCCTCGCCGACCGCGAACAGCCCGACGGCGAGCGTCGTCACCTCGACGCCGTCGAGCAGTTCCGGCACGCCGAAGGTCAGCCGCGGCTGGCCGGTGAGCTTGTCGATACCGACGAGCCCCAGCACCAGCCCGATGAACAGAGCGGTGAGGCCGCGCACCGGCGAATCGCCGAACGTCGCCGAGACGGTGATGAACGCCACGCACATCAGCGCGAAATAGTCCTCCGGGCCGAAATTGACGGCGACGTTGACCAGCGTCGGCGCGAGAAAAACGATGCCGAGCGTCGCCAGCGTGCCGGCGACGAACGAACCGATCGCCGCGGTGGCGAGCGCCGGTCCGCCGCGCCCGGCCTTGGCCATCTTGTTGCCTTCGAGCGCCGTGACCATCGAGGCGCTCTCGCCCGGCGTGTTGATCAGGATCGAGGTGGTCGATCCCCCATACATGCCGCCGTAGTAGATGCCGGCAAACATGATGAGCGAGCCCGCCGGATCGAGCTTGAAGGTGATCGGCAGCAGCAGCGCGACGGTCAGCGCCGGGCCGATGCCGGGCAACACGCCGACCGCCGTGCCGAGCAGCACGCCGATCAGCGCATAGACCAGGTTGAGCGGCTGCGCGGCGACGGTCAGGCCGTGCAGAAGGGAATCGATCGCTTCCATGAGGCCGACCTCAGAACAGCAGCCGCTCGATCGGTCCCGCCGGCAAAGCGAGCGTCAAGAGCTTGTCGAACAGCAGATAGACGGCAATGCCGAGCACCGCGCCGATCGCCAGATCGATATGGACCGCGCGGCGGCCGAACGCCGTCGATGTCGCTGCGAACAGGATCGCCGTCGCCGGGATGAAGCCGCCGCCGAGGCCGATGATGGCGATCAGTGCGGCAAGACCGCCGAGGATCAAGACGATGGCCTTGAGATCGATATCCTCGCGTGGCGGGAACTCGCCGCGCCAGGCAAGCACGAAATTGGCAACGCCGAGCACCGCCAGGCCGGCGGCTATCACCTGCGGCATCGTCTTCGGGCCGAGCCCGTAAGTCGCGGCAAGTTGCAGCGAGGTGCTGTCCCAGAAAATCACCAGCGCAAAGCAGAGCAGCAGCACCGCGATCAGCACGCCGGCCAGGTCGGGGCGGCGCGCCCGCGACACGCCGTCCGCCGCGCGATCCCGTTGCTGGTCCATGCGGGATGTCCTGTCCGCCGCGGGCGGTCTATTTGACCAGACCGACGGTCTTCATCACGCCGGCGACCCGCGTCTGCTCCGCCGCGAGGAATTGCGTGAACCGATCCGCCGGCAGGAAGGCGTCGTCCCAGCCCTTCTGCTTGAGGATGTCCTTCCAGGTGTTGGACTTCACCAGCTTGGCGACGAGGTCCGACAATTCCGCCTTCTGGGCGTCGGAGATACCGGGCGCGGCGAACACCGAACGCCAGTTGGTCAGCACCAGATCGATGCCCTGTTCCTTGAAGGTCGGGATGTCGATCCCCGGCAGTCGTTCGGGCGAACTGACGCCGAGCGCCCGCAGCTTGCCGGCCTTGATCTGTCCTTCGTATTCGCTGATGCCGGAAATTCCGGCGGTCACCTTGCCGCCGAGGATCGCGGCAAGCGATTCGCCGCCGCCGGAAAACGCGATGTAATTGACCTTGGACGCATCGGCGCCCGCCGCGCCGGCGAACAGCGCCGCCATGATGTGATCGACGCCGCCGGCCGATCCGCCGGCAAACGTCACCTTCGCCACGTCCTTCTTCACCGCCTCGGCGAGATCCTTGGCGGTCTTGATCGGCGAGTTCGCCGGCACCACCATGATCTGCGTCTCCTCGGTCAGCCGGGCGATCGGCGTCACCTGCGACAGCGACACCGGCGACTTGTTCAGCAGGATGGCGCCGACCATGACGAAGCCATTGACCAGCAGTTGGTTGCCGTCGCCCTTGGCGCCGTTGACGAACTGCGCGAGCCCGACCGTGCCGCCGGCGCCGGCGATGTTGATCACCTGCGCGTTCTTGACCAGCTTCTCCGCGATCAGCGCCTGCTGCATCGATCGCGCCGTCTGGTCCCAGCCGCCGCCCGGCGCCGCCGGCGCGATGATCTTGAGTTCCATCTGCGCCTTTGCCGGCGTCACCAGCGCATCCGGCATGACGAGCAGCGCGACGGCGAGCGCTACGCCCGCAACCAGCATGTGACGGCAAGCACGTCGAGCGAATGCAACCATGCGAGGGCTCCGATCAAGGCAGGGAAAAGAACGCCGCGGGATTGATAAAGTATTAGGAGCCGATTTTTGCCGAACGTCTAGGGGAATCCGGCGGTGACAAGCGTGCCGGTGAATTGACCGGCCCAGGCGGCGCCGATAGATTTTCAACGATGGGGATGGGGTTCCCCGAAACCGCCCAACGTTCCGACGCCGTTTCAGTTTGGCGTAAGGATCGTCGTCCGGGCTGATGACTCCTGTGCGAACTTGGCACGGTCTCGGCAGAGACCGCTGCCGGGCGGCGGGACTGCGTTCGGCCGCTGCGAGGCGGCCTTTTTGCTGCCCCGCCACAGGAAAGGGCAGAAGACAATGGGCTATTTGATGGTGTTTCTCGGCGGCGGTCTCGGCGCCATGATGCGGCATGGCCTCAACCTTGCCGGCGTGCGGATGCTTGGCACGCATTTTCCCTACGCGACGTTTTTCATCAATATCACCGGCTCGATCATCATGGGGATCGTTGCCGGCTATTTCGCCTTCCGGGGCGACGCCTCACAACACTGGCGGCTGTTCCTGACCACCGGCATTCTCGGCGGCTACACGACCTTCTCGACGTTCTCGCTCGACGCGGCGCTGCTCTACGAGCGCGGCGAACTGGCGCTTGCCGCCTTCTATGTCATCGGATCGGTGCTGCTGGCGATCGCCGGCCTGTTCGCCGGGCTGATGCTGGTGCGCCAGTTCGGGTGAGCGGCCGGCGAAGCTCAATCGTTACCGACATCCATCGGCACCATGCCGAGCTTGTCGAGCAATGCCAGGTCCTGGTCGCGGCCGGGATTGGGCGTGGTCAGCAGCTTCGGGCCGTAGAAGATCGAGTTGGCGCCGGCGAGGAAACACAGCGCCTGCGTCTCCTCGCTCATCTCCTCGCGCCCGGCCGAGAGCCGCACCACCGAGCGCGGCATGGTGATCCGCGCTACCGCGACGGTGCGGACAAACTCCAGCGGATCGAAGCTCTGTCCATGCGACACCGGCGTGCCTTCGACCTGCACCAGCATGTTGATCGGCACGCTCTGCGGGTGTTCCGGCATCGTCGCCAGCGCATGGATCATGCCGACGCGATCCTCCGCCCCCTCGCCCATGCCGACGATGCCGCCGCAGCAGACATTGATGCCGGCATTGCGGACATGATCGAGCGTATCGAGCCGGTCCTGGAACGTGCGGGTGGTGATGATGTCGCCGTAATGTTCCGGCGAGGTGTCGATGTTGTGGTTGTAGTAATCGAGACCGGCCTGTTTCAGCTTGAGCGCCTGCGGGCCGGTGAGCATGCCGAGCGTCACGCAGGTCTCCATGCCGAGCGCCTTGACGCCCTCGACCATGGCGCAGACCTTGTCCATGTCGCGGTCCTTCGGCGAGCGCCAGGCCGCCCCCATGCAGAACCGCGAGGCGCCGCCGGCCTTGGCGGCGCGCGCCTCCGCCAGCACCTTCTCCACCTCCATCAGCTTCTCGGCCTTGACGCCGGTATCGTAGCGCGCCGCCTGCGGGCAATAGGCGCAGTCTTCCGGGCAGCCGCCGGTCTTGATCGACAGCAGCGTCGAAATCTGCACCTCGGTCGGATCGAAAGTCAGGCGATGAATCTGCTGCGCCTGAAACAGCAGATCGGGAAACGGCAGCGCGAACAGCGCGCGGATCTCCGCACGGGTCCAGTCGTGCCGGACGGTACCGGCAGTCGGCGGGGCGGTCGGCGGCGATAGGACAACGGACATCGGAAGCCTCGATCAGCGTGGCGGCATGGGATGGCAGTAGAAAACCGTGTCCTGCGATAGCACAAGGCCGCGCCTTGGCGGAGCACGGATTTACGGACCGCTGGCAGTTTTCGGGAAAGAGGCGATCAGGCCCGCCGACCGGGACCGCTCACCCGGCCGCGGCCATGACCTTGGCGATCGACCGGCTCAGCTCCTGCATCGCATAGGGCTTGTGCAGGATGGTGAAGTCGCGGCCGGCATCGCGGGCGGCCTCGCCGTAGCCGGTCGCCAGCAGAACCGGCAGATGCGGGCGCCGCTGCCGGATCAGCCGCGCCAGCGCCACCCCGTCGGGATGGCCGGGCATGACCACGTCGCTGACGACAAGGTCATAGCTGCCGCCTTCGATCTGCGCGAGCGCCGCCCGGCCGTCCGGCACCCAGTGAACCGCGTATCCCAACTGTTCCAGCAGTACCGCGCTGGCGTCGGCGACATCCGGGTTGTCCTCGACCAGCAGCACCGTGCCCGTCCGTCGCGACAGCGCCTGCCCGCGCGCCGGCTGCGGCGCCGCGCGCGGCAGATACATCGTCAGCGTCGTGCCCCGGCCCAGCGTGCTGGCGATGGTCACCGACCCGCCCGCCTGATGCACGAATCCATGCACTTGCGACAGGCCGAGCCCGGTTCCCTTGCCGGGCGGCTTGGTGGTGAAGAACGGATCGAAGACGCGCTCGACCACCGTCTTCGGAATGCCGACACCGGTATCGGCAAAACTCAGTGCGAGATAGTCGCCCCCCGGATACCGATCGCTGCGATCGAGACGGACATTGCGCGCGCACACCGTCACCGTGCCGCCGTTCGGCATCGCATCGCGCGCATTGACCGCGAGGTTGACCAGCGCGTTCTCGAACTCGCCGATATCGACCGAGACCGGCCAGGCATCCGGGGCGATATCGATCACCAGATCGTTGCCGTCGAGGGTGCTGCCCAGAATACCGCGGACCGCCGCGATCCGTTCGCCGATCTCGACGATCTGCGGGTCGAGCTGCTGACGGCGCGAGAAGGTCAGCAACTGCCGCGTCAGGTCGGCGCCGCGCTGCGCCGCCGTCTCGATCGCGTCGATCGCGCGCCGCACGCGCGGGTTCTGCTCGCCGAGCCGCTTGAGCACCTGCACGTTGCCGGTGATGATCATCAGGAGATTGTTGAAGTCGTGCGCAACGCCGCCGCCTAGCTGACCGAGCGCGTCCATCTTCTTCGATTCGGCGAGCTGACGCCGCAGGCTCTGCGGCGCGCCGGGCGAGGAACCCGGCGACGAAGGAGACGACCCGGCCGCGGCGGCAGACCGCGATCGTCGGGCTGACGTATCGGCTTGCTTATCGGCTTGTTTGCGAGCGGAACCTTTCGACGCCGCCGGCCCACTGTGCATCGACCCCTCCGCACTTTGATCGTTAAAAAAACGATCACGCGGACAAAAGGTTCCTGTCCAGTGCAATCCGACGGCACCGGCGGCCGATCGCGCGGCCCGCGGTGCGTCTTGAGGCGCCCTCAGATGCGCCGCTGCGGATCGGTCAGCGCCAATAGAAAGCCGCCGATCGTGAACCCCGCCATCAGCAGAAACGCCATCGTGAACGCGAAGGCGATATCGGCCTGCACCGCCGCCGCGATGACGGCGGGCAGCGCCGCGGCGACAGGCGCGGCGTGCCCGGCATGTTCGACCATCGAGGCAAAGATGCGCGCCGATTCCGGGTTGCGCATCGCCAGCACCGCGAACAGCAGGGTCGCCACCATCGCCGTGCCGAAGGCCGCGCCGATCGAGCGCGAGAACTGCACCGAGGCGGCGGCCTCGCCGAGTCGCAGCGTGCCGGCGGCGCTCTGCACGCTGACCTGCACGACACCCATCACCGTGCCCATGAACAGCCCGATCAGCAGGATCAGAGCGGCAAGCATCGGGATCGTCAGCACGCTGGCCCAGAACGCCAGGACGATGAAATTGGCGGTCACGATGGTGAGCCCGACGATCGGGAAGATCGTCGTGTAGCCGGTACGGCTGACCAGCCGGCCGGTGATCAGCGAACCGATGCCGATGCCGACCGTCAGCGGCACCAGCATCAAGCCGGTCTGCGACGGCGAGACGCCGCGCACCACTTGCAGATAGACCGGCAGGAACGTCAGCAGCGACACCAGCGCCGCACCGTGGCAGGCGGCCATGCCGTCGGCGTGCCAGATCGCCGGCTGGCGCAGCAGCCCGACCGGGATCAGCGGCGAGGGAACGCGGCCCTCGTGCCGCAGCAACAGCCCCAACGCAATCACGCCCGCCGCCAGCAGCAGACTGCCGATCGGCAGGCTCACGCTATCGACTTGCTGCATCTGTTCGAGCGCGAACAGCGAGGTCGCCACGAAGATCGCGAACAGGACGAGCCCACCGGGATCGGAGCGCCAGGGCAGCCGCTCGCCGGTCGCCACCGGCAGACGCCGCGCCAGAACCATTGCCAGCAAGCCGAGCGGCACGTTGACGAGAAAAATCGACGGCCAGCCGAAATGCTCGGTCAGATAGCCGCCGGCAACCGGGCCGAAGCTGTTGGCCGACACCGCGACGGCGGCCAGATAGCCCTGATAGCGCGCCCGCTCGCGCGGCGGCACCGCCTCGCCGATCAGCGCCTGCGACAGCGTCATCAGGCCGCCGCCGCCAAGCCCCTGAACGATCCGGGCCACCGACAGCAGTTCCACCGTCGGCGCCAGCGCGCACAGCAGCGACGCGCCGATGAACACGGCAAGCGCGACGAACATCAGCCGGCGACGACCGAAGGCATCGCCGAGCCGGCCATAGACCGGCGCCGCGACCGTCGAGGCGATGAGATAGGAGACGACGATCCACGACACGCGCTCGACCTGCCCGGTCGAGGCGGCGATCGCCGGCAGCGCCGTTGCGACGATCGTCTGGTCGATCACCGCCAGGAACATCGGCAGCATGATCGAGGGGAACACCGCGAGAAAGCCGGGCCGCCGGCTGACGGCAGCCGCATCGGCCGGATCGCGCTGATCGGGCTGGTTCGACAACGCCGAGTCCTGGTCCCTGGTTGGAAAGTCCCGCTCAGTGCGCGATCAGCACCGGCAGCGTGGCGGCAGCAAGGATATGGCGGGTGGCGCCGCCGAAGATCATCTGACGCAGACGGCTTTGCGTATAGGCGCCCTTGACCAGAAGGTCGCACCCTTCGCGCTGGGCGAAGTCGAGCGTCGCCTCGCCGACCGTGCGCGAACCCTGCTTGACGATATGCGCGCTCGCCGCGATGCCATGACGCTGCAAATCGACGACGACCTCGTCGGCGGTCGGGCCGGGCGTCAGGCCGCCCTCCACCGTGAGCACCTTCACCGTCTCGGCACGCCGCAGGAACGGCATCGCAAAGGCGTTGGTGCGCGCCTGTTCGGTGCTGCCGTTCCAGGAGATCAGCACGTTGCGGCCGATGTCGGCGGGCAGGGTCTTCGGCACGATCAGAACCGGCCGGCCGCTGTCGAACAGCGCGGCCTCAAGCGGCAGCATGCGCGGATCCTGCGGATCGCGGCCCGGCCGGCCGAGGACGATCAGGTCGAAGACGCGCCCATAGCTGCCGATGAGGCCGTCATCGACCGCCGTGGCATGCGGCCAGGCATAAGAATAGACCGCCGGCCCGCTCTGCGCCGGCGGTACGCCGTGCTCGCGCATGAAGGTCTCGAACGCCGTCTGGATTTCCCGCGCCGCGTCGTTGTCGTGGACCGACATCGCCAGGCTGCTGAACGGCTCGACGCCGACATAATCGGCGACCGACGGCCGGACCGCAAAGCCTTCGATATAGCTGTCGAAGATTTCGGCCACCCGGCGGGCCGCCTCCAGCACCGCCGGCAGCGTGTCGTGGTCTTCGGCCGGGACGAGAATGGTTTTCATGGCAGCCATCGTGCGAGGTGGCGGTGGCGGAAAGTCTAGCCGAGCATGGGACGGAAGTCCCGCGCCAAACGGCCGTGCCGCACACCGTCGACGGGCGCGCCGGCGCCGATCAGGGCCTTTTTAGACAAATAGGCGCTTCCTCACAGGCCCTTGCGCCGCTTCTTCTTCGCGGCCTTGCGCGCCGCATAGCGCGCGTCGCGCGCCGCCTTCTGCTCGGCGGCAAGCTCCTTGGCACGCTCGGCCTCCACGGCCGCCAGTCTGGCTGCCTCCGCTTCCGCCGCTTGCCGCTCGCGCTCGCGCCGCGCGGCTTCCTCGGCCGCCCGCGCCTGCTTCTCCGCATCGCGCACGGCCTGGCGCGCCTGACGCGCTTCGCTGATCGTCTTGCGCTGCGCTTCAAGCTCGGCAAGACGCGGGTCCTGCGCGGCCGAACGGAACCGCTCGAGCATGGCCTTGCGCGCCGCCGAGGCACTGTCCTGGCGCTGCTGGAAGTCGGGGTCTCGGAAGCTGCTCATTCAATCTCCAATGAATAGGAAACCCGGCACCCTGCGGCGCCGGCATAACTTTGGCTGATAGAGGGTTGGCGCCGGCTATGTCTCACAAACGCCGCGCTTTGTCACGGGGGGAGGCATGCGCAACCGACCCTCCGGGCCGATGGCTGCTATGCCATCGGCCAAGAGCATCGGGCGAAGTCTCGGACAGGTTCTGCGAGCGTGCTGGCGCACCGGCCCCGGCACGGAGGGACCGCCGGGGCCGGCGTGATTGGCCGTCCACTGGCCGCTGCGTGTCGGATGTCAGGCGGCCGACTTCCTCGGCACCTTCTTACCCTTCTTGCGCGCCTTCGACAGGCCGATCGCGATCGCCTGCTTGCGGCTTTTCACCTTGCCGGCCTTGCCGCCCTCTCCCGAGCGGGCGGTGCCGCGCTTATAGCGCCGCATCTCCTTTTCCACGTCCTCCGAGGCGCTCGGCGCGTATCGTCGTTTTTCCTTCGCCATGATTTGGTTCCTTATCGCCTTGGCTGAATTGGTTGGCTGGTTTTCGCCTCATGCTCCGGATCAGGCCGCTTCGGCATGGCGGTTGACGTCCGCCGTCGCGATCTCGCTCAATGCCACGTCGGCGTTCTTTTCCTGTTCCAGCGTCTCGTCGAGGAGATCGACGGCCTCCTCCAGCCCGAGCTCCTGCGCCCAGGTCTTCAACGTGCCGTAACGGGATATTTCGTAGTGTTCGACGGCCTGCGCGGCTGCCAGCAGACCAGCATCGAGCGCCGGCGAACCCTTGTACTCCTTCATGATGTCCTGGCCTTCCGCCAGGATGCCGATGATCGCGTCGCAGGTCTTGCCCTGCGGCTTCTTGTCGAGAAGGGCGAAGATCCGCTCGAGGCGGTCGATCTGACCTTCGGTCTCGCCCTCGTGCTTCTCGAATGCGGCGATCAGATCCTCCGACTCGGCGGCCTTGGCCATTTTCGGCAGCGCGGCCAGGATCTTCTTCTCCGCGAAGTAGATATCCTTGAGCGTGTCGTAGAAGAGTTCATCGAGCTTCTTCGACTCTTTCGTCATGGTGAGAACCTCCGGCGGCTGTCATTCGGGGTGAAGCGTCATTCTCATGCGGGTGGGACTGCCATGTTGCGCGCAGGCCGGCTTTCGGCATGAGGGGCCCGTTCGCACCGCGCACGCATGCGTACCGTTTCTACAATTCGCCGCGCAGCACACCGTTCCCGACAAAGACCGAAGCCGACCCCGAACCCGCGCGCGTGCGCCAAAGACGGTGTTGCGCCCCGCACCGGGTTGTCGGATAAGGCGCGCACCCTTGCCCTTCCAATCGGGATGACCCGCATGGCCGACACGCCGCCCGACCGCCTGAGCAACGACCCGCGCAGCCCGTTCTACGACGAGGCGCTGCTGGCGCGCGGCATCGGCATCGTCTTCAAGGGCAAGGAGCGCTTCGACGTCGAGGAATATTGCCTCAGCGAGGGCTGGGTGCGCGTCGCCGCCGGCAAGGCCCGCGACCGCTACGGCAACCCGATCACCATCAAGCTCAGCGGCTCGGTCGAGGCCCGCTTTCTCGACGCAACCGAGTAGCCCCGGCGCTTAACGCCGCAGGCGCGCTCCCGAGAACGGGGAACTGGAACGTCGACAGAACGCCAGGCGTTGTCAGGCCAGCGCCGCGCGCCGTTGCGCGGCCTTGACCGAAAGGACAACCGATGGACTGGAATCGCGTCGAAGGAAACTGGAAGCAGGTCAAAGGCAAGATCAAGGAGCAGTGGGGCAACCTCACCGACGACGATCTCGACAAGATCGACGGCAAGCGCGACCAGCTCGAAGGCAAGATCCAGGAGCGCTACGGGATGCAGAAAGACGCCGCCCGCAAAGCGATCGATGACTGGTATAGCCGCCAGACCTGGAACTAGCCCCGGAACTAAAGACCGAGCCTAAAGGCCAGGGTCTGATTCAACAGGCGTTGAATCAGACCCGCCACTCACATTGCTTTTCGCTTATGCCGCTTTGCGGCGATTGGCTTCCAGGCGCGTATCCACCAGATCGACGATTGCATCGACGAGCGGATTGCTCATGCCCTTCTGCCGGCCGATGAGTTGCACCAGCTTGTCGGCCCGTTCGATGTTCGGCGCGCCGTTCTGCAAGGCGCGCGCCGCCGAGGCCGGCCGCGACAGGCTTTGCGCCGCCGCGGCATATTTCTCGAATGGCACCAGGTCAGCGGGATTGGCGCCGAGCTTCACGCAAAGATCGAAGACGAAATTATAGACCGAGCGCGATTCTTCGATGTTCGAATGCACCGCTTCCTGCGCCGTGCGCATGCCGTCCTTGGTGATGCAGCGGTAGTTGCCGGCGAGCAGCATCGCCCATTTGGCGAGCGGCACGAACACCGAATCATAGATCTTCAGCTTGACCGGCAGCTCGATCTTGCCTTCCGGCGTATCGAAACGCGCCGCCTGCACGTCGGCTTCCAGTTGCCGCAGGATTGCCGTGTCCTTGTCGTCCTCGAAACGGGCGCATTTGAAGTTGGTCGGCAGCGTCACCAGCAATTCGTTCGCCTTGCCGTCCGGCGGGCGGATTGCCTGCGGATCGGGGCTGTTGAGCGTGATCTTCTTCGCATCGACGGAATCCCAGACCCGCGGGTCCGTATAGGCCGGCTCCAGCGCTGCGTAATCGAGGCCCGGAATCCGCTTGATATAGGACAAGGGGGGCATGTTCATGATCGACATGCACGGCACCCGCGATTTGCCGACCGCGTCGAGCAGTTGCCGCACGCCCTCGGAGCGATATTGCGGCTCCTGCATGCACAGGCCGACGAGATCGTAGCGGGAAGGATCGACACCGGTCGCCGGGCCGGCCGTCACCTTGCCCGGCAGCCGGCGCGAATCGAGCAGCACCGGCTCCGCCCGTCCGCGCACCGGCAGGCGAACCCGAAAGCCTTCGGCATTGATGAGATCGGCCTCCGCCGGCAAGCAGACGAGATGGATCGAATGGCCGCCGTAAAGCAGTTTGGACGCCAGCAGCGATCCGTACGACGCGCCCATCAATAAAATATTATACGCCATGCCGCCCTCTCTTTGTTCCGATTGCCGCCGGCGCAACCTCGCGCCGGAAGCACATGGAGCAATCTATTCAACCGCGATACGCATGGGTAGCGCGAAAAAGGTAGCGTGAAATCGCGGCCGTATCGCCATGCAAGACAACAATGCAGGACCACGACGAAAGGCCGCGACGGAAGATAAAAGACTGCGACGCCGAGCCGCAACGACCCGGCGTTGCGTCAGCCTATTCCGCCGCCTCGCGCGGCGCGTCGGTCACCGCCTCGACACGCGCGGCGCAGAACTTGAACTCGGGGATCTTGCCGAACGGGTCGAGCGCCGGATTGGTCAGCAGGTTGGCGGCCGCTTCCACATAGGCGAACGGGATGAACACGACGCCGTCCGGCACCGCATCGTCCTGCCGCGAGAACAGTTCGACGCTGCCGCGCCGGGTGGTGACGCGCACCGGATCGCCGGGCCGGATGCCGAGCCTGGCGATGGTGCCGCGCGACACCTGCGCGATCGCCGTCGGTTCGATGGCGTCGAGCACGGTGGTGCGCCGCGTCATCGAGCCGGTGTGCCAGTGTTCGAGCTGGCGGCCGGTGGTCAGCACGAAGGGATACTCGCCATCGGGCACCTCGTCGGGCGGGGTGAGCTTCGCCCCCACCAGCTTGCCGAGCCCGCCCGGACGCGGGAAGCCCTTGTCGAACACCACGTCGTTGCCGGGCTTGTCGGGCGCGTCCGCCGGATAGGTCACCGAGCCTTCGCGCGCGATCCGCTCCCACGAGATGTTGGCGAGCGAAGGCATCAGCGACGCCATCTCGGTATAGACCTCGCCGACGTCCTGATAGTTCCAGTTGCAGCCGAGCCGCTGCGCCATGTCCTGGATGATCCACAGATCCTGCCGCGCCTCACCCGGCATCGGCAGCGCCCTGCGGCCCATCTGCACCTGCCGGTTGGTATTGGTGACGGTGCCGTCCTTTTCCGGCCAGGCGGAGGCCGGCAGGATCACGTCGGCATAGGACGCCGTCTCGGTCATGAAGATATCCTGCACGACCAGATGTTCGAGATGCGCCAGCGCGCCGCGCGCATGGTTGAGGTCGGGGTCTGACATCGCCGGGTTCTCGCCCATGATGTACATGCCCTTGATCTCGTCGGCATGCACGGCGTCCATGATCTCGACGACGGTCTTGCCCTTCT
>Ga0182735_1002056_pt1 | contig 12672 bp, 13 predicted proteins | sample eDN5th30CKraftMG_FD_128524 | JGI IMG/M metagenome (GOLD analysis project Ga0182735, IMG submission 128524) | Enriched Miracle-Growth compost microbial communities from Emeryville, California, USA - eDNA 5th pass 30_C Kraft MG (version 2) (version 2) ... | reverse complement strand
TCGCGCAGCTCGGCACCTGCCAGTTCATCGCCCGGCAGCAGAACGTGGTGTTCCAAGGATTCACCGGCTCCGGGAAGAGCTACCTCGGCTCCGCCCTCGCCAAGCAAGCCTGCGTCCACCGCTACCGGGCCCACTACATCCGGATGCCCGACCTCGAAGAGTCTTGGGCAGCGGCCCGGGACCGGGCCGCGGGGAAGGAGAAGTGGCTCCGCAAATACGCCGCGTTCACACTCCTCGTGATCGACGAATGGCTGCTGGACCAACCCAGCGATGACGTCCGCAGCATGCTGCTGGAGCTGCTCGAACGCCGCTACGACGCCGCGTCGACGGTGTTCTGCACCCAATACGCGAAGAAGGACTGGCACCAACGCCTCGGCTCGGGAGTCCACGCCGACGCGATCATGGACCGCATCGTTCACAACACCCTCTGGATAGAGACCGGCAGCACCAACATGCGCGAACACACCGCCGCAACCAGCTGACCGTCGAGCTGGTGAGCGTCGCCAGGATCCGGGTGGCGCTCACCAGCAATATCCGATGGCCCCGAAGCCCAATATCGAGTGGCCCTGATTCGCAATATCCAGTGGCCCTCAAACCTTCAAATACTCACTCCGCGCAGAGCGGGACTTCACATCGTTCATGTGCGTTACGCCGTGATCGAGTATGACCTCGCCTGCTCGCCGTGCCCGAGCCCGACGGCGCCGCTCCAGCAGTCGACTCTCAAGGCGCAAGGTCCTCATCGGATTCGTCAGACCGGGAGGGGGACGAGGTTCCCGCAACCTGTGCAGACAGGAAGTCCGTCCTTGTCATCGAGATTCTTGTCCAAGTCGCCCTCGGCGAGGACAGAGTCGACGCCGTCTTCCGGAACCTCAACCTTGGACACCCAGAGCAAGGCGTTGAGCACTACCTTGCGGAATTGGTCGTTACCCCAGTTATCGTGGAAATGAGCTCCGGTGAAGCCGAAGCCGCGACCACCATCGGGCCGTTCAAGTGCCCACATCAAAGTTTCGGCTCGTCCCGCATCCGCAACGATGTGCTCATACGGCTTTCGTGAGTCGCCCCCAGGCGATGAGCGGACCTCGCTGGTCGGCGTCGCGACGAGAATTGGCGTGAACGTAGTGTCAGAACTCGGCTGCTCCTCCGCACGGAATCGAATGTTGAAGTACCACTCGTCGCGCAGAGCGAACGGGGCGACTCCGGTCGTGATGGGGTGCTCTGCGAGGTTGGTGAACTCCGCCTCCCAGAACGGATTGTAGGAGTAGCCAAACTCGTAGGTTCCTCCAAGCCACTTGTCGAAGCGGCGCACCGCGGGCTGTGGCGACAACTCGACGCCATAGTGCAATGCGCCAAAACCCAGACCCTTCTCGAGCAGCGGTTCAAGTCGTGCTCTCCGATCAGGATCGGCGAGGGGATGCGCCGCTCGTCCGTCCGAGAAGAACACAACGGCGTCAGCGTCATCAAGGGTCGCCTCGTCCTCTACCCAACCACCAGTGTGGACCTCGACCTCAATGTCATCCCTCTGTGCGAGGCACTGCTGCAAGAGAAGCATCCCGGCTCGATACTCATGCATGCGTGGCGGGTGCGATGGATCCCCAGCGATCAGAATCAGCTTGTGCTTGACCATTTTCATTCCTTCCGTCCAGCTTTCGGACGCCTCGTTTGATTCAGTAGTTCCTGTTAGGGGGTCGAACGCCCGCCACGTGAGCTAGGCGCTTTGCGGTGCCCGTCGTGCACCCGGGCCAACCCTCAAGCGTCGAGCGCGGGTAGGACTTCCGGAGCGCTCATTGATGTACACGGCGCTAAGGAGGACGACACCGAGGACCAAGGAGCTCCATGTCCCTGGGACGCCGGAGAGCGTCAGTCCGTTCCGCAGGATCCCGATGATTAGAACACCTAGCACTGTCCCCAACACCGTTCCTCGTCCGCCGCGAATGCTGGCACCGCCAAGCACCACAGCGGCAATTACTGCGAGTTCCATTCCGACACCAGCATCGGCTCGAGCGGTGGATACACGCGACGTGTAGATGATGCTCGCGACCGCGGCGAGTAGACCCGTGAGCGTATAGACGAGGATGACAATCCTCTTCGTAGGTGTCCCCGAGAAGGCTGCCGCGCGCGCCGAGGTGCCGAGCGCGTATACGCGTCGTCCGAAGGTGGTCTTGCCGAGCAAGAGCCCGACCGCAACTGCCAGGATTGCGAATACGAACAGCTGCGCCGGAATCGGGCCGATGAAGGTCTGCCCGAAAATCCCGAACCACTCCGGAAACTTCGAAACGGCACCTCCGCCGGAAATTGCGAGCGCAAGTCCCCCGTAGAGAGCGAGCGTCCCCAACGTCACTGCCAGCGGGTGGATCTCGAAGCTCGTTGTGATGAACCCGTTGAAGAAGCCAGCGAGAGCGCCGGCAAGTAGCCCGATCACAATCGCTAGAACCATCGGCACACCGGCGGCATACGTGAAGCCGATCAACACGGATACCAAGGCCAGGGTGGAGCCGACCGAGAGATCGATGCCGCCAGTCACGATCACCAGAGTCATGCCTAGGGCAATAAGTCCCGTTTCGACGTAGAACCTCGACGCGGAGAACATGTTCTGTGGTGTCAGGAAGTGAGGAGACAGGACGGCGAACGATACAACGAGCGCGATCAGGATCACCGCGAGAGCCGCCTCGCGCCTAAGCGCCCAACCCCTCAGAGTTGAGGCAATGTTGCTCATTTCAGTCTCTCCTTTTCGTCGCGGCTCCGGCATCTTGGTGCGCCGCCCTCAACGGCACGGGCTGCCATCGTCTGCTCGTGGTGGCCGATGTCTACGATTCGCGCGGTAGTTGGCATATCACTACGGCTTTTCGGTGATTCTGCGGCGCACGGTGTCAAACAAGAGAGCGATAAGGATGAGGGCTCCCGAGACTACGTCGGTCCACTCATTTGGGACGCCCAAGAGGATTAGCGCGTTGAACACCACTGTTACGAGAACGGCACCGATCACTGGCGCGAGTGTCGAGCCTCTCCCTCCAACGATGCTCGTTCCGCCGATGACGACGGCTGCTACGACTTGCAGTTCGAGCCCCGTGCCAACATTTGGCTGCACGGCGTTGAACTGCCCGAGGTAGATCATCCCGGCCACGCCGGTGAGTCCGCCCACGAGCACAAAGGTCCCGAAGCGCACTCGCTCTACTCGGACGCCCGCAAGCTTTGCTGCGGCCTCGTTGTCGCCGACGGCAAACACATCTCGACCCCACGTTGTGAAGCGCGAGACTGCGGTCAAAACAATGAACGCCAGCACGAGGACGAGGATGGAGACGCTCACTCCACCGACAGTCCCGTTACCGAGAAAACCTGTTGACTTCGGGAACCCGACAATCTGTGCACCACTCGCTGTGATGAGGAGAATTCCACTGAGTGCGTACAACATCCCGAGTGTCGCGACGATCGACGGGATTCGAAGACGTGTGACAAGAAACCCGTTGACAGTTCCGGCGGCCAGGCCGATTACGACAGCGGTAACGAAGGGCAGGATGAAGCCGTCTGTGGTCGCGGCAACTGTTCCTGCTGCGACTGTACAAAGGCCCAGAAGTGACCCTACCGAAATGTCGATCTCACCGGCGATGATCACCTGGTTCACACCCAGTGCGATGAGCGCAACGATCGATGACTGCGCAAGAATTGCCTGTAGGTTGTCGACACGGATGAAGGCGGGATTCACGACCGATATGCCGATAATCAGTAGGACGAGGAACAGGGTCGTCGGCGTAGCGGGCCCGGCGGCGATGCGACGGAACACTGTACGTAGTTGCGACCGAGCGAACACGGAATCTGCCGGCTGCGTATGCGTGGTCAACTCTCTGCTCCCGTTGCCGCCACCATGACGGATTCTTGATTTGCCTCAGCTTTGCTGAGTTCGCCCGTGATACGCCCTTCCCTCATCACCAGCACGCGGTCCGACATCGCAAGGATCTCTTCGAGTTCTGAGGAGATGAGAAGGATGGCCTTCCCCTCGGCGGCCAGCTTGTCTATGAGCTTGTAGATTTCGACTTTCGCGCCCACATCAACGCCACGAGTAGGTTCATCCAAGATGAGGATGGAGGGCTCTGTGGCAAGCCACTTGGCGAGAACGACCTTCTGTTGGTTTCCGCCTGAAAGCATCGAGACGCGGTCCTGCAGCCGTCCTCCCCTGATGTCGAGTGCTGCTCGAAATCTCTCGGCTAGGGACAGTTCTTGTCGACCTGAGATCACCGATCCACGACTGACGCGCTTCAGGCTGGCGAAACTGATGTTCGCTGCGATCGAGAACGGGAGGACCAGACCTTCAGAGAGTCTCTCTTCTGGCACGTATGCAACGCCGCGGCGAATCGCGTCGGCGGAGTTTGAGATCTTGACTGAGCTGCCGTCCAGAAACATCTGCCCGGCCGAGGGATTGCGGATGCCGAAGACTGTCTGCGCGAGCTCTGAGCGCCCCGCCCCGATGAGGCCGGCGAGTCCCACGATCTCCCCTGACTTGAGCGTGAGATCGATGTCGCTGAACTCGCCCTCTTTCGTGAATCCTCGCAACTCCAGTCGAACGGGTCCCGTGGGATGACGCTTACGGTCGTACAAGTGGGCGAGGTCCCGCCCAACCATCAGGCGAACAAGGTCTCGCTCTGTCGCCGATGCAGCGGAGATTGTGTCGACGTACTTCCCATCGCGCATGACCGTGACGCGATCGGCCATGCGTCGGATCTCCTTCAATCGATGCGAGATGTAGATGATGGCAACACCACTTGCACGCAACGCGTTGACGATTTCTTCGAGGCGAACCGCCTCACGGTCGCTGAGTGCCGCAGTCGGCTCGTCCATGATCACGACGCGAGCCTTCTTGAGAAGAGACCGTGCGATGTCGACGAGTTGCTGATTTGCCACCGAGAGTGACCGCAAGGGAGCATCAAGGTCCAACTCGACGCCGAGTGACCCAAGAACATCTCGGGCCGCCACCTTCATGGCAGCCCCGTCGAACAGTCCCCGGCGCCGCAACCGGCGCCGCCCTACGTAAAGATTCTCGAGCACCGTGAGTTGTGGAAACAGCGACAGCTCTTGTGGGATCATCGCGATCCCGAGATCGCCGGCGTGCTTGGGGTCTTGAAGGACTGTCTCGACGCCGTCTACGAGAAGCGCTCCCTCATCGGGGCGATGTACGCCGGCGATGATCTTCATCAGTGTGCTCTTCCCGGCGCCGTTCTCACCCATTAGCGCGTGGACTTCTCCGGGGTACAGATCGAAGTTGACGCCTTCGACAGCAGTGACTCCACCGAAGCGTTTCGTCACGTCGGCCAGCCGGATAACTGGATCCAGCGATCGCTTTGCTTGGTATGCGGGCGGAGCTACCTGTTGGGCTGTCAGGTGCCGCTCGCCGTCGCTATCCTCGGCCAGCGATTCTCGCGTCGAGAGCCCCTCAGGACTCTCTGGCGTGTTCTCATTCACCACTTTGACAACTCCCGTCGCGAACTACGTTCGCTGTTAGGCGGGTGACCCCGCCCGCTACCAATTACTTGCGATTTCAGCTGACGTTAAAGGCCGCCGCGCTGCAGGGCCTCCAGGCGAAGCGCTGCAACATCAACCGGCATCCGCTCCTGCGCGGACTTGACGATGCCCGACGTGAGGGCGAGGGTGCTGAGGTTGTCCCTGCCACTCGTCTCAGGCTCCCTGCCCGTCTCAATTGCGGATGCAAAGCGGCGCAGTGTTTCCCACCGGTCCTCGCGATCCATCTCCACGAGCTCTGCATCTGCAAAGTCAAGTCGTTCGCGTAGCCCCGGGTAGAAGACGGTGTAGTAGTTCTCCTTGGGGCGAACTTTGACTCGATTCTGTGCCCACTCGATCTGGCCGGCCTCGCAGTCGATCCTCCAGTCTCCATCCCACGTCGTGCTCGGGCCTTGACTGACCCAGCTCGCTGAGTAGTTCACCAACACACCGTCGTTTGATTCCATCGTTGCCGACACAACCGGATCCGACTTCATCCAGCTCCACTGGGGGTTGACAGTTCGTGCGCTCACCCAAACCGGCTCAACTCCGGTCAAGCCGCGAAGCTGGTCGAAGTGATGTGTCGAAGTGTCGGGAACCAGCCGGTAACTCGTGTCTCCCCACTTCACGTCCGGCTTGACGTAATGAGGCGACCGGCGAAAGTCGATCGAGACATGCCCAACTGGACCAAGAATTCCCTCGTCGAGAATCCGCTTGACGGTCTGAGCGGACCGGCGGTAGCGGTAGTTCTGGCTGACCATCAGCACCCGGTCAGCCTCATCCGCAAGAGCTACCATTCGGACGCCTTCGTCAAGAGACTCTGCGATGGGCTTCTCAACCATCACGTGCAGGCCTGCCGCCAGCGCGGTCTCCGCGACTCGTGCGTGAGTGGTGGGCGGAGTCACGATCACTGCCGCATCCGCCTGCTGCTCACGAATCGCCGTCTGGAGATCCGTGTAGCACCGGTTTGCGGGCAGATTGTGCGCGTGAATCGCGGCCTCGAGGTTATCCGTCGAGAGATCAACGAATCCGACAACCTCGAACTCGGGCGAGTTGTGTGTGATTCCAACCCAGGAAGCACCCCACCCTCCAACTCCAACGTGAATCAGTCGTAGCTTGCCCATTGCTTCTCCTCTTTCTCGGGTGCGACTAGAAGTCGTAGTCAGCGATGTTCTCTTTGTTGAACACGGTCGGGTCGCCGAGCAGGACCGTGTCAGGGGCGATGAACTTGAGCTTCCCCAGTCGACCAGCCTCCAGGAATCCGCTCTTCGACTGCTCCTCGAACGTGCCATCGAGCACGGCCTTCGTGAGATAGATGTCGGCGTAGCCGAGGTCCTTGAAGTCCCACAGACAGAAGGAGGGTGCGGCGCCAGACTCGACGTACGGCCGCATTTCATTCGGTGTGCCGAGACCGGTGACGATGACCTTGCCGTTAAGTTTCATCTGATCGACGACATTCGCGGCGGCTGCCGTGCCGACGGTGGTCACTCCCCAGATGCCGGCCGCATCCGGGTTGGCCCGGAGCCAGCTCGACGCGATGTTCTGGCTCTTCTGGAGGTCTTCCTCTCCGGGTTCGATGGCGGCGATCTCCATGCCCGGATACTTCTGGGCAATGTACTCCTTCATGGCTGCCATCCATGCGTTCTGATTTGATGCCGTCAGAACTGAGGTGATGATCAGGAACTTCCCCGTGCCACCCGTGGGAGCGGCCATCTCATCGACCATGCACTGCGCGATCGCCTCCGTGGTCGTCTGCGTCATGAAGGCTTTTCTCCCGTCTGCCTGCACGTCCGAATCCCACGTCGTCGTGACAACACCGGCCGCGTCCGCGGCTTTCATCGACGGTACGAGAGCGTCCGGATCGTTTGCGGATACCGTGATCGCGTCGAAGCCCTGCGATGTCCACTGTTCGATGAACTGCACCTGTGCGGCGGTGTCAGCACCGGTTGGTCCGTCATAGACGAAGTCGATCCCGAGCTCTTCAGAGGCCTCCTTGCCACCCGCTGCTGCGGCCTCGAAAGCCGGCAGTGCGGTGAGCTTGGGCAGCATGCCGATTTTGTACTGGTGATCTTCATTCGCACCAGGACCGCCAGCGCAGGCGGCGAGCAGAACTGCCACCACCCCAATGGATCCCACGGCACCGACGTGACGGAGTCGTTTGATCAGGCTGGGGCGGAACTGCTCGTTCTCTCCACGCGTGGACGGGTGCTTCATTGTGTTCATCGTGTTTCCTCTCAGTGTTATGCGTCGGTCTGCGCGGCAACCTCGTCGCGCTGGTGACGTTCCTTCTCAACGAGCGGACGAAGGTTCTCGGCCACCCACTTTCCGTTCCGGAAAGCAGCAGAGTTCGGGTCGCTTGATGCCGATGGTGACTCATCTTCGACGGTGATCCATCCGCTATACCTCGACTGCGTGAGGCTCTTGACGACCCCGACCATGTCCACGACACCCTGACCGTTGGGAGCCCATTGGCCCGCAGCATCGACGTCCTTCAGATGGATGTGGTTCACCAGATCGCGATACCGATGAATCATGTCGAGTGGTGCCATGCCGCCAGCTGCAAGGTGCCCCGTGTCGGGGGTCCAGCCGAGTGCGGCCGGTAGCTTCGGAAGGACCCGGTCGTAGTCAGCTTCGGTGCGAACGATCGATGCAGCTGGGGAGTTGGGGTGGAATGTTGCGACGACTCCCTTGTCGGCGGCGCGGTGCGCTACCGCACTCATGCAGGCGACCAGCCGATCTTGCGCGCCGGCTCGGTCTGCTCCCGGGCCGGCTGGCCGCTGGACCAGGACCAGCCGTCCGTCGACACTGACCCGCATGAGGTCGATGACACGGTCTGCTTCTCGCCGCTCATCCTCAGTTTCCTCTTCACCTCGCCAGTCGAGAACCAGTGCTATTGCAGCGAGCTGAAGGTTGTTCTTCTCCACGAGGTCGGTGAGGCTTTCCGACGTGCCGAAGCCGTCCATCATGCACACCTCAGGCTCAAGCCCTTCGAAGCCGGATTGTCCGACGACGTTGGAGATCTCACCCAGTCGCCCGCTCCACCTGCCGCTCATTTGCCAGCTGTAGGTCTGCGATGCGAACCGGACGCGCGGTCTTTCCTGGCTCAATTTAGAAACTCCTCACATAGCGCGTTGAAACGGTCGAGACTCTCCCAGTGGTGGGCATGCCCGTCGCCCGTGAACTTCTCCAGCCGGGAATTAGGGATTCCATTCGCCAACTCCATTGAGGAGTGCACGGGTGTGAAGATGTCGTGCGTACCTACCGTGATTAAGGAGGGTGCAGCGATCTCGCTTAGCTGAGCAGAGGTGTCATGACTGAGTGCCGCTTCGCACTGAGCGCTGAACGCTTCGTGAGTCATGGTCCACTGATCCGTCTGGAACCGGTCGTCGTGAAGGTTGAAGTAGTTCTTGTTGATGGTCTCTGGAGTCCAGATCAGATGCTGCAGGCGTCGTGTGAACTCGGCCGGCGTTAGCTTCGGTCGGAGTTCTTGTAGCTCTTCGAAACAGTCGACACTGGATGGGAGGCACCGGGCCCACGTCGAGACCAAGACCAGTTTCTCGACAAGGTCGGGGTGACGTAGTGCGAGCTGCTGAGCGATCGCTCCACCGAGTGAGATTCCAACGACTGAGGCACGTTCTTCCCCGGCAGCACGAATGACGGCTGCGTGGTCATCGGCCATCTGCGTGGTGGTGTACGGGCCGGCAGGTGCGGAACTATCGCCGATTCCTCGGTTGTCAGGGATCAGGCACCGGAACGTCTTCTCAAACGCTTGCGCGTGCAGATTCCAGGCCGAACGACCTGCTCCCAGACCCATGATGAGAAGGATCGGCTTCCCAGCGCCTCGCTCTTCCCAGGCGATCGTCGACCCATCTGAGACGGTCAGCTTCTGCGCGGATGATGTCATGACGCGGCCATCGTTCGCGCGCGAAGCTCCTTCATGAACGGCACAGCAGAAATACCATCGACCTGCACCCCTGACCAGAAGCAAAAGTCCACAGTCCACCAGTCCAACGACGGCGCCGACCTGCGGAGGGCTTCCATTACGCCGTCGAAGTCGACTCGTCCGCTGCCGAACGGAAGATGCTCGCTCGTTTCTTCGTCGTGGAGGTCGCCGACCGAGTCGATCAGGTGGAGGTGGCCGACGTACGGTGCGACGAGCTGCGCGAACTGGACCTCGCCGCCAGGGAGCAGCTCCGGCTCGCCAGTCTGACGTCGCCCCATGGCACTGGTCAGTGCATGGCTGGTATCGAACAGCAACCGAAGGTTGGGGTGGCTGGCAGCCTCGAGCAGGCGGACGACCTCCGAGGGTTTGTTCAGCCAGAAACCGGGCTCGAACTCCCAGACGAGTTGGATCCCCGATGACTCCAGCCGATCTGCTGCCGCAACAAAGTTGCGCGCCAGCTGCGCGAACCGCTCCTCGTAGGTGGCGACATCGAGGTTCGTCGGGGGACTTACTGTGTCAACTCGCAGCGTCGTGATGTTCAGGGCCTCACAGAAGGCTCGCGTGGCATCGATCTCGCGCAAGTACGCCGTAGTCGATGAGATAGCTGGTGCGACCGTCGTCATGTCAGGCGCGTAGCCGGACACTCCGAGGCCGAAGCCCGCGATCTTCTTTGCAAGCTCAGATCGCTTGTACGCGGTGTTGAAGTCGTGGGGGTGAGGGTGTGGGCGAAATCCGTTGATCTCGACACCGTCGTACCCAGCTTCTGCAACGAACGCGCATACACGCTCAAATGACCACGGGGCTTCAGCAAAAGGACCGAACGCGAACGCCCATGATCCGAAGGAGATCCCGGGAGAGTGTTGGTTCACGACGACATGCTCGTCGACGGCGCGAGCACCCTGTGCCGGCTCGATACCTGCCATTTTTGAACTCCGTTGGTCGCCTATTCGATCTTCTGCGAGAGTAATCAGCGAGTGATCTCGGGTGATTGCAATTGGAACGCGTTGTTTTGGAAAGAACGCGCACGCAGTGTCCTGTCGTTATCATCGTCGGGCGGCGCGGGAACGCTGAGAAGCTGGTGACTGTAGCCCGCTACTGCATCGCGGGAAGTAGATAGCTGTCCGATAGGGCGGACGACGTGGAGGTTGGGTGAGCACTGAGCTGCGCTGGGAAGAGATGCGGGCGAGCTTCGAAGAGGATCCTTCGTTGCAGGCCCTCACACGCCTCCACAACGTGTACTTCTTCGTCAAGGATCGTGAACGTCGCTTCATCTACTTCAACGAGAATTTCTGTCGCATGATGGGCGTCTCGGCCGACCAGCTGCTGGGTCAACGCGATGAGCAGCTCTCCCCGGAGTATCTCGTCGAGCACTATCGGCCAGACGACAACGCCGTTCTCACCAGTGGGATCGAACTGAATGATGTGGCCGAACTCGTTCGGAACAAGCAAGGCGGCTATGACTGGAACATCACCTCGAAGTGGCCCGTTCGAGACAGCGTCGGGGAGATCGTGGCTGTCGCGGGGCTAACTCGTCGGCTGGTCGAAAGAGCCGCGTCAGACGACCACTATTTCTTGCTCACCCCGGCTGTCGAACTGATCGCGAGAAACCTCTCTCGCAGGGTGCCCACCGAGGAGCTTGCGAGAGCTGTGTCGCTGTCCGCAAGTCAGTTTCGCCGCGTGTTTCAGAAACGATTCGGATGCAGCCCACAGGACTACCAGCGCCGTATCCGTGTGCGCGCGGTGTGCGAACTTCTTGCGTTGACCGAGCAATCTCTCTCCTCGATCGCTGGCGCCTGCGGTTATTACGACCAGAGTCACATGACGAATGAGTTCCGGAGCGCCAAGGGAATAACGCCGACCTCTTATCGGCGCAAGTTCAGCGTGGCACCCTCGCCGTTCGATGCGGCCGCCGAGGACAGGTAGCCAGGTAGTGCACATTCGGTGGGATCCAGCCGCAGGATGTACGCCAAGAACAAGAAGATGTTCGCGCGCTGTACCTCTTGTCCCTTTAGCGCCTTGAGTCCGCCGCCTCCCGGATACGGCACGATCCCACCGCCTCACTCGGTTCTAACGATCTGGGCGATCCGGTGCATCTGCAGGCCGGCCCACCGTGTCCCATCCGCGCACATAACGATGGGAAGTCGGGCGGTCCCCAGCTGAGCCGCGATCTGTTCAGCCAACGCGGCGGCAGGACCGCTTTCATCCACGTCCAGAATCTCGTACGAGACCCGCGCGAGCTCGAGAGCGCGCTTCGTGAAGATGCATGCTCCGCAGTTCGCTCGTCCCAGGATCGTCACCGTGCTCATCGCTGTCTGCCTTTGCCGATCGTATTCCGGGCCCGTCTGGGCACTCGAATCGAGGGGTCGCGAGAGCGGCGGGAGTGACGTGTCTGAGGATTACCGGACGCAGCGCAGCGGAGGAGGATATGCCGCAGGACCGGCACGGTAAGCCGCGCAGCGACCTACGATCGTGAGCCCAGAGGGACCGAAACCCCGTCGCCGCAGGCAAGGACACACTGGCGGCTCCGCCGCGCGCCGTTCTGCGTGGTCGGTTGGCTCGCCAGTAGTCCAACAGCCTGTTGGACTACTGGATGCGCGCTGCTGTTGGACTACTGGATGCGCTGCCTTCTAGGGGATGCTGGGGACGTGACGGAGCTGGAGCCCGCGGACTACGCCGCAACCTCGACGAGCTGAAGCGGCGGGTGCACGAGGCGCGGTTCACGCTGCAGCGGCGAGCGAATGCGGAGCTCGTCGCCCTGTACCGGCACATCGGCGCGACGATCCTTCGGAAGCAGGAGTCCAGCGCCTGGGAGCGGGGATCGTGACGCGTCTGGCCCGTGACCTGCAGGCCGAGTTCCCGACCATGCGCGGCTTCTCGCGCTCAAACCTGCTCTCGATGAGAGCGTTCGCCGCGGCGTGGCCGGAACGCGACGGAATTGTCCATCAGCCTGTTGGACAACTGCCGTGGTCACACGTGGCGCAGTTGCTGGAGAAGCTCGACGACCAGGCGCTGCGTGAGTGGTACGCCGGCAAGGACGTGCAGCACGCGTGGAGCCGGGCGGTCCTCGTGCAGCAGCTCGCCACGCGTCTGCACGAGCGCGACAGCGCCGCGCCCAGCAATTTCGCGGCCGCGCTCGCCCGGACGGACTCCGAGCTCGCCCAGCAGCTCACCAAGGACCCCTACACGCTGGGGTTCCTCGGCGTGGACGCGGACCGCACCGAGCGGGAGTTCGAGGAGCGGCT
>Ga0182735_1002055_pt1 | contig 12675 bp, 10 predicted proteins | sample eDN5th30CKraftMG_FD_128524 | JGI IMG/M metagenome (GOLD analysis project Ga0182735, IMG submission 128524) | Enriched Miracle-Growth compost microbial communities from Emeryville, California, USA - eDNA 5th pass 30_C Kraft MG (version 2) (version 2) ... | reverse complement strand
GTGCCACCCCGTTTTTCCAGGTATTAATGGATTCATCTAATTGCAGGCTGCTGATCAGGTCAACTACCTTCTCAATAGGCATGCCATGGCGCAGTGTGCTTGAAATCAGCTTTGCGTAATTCCAGTATTCCGGGTTGAATTTGTAGGACAGTCCTTCGATGGTTGTTTTGTATCCGCGTTTGTTTTCATATTGAAAATCGTAACGGGAGGTTCCGTCTTCGTTGTAATTTTTTATGATGAGTCCTCTATTCAGCCAGCGTGGAATGATTATGCCGTCTTCATCGTCTACAAGACCGGTGAAGATCTCATACGGACGGTCATCGATTAACCCGATAAAGGCGATCCATTTCTCTTTATTATTCTGGAAACGAACGATGTCGGCATCTAAAACAGTTGGACGAATGGTCGGGAATATAGAAAGGCCACCTATGGTTTCCTCTTTTTTCTTTTCTTCATTTGAGATCAGCACTCCGGCACGTGATCCGTCGCGATAAACCGTTACTCCTTTGCATCCGGCTTTCCAGGCTTCCATATAAAGCTCACCGACCAAATCTTCCGATACATCGTTCGGCATGTTGATGGTTACACTGATGGAATGATCTACCCATTTTTGAATGGCACCTTGCATTTGAACCTTTTTAAGGTAATCTACATCATTGGATGTGGATTTATAATAAGGGGACATCTCAATCAGCTTGTCAAGCTCTGCCTGGGAATAATTTTTAGTAGTGTCGTGGCCATTGATCTCCATCCATTCTTTAAAGCGGTGGTGGAATACTACGTATTCTTCCCAGGAATCACCTACTTCATCTACAAAATCAACCCGTACATTCTTATCATTGGGATTAACTTTTCTTCTTCTTTTATATACAGGAAGGAAGACCGGTTCTATTCCGGAAGAAGTTTGTGACATTAAGCTGGTTGTGCCTGTAGGGGCAATGGTAAGAAGAGCAATGTTCCTTCTGCCGTATTCTGTCATTTGATAATAGAGTTCAGGATCGGCTTCCTTTAAGCGTAATACAAAGGGGTTGTTCTTTTCTCTGTCCGTATCATATATGGTGAAAGCACCGCGGTCTTTTGCAGCCAAAACAGATCCGCGATAGGCTTCAATGGCCAGTGTTTTGTGGATGTTAACAGAGAATTCTACTCCTTCATCGCTTCCGTATCTTAAGCCCAGCGCAGCCAACATATCTCCCTCCGCTGTTATTCCTATACCGGTTCTACGTCCTTCTTTTGCTTTTTTACGGATCTCTAACCATAAATTATGCTCAACCCCTTTGATGATCATATCTTCCGGGTCGGTTTCGATCTTTTTTAGAATAGCGTCAATCTTTTCTAATTCAAGGTCGATGATATCATCCATGATCTTTTGTGCGTAATGCACATGTTTTTTAAATAGTTCCCAGTTGAAGCTTGCTTTTTTGGTAAAAGGGTTGTCAACGTAAGAGAACAGGTTGATTGCCAGCAGGCGGCATGAATCGTATGGGCAAAGAGGAATCTCTCCGCAGGGATTTGTAGAAACGGTTTTATAACCCAGGTCAGCATAGCAATCCGGTAAGGATTCACGAATAATGGTGTCCCAGAACAGAATACCCGGTTCTGCAGACTTCCATGCATTATGGACAATTTTTTTCCAGATTCTGCCGGCGTTTACTTCATTGCTGTGGGTGGGCTTATCACTTTCAATCGGGTATTGCTGTATGTAGGGCGTATCGTTTTCAACGGCTCTCATGAAGGCATCGTCAATGCGGACCGATACGTTGGCACCGGTAACTTTGCCCTGAGTCATTTTTGCATCGATAAAGCTTTCTGCATCCGGATGTTTTATGGCAACAGAGAGCATTAAGGCTCCCCGCCGGCCGTCTTGTGCAACTTCACGGGTAGAGTTTGAATAACGTTCCATAAAAGGAACTAATCCGGTAGATGTTAATGCTGAGTTTTTTACGGGAGAGCTTTTTGGCCGGATATGAGAAAGATCGTGGCCAACACCGCCTCTTCTTTTCATTAATTGTACCTGCTCCTGATCGATCTTCATAATCCCTCCATAGGAGTCGGAAGGTCCGTCTGAACCAATAACAAAGCAGTTTGAAAGTGAAGCAATCTGATAAGGATTTCCGATCCCTGTCATGGGACTGCCTTGTGGTATAATGTATTTGAAGTCTTTTACCAGATCGAATATTTCATCCTCTGTTAACGGGTTTGGGTAATTTTTTTCAATCCTTGCTATTTCTTTGGCAATTCTCCGGTGCATGTCTTCCGGAGTCCGTTCGAATAGTGTTCCATAGGAGTCTTTTAATGCGTATTTGTTTACCCAAACGCGAGCTGCAAGTTCGTCGCCTTTGAAATACTTCAGGGAAGCTTCGTATGCTTCATCTGAGGTATAAGTTTTGGTTTTTTCGGTGGGCTTCGTTATTTCCATATCCATTGGGGTTTTATAATGAACAATTTAACCAGCTGTCAAGATGAAAACCAGCATAAACAAATATACCTTATTAATATTTTATTTTAAACTGTAGAGTAAAATGATGATCAAAAGTTTACAAACATTTAATGTTAATAAACTCATTATTAACATTTTAAATTTTATATAATGTGGAGAAGTTTTATTTTTTTTAAATAAATATAAAATTTCCCTGTATAAAGGTTGCCTAAATTATTCGGCTATGAACTTGCCATATAGATTAGTAATGAACTGATCACCATTACCAGACAGCTGCAATGAGAAGGCATAGAACTTTTTAAAACCGAAGCTGTCGGTGTTTTGATAATTTTTCAAGAAGGGGCCATTCAGGTTTCTTTCTATAGCAGCATCGGAATTTTCCCTGTGTATAAAAAGAGAGAAATTAGAGGAGGTGGATTGTAATTCATTGTAGCGAATGTAGTTTTCATCCTTGATCAACAGATCGTCATCATCTTTAATATTTTCAAGATATGCGGCTAACGTAGTTTCTGTATTTGCTATTAGCAGGTATCCGTTTGCATAGGTAAAGAAGGGGCGTTTGAATTCTTTAAAAGGATCTCCTAAAGAATAATACAGGAGGTTGGAGTTGTCGAATTGACGGCTGCTGCTGTCCCTGTTTATCGTACTTATTTTTTCGGCGATCAGAGCGTATTCTAATGAATCGCGAATGGCGATTAAGCCGATATCTTCTCCTGAACTTAATGTAAGCTTGGCAAATTCATTTCCCCAAATAGATAATAGTTCATCATCGATAACGACATCATTCTGATCTTGAATATACCTGATCTGTTCTTTTAACTGGCTTATTTCATTTCTCTTTTCTAAAAGTTTTTCCAGGTTATTATGAAAGTCTGTATAATCTGAGATGCCATAGATAGCTACTTCAGCCGTATTTTTCGGTAACCAGTTCTTTAATTGATGAGAAACGGGTTCCTGTGAAAGAAACAGGCTTAAATAAGACGAATCGGAAGAAGAGATGGAGGTCAGACCACTAAACATAAGTACGTCGGATTTGTAGTTCATATCGAGCATTGACACGCCGTCTAATGATTCAAACAGATGAAGATTGCCGGTCTGTTTCTTAGCGATTAATGAAAATAGTCCTTCCAGTTGATTGTGGTTGATATAGAGCTGTAAAGGAGAGTTGTTTTTATTGTTATTTTCCTGAAATCTTTCCAGGAAGAGTTCGGAGAGGTGTTCTGCTTTTTGATCCAATGAATTTTCAATAAGCGTTTTTGAAAAGCTAAACATTGCTTTATCTGGCTGAATGGAAGCATAAACCTTTTTTGAAATTGAGGGAATGGATAATTCGACATAGCTGATGCCGTTATTCTCAACAGGCTTTGAATTGGCTATTGAGTTGAAATTTGCTTCCAGGAGATCGAAGTTGTCGATTGTTTTAAGAGGCATATTTATTAACCAGTACAGACTGTCGTTTTCGTTATGAAAAGATAGATAGATGGGTTGCTGGTTTGTTGCTGCAATAAAATTATTGTTTTCCAAAAAGGTTGTTTTCAGGATTTCGAGTTCGTTGATCCCTTCTTTTCCAAGAATAAATTCAAATCCTTTGTAGTCTTTAAAAAGATTGTAGAAGATGGAATCATTATTAAATGAGAATAATAATGAAGCATTTGCCGGAATATCGGCTATGTATTGTTTTGAAACATTGTGGCTTTGATTTAACCGCGAAAAATATAAGCCCGAAACAGCGATTATTGCAATTAATAGAAAAATTATAAGAATGATCGTTTTTTTCATGTATGTTAACAAAGTTAAATATTTAAGAATGAAGGGAACAATAATCTAAAAGGTTTATTAAATTTAGCCCAAATTAGCATTATGAACAAACGTATTATTCTTGTCGGAGCTTTATTTGGTCTTACTGCTGTAATTCTCGGAGCTTTCGGAGCGCATGGACTTGAAGGCCGAGTGAATGCTATGAGCCTGGAAAATTGGAAAACTGCTGTCAGCTATCAGTTCTATCATACCTTTGCTATCTTATATTTATCAACGTTCTCCAGAGCGAAGAATGGTTTGATCAACTTCGCTTTTATCGCTTTTACATTGGGTATCTTTCTTTTTTCCGGATCCCTTTATTTATTGGCAACACGGGAAATAACCGAACTTTCGGCTTCGTTCCTGGGTCCTGTAACTCCATTGGGTGGTTTGTTCTTTATTTTGGGATGGATAAGCTTGTTTATAGCGACTATAAGGCATAAATAATTGAAAACCTATTTTGTTGATGTAATTTTACCTCTCGCTATCGGGAAAACCTATACCTACCGTATACCTAAGCAATTTAATGATTTAATTGCGGTGGGTAAACGGGTAGTTGTTCAGTTTGGCAAAACAAAAATTTACTCTGCTATTATTCAGTCAATTCATGAAAGGGCCCCGGAGCGCTATGAAGCAAAATATATACTGGATGTGCTGGATGAAAAGGTTATTGTAAAAGCAGAGCAAATGGCTCTGTGGGAATGGATATCCGATTATTATTTGTGCCAGTTGGGAGAAGTGATGCAGGCTGCTTTGCCATCGGTTCTGAAGCTGGCGAGTGAGACCAAGATTATTGCTGCTGACCTGGATACGATTGACCGGGATGAGCTGAATGAGAAAGAGTACCTGATCCTGGATGCATTGGAGATCTCTCCTGAAATAAAAGTTAGTGATGTTGTGAAAATCCTGGGCCAGAAAACTGTTTTGCCAATTTTAAAAGGCCTGCTTGACAAAGGTGTTATTCGTATTTCGGAGGAAATATCAGAACGGTATAAACCGAAGAAGAAGGCTTTTATTGTTTTGAATCCTTTGTATGAGGACCCGGAAGTAAAACGTGAATTGTTTGAAAGTTTAGCCAGAGCCCCCAAGCAACTGGATACTGTAATGACCTATATTCATTTAAAGAGAAATCAGGAAAAGATTTCAAAAGCTGAACTGCTGGAAAGATCGGGTTGCGGTAATTCAGCTTTAACCGCTTTGGTGACTAAAGAGGTTTTCAGTATCCGGGAAGAGGTTGTGAGCCGGATCCCTGGAAATGATGATGAGTTTTTGAAAGAAGTACTATTAAGCGATGTACAGCAGAAAGCGTTTGATGAGATTAAAGAGGCATTTATAAATAAAGATATCGCTTTATTATATGGTGTAACTGCATCGGGTAAGACTGAGATTTATATTCAATTAATTCATGAGGTGGTGAATGAAGGTAAATGCGCTTTGTATTTACTTCCGGAGATTGCTTTAACTACACAGATCATAGAAAGGCTGCGGTTTCATTTTGGATCACAAATAGGCGTATATCACTCTCGTTTAAGTGAAAATGAGAGAGCTGAGATCTGGAAGAAAGTGTTGGATGGTGAAATCAGGATCATATTGGGAGCTCGTTCTTCGGTGTTCCTTCCATTTAGGGACCTGGGCTTGGTTATTGTTGATGAGGAACATGAGGTTTCTTATAAGCAATTTGATCCGGCACCTCGGTACCAGGCAAGGGACACAGCTATTTTCCTCGGACATCTGCACCAGGCGAAAGTGTTGTTGGGGTCGGCGACTCCTTCTATCGAAAGTTATTATAACGCAAAGGCGGGAAAATATGCTTTGATAACATTGAGCCAACGGTATGGAACAGCTCAGCTGCCGGCGATTGAAATAATCAGCCTGAAAACAGATGGGAAACAAAAGTTGGCTAATCCTTATTTTACTCCAACATTAATTAAGAATATTGAGGAAGCTTTAACGAGGAAGGAACAGGTAATATTATTTCAGAACCGAAGAGGACATACGCCTATTTTGCTCTGTGCAACCTGTGGTTATTCCCCAAAGTGTGTTCATTGCGATGTTAGCTTAACCTATCATAAGAGTAGCGGACAAATGCATTGTCATTATTGTGGCTTTCGTGAAGATCTTATTCATGTTTGTCCTGCCTGTGGTTCCGCACATATTCAAAATAAGGGTTTTGGCACTCAGCGTATCGAGGAAGAGCTTGGCTATTTGTTGCCGGATGCAAAGATAGCACGGCTGGATCTGGACTCGACGCGCTCTAAATATAGCTTTGAAAAGATACTGAATGACTTTGATGAGCATCGATTTGACATCCTGATTGGTACCCAGATGGTTGCTAAAGGGCTTGATTTTGGAAAGGTCAGCCTGATTGGAATCATCAATGCCGACAGCTTGATTAATTACCCTGATTTTCGTGCATTTGAAAGAAGTTTTTCGATGTTATCTCAAGTGAGCGGCAGAGCGGGACGGCGTGATATCCAGGGAAAGGTTATTATTCAAGCATATGCGACCGGGCATCGTATTTTGGAACAAGTGGTGAATCATGATTATGAGACCATGTTTTTAACAGAAGTAACAGAGCGCAAAAGCTATGGTTATCCGCCTTTCTACAGGTTGATTAAAATAGAAGTTAAGCATAAGGATAATTTGCGGGTTGTGGAATGTGCCAGCCGGTTGGCAATTGAGCTGCGTCAACAGTTTGGCGAACGTGTGTTAGGACCTGAGGAACCCCTAATTGGCAGGATCAGGAATTATTACATTAACACTTTGTTGTTGAAAATGGAGCGGGCATCGGTGAGTATATCTAAAGTGAAAGAAGTTCTTAGGAATATTCTTCAAAAATATAACGCGGATAAGTTGAATAAAGGATCGTTCTTGCATGTGGATGTGGATCCTTATTGATTCCTTTTTTAGGACTAAGCGTGTTTTGTTTCCGAGAAGTCTTTTTTTGTGTAATTTTGGATAATTATGGCCTATAAGTTTATTGATAATTACCGGGAAAAGGGAGCTAGAAAGTTGTTGGTAAAATTGCTTGAGAAACGTGGTATTGAGGATAAAGATGTTTTGAGGGCGATTGGGAAGGTTCCGCGGCATTTCTTTTTTGATGAAACTTTCTGGATCAAAGCTTATCAGGATATCGCTTTTCCTATCGGTGACGGACAAACCATATCTCAACCGTATACGGTAGCTTATCAGACTGAATTACTGCACATCAAAAAGGGTGATAAAGTTCTTGAGATCGGCACGGGCTCCGGTTATCAAACCTGTATTCTTATGGAACTGGGGGCAGAGGTTTATACCATTGAAAGGCAGAAGAATCTTTATGAGCGTGCTATTCAGGTATTGCCTTATATGGGTTATCAGCCATCTTTTTTTTATGGGGATGGTTCGAAAGGGATCGAAAGCCATGCTCCTTATGATAAAATAATAGTTACAGCCGGTGCGCCTATGGTACCGGAGGTTATGTTAAAACAACTTAAAATAGGGGGTATTCTTGTTATTCCTGTCGGGGATGAGAAACAGCAGAAGATGGTGACGATTTTGAGAATAGGCGAAGAAGAATATGATCGGATCGAGCTGGATACCTTTCGATTTGTTCCTCTTGTCGGTGATGAGGCCTGGTAATTAGAGTCTTATTTAATATTGCTCATCCGCATTCGGGAAGGTATTATCCTTCACATCACTTATATATTGTTGCACAGCACCTTTAATCTCTCCGTGTAAGTTCAGGTATTGTCTTAAGAATTTAGGTTTAAAGTTTTCAGTTAAGCCCAGCAGGTCGTTTACAACCAGCACTTGTCCGTCGCATCCCATTCCTGCACCTATACCAATTGTTGGTATCCTTGAATGGTTTGTTAATTCCGTTGCTAACTTAGCTGGGATCTTTTCCAGAACAACAGCAAAACAGCCTGCTTCCTGCAGAATATGGAGGTTGTTTTTCAATGTATGTGCTTCTGATTCACTTTTTGCACGCACGCCGAAAGTGCCAAACTGATTGATTGATTGGGGCGTTAGTCCTAAATGTCCTATTACAGGAATGCCTGCCCCAACTATTTTCTCTACTGCTTCCTGAATTTCTGCTCCTCCTTCTAATTTAACACCGTGAGCCCCGCTTTCCTTCATGATCCGGATTGCTGATTCCAGGGCCTTAATGGGTGAGCCTTGATAGCTTCCAAAAGGTAAGTCGACGATTACCATCGCTCTTTTTGCTGCTCTTACGACTGATGAGGCGTGATAGATCATTTGATCTAACGTGATTGGCAATGTTGTATCATATCCTGCAAAGACATTGGCAGCGGAGTCGCCTACTAATAGTACATCAATACCGGCCTGGTCTAATATCATGGCTATTGAATAATCGTATGCTGTTAGCATCGTTATTTTCTCGCCAGAATTCTTCATCTCCATGATGACAGAGGTACTGATACGTTTCAATTCTTTGTGTGCAGACATAACACAAATGTAAATAATTCATTTCATTTTTTGCTATCTTTGTTTATATGTTAACGATAACCGAAGAGAATTATTTAAAGGCACTGTTGCATCTTTCTGCCAGTGAAATAAAGAATTCAGGTGTTGGAACTAACCAGCTTGCCGCCCAATTAAATGTTCGTCCGGCTACTGTTAATAATATGGTTAAGCGACTGAGAGATAAGGACCTGGTGGATTATGAGAAGTACGGAAAAATATCTCTTACAAACAAAGGCAAATCTTTGGCTGTACAAATTATTCGTAAGCACCGGTTGTGGGAGACTTTTTTATTTACGAAGCTTGATTTTACATGGGATGAGGTGCATGAGGTTGCTGAACAGCTTGAACATATCCGGTCTGAAAAGCTGATCGAGAAGCTTGATAAGTTTCTGGATTATCCACAGTATGATCCGCACGGTGATGAAATTCCTACGAAGAGCGGTAAGTTTAAGATTGAGATTAAAAAGACTCTTGCGGACTGTAAACCGGGTTCTACCTGTGAGGTAGTATCTGTAAAGGATAATAATACTGATTTTTTGCAGTATGTAGGCTCTCTTGGTATAGGGATTAATAGTAAAGTTGAGGTTATTGACCGGTTAAATTTTGATGGTACACTCTCTTTGCAAATAGATGATAATAAGATCAGCGTTTCACAGAAGATAGCTGAGAATATTTATATAAGATAATTATGAATTTGTCGTCAGACATTAATGTCAAGAATAAAAAGGCTTATTTTGAATACCATATACTTGATAAATATATTGCCGGTATATCCTTACTAGGTACCGAAATTAAATCGATCAGGGCAGGTAAGGTTAATATAAACGATTCATTCTGTTCTTTTTTGAATGACGGTTTATACATTCGTAATATGCATATCTCTGAATATTCTCATGGATCATTTTATAATCATGAGGCACGCCGTGACCGAAAATTGCTTTTGACAAAGAAAGAGCTTAAGAAGCTTTTGATTAAGGGTGAAGAGCGAGGCTATACGATAATTCCTCTAAGAATGTTTATTAGTAATCGAGGCTTTGCAAAACTGGAAATAGCATTGGCACAGGGTAAAAAGGATTTTGATAAACGAGATACTATTAAAGATCGGGAAAATAAGCGAGAACTTGACCGGGTAATGAAACGGAGTTAATCGGAATAGCTAATCTTGTATCGCTTTCCAGATCAGGTCTTTTAATTCCGACAGATTTTTTTGTGCAGCTGCTGATATAAAAACATGCGGCAGATCTTTTGGAAGTTCTTTTTCCATTTCCTGTTCCAGCTCATCATCCAGCAAATCAAGTTTGGTGATTGCTAGAACCCGTGGTTTATCAATAAGTTCAGGATTGTATTCGGTTAGCTCTTTCAACAGGATTTCATATTCCTGGATGATGCTTCTTTTCGTGTCGGCCGGAATTGTGAATAATAAGACAGAGTTTCTTTCGATATGTCTTAAGAAACGATATCCTAATCCTTTACCTTTTGAAGCTCCCTCAATGATACCGGGAATATCTGCCATGATAAACGATTTATTATCACGATAGGAAACGATACCCAGGTTGGGTACGAGCGTAGTAAAAGCATAATCGGCAATTTCTGGTTTAGCTGCGGATACAACCGATAAAAGTGTGGATTTGCCAGCATTGGGAAAGCCTACTAAGCCGACATCAGCTAGAATTTTTAATTCCAGTATCATCCAGCGTTCAAGACCAGCTTCTCCTGTTTGTGCAAAACGAGGAGCTTGCTTGGTGGCACTTTTGAAATGCCAGTTTCCTAAACCTCCACGACCACCAGGCGTTAAAATTTTAGATTCTCCGTCTTCTGTGATTTCAAACAGAATTTCGCCCGTTTCTGCATCCTTTGCAACCGTTCCTAGAGGAACTTCCAGTATTTCATCTTTACCGTCTTTGCCGGTGCTGAGCGACTTGCCGCCATTTTCTCCGTTTTCAGCAATTACATGCTTTCTGAATTTTAAATGAAGTAGGGTCCAGAGTTGTTTATTTCCTTTTAATATAATATGTCCGCCACGGCCACCATCACCTCCGTCCGGACCTCCTTTGGCTGTATTCTTGTCTCTATGGAGATGTGCAGAACCAGATCCTCCTTTTCCCGAACGGCAGCATATCTTTACATAATCAACAAAATTGGAACTCTGGGACATACTTATTTTCCCTTAATTTAGGTGTTCAATAACTTCGGATATCTTCTTAAAGATGTCATCGATCGTGCCAATGCCGTCAATCGTATTTAGCTTTCCTTGTTGTTTGTAAAAGTTGGCTACGGGTGTGGTTTTTGATTGGTATTCAGCTATGCGTTTCCTAATAATTTCAGGGTTGGCGTCGTCGGCTCTTCCAGAATCTTTGCCGCGTAATAATAGTCTTTTCTCCAGCTCGTTTTCATTTACTTCCAGGGAGATCATTCCGGTTATCTCTTCGTCGTGTTTTTCCAGAAGGGTATCCAGTGCTTCTGCCTGTGCGACCGTTCTTGGAAATCCGTCAAAAATGAAACCCTTAGAACCAGGATTTTCTGTTAGCTTGTTGCTGATCATTCCAATTACAACTTCATCAGGCACTAATTTTCCCTCATCCATTAGTTTTTTGGCTTCTAAGCCTAATGATGTACTCTTGCTTATCTCGCTACGAAGCAGATCACCTGTAGATAAATGCACAAGTTGGTATTTTTCGATTAGTTTTTGTGACTGGGTTCCTTTGCCAGCTCCCGGTGGGCCAAATAATACTAAGTTTAGCATAGTAGTATAAAGTTAAAAAGCCTAATCAGTTGTAAGATTAGGCTTTGTAATTAAATTGTGCACTTGAAGGGAGTCGAACCCCTAACCTCCTGATCCGTAGTCAGGTGCTCTATCCAGTTAAGCTACAAGTGCGTCCTGAATCGGAATGCAAAGATATGATTCAATTCTAATATCCGAAAATATTTCTAGTAAAATATTGAATTAATTTTTTGGCTTTCTTAGTATAAATAGCGACTATGCTTGGTGATCAGCAGCTTAATGTTTTTTTGTTATATGAAGAGGACTGTTTTTTATCACTATTCTGTATTTTTAATGTTATATTTAGAAGTATGAAAATTTCCGATTATTTGCAATTTGATGAGAAGGCTAAGATGAAGCGTAAAACGGTTCGGGTACGGGATATAAGTATTTCTTATTTACTTAAGGATAGTCCTCAGCCGGAATCTACCATTATTTTTATTCATGGGTTTCCCTTCAATAAAAATATGTGGATAGGTCAATTGGAGGCTTTGCCTTCCGAGGTCCGAGGAATTGCAATGGATGTTCGTGGTCATGGAAACACAACAAGTGGCCATGGTTTTTTTAATATGGACGTATTTGCCAAAGATCTGATCGCCTTTATTGAAACTTTGAAATTGGGTAGAGTTGTAGTTTGTGGGATTTCTATGGGTGGGTACATTGCTTTAAGAGCGTTTGAGCTGCGATCTGATCTGTTTTCAGGAATTGTCTTAAGCGATACTCATTCTTTTGCAGATACAAACGCAGGGAAGATTAAGCGTTTTGCAACCATTGAGTCTGTATTGAAGCATGGGAAAAGAGTGTATGCTATTGGATTTGTCGCCAATGTGTTTTCTAAAAAGTCCATTAATGAAAAACCGGAGATTGTCGATCTTATAAAGAGCTCTATTCGAAGAAATACAGAATCAGGGATATGCGCTACGTTATTGGCTTTAGCTTCGCGAACCGATACCACGGCTGTTTTAAAAGAAATGCATGTGCCTGTTTTGATACTGCGAGGAGAGGAGGATAGCATTGTTTCTCTTGAGCAGGTTAAAAAAATGGAAGAGCTGATACCCGATGTAAAGCATATTGAAATTCCGGATTGCGGACATTTACCTAATCTGGAAAATCCGGTGCGTTTTAATGGAGAAATTCGAAATTTTTTGATTAGTAAAATTCTTTAGCTCCTGGTTTTTAGATAAAAAATGGGTTAGATTTGTATCTAATC
>Ga0182735_1002054_pt1 | contig 12690 bp, 10 predicted proteins | sample eDN5th30CKraftMG_FD_128524 | JGI IMG/M metagenome (GOLD analysis project Ga0182735, IMG submission 128524) | Enriched Miracle-Growth compost microbial communities from Emeryville, California, USA - eDNA 5th pass 30_C Kraft MG (version 2) (version 2) ... | reverse complement strand
CCAGCGCTATGCCAGCGTGCAGCGGTCGCGTGCGCTCCAGCCGCGGCGCCTGAAGGGCTCCGCCGCCGCCCTCGCCTTCGCCCTGGGATGGCTGCCCATACTCTTGGGTTTCATCGCTCCCGCCCTGTATTTGCTGAACGAAACCTTCAAGCATTTTCATTCCGTGGGCGCGGTATCCGACCAGTTGCTCCTGAGCGGCTACAACACGGTCAGGATCGCCCTCGTCGCGACCGCCGCCACGCTGGCCTGCGGCTTGACGGTGGCCTGGGCGGCCCGTACGCTGCGGTCCGGGCGCCAGGCCACGCTGCCCCGCCTGAGCGCGCGCATCGCGACCGCGGGCTACGCCATTCCCGGCACCGTGCTCGCCATAGGCCTGCTCAGCCCCATCATGCTGATCGACGGCGCCGCCGCATGGCTATGGCAGGCGCTGGGCCGGCCGGATCCCGGGCTGCTGCTGATGGGCAGCGGCACAGCGCTGGTCTGCGCCTATGTGATCCGTTTCCTGGCCATTTCCGTAGGCGGCATAGAAGCGGGCCTGGCGCGTATTTCACCGTCCATAGAGCAGGCCTCCCGGCTGCTGGGCGAAAGCCCGATGGGCACCTTGCGGCGCGTCCACCTGCCTCTCTTGAGGCCCGCGCTGGGCGCCGCCGCCCTGCTGGTTTTCGTGGACACCATGAAGGAATTGCCCGCCACCTTGCTGTTGCGGCCCGTCAGTTTCGATACCCTGGCGACCTGGCTATACGCGGAAGCCGCGCGCGGCACCTACGAGGAAGGCGCCGTCGCCGCGCTGGCCATCGTGCTGGCCGGGCTGCTGCCCGTCATACTGCTGGCGCGCGCGCAGCTCAAACCGACGCATTGAGGCCCGGCGCCCCGCCGATTAGCAGAATATGTCATCAGAATTGCTCAAACTCGATCACGTCTCCCTGGCCTACGACACGGCCGAAGGCCTGGTGCCCGTGGTCCAGGATCTTTCCCTTTGCCTGGAAAAAGGCAGCATAGGCTGCCTGCTCGGTGCGTCCGGCTGCGGCAAGACGACGGTGCTGCGCGCCATTGCGGGCTTCGAACCGCTGCGCAGCGGCCTGATTTCTTTGGGCGATACCGTGTTGTCCGCCGTCGGCAGCCAGGTCGAACCCGAACACCGCCACGTCGGGATGATGTTCCAGGACTATGCCCTGTTTCCGCACTTGAGCGTGGAAAAGAACGTGGCTTTCGGCCTGCGCCGCTGGAACAAGGAAAAAAGGCGCCGGCGCGTGCAGGAATTGCTGGCCCTGACGGGGCTGGAAAGCTCCGGCCAGCGCTACCCTCATGAGCTGTCGGGCGGCCAGCAGCAGCGTGTCGCGCTTGCACGCGCGCTGGCGCCGGAACCCGAGCTGTTATTGCTGGACGAACCCTTTTCCAATCTGGATGTCGATACCCGCGAACGCCTGGCCTTCGAGGTTCGCGATATCCTGAAGAAAACGGGCCACACGGCGATACTGGTTACCCACAACCAGGCCGAAGCCTTCGCCATCGCCGACCGCATAGGGGTCATGCAGCAGGGCCGGATCGCCCAGTGGGATACGCCTTATGGGCTGCATAGCAAACCGGCCAGCGATTTCGTGGCCGACTTCATCAAGCGCGAGGCCTTGATGGCGCAGCGCGCCCAAGCCTATCTGCGCGGGGAAGCCAGCTGAATCGCAATACGCCTGCCACCTCGGCGCGGCATTGCGCTTCCCGCGTTCGCTTCCTGGGATAGAAAGGCGCTTTCCAGGACCGGTGCCTTCTAGAACTGATAGGTGTAAGTCAGTTGCAGCAAATCCAGGCCGGGGTTGGGTTTCTTCAGGCCCGCATTGGAAAAATGCGAATAGCGCAAACCGATGCGGTGCGCGCCGATGACCGTGCCCACACCTATATGGTCGCCGAACTGATAAGCCGTGCTCAGATCGTGGCCGGCGAAATGGGTGCGGCTGAGCACCGTGGCGCCGATGCCGATTTCCGCATAGAAAGCGTCGCTGGGCCACCAGCGCAGCATGGGCGTGGCGCTAAGCTGCCACATGGAATCGGGCTTGCCGTGCTCCGCCTTCCAGTAGGAAACGCCCAATTCGGCGCCCAGGTCCAGGCGCCCCCAGCCGTTTTGGGATTGATGGCTCCACCAGGTCGGCGTTTCGTACATCAGGCCGATTTTGCGGTAATCGCTGTTGTAGCCTACCCGCAGCCCCCATCCCCCCGACATGCCCGCACTATGATTCGAGCCCATGTCGGGCGTCTGTACGGGCTGCGCCTGCGCCAGAGATGCGGCGCAAGCCAGCGCCATAGCGGAAATCAAGCGTGCTGAAAAACTGAATGCTGAAAGGCGGACGCCGGAGCGCATGAGACTTCCTTGTGAAATTCAAAACGACTCGAATAAGCAAGCATCGTGCCCGCGGGATCAGCGCTTATCGGTCGCGTTCAAATCCAGCTCCGCGCATTTGCGCGTCAAGGTATTGCGGCCTATGCCCAGGCGCTCGGCGGCTTCCGCGCGCCTGCCGCGGCTGTAATCCAGCGCGGCTTCCAGCAGTGTGCGCTCGAATTCCCGGGCCAGGGTCGCCATTATAGCGGGCTCGTTGCGCGACAAGCGCGCACGGGCTTCCTGCTCCAGCAGCTGCAGCCAGGGCGTCTCGCGCCCGCTGGCGGGCATGCCAGGATCGCGCGCGCCGTGCGCCGCCGGCCTCGCAGAGTCGAGCGCCGGGTCGGGCCGCGCAAGGCCGCGCGCGGCTACGGGATGTCGGCCGCCGCCAGCCTGAACATATCCGGGCTGCGGATCCAGCACCTCGGGAGGCAGATCCTTGGCCTCGATCACCGGACTGGACGACATGACCGTCAGCCATTGGCAGAAATTTTCCAGCTGGCGGATATTGCCGGGGTAATCGAAACCCGCCATCAAGTCCATGGCCTCCGGCGTCAGCTGCCGCACGGGCACGCCCAGATCATGGGCGCTGTTCCTCATGAACAGGCGCACCAGGGCGGGTATGTCTTCCTTGCGTTCGCGCAGCGGCGGCAGCCGCAAGCGGATCACGTTCAGGCGATGGAAAAGATCCTCGCGGAACCTTCCTTCGGCGACGCGCTGCTCCAGCGGCTGGTGGGTAGCCGCCACGATGCGCGCATCGACGCGTATGGCTTGGGATCCGCCCACGCGGTAAAAGCCGCCCTCCGCCAATACCCGCAACAGCCGCGTTTGCAGTTCGAAAGGCATATCGCCTATTTCGTCCAGGAACAGGGTGCCGCCGCCGGCTTCCTCGAAGCGGCCGCGGCGCTGCTGGGTGGCGCCGGTGAAGGCGCCGCGCTCATGGCCGAACAGCTCCGCCTCCAGCAAGTCCTTGGGGATGGCGGCGGCGTTGACCGCCACGAAAGGCCCTTGCGCGCGCGCGCTGTGCTGATGCAGGGCCCGCGCGATCAATTCTTTGCCTGTGCCGGATTCCCCCGTGATCAGGACCGTGGCGCTGGATGCCGCGAGACGCCCTATCGCCCGGAAGACTTCCTGCATGGCGGGCGACGACGACTGCGCCATGACGCGCCCGGAATCGGCGACGGCGCCGCTGTTTTCATCCGCCTCGCAGCTTGCCTCGGTTTCCGACCTGACAGCGCGCTGTATCAGGGCGACCGCGGCGTCGACATCGAAAGGCTTGGGCAGATAATCGAAAGCGCCCTTCTGGAAAGCCGCCACGGTGCTGTTCAAGTCGGTATAAGCCGTCATGACGATGACCGGCAGATCCGGGTACCGCCGCTTGACCTGCTGCAGCAGGCTCAGGCCGTCCTCGCCGGGCATGCGCACATCGGTGACCAGGGCGGACGGCGCCGAATGCTCCAGGGCCTTCAATGCATCGGCGGCCGTGGCGAAACTCTGCGCAGGGACGGAGACCCTGGCCAGGGCTTTTTCCAGCACCCACCGTATGCTTTGATCGTCGTCGATAATCCAGACCGGCTTCATGATGGCTCCAGGGGCAGAATCATGCGGAACTCGGTGTGCCCGGCGTGCGAATCGAACTCTATGACGCCGCCGTGCTGCTGCACGAATTCCTGCGCCAGGCTCAAGCCCAGGCCGGTGCCCGCGGCCCTGCCTGTGACCAGCGGGTGGAACAGCTTGTCGCGCAGCGCCGCCGGCACGCCGGGCCCGTTGTCGATCACCGACACAACAGCCCCCATCCTGGCCTGGCCCGCGGCCAGCACCAACTGCCGCCCTATGCGCGTGCGCAGGGTCAGGCGCATGGGTTCGCGCGGCGGGTTTTCGGTCAAGGCCTGGGCGGCATTGCGGGCGATATTCAGCAAAGCCTGCAGCAGCCGCGAAAAATCGCCATGCAGCTCGGGCAATGAGGCATCGTAATCCCGCAGCACGCCAATGTCCGGAAACTCCGCGCACAGCAGCGTATACACCCGTTCACAGATCTCGTGGATGTTGAATAGAGTCTTGTGCAAGGCAGCGCCTTGAGGCGCGATGAGCCTGTCGACCAGCCCGGCCAGGCGGTCGGCTTCGGCGATGATGACCTGAGTGTATTCGCGCAGCTCGCCGGCGCCCAATTCCTGACCCAGCAATTGGGCCGCCCCGCGTATGCCCCCCAGGGGGTTCTTCACTTCATGCGCGAGATTGCGCAGCGACTCCCGCTGGGCGGATAGTTCCTTGCTGAGCTGCCGATGGCGGTCGAGAAGGATGTGGTGCTCGATGATGCGCGCCTCGAGCAGGGCCGCCCAGGGCTGCTGGTGCAAGGGCACGATAGCCACGCTGACGGCGAGCTGGCCGCCCTGCCGGTTCATCATCAGATCTTGCCGGAGTATGCCGAACTTGCCCCGCAGCGCGTCCGGCAGCCGCTCGGACAATTGCGCATCCTCGCCGAAGAGCTGGCCGACCGACTGCCCCAGCAACTGCTTGCGCGAAAGGCTGAACAATTCTTCCGCGGCCGCGTTGGCATGCTCCACCCTGCCGCCGCCGTCCAGCAAAAGGACGGCGGTCGACAGCAGATCGTAGCCGGCCACGTCCATGATTCGTCCGGATTCGCCAGCGCGGCCGCCCCGCGCCCTACAGGCTGTAATACGCGTCGAATTCGACGGGATGGGGCGTCATCCGCAGCCGCGTGATTTCGGCCATCTTCAGTTCGATATAAGCATCCAGCATATCGTTGCTGAAGACGCCGCCGCGGGTCAGGAATTCGCGGTCCTGGTCCAGCGCAGCCACGGCTTCCTCCAGCGTGGCGCAGACCGTGGGGATTTTTGCATCTTCTTCCGGAGGCAGATCGTACAGATTCTTGTCCGCCGGGTCGCCCGGATGGATCTTGTTCTGCACGCCGTCCAGGCCCGCCATCATCAGCGCCGCGAAAGCCAGGTAAGGGTTGGCCAGCGGATCGGGGAAGCGCGCCTCGACGCGGCGCGCCTTGGGGCTGCTGACATAAGGAATGCGGATGGATGCCGAACGGTTGCGGGCCGAATAAGCCAGCTTGACGGGCGCCTCGTAATGGGGAACCAGGCGCTTGTACGAGTTGGTGCCGGGGTTGGTGATGGCGTTGAGCGCCTTGGCATGCTTGATGAGGCCGCCGATGTAGTACAGCGCGAATTCGGACAGCCCCGCGTAGCCATTGCCAGCGAAAAGGTTCTGGCCGTCCTTCCAGATGGACTGATGCACATGCATGCCGGAACCGTTGTCGCCCACGATGGGCTTGGGCATGAAGGTGGCTGTCTTGCCATAGACATGGGCGACGTTGTGCACCGTGTATTTCAGGATCTGGTTCCAGTCGGCGCGCTCGACCAGCGTGCTGAACCTGGTGCCGATTTCCAGTTGCCCGGGTCCGGCGACTTCGTGGTGATGCACTTCCACCGGCACGCCTTGCTGCTCCAGCAGCAGGCACATTTCCGACCGCATGTCGTGGAAGGAATCGACGGGCGGGACGGGCACGTAGCCGCCCTTCACCGTGGGGCGGTGGCCCATATTGCCCCCTTCCATGTCCACGGCGCGCGACCACGGGGCCTCGTCCGATTTGATCTTCACGAAGCAGCCCGACATATCGTCATTCCAGGTGATGCCGTCGAAGACGAAGAATTCGGGCTCGGGGCCGAAATACGCCGTGTCGCCCAGGCCGCTGGACTTCAGGTAGGCTTCGGCGCGCCTGGCGATGGAGCGCGGGTCGCGGTCGTAGCCTTTGAGATCCGATGGCTCCACCACGTCGCAGGTCAGGTTCAGCGTGGGCTCTTCGCGGAACGGATCCATGCGCGCCGACCTTGCGTCGGGGACCAGGACCATGTCCGAGGCTTCTATGCCTTTCCATCCGGCGATGGATGAGCCGTCGAACATCACCCCGGATTCCAGCCTTTCCTCGTCCACCGTATGGGCGGGAACGGTCAGATGGTGCTCTTTGCCCAAGGTATCGGTAAAGCGGAAGTCGACGAAGGCGACTTCGCGGTCTGCAATCATTTTGACAACTTCTTCGGGGGTGGACATATAGGCTCCTGAGACCAATAAATCAAACATAGGTTGAGACACACAGCATTACGCAAACGCCATGCCAGTTTTTGGCGCCATAAACGGGCGTGTAATTGAGGGGCGTGTCCAGCGCAACATGCCATTATGGTGCATGCCGCCCCATTTTGGTGCAAAATCCGGTGCGAAAATGTGTGCGCTTGTGTGGTTTATGGCCTAATCCAGAAACTCGGCCAGCAGATCATTAAGGAAGTCCCAGCCCCGCGGCGTGGCCCGCAATATGGCCGGGTCCGGATCCAGCAGGCCGCGCGCCACGGCGCGCTCGATGGCAGGCGCCACGGCCAGGATGGACATGCCGGTGCGCTCGATGAAGCTGCTGCGCGGCACGCCTTCCTTGAGCCGCAAGGCGTTCAGCATGAATTCAAAGCCCAATTCCTTCCACTCCACCCTGCGCTCTTCGGCGATGTGGCCGCCGTCGCGCCGGACAGCCTTGTCCATCCAGGTGGCGGGATTTTTCAGGCGCGCCTGCCGCACTATCTTGTCATGGAAAGATAGCTTACCGTGCGCGCCGGGGCCTATGCCCAGATAATCGCCGAACTGCCAGTAATTGAGATTATGCCGGCAGCGTTCCCCCGGCCGCGCATAAGCCGATACTTCGTAGCGCTCCCAGCCGCCTGCCGCCGTGGCTTCCGAGATCAGGTCCTGCATGGCGGCGCTGGTGTCGTCGTCGGGCACCACCGGCGGGTACTTGGCGAAAACGGTGTTAGGTTCCAGGGTCAGATGGTACAGGGACAGATGCCCCGTGCCGAAATCCATGGCTTGCCGCAGATCGTCGGCGCAGGCCTGCACCGACTGGCCGGGCAAGGCGTACATCAGGTCCAGGTTGACGCGGGGCACGGCGCGCTGGGCCGACTCGATGGCGGCCCGCGCCTGGCGGGCGTCGTGGATGCGCCCCAAGGATTGCAGCGCACGGTCGTCGAAGCTCTGTATGCCCAGCGATATCCGGTTCACGCCGCTGGCGGCGTAATCGGCATAGCGCCCGGCTTCCAGCGTGCCGGGATTGGCTTCCAAAGTAATTTCCGCGTCGGGCAGCAGGTTCAGATAAGCGCGGAACATCGCCAGCATGGCGTCCAGCGCGCGCGCCGACAGAAGGCTGGGCGTGCCGCCGCCGATGAATACCGATATGACCTGCCGGCCCCAGATCAAGGGCAGCGCCTGCTCCAGGTCCGCCCCCAGGGCGGCCAGATAACGATCTTCGGGGATCTCCGTTTTGAGCTCATGCGAGTTGAAATCGCAATACGGGCATTTGCGCACGCACCACGGCACGTGGACATACAGCGACAGCGGCGGCAGGCTGGACAAGATGGTCAGGCGGCCGGGACCGGCGGGCACGACGCGGGGTTTTTGGGCCATCCCGCCTAGGCCTCCCGGCCCGTCAGCGCCCGCAGCAGCCGGCGCAGCGCCTGAGCGCGATGGCTGCAGGCGTTTTTCTCGGCCGGTTCGAGTTCGGCCGCTGTCTTGCCCAGGTCGGGCAGATAGAAATGCGCATCATAGCCAAAGCCGTTGCGGCCGCGCGGCGTGTCGATGATCCGGCCTTCCCACACCCCTTCCGCAATGATGGGACGGGGATCGTCCGGCCCGCGCACATACACCAGCAGGGCGACATAGCTTGCGGAACGGTCGGCGCAGCCCGCCAGCCGGGCCACGAGATGGCGGTTATTCGCGGCGTCGGACTTTTCCCCTCCGGCGAGGGAGGCATAGCGCGCCGAATACACGCCGGGCGCGCCGCCCAGGGCATCCACGCACAGGCCCGAGTCGTCGGCCAGCGCCGGCAGGCCGGTGGCGCGGCTGGCGTGGCGCGCCTTGGCCAAGGCGTTTTCAACAAAGGTGGCGTAGGGTTCCTCGGCCTCGGACACCCCCAGTTCGCCCTGGGGCGCCATCCTGATCCCGGCGGCGGACAGGATGGCGGAAAATTCCTTCAGCTTGCCCGGGTTGTTGGACGCCAGCACCACGTCAGTGCCCGCCGCGAAGGCGGGCGGCGGCGCACAGGCGGCGGCGCCGCGCATATCGGCTTGCGCACGCCTATTCCCGCCATCTTCGGGGCGGCCTGGGCTTGCGCCGTGCTCAATGCTCATCGTCCACCCCTTCCGCCGCGTCGCGGACCAGCAAAGACACCAGCTCCTTGGCGAACACGGGCAGCTTGTCGAACTGTTTGACACAGATATGCAAGCGCCGCAGCGCCCAGGGATCGTTCAGCGTGATCATTTTCAAAGGCAAGTCCTTGACATAGCGCCGGGCGGCCGATTCGGGAATGACGCCGATGCCCACATGCGCGGCAATCATGCGGCAGGCCGCCTCGAAGTTGCTGACCTCGACCCGGAAGCGCAACACCCGCCCCAGGTCGTCGGCCGCCTGCAGCAAAAAGGCGTGGATGGCGCTGGTTTCCGACAGCCCCACATAATCGTAGGATAGCGTTTCGTCGAAATCCACCGCATCGCCGGCCGCCAGGGGATGATCCCTGGACGCCACCAGGACCAGGCGGTCGCTGCGGTAAGGCAGGAACTCGACGTCCTCGCCGCCTCCCGCCTGCGCGGTAATGCCGATGTCGGCCGAGCCATCGGCCACGGCCTTGACCACCAGATAGGACAGCCTTTCGCGCAATTCGACATTCACATCGCGGTGGATATTGAGATAGCGCGCCAGTATCGTCGGCATGAATTCATTCATGGCCGTCGTGTTCGCATATACCCTGACTTTGCCCTTGACGCCGCTGGCGTATTCCTGGATGTCGCCGCGCAAGTGCTCCAGCTGGCGCAGCACGATGCGCGCATGCTTGACGAAGGCCTCGCCCGAGGGGGTCAGCCTGACGCCCTGGCTGCTGCGGTAGAACAGCGCCGTGCCCAGGTGGACTTCCAGGTTCTTGACCCGGTTGCTGGCGGCGGGCAGAGACAGAAACGAGCGCTCGGCCCCTTTGGTCATGCTTTGCGCGCTGGCTACGTTCACCATCAATTGCATATCGGTCAGGTCAAAATGCATAGCCATGCAGGCATTCTCTTCAACGTTCTCTTCAAAATCGGTAAACCCCAGCTTAAGAAAGCGATAATAGGCAAGCAGCGAGGGATAGGGCAAAGTATCGGCTATTTATTGTAATAACGAACCGGAATGCTCACACCATGACGCAACGCACCCACGATTTCCAGGACATCCGCGACGCCATCCGCGATCTCTGCGCCCAGTTTCCGCCCGAATACTTTCGCAAGATCGACGAAGAACGCGGCTACCCTGACGAATTCGTCAAGACGCTGACAGAGGCCGGCTGGCTGGCGGCGCTGATACCGGAAGAATACGGCGGTTCGGGCCTGAGCCTGACCGAAGCGTCGATCATCATGGAGGAAATCAACCGCAACGGCGGCAACTCGGGCGTATGCCACGGGCAGATGTACAACATGGGCACGCTGCTGCGCCACGGTTCGGAAGAACAGAAGAAATTGTACCTGCCGCGCATCGCCAGCGGCGAACTGCGCCTGCAGTCCATGGGCGTTACCGAACCGACCACCGGCACGGACACCACCAGGATCAAGACTACGGCCGTCAAGAAGGGCGACCGCTATGTCATCAATGGCCAGAAAGTATGGATTTCGCGCGTTCGGCATTCCGACTTGATGATATTGCTGGCGCGCACCACCCCGCTGGAACAGGTCAAGAAAAAATCCGAAGGCATGTCCATTTTCCTGGTGGATCTGCACCAGGCCATAGGGCACGGCATGGAAGTGCGCCCCATTCCCAACATGGTCAACCATGAGACCAACGAGCTGTTCTTCGACAATCTGGAAATCCCCGCGGAAAATCTCATCGGCGAGGAAGGCAAGGGTTTCAAATACATACTCGACGGGCTGAACGCCGAACGCACGCTGATCGCCGCCGAATGCATAGGCGACGGCCACTGGTTCATCGACAAAGTGTCCGCCTACGTGAAAGAACGCATTGTGTTCAACCGCCCCATAGGCCAGAATCAAGGCGTGCAATTCCCCATCGCCCGCGCCCATATCAACGTGGAAGCCGCCAGCCTGATGCGCTTCGAGGCCTGCCGATTGTTCGACGCCCACCAGCCCTGCGGCGCCCAAGCGAATATGGCCAAGCTGCTGGCGGCCGATGCGTCCTGGGAAGCCGCCAACGCCTGCCTGCAGTTCCACGGGGGCTTCGGTTTCGCCAACGAATACGATGTCGAACGCAAGTTCCGCGAAACGCGGCTTTATCAGGTTGCGCCGATTTCCACCAACCTCATCCTGTCTTATGTCGCCGAACACGTACTGGGGCTGCCGCGCTCGTTCTGACCGCATTCCGGCCGAGATGCGGGGCCTGCCGGCGCGGAAGCGGATGCGCGCATAAGCGCACAAAGCGCCACGGCCTGCATTAAGCTATCGGCATATGGAAAAGATCAGCATATAGAAAGAAAGCAGCCCGGCCGCGAGGCCGAGCGAATCGAACACCGACACGATACATCAAGGATTATCCGCCATGGCAGACATCGCTTCGTCCCATCCCAGCGCCGAGCTCGCCGAGTTCGCCGCGCAGCTTGCTTACGACGACATACCCGCAGCCGTCCTGCGCCGCACGGAAGACCTGATGCTGGACTGCCTGGCCTCTGTGCTGGCCGGCTCCAGCGCGCGGCCCGTGCAGGCCATCGCCAAATTCGCGGACGCCATGGGTCCGAACAACGGGCCCTCGGAAAACATGGTCGTCCGGCGCGGCAGCAGTCCGCTGTTCGCCGCCATGGTCAACGCCGCCGCGGCGCACATGGTGGAGCAGGACGACGTGCACAACGGCTCTGTATTCCATCCGGCGGCGGTGGTCTTTCCGCCCGCCATCGCCGCCGCGCAGGCGCTCGGGCGCAGCGGCAAGGATTTATTGACCGCCTGCGTGGCCGGCTACGAAACCGGCATACGAGTGGGCGAATACCTGGGCCGCTCGCACTACAAGATTTTCCACACCACGGGAACCGCCGGCACGCTGGCGGCGGCCATGGCGGTGGGCCGTCTGCTCAATCTGAACAAGCAGCAAATGCTGCACGCCCTGGGATCCGCCGGCACCCAGGCGGCGGGCTTGTGGGAATTCCTGCGCGATGCGGCGGACTCCAAGCAGTTGCATACTGCCAAGGCGGCGGCCAATGGCCTGACGGCCGCGTATCTGGCGCAGGAAGGCTTCACCGGGGCGCAGCGCATACTGGAAGGCGCGCAGGGCCTCGCGGCCGGCATGTCCAGCGACGCCAATCCGGCCAGGCTCGTCGACCGGCTCGGCACGCGCTGGACGGTGCTGGAAACCTCCTTCAAGTATCATGCCTCGTGCCGCCATACCCATCCCGCCGCCGATGCCCTGCTGTCGCTGATGCAGGCCCATGGCCTGGCGGCCGCCGATATCGACTCGGTCTGCGCGCGCGTGCACCAGGGCGCCATCGATGTGCTGGGCCCGGTAGTGGATCCGGCCACCGTCCATCAATCCAAGTTCTCCATGGGCACGGTGCTGGCCTTGATCGCCCTGCACGGGCGGGCGGGCCTGCCTGAATTCGACGCCGCGCTCAAGGACCCGGAAGTCGCGGCCTTCCGCGCGCGCGTGCGCATGGAGCTCGACGAAGAAGTCGACAAAGCCTATCCCGCGCAATGGATAGGCAAGGTCGGCGTGCGCACCCGGGACGGGCGCGAGCTTTCCGCCCGGGTGGACGAACCCAAGGGGGATCCCGGCAATACCTTGTCGCGCCCCGAACTGGAAGACAAGGCGCTGCGCCTGGCCACTTACCGCAACGCGGCCAGCAAGGCCGAAGCCGAACAACTGATCCAGCGCGTCTGGGGCTTGGCCGATACGGAAATGGTTGGTCGTTTCGTGGGCTGATCGTGGGCTGAACCAGACCGGCTGCGGGCAATGGCGGCCGGCTTGCCAGTCCGGCGTCCGGTTTGCCGCAAGCAGGTATTGTGTGCCGATTGTCCGCCTTTTGTCCGCCCGCTGGAAGCAAACGTCACATTGGCGCATGCATCGGAGTTTGCGCGTGTGCAACTGCCGGCGCATGCGGACGATACAAGGCTAGGCCAAGGCCTGCTTCTGGCTGTCGATCAGTTGGGCGATGCCCTGCTGCGCCAGGTCCAGCAAGGCGTCCAGCGCCGCGCGGTCGAAGGTCTGCCCTTCGGCCGTACCCTGCACCTCGACGAAATGGCCGGCGCCCGTCATGACGATATTCATGTCCGCCCCGCAAGCCGAATCTTCGGGGTAATCCAGAT
>Ga0182735_1002053_pt1 | contig 12691 bp, 11 predicted proteins | sample eDN5th30CKraftMG_FD_128524 | JGI IMG/M metagenome (GOLD analysis project Ga0182735, IMG submission 128524) | Enriched Miracle-Growth compost microbial communities from Emeryville, California, USA - eDNA 5th pass 30_C Kraft MG (version 2) (version 2) ... | reverse complement strand
TCGACCTGGCGTAGCTTTGCGACGATCTCTTCGGGCTTGTGCTTCTTCTGGGGCATTCCAACGTCCTCTCTCAGGCTCAATAGCCTACTTCAAAGAGGACCACTTTTCAGGGGGCAGACCACCCAACTCTCTGAACTGCTGGATAGTATGCCTGCCGTGGCTCTGCTCGGGCCGCGTCAGGTCGGCGCTGGCGCGCTCGGGCTGTTCCGCCTGACGACGGCGGCGCTGTTCCACACCAACTTCGCTATCCGGAATGAACTCCTGCATTTCGAGAAAGATCTTGCCATCGCTGGCGGGATGTTCGTGCTGGCGACGGATCGTTGTCTCTCGACAGCAGACTGGGCCTCGCCGCTAAGACAAGCAGATTCCTGTCGACGTGAGATTCAATATGATACCGGCTGTGGCAACGCCGCAGGATCGGTGGCCACGGTCATGAACCTGGCGACCGTGATTGAGGGGCGCACCAGGTGGCAACGCGGGCAATCCGTCGATCGGCACGGCCGTTACGCTCAAATCCCCCAATGAATTCTTGGCTGCACCACGATCTCTTCCCTCGAAATTGGGAAAAGATATGCCAAACGGGGGTCATTCCGACCAGTGAAGCCTGTTGTAGATGCGGTAAAGAGCCTGGGTTCCCTCTTCACCAAAACCGTTCGCTAATAGGCGCTCATACATCTTCTGGGCCAGTGCCAGACCGGGCAAATCAAGATTGATACGCTTAGCTTCATTTAGTGCAATGCCGATGTCCTTGGCAAAATGATGAACAAAAAATCCCGGCGCAAAATCCTGGCGGACCATCTTGCGTCCCAATCCATTCAGAAGAAAACTAGAAGCTGCCCCTGTTCCCAGCACATCCAGCGTCAGATCGGGGTTAAGGCCCACCCGGGTGGCGTAGCTGATGCTCTCCGACACGGCGATCATTGTAGATGCGATTGCAATCTGGTTAGCCATTTTCGTGTGCTGACCCGTTCCGGCTTGGCCCATATGAACTACATTGCTTCCAATCAGCCGCAGCACAGGCAAGGCTTGACTGAATGCAGTTTCATCGCCCCCTGCCATGATGGCGAGCTTGGCTTCTCTGGCGCCAATGTCGCCGCCTGAAACGGGGGCATCGAGAGCCATCATCCCACGTAGCGAAGCGGCCTTGGCGATCCTTTCGGCAAGCGAGGGACTGGATGTAGTCATATCGATAAGCACGGCCCCAGGCCGCGCTCTGTCGAGTATTCCTCCCGGTTCGAGATAGATGGATTCAACATCGACCGGGTACCCGACAATGGTAATCAAAATATCGCTTGTAGCGGCAACTTCCCCCGGACTTTCATACCAGATCGCGCCACGCTCGACCAACGCATCCGCCTTGGCACGTGTTCGGCTGTTTACGTGCAGTTCATAGCCTCCAGCCAGGATATGTCCTGCCATGTGCTGGCCCATGATACCCAGGCCGATGAAACCCACCCGCTTCTGAATTGCCAGATTTGCAGCCATCGTAGTCCTTCCCTCATAACGGGCTTTTCTGCTCAAGAACACGGTCGACCCGCTCCGGCAGAGATCGTCGAAAACTTTCCGCGAATGTCGCTGGTGTCTTTCCCGGCACCAGCACCCCGGTCAATGCACCCTTGCCGCCAACGGCGCTCGGATGTCGCAACCCGGGGAGGCGAGTCCCTAGTTGATGCGGCGTCCCGCCGTATCAAACAGGTGAACCTGCTCGACATTCGGGGTGACAAAGATTTTGTCTCCATAGCGAAGGGATGGACGTTCGCGAAAGACTCCAACCAACTGTTGGCTTCCAAGTTTCATGATGACGTGCGTTTCGGCACCCGTCGGCTCCACGAGCTCGACCGTAACCGGTATTCCGCTATCGGATAGCGCCAAATGTTCAGGCCTTATTCCGTAGTGGGCCGGTGTCTCCACGGCCGGGAGAGATGGGCCGCCCACCGGAAGGAGGGCCCCATCCGCCGTCCTGAAGCCGGATTGCGTCAGCGTGCCTTCGATGAAATTCATGGAAGGCGACCCGAGAAAACCCGCAACGAAACGGGTTTGCGGCCGGTCGTACAATTCAAGAGGTGAGCCAATCTGCTCGATGACACCGCCATGCATGACGACAATCTTGTCCGCCATGGTCATCGCTTCGATCTGATCGTGGGTGACGTAGATGATCGTGGTTCCAAGACGCCTGTGCAGCGCCTTGATTTCCGACCGCATCTGGACCCGCAGTTTGGCGTCGAGGTTCGACAGCGGCTCGTCGAACAGGAATACCTTGGGGTCCCGCACGATGGCGCGTCCCATGGCAACCCGCTGCCTTTGGCCGCCGGAGAGTTGCTTCGGCAGGCGCTCGAGCAATTCATGAAGCCCGAGAATCTGAGCGGCCGCGTCGACCTTCCTGTCTATTTCCGCTTTCGGCAGGCCAGCCAGCCGCAGGGAAAAGCTCATATTCTTGGCCACGGTCATATGCGGATAGAGCGCATAATTCTGGAAGACCATGGCAATATCCCGCGCCTTCGAAGGCAGGTCGTTGACGATGGTATCGTCAATGCGGATTTCCCCCGCGCTCGTACGCTCGAGCCCCGCAATCATGCGCAGCAACGTCGACTTTCCACACCCGGACGGACCGACCAGTATGACGAACTCTCCGTCGTCGATATCGACCGACAGATCTTTCAGGGTCTCTACCTGACCGTAGAACTTCCTGACATTCCTGATGGAGACGCTTGCCATATGAGCCACTTCCGGAAACGTGAAATCTGTCGATGGGCGGCCGCCCGCCTTTTTGCGGAGCGGCCGCGGCAACCTAGCGATAGTCGGTGGCTGGAGCCTGAAGCGAGTGTCGCCCCCCGGCTCCAGTCTGGAGATCAATCCGGAACGCCGGCGATGACTTCGATCTCGATGATGTAGCCGGGAGCAAGCTTCGCGACCTGGAAAGTGGAACGCGCCGGCTCCTTCCCCTTCTTGAAGAACTCGCGATAGACAACGTTGAAGTCATCGAAATCGTTACGGTCCATGAGGAAGCAGGACGTCTTCAGGACCATGTCCATCGAACTCCCGGCAGCCTCGAGGACGGCCTTGATGTTTTCCAGCACCTTGCGGGTCTGGGGCTGGATTCCGCCTTCGACGGGCTGCCCGGTAGCCTCGTCCTGGGCCAGTTGGCCCGACAGGAAAACCAGGTTCCCGAATTTCACGGCGTGAGGATAGGGAAGCCCCCAGTCCACGATACCCTCGGCGTTGATTGCGATGCGCTCGGTCGACATAGTCGTTTTTCCTTTCAGTGGTTATGCAGTGGCTCTTTTCGAGCAGTCGGGATGGCGATGTGAAACCGGGCTTCAGTCGGTTGCCCGGTTCGCATGATGAGGCGTTGTGCTCAGGCTTTTGGACCCCGACTTTCCCGGAGCGCTTCCAGCACTCGCGAGGGTGTCATCGGCAGCTGATCCAACGTTGCGCCTGCGACGGCCAATGCGTCCTGAATCGCGAGCGCGACGCATGCGACAGCACCTTGGACGGGCCCTTCGGCCATTCCCTTGATACCGTTCGGCGTGTTCGGATTTTTCGTCTCCACATGCTCGACTTCGATCATCGGCACGGTGTCCATGGTCGGGACCAGATAGTCCGCCAGCGTCGAGGTAATGTTGGTACCCTGTTCGTCGTAGTGGATTTCCTCCAGCAGCACCTGGCCGATACCCAAGGCAACGCCGCCATGGACCTGGCCATCGACGATCATGGGATTGATCAGCGTTCCGGCATCCTCAAGCACCCGGTATTTGCTTATCTCCACGCCACCGGTACCGGGATCGACCTCCACCTGGCAAAGGTGCGTCGCATTGGAAAACGTCATGAACGGCGGGTCGTAAGTGCGATGGATTTCGAGGCCGGGCAGCATTCCCTCCGGCAGGCTCGTCGGATCGTTGTAGGCAATCCGGGCGACCTCGCTCAGCGGCAAGGAAACGCCTGGATTGTCGGTCGCGATGATCATGCCTTTCACGATGCGGAGGCTTTCGATGGGCCTCTGCAGAAGGTGCGCAGCGATCTTGAGCACCTTTTCCCGCAAATCCATGGCTGCCAGATAGGCAACTCCATGTCCGGCCGCCGCGCCGCGAGAGCCGCGACTGCCCATGCCGTAGGGCGCAATATGCGTATCGCCCAATCGGACATCGACGTTGGCCGGATCGCTGCCGAGCGCTTCGGCCACCACCTGCGCGACCGATGTCTCGTAGCCCTGGCCAGTCGCCACGATGCCGGCCATCACGTTGATCGTACCCGTAGGCTCAAGCTTTACCGTCGCAGCCTCGTGGCCGCTGCCGTCGTCGCCCGATGCCTTGTACCATGCCGAACCATAGGTGGTGGGCTCAACGACGCTGGCGATTCCCAGGCCGATCAGACGCCCTTCCCTGCTGGCGCGCTTCTGTGCGTCACGGAACGCCTGGATGTCGAACTCGGCCAGTGTCTGGTCGAACCCTTCGCGCAGCGTCAGCGCCTCGTACAAATAGCCGGGGGCCGACTGGTAAGGCTGGTCGTCGAGAGTAATCATGTTCTTGCGCCTGACCTCGTAGGGGTCGAGACCAAGCTCTTCGGCAACCCGGTGCATCATCCCGTCGGTCGCCCAGGTCACTATAGCCATGGGCGCGCGCAGCGTGCCGGCCGGGCACTTGTTCGTCAGGGCGACGTTGATGGTGTACTCGTAGTTGTCGATCTTGTAGGCACCCAGCAGTAGCCAGCCGACAACATGGATGATGTAGCTTGGCGGATAGAATGCGTAGGCGCCGAAGTCCGCCCATAGATCCGCCCTGACACCGAGAATGGTGCCGTCGTTCTTGACGGCAACCTCGACCGAAACAGCGTCATCGCGCGCATGATTGGACGCAGTCAGGTTCTCGAGCCGGTCCTCCACCCACTTGATCGGCCGCTTGAGGCGCATAGCCATCGCCGATACCGTGAACTCCTCGCGAAACAGTGGAAGCTTCAGGCCAAAGCCGCCACCGACGTCGGGCGAGATGACCCGCACCTTGTTCTCCGACAGGCTAAGCCGGGAAGCGAGTGTGGTCCGCAGGATGTGGGCGGTTTGCGCCGCGCCGTAGTATGTCAACTCCTCCCGGCCGTCGTCCCATACCGCGACCACCGATCGCGTCTCGATTGGAACGTGGGTCAGACGCTGCGTCCTGAAATCCGCCTTTACGACGCGATCGGCTGCGGCGAACGCCGCTTCGATGTCACCGTAGCTGCGGCTCTCGCGCGTGTGCATGTTGGACGGCAACTTGTCGTCCACCAGTGGCATGCCGGCGTCGTCCGCATGATACATGTCGAGCACCGGAGGCAGAACCTCCCAGTCCACCTCCACGAGGTCGACGCCGTCTTCCGCGACATAGCGGTCGACCGCCACCACGCACGCGACAGGGTCGCCGGCAAAGCGCGCCTTGTCCACCGGCAGGGCGTCCATCTCCATCGGCGGAGCGCCTTCCTGGCGGCACACGAACGGCGTCGTGAATTCCGCCAGTTCGCGCCCCGTGATGACCGCCACCACGCCCGGCAGCGCGAGGGCGGCCGTGGCATCGATCGACTTGATGCGGGCGTGGCCGTAGGGGCTGCGAACGAAGGCGGCATGCAACATGCCGGGAATGACGATGTCGTCGGTGTAGCAACCCTTGCCCCGAACGAACCGGCGATCCTCCTTGCGCGGCACGTTCTGGCCGATGAACTTCTCTTCCTGCGGGGCAGAACCCATGGCAGTCGCGGTCGTGGAATTTGTCATTCCCCACCTCCTTCGGCACGCTGGCCATCCACTTCGGCAGCCGCCTGAACCACCGCGCGGACGATATTCGTGTAGCCCGTGCAACGGCACACCGAGCCGGAGAGATGCTCGCGCACCTCGTCTTCGCTCAACGGTTCGGACGTGTCGCGCTGCTCGAGATAGGCAACAGAGTTGATGACGAAGCCTGGCGTGCAGAACCCGCACTGAAGCGCATGGTTCTCATGAAAGGCGCGCTGCACGGGATGGAGCGACCCATCGGGCGAAGAGATGCCTTCGATGGTGGTTATGGTGCGGCCATCAGCCTGGACCGCAAACATCAAGCAGGAACGAGCCGGCCTGTTGTCGATGAGGACGGTGCAGGCGCCGCATACGCCCTGCTCGCAGCCGACATGCGTACCGGTCAGCACAAGATCTTCGCGCAAGAAGTCGCAAAGCAGCTTTCGGTCCGGCACGGAGCCGGTCACAGTCCGCCCGTTGACCACCATTTCCACCACTCGCGTGTTGGCGTTGTTCATCGGTTTCCTCCCTGCGCGATTGCAGCCGCCCGTTCGCATGCGACAGGCAAGGTCCGCCTGACCAGTGTCCTTGCGATGTCCCGGCGATCCGCCACCGTCGCGCGGCCATCGATCATGGGTTCGATCTCATCGGCAATCGCGTCGGCGATCCGGTTGGTGGTGGCGTCATCGGCCCGTTCTCCGGCCAGCTGGCCCGCAATCGTCGAAAGGACCGGCCGATCCGAAACGCCGCAGAGGCCGATCCGCGCCGCTTCGTAGCGACCGTCCCTCAGCCGGACGACGGCAGCGACACCGGCGACGCAGAAATCGCCCTTGCGGCGCGAGAACTCCGTGAATGCGGAACCGCCGCGGTTGGCTTCGAGCGGAAAGGCAAGGCTGGTCAGGATTTCGTCTTCGGCAAGTTCCGTTTCCAGCGCCGAATGGAAAAACTCATCCGCCTTGACGGTACGGGTTCCCCTTACGCTGGAGAGCGTCATCTCGGCATCGAGCATCAGAGCCGCCAGCGGAAATTCCGCGGTCGGGTCCGCCAGCGCTACCGATCCGCCAATGGTGCCACGCTCACGGATGGGGATATGGGCGATGTTCGACGCCATCTCGCTCAGAAGCGGAGCGACCCGGCGCACCAGAGGACTTGTCTCGATCGTCCGATGCGTCGTCGTCGCACCGACGACCAGGTGCGTATCGGTGAGCTCTATCCCTGACAGCGCGTCCAGGTACCGCAGATCGACCAGGTGGTCGGGCCGTACGACGCGTAAATTCATCATCGGGATAAGGCTTTGCCCACCGGCAGTTACGCGGACATCTCCTTCGAGTTCGTCAAGCAGGCTCACCGCCTGGTCGAGGCTCCTCGGAGCATGATAGACGAAAGGCACGGGCTTCATTGGTTTCCCTCGCTCGTTGCTGGGTACGACGATTGCCTGACCGTCATTTCGACGACCCTTCCGCGAGGCCGCGGATCATGTAGCGCCATACAGGGACAATGACGATCAGCGCCGGCAGGACGCCGAGAATGATGCCGGCGCAGGTCAGCCCCAGCGACACGTCGGGATTGACGGAAACGCTTGCCATCGTCACGGGCATTGTCCGTACGCTCTGGTTGGTGGCCAACAGCAATCCGAACAGGAATTCGCAGTAGGACAGCATGAAGGCGAACAGCCCTGCCCCGACGATGGAAGGCGCGGCGACGGGAACGACGATCCGGACCAGAATCTGCAGGGGGTTGAGACCGTCGACCTGCGCGGCCTCCTCGATCGAGCGATCGATCTGGCGAAAGGCGACGCACAGGATGAGGATGACGAACGGCAGCGTCAGACCGACATACATGATGACGAGAGACGTCAGCGTGTTCGTCAACCTGAACATCTGCATCAGTTCATAATAGGGGATCGCCACCGCGACGAGCGGGATCAGGCGGGTTCCAAGGATGAAGTTCAGCACGATACCCTTGCCGCCGATGCGCATTTTCACCAGCGCATAGGCAGCCGGAGCGGCCAGCAACAGGTCAAAGATCATGACCAGGAAGGCCACGATCACGCTGTGCAGCATGGCTGTGGGCAGGAAACGGATTTCCTGACTCACCATGCTCATCGTTCTCTGGCCGGCCTCCACTTCATACTGCGCCGGAAGCTTGCCCGTGAGGATGTAGACATAGTTGTCGATGTTGAAGCCGCTGGTGAACCAGCGTGCCGGTTGCGAAACGATCGCCTTGTCCGGGGTCAGGCTTGCCAGCAGGGTCACCAGGAAAGGCGTGAGGACGAAAACGAGCAGCAGGGCAAGCCACAGATAGCGGGCCGTCGATTCAAGCCGCTCTTGAAGCCTAGTCGACATCGCTGAGGGCTCCCTTAGGCAACAGGCGCAGAATCCCGATGATGAAGACGATCGAGACCAGCGCGATGATCGTGGCGAGAGCCGCTCCCTGACCGATGTTCAGGTTGGTGAAGGAAATCGACCAGGTGAAATAGCTGATCACGGAGGTAGCGGTGCCGGGACCGCCTGCCGTCATCGTGTAGACGATGTCATAAGCGGTCAGCCCCATAAGGCTGTTGTAAAGCGCGACGATCACCACCGACGTGCGGATATGCGGAAACGTCACATAGCGATAAAGCTGGAAGCTGTTGGCCCCGTCCAGGCGTGCGGCCTCGTACTGCTCCTCGGGGATGTTCTGGAGCGCCGCCAGGATCAGGATGATCGACAGGGGCAGCAGCGACCACGTCTGGGCAATGCAGGCCGCAAGCATGGCGAGGCCGGGCTTGCTCAGCCAGTATACGTATGCATCGATGACGCCCAGCGCATGCAGGATCGTATTGATCGCCCCGTAGTTGTTATTGAACATCCAGCGCCAGATGACGCCCGCGATGACGCCGGGGACTGCCCATGGAAGCAGCACCAGCGGCTTTACCACCGAACTGCCTCGGAACGAGGAATTGAGGGCCGACGCCGAAATCATGGCCATCACCGTGGTCAGCACCACGGTGATGGTGGTGAACTGAAGCGTCACCCGCCACGCGGTCATGAAAGCGCCGCTCTCCATCACCGCGCGATAGTTGTCGAACCCGATGAACTTGGGCGGCAACAGCGGCGAGGTTTGCCTGAAGCTTGAATAGATCGCCCGCGCGAGCGGCACGACGGACAAGGCCCCGATCACCACAAGGGCAGGGAGCAGCAACGACCACCCCCATCGAGCTTCATAATTGGGTGCCGGACGGGCGCGCTCAAGGCGCGTCAGTCCGTCGCCCGATCGCTTCAGCGAAACGGTCATGGAACTTCCAGGCTATTGATACTGTTGCTTCAGTTCACGGGCCTTGTCGGCGGAAGCCTTCATGGCTTCGGCGACGCTGACTTCGCCGGCGAACGCCTTGGACAACTCGCGAAGCATGGTATCGCCCCATATGCCGGTCCACTTGGCTTCCCGCTTGGTCTGCGCAAGCTCCTGCTGTTCCTTGAGCATCGGAACGTTGACCCAACTGGAGAAGGCCTGCACCACATCCGGATCGTCGAACAGCGGCCGCACGCCAAAACCGAGGCCGCGGTTGATGGCCCATTTCTTGGGAACGTTGAAGGTGCCATCCGGCGCGCCGCCCATGGCCTCGACAAACTTGCCCGCCGCGGCGGCAACGGCATCGCCGCGCGCGGCCGCCATCGAGGTGATGCTGTAGAAGCGAACGTAACCCAGCGTCGCGCCTTTCGAACCGGGCATCTTGAGCAGTTCGAACTGCCCGGCCAAGGGCTGGCCCTTGTTGTTCATCGCGGCGAGATTGTAGTTGTACATGCATGTGAACACATGCTGGCCGCTGTTCATGGAGCGCACGGCGTCATTCTCGGCCGGCGAGGTAGCGGCAAGCTCCTGCTTGATCGTATCGGCCATGAACTGCGCCTGCTGGAAAGCGGGGCTGTTCGGGTCCTCGAAGATCGGGTTCATGTCGGCGTCGAAGACCTCGTCGCCGCGCGACATCGACATCGCGATGAATTCGTCAAGGCTGCTCGGATTGACCTGGGAGAACTCCCAAAGGATCGGGCTGCGCAAACCCTTCTTCTGCATTGAGAGCGACATCTCCATCACTTCGTCCCAGCTCGTCGGGGCGCGGTCGACCCCATACTGCTTCGCCACCGTAGGATTCCAGATGAAGGAAGCTATGTCGGCGTAGTACGGCAGGCCATAGGGTTCGTTATTGAAAGTCAGCCCCGAAAGCGCGTAAGGAATGATCTTGTCGCGATACTTTTCGAAGTCCAGGTACTTGGAAACAGGAACCACCCAACCGGCTGCAACGAACTCGGCAAGCCAGGAGCCATTATTATAGAGAACATCCGTCGGCGTGCTCGTAGCCAGTCGCTGGACCATGGTGGCCTTATAGGTATCCCACGGATAATCCTGCAGCTTGACCGACATGCCCGCGTTGGCATCCTGCCACGCCTTGACGTTCGCCTCGACCTCGTCGACCGCATAGGTCCAGACAGCGAAGTCGAGGTCCACGGCGTCGCCGGCGAAGGCCGGACTCCGGCCGACATAGAGCGCCGCCAGGCCGCCGGCGCCAACGAGGCCCGAGTAGCGCAGGAATTCGCGCCGGGATATGTCCCAGGCGCCCAAACGTGTTTTCGTAACCATGCCAATTCTCCTCCCTTTTTTGGCCGCACAAAGGAGGAGAGCGAGCGGCTACGTCAGTGCCACCTCCTCTAGCAACAGCGCTTTGATGCCTCTAGTCTGCTGTGATCCTCCACGAAAAACCGTATAGACCAATTCATCGAATGTCAATATGATGAAGATAATTTCATTAAAGTGTACGCCGGTGGGCGTTTATTTGGAAAGGCTCACTGGAGCGTGATGGGACAAGACAGCGGAAAATCGACTCAATCCAGCATCGAGGCGAACCTGATAAGCAAGGTCGGCTCGATCATTTCGCGCGAGAGGAAGCAGCGTCAGATGACGATTGCCGAACTCGCGGGCAAAGCAGGCATTTCCAGCGGCCTGCTCAGCCAGCTTGAACGCGGCCTGGGAAACCCTTCGATCGAAACCCTGTCGCAACTGGCGCGCACGCTCTCGATCCCGATCGGTACTTTTTTCGAGACGGCCAGCACGCCGCCGGGCGAGGTCATCCACCCGCATACGCGCCGACGCCTGATGCTCGAGGACACCGGCATGACCTATCAGTTGCTTGTGCCGGATATGCAGGGATCGCTCTCGATGCTCTATATCGAGTTGCCGCCCGGGTTCTCGAACGTCAACGCACCGTTCAACCATCATGGCGAAGAGGTCGTATTCGTGTTGTCCGGATCGATAGAAATTCATATCGGCGATCGCGAATGGATCCTTGCACCCGGAGATTCCATTCGGTTCCATTCGACGGTCGACCATTGGTACAGGACCTTTGACGAGCGCGTCGTGGTCATCACGGCGCAGAGCCCGCCGTCGTTCTAAGCGGCGGCGCCTTGCTTTCCTGCCGGCGGACCACGTAGGTGAGTCCCTATTGCGCCGGCATGCGTGCTTCGACGAGTTCGACCCACCAACTGCATCCTGCGGGAATGGCGTCGTCGCAAAAATCATAGTCGGAACTGTGCACCACGGCTGAATCGCCATTACCGATCAGGATGTAGGCGCCAGGACGCTCCTGAAGCATGAACGCAAAATCCTCGCCCCACATCACCAATGGCGCTTCGGCACAATGGCCCGCTACCTTGGTTGCGGCCTTGGCAGCGAATGCGGTTTCACTGGCCGAATTTACCATCGCTGGATAATTGCGCCGATATTCCACGTTTATCGTTGCCTGGAACGCCAGGGCTACACCCTTGGCGATCGTCAGGAGCCGGTCCTCCGCAAGATCGCGCACTGCCGCATCCAGCGTGCGCACGGTCCCCTTCAGCCAGACCTTTTCAGGAATGACGTTGTGAGCATCCGTATCCGTGTGGAATGACGTCACGGAAACCACTACTTCACGCACCGGATCGACATTGCGGCTGGCGATGGATTGCAGCGCCGTGACCAGATGCGAGGCCACGACAGTGGCATCGATCGTTTCGTGCGGGTTGGCCGCATGCCCGCCCCTGCCGGCAACATCGATGGAAAACAAGTCGGTGGCAGCGAAAAACGGCCCCGAGCGAATGGCAAACTGGCCCGGCGGCATCCCCGGCCAGTTATGCATTCCGTAGACCTCCTGGATCCCGAACCGTTGCATCATCCCGTCTTCGATCATTTCACGGCCGCCGCCACCATTTTCCTCGGCAGGCTGAAAAATTACGGCCACGGTGCCATTGAAGTTACGTGTTTCGGCAAGGTACTTCGCGGCTCCAAGCAGCATTGCCGTGTGCCCGTCATGGCCGCAGGCATGCATAGCTCCGGGAGTTTTGGAGGCGTATTCAAGCCCGGTGGTTTCATGGATAGGAAGGGCATCCATATCGGCTCGCAAACCTACGGCGCGCCCTGAGTTGGAGTTGCGGCCGACAATCAAACCCACCACGCCAGTGCGTCCGATGCCTTCCACGACTTCGTCGCATCCGAACTCCCGCAACCGAGCGGCGACCAGTCCAGCAGTCCGATGTGTGTCGAAAAGAATTTCCGGATGTGCATGCAGGTCGCGTCGCCATGCGGTGATTTCGGGCAGCAGTTCCGAAAAGCGATTCTTTACCGGCATTCAGGCCCCTCCAGAGACTCATCAAAATAATGAACAACGATTCATTATAGCAAAAATTCCAGTTGGCCATCAACCTCCAGATGGGTCGCGGCAGGCCCGACTCATTGATCATAGAAAGAGATGACGGCGGCTACGATGCTGCCAATGGCCAAGAGGAAGGCTGACGGTGTCGTGGACGTGCGGGAACGTGTGACATTGGCCTGACCCCATAAGGTGGTCCGGTTTCAGTCTTAGTGCATGATCGGCTTTTCGGCTATTGCCTGGGCAGATGGTGGTGCCGATCCGCGCGGCGGCGCAGGCCAGATAATAGCCTCCGG
>Ga0182735_1002052_pt1 | contig 12697 bp, 9 predicted proteins | sample eDN5th30CKraftMG_FD_128524 | JGI IMG/M metagenome (GOLD analysis project Ga0182735, IMG submission 128524) | Enriched Miracle-Growth compost microbial communities from Emeryville, California, USA - eDNA 5th pass 30_C Kraft MG (version 2) (version 2) ... | reverse complement strand
GAAAACTACGGCATCAAGCAGGTGGTCGTGTCGGAGCCGGGGCTGGAACAGAAGCAGCGTCAGGATTTTGCGCGGCTTCTTGGACGCCTTCCGGTCAATACGCGTATTCTGCCGCCCATTGCCGATCTGACGGCGGGCAAATATCTGGTCAGCTCGCTTCGCAATGTTGAAATCGACGACCTGCTCGGACGCTCGCCGGTGCCACCGGACGCGGCCTTGTTGCGGGAAGTGGTTAAAGGCCGACGCATCATGGTGACGGGGGCTGGTGGATCGATTGGCAGCCAGCTCTGCCGCACCATTGCGCAATGGAATCCGGCCTCCATTGTCCTGTTCGAATCAAGCGAGTTCGCGCTTTACAACATCGACAGGCAACTGAGGCAGATAGCCGGTTGCGAGATCGTGCCGATCCTGGGCACAGTCAGCAGTCGCGAATGCGTCGAGAAGGCCATTCGCGACCACAACGTCGATACGGTCTATCACTGCGCGGCGTACAAACACGTGCCCCTTGTCGAAAAGAACCCATTGGTCGGTATCTACAACAATGTCTTCGGCACGCTGGAAGTGGCGCAGGCGGCTCTTGATACGGATGTCGAACGCATGGTTCTCATCTCGTCCGACAAGGCGGTGCGACCGACCAATGTCATGGGCGCAACCAAGCGCTGGGCCGAGCTGGTTGTCTATTATTGCGGTATGCTCGCTGAGCAGTCGGGAAAGAAGAAGGCATTCTATTCAGTCCGATTCGGCAATGTGCTGGGCTCGAACGGTTCGGTCGTCCCGCTTTTCCGTGAGCAGATTGCCAGTGGCGGTCCCATTACCCTCACCCATGAAGACATGACCCGCTATTTCATGTCGATAAAGGAGGCTGCCGAGCTTATCGTGCAGTCCGGTGGCATCGCCGCATCCGGCGACACGGTACTGCTGGAGATGGGCGAACCGGTCAGGATTCGCGATCTGGCAGAGAATATGATTCTGCTGGCTGGGCTGACCGTTCGCAATGAAGAAAATCCGCATGGCGACATCGCCATCGAGGTGACAGGGATTCGCGAAGGCGAGAAGATGTATGAAGAACTCTTCTACGATCCTTCGCTGGCGCAGCCGACGCGCCATCCCAAGATCATGCGCGCGCCGAAAGGCAACAAGGCAGCTGTGGATGTTCCGGCCAGCCTTGCAGCCCTGCGTATTGCCATGGAAAGCGGCGATGTTGATGCAGTCCGCAAGGTGCTGTTCGACGTTATAGCTTCCTGAACCGCCCGCGGAAATCCAGCAGCAGAAGCAGCGTCGCCACCACTGCCACGAGCAGGAATGCGACCTGTGTGATTGTGTGGTCCAACGCAAGCAGCGCAACGGCGCAAGCGACGAGAATCAGGTTCAAAAGTGCGATGTGACCGACGACCTTCGGTACGCTCCAGCCCGCGCGCTTCGCTGTCTGATAGGCATGCTTGGAATGCGCTTTCAGGATATTCTCGCCCTGGCTCAGCCGCATCACAATGGTGGTCCCTGCATCGAGAATGTAATAGAGCGGCAGGATCAGCGCGACGACGATGTGTGTTTCGCGTGCCAGCAGGATCAGCGCCGTGCCCGTGATCAGGCCAAGCGGCAGGCTTCCTGAATCACCCAGAAAAATTGTCGCTGGCGGTCGGTTGAACAGCGCGAAACCGAAAATTCCACCCGCCGCAATAGTCCCGATGCCGCCGCTTTCCAACCCAGCGAGGCCAAGAGCTGCAAGAAGCCCGATACCCGCCAAAGGAATCCCGATGCCCGCAGCGGTCATCAGGTCGAGGCCATCCATGAAATTGGTCACATTGATCGCTACCATGAGCGCAATGACTATGAGCGCTGCCTCCAGCCAGTGCGGCAATAGTTCCGGCAACAGCCGGAAATCTGGTCCCAGACCGTAAACAACGAGTCCGGCCGCAACGAATTGCGACCCCAGCCGGACAATTTCTGAAAGCTCGTAACGATCATCCAGCCCGCCGACGATCCAGAGCAATAGCGAGGCTGCGGAAAGGCAAAGCGCCAGATGCGCATTGACTTCCAGATCCGGCGCAAAAATCAGCATCGTCGCGATGATTGCGGGAATGAGCGCCAGTCCACCGATCTGCCGCGCTACTGTCGTATGGTTGGAACGCGAGCTCATACGGGCCGCAAGAAAGCGCTCGGGCAGGAGACGGTCGAGCAGGTAGAGCCCGATGCCGCACAAGGCAGCGCTGACAAGAAATGAAATCAACAGAAACAGCATGGCCAATACCGAGAACACAGTTTCAATAGGAAGTAGCAGCTTTGAAGCGGGACGCAAATCGACGGTTTCGCTTTATGTGACGGCCAGTGGTCCTGGAGCATGTCTCCCCAAAGCGGGAACCGGTTTCGCGATAAAGACATGCGTGAAAACGGGAGTTTGAAGCATGCCACTTGAATAGGATAAAGCGCGAATTGCTTTGGTGTTGAAAACGTTCTTCACGGAGGCTGTAAGCTTGGGCGGGATTTCGTGATTAGGCGATTGCGCTCCGGTTTCGAAGCGGCTATAAGGCCGCGCAACCGATTACTTCGGTTTGTTTTGTTGGGGCGTAGCCAAGCGGTAAGGCAGCGGTTTTTGGTACCGCCATTCCCTGGTTCGAATCCAGGCGCCCCAGCCATATATCAACTGCGAAATCATAGTTTTGTTGATCGTGTTCAGATATGTTGGCCAACAAGCCTCGATTCCATCCTGTTCGCAGAATGTGAGTTTAACTTTGGTATGGTGTTTGTTCTTTCGAAAGCTCTCAAACAATGGTTTGATCTCAACACAGATTATACAGAGAAATGGAACTGTTTTACGATTCAGAATGGCATTGTTCGTCGTCTTTCTTCATTGCTCTGAGATAGCGTTCCGCCCTTTGGGCTGATAAATTTAGTGGAGATATTGGCAGTTGTGACAAATCGTAGATTGGCCCGGAAAACACCATGAGTATAGAGATATCTGAAGCGGACATGCCCCATGACATTGTAGTGGCTGAGCCGACCAAAGGAGCTAAGGTTGCTATTGGCGACATTTCGGAAGCTCTGTCCAAATATCGCCTGGCGTTGATTTTTGGGTGGCAGGACGTTGCACAACGTTATCGGCGCTCTCGGGTGGGCGCCTTCTGGCTAACCCTGAATATGGCCGTTTTTATTGGTGCGCTGGGTTTGATCTTTGGAACACTTTTCCAAAGCGAGATGCATGAGTTTCTGCCGTATCTCTGTGCTGGGGTCATTGCATGGGGTTTTATCTCAACTTGTCTGAATGAGGGATGTACGACGTTTACCTCCTCAGAGGGGATAATTCTGCAAGTTCGGATGCCATTATTTACCCATATTATGCGTGCTGTGTGGAGAAATGTAATAATATTCGCCCATAATATTGTTATTTTTCCTATTCTTCTTCTAATTTTTGGTCGGATGATCAACTTGAATGTGCTTTGGGCAATTCCCGGATTTATTCTCCTGTGTCTCAATTTGTCTTGGATGATGCTCATTCTTGCAATTCTTTGTGCTAGATTTCGCGACATGACTCAAGTGGTTACAAATATTCTTCAAGTGTTGTTTTATGCCACCCCCATCATGTGGATGGTTAAGATACTGCCTGACCATGTCTCCCGAGCATTTATCGAACTAAACCCATTCTATCACTTTATCGAATTGGTACGCGCACCGCTATTCGGCTCCCCGCCATCCTCGCTTGATTGGACCTTCGGTATTGTGTGCGCGATAACTGGGTGGAGCGTCGCGATTCTATTCTTTGGGCGGTATCGCTGGCGTGTAGCGTATTGGTTGTAGAAAATGAGTTTGATTCAGCTTCAGAATGTGAGTGTCGAGTTTCCTATCTATAATTCGACTAGCCGTTCGCTCAAAAACAGAGTTCTTAGCATCGCTACGGGCGGGAAAATCGAAAGGCGAAGTGATCGTCTGGTGATTGTGCGCGGTCTTGATGATGTGTCTATGACATTTAGAGATGGCGATCGAATTGGTCTGATTGGCCATAACGGGTCGGGGAAAACCACATTGCTTCGTGTCTTGTCTGGCATCTATACGCCGACACACGGAAGTTCGGTCATCAACGGCAACTGCGTTTCGTTGATCAATATCAATTTAGGCATTGATCCAGATGCCACCGGCAAAGAGAACATTCTATTGCGTTCTGCAATGATGGGTATGCCTCCGGAGGAGATTACTGAGAAATTTGAACAGATTGCGGAGTTTTCCGGGCTTGGAGAATTTTTAGACGTTCCATTTCGTACCTATTCGTCAGGTATGCAATTAAGGCTGGCTTTTGCTACATCGACTGCAGTTCGACCTGAGATTCTGATAATGGATGAATGGCTTTCGACCGGTGATGAGGATTTCAGGGAGCGGGCGAATGCACGTATGCGCGAGCTCGTTGACTCGACCAAAATACTCGTTCTTGCGAGCCACTCGAGAGATTTAATGAAAAAGAACTGCAATAGGGTGATTTGGTTGGAGCACGGGCGCATTAAGATGGATGGTGCGCCTGATGAAGTGCTGTCCGCCTATTTCGGCGAATGATGATAGGGTGCTCGCTTTTTGAGAAATTGATGCAGTGTGTCGACATAGTCGCTAGAGGGGCAACGAGATACAATTATTCTTCCAGCGTGTGACGCTATCATTGCTATGTGAGGTTTTGAAAAGCTATGTCAGAATTCGCCATTCGCTTTCGGCAGTTGACTAATGCGTTACGCTATTTGGCCCGAGGGGATGTTTCAGGACTCTTTAATCGCGTGAAATGGTATGGACAAGAATATAATCGTTTGAAATTACGCCGACAGCTCGCGAACGGGAATGGTGTTGTTTGGGGGATTCTCTGCACGCCACATACGCTTTTCATTGCGCGGGCAATATCTGAGCGTTTGGCGAGTCACGGTATAGAGAGTGAAATCGTGACGGGCTCGGTGAAAAGTTTCAACCGTGATTTTTATATCGTCTTATGCGCTCAGATGTTCAAAAGTCTACCGCCGGCGAACAAAAGGGTGATATTTCAACTCGAGCAATCAGTAAGTTCTCGATGGTTTACGCCAAAATATATGAAAGCACTTAAAGAATCATTTGCTGTTCTTGAATACTCTCTGTCAAATATTGAATTTCTGGCGAAGAATGGAATAAAATATCCACAAGTTCATTATTTACCTATTGGGGCATCTTTGAGTGAGGAGGAGTTTGTTTATAAAGATCGTAAGAAGTATGATTTTATATTTTATGGTGACAGTCTGAGTAGTAGTAGAAGAAGATTATTTATCGATAAATTGAAGGAGAAGTATAGTGTAAAGGTTTGCAATGGTCTTTTTGGAGAGGATCTATACTCAGAGATTACTGATGCTAGAGTGGTTATAAATATTCACTATTATGACGGTGCATTGCTGGAAATGCCTCGTATATGTGAGTCTATTTCTTTGGGCGTCCCTGTTCTTTCAGAAGGCTCAACTGATCAGAGCGAATATCCGGAAATTGAAGGTGCCGTAAAATTCTTCGATCAGGGGTCTATCGATAGTATGATGACTCGCGCGTCGGGGATGCTAAGTGATCTGGAAGCGATAAACGAATCGGTGGGTAAGGCGGTTTCGGTTAGCGCTGGGCGTTTCACCTTCATGCTAGATCGTTTTCTGGTGGCCGTTGGCGCTATTCCGGCCAACTTTGTTCTCGAGAATCCGATATATGTGGCTCGAAAAAGCGATTTCTATGCTCTGTCGTTGCCAGAGACGATCGAGCGACGGAGAATAATAGCCCAATCGTTACCAGAAGGCTGCGAACTATTTGATGGTGTTCGACACAGTATAGGCTGGATTGGTTGTGGGAGCAGTTTTAACGCCTTATCACGCTATGCGCTCGCAAACAGCATAGGTCGACTAACTGTCATTGAAGATGACGTCGATCTTCCCGATAATTTTAGCTGTATCCTTAGCGAGGTAAATGCATATCTCGAAGCGCGCAAACCGGATTGGGACATATTCTCGGGCCTAATGGCCGACGTCCATCCGGACGCGAGGGTTCTGTCTGTCGAAAATGTTGGCGGGCGAACTTACGTTACGATTAACAAGATGACAAGCACCGTATTTAATATATATAATAGAAGTGCGATGAAATTGTTATCGCAATGGGATCCGCTCAATACCGATCCTGTTACGAATACAATTGATAGGTATCTGGAGTGCCAAGAAGAACTGCAGGTTATAGTAGCTGTCCCCTTTTTGGTGGGGCATAAGGAAGAAGCAACGTCTACGCTGTGGGGGTTTGAAAATGAACGTTACACAGCTATGATCGCTGAAGCGCAGCGAAAAATTGAAGCTCTTGTCGATGAATGGCGGCGTCAGAATCCTTGAGCTTCGATTTTCACTGAGAACTCGCCGATTGGGCTACGAGACCAAGGGGTAACTTGATGCGCTGCTCGTGCAGCTATTGAATGTTGGTGTCAATTTCCTGGATATATCTGACAAATTCCTTAGGGATAACGGGCGTGGGCACCCTGTTGGCAGCTTGGTCGGTCAATTCTAATTCGCTTGTCCGAGTCAATTGCCCTACGAAGGGGGGGGGCAAGTTGTCAGATTCAGGCAAATTGTTGCTACTGCATGAGTGCTTCAACGAAAAATACAGGTACGTGGCTAAAACGCCGACAAAAAAAGATAGGATGAGGCCCAACGGATTAGCTCCACGTATCAGATTTTTATTGTCTAACTGCAATTGTTTGCACCATACACATGTCTGTCACAATTTTGAAGAACTGTTCATGCAAATTTAGCACATGGCTTCAAGCAACCATTGCTATGCGAATTCGTTGACCTGGTGCTTAGTGAACGCTACACAGGTCCGCTTGGATTTAATCGGATTAACGACTCACAATGATCAATAAAGCGGAAGCATCGCTACTCGTCCGACATAAGGAACTGGTGGAAGAGCTTGGGCTTGAGCAGGTCGACTCGATGGCAGCAGCGCATTTGGCTAATCGTGTTAATGGCGCCAACAAAGAGTTATCTCTAATCTACAACTCATTGTCTTGGCAAGTGACATCCCCATTACGAAAGGTTAATTCAGCGTTAGTCAGGGCCGGAATTCCAACACGGGGAATTAGAAATCTGAGCCGAGCTTTTGTGGAAATATTGCAACAAGACGGCATTATAGCTGCACTTTTAAAGACCTGCTCCTATCTCGGTAACAGGTACTTTTCAAAGAAATTAGACACCTTCACAGCCGGCGATATGCGCCCAACCGTAATAAAAGAAACGGAAAGACCTGCAAATGCTTTGTTTGGGAAGTCTGTTGCCTTGATTTGCGAGTCTACTCTTCCGCAATGCTATAAGTATAGAGTTTCGCAGAAGGCGGACATGCTTCGAATGCTTGGCATGACGGTCAATATTGTCGACTGGCGCCACACCAATGAAAGCATTTCTGCGTTACAAGCATGTGCGATAGCAATATTCTATCGGGTCCCATTCTATGAAAGCGTTCAGAGTATCTTTCATGAAGCGAAGAGGTTGAAGGTCCCGACGTTTTGGGAGGTCGATGACCTAATATTTGATGCCGACCTTTACAAGTCTAACACAAATATGAACGCTCTGTCTCCTGACATCGTCAAAGGCTTACTCGAGGGGGCTAAACTCTATGGCGACTGCTTAGAGGCTTCGGATTTTGGTTTGGCTTCAACAGAAAAATTACAGTCCATAATGTCAACCAAAAAGAGGGCATGGATTGTAGAGAACGCACTCGATAAACAAACGGTTGAGATATCTCGTGGTCTTCGTCGTGAGAAGAAATTGCGCAGAAAGCCAAAAAGTACAGTCGATATTATGTATGGGTCTGGCACGAAAACCCACGATATAGACTTCAAAGAAGCCGAGGCAGCAATAATTTCTGTCCTGGCCAAGCGCCCAAATACGCGATTTATTGTTATGGGCGATCTGACCGTTAGTGAAAAATTAGAAAATTCTCCACAGTTTGTCCGCTATCCGTCGGCTGACTTCAAGACATACCTGCGGAAGCTATCCCTTGCTGATATTTCGATCGCTCCGTTGGAGAAGTCGGAGTTCAATGAAGCGAAGAGCAATATCAAGTATCTTGAGGCGTCGGTTTTAAATTTGGCGTCTGTATGCACTCCTACCGAACCATTCATGAATACCATAACGCACGGTGTGAACGGATACCTTGCCGCTACATCAGAAGAATGGGAGCAGTCGCTCCTCGAATTGGTGGATAATGAGGCGAAGCGAACTGAAGTCGCCAATAACGCTTATCGCTACGTTTATCAAAACTACAGCCCATTCCGTATCGCTCGAAGGCAGTTGCTGCCAGCGCTTGGTCATTTATTAGAAGCCAAAAAGAAAAAGCGCATACTTTCTGCGAACGTATACTTTTCGCCAAACTCTTTTGGGGGGGCGACGATCGTGACAGAACAAATGGTTTCTCGACTATCGAATGATAAAGGGGTGGAGCACTTCGTTTTTACAACAGATTCCAATATAGAGGGTCCATATTATTCCCTCAAGAGATACTCCGCTCTAGGTGCAGAGATTATCGCTATTAAGCCGCCGTTGTATCGATCTCAAGTTAACACGCTCTATGACGAGAACATGCTGGTCAGATTTCGCGATATTGTGAAATCGGTTGAACCGGACTTGGTACATCTGCATTCGATACAAGGTATTGGTTTAGCGCTCGTCCAAGCGTGCCAAGAATGTAATATCCCATACATGATTACTGTTCACGATACGTGGTGGCTTTGCGGACGTCAGTTCATGGTGAATGATCGAAATGAATTTTGCGGCCAGACGCGCATAGATCCACTTGTTTGTTCGGTGTGCGTGGGTGACACGAAGTTCGAGAACTATCGTCGGGAAATGAGCCGCGCCGCTCTAGAAGGGGCAAAGCGCATTCTTGCGCCGAGCGCGTACATCCGCGATATATACATCGCTAACGGTATCAATCCGGATAGAATCCAGGTGAATAAGAATGGTGTCGGCGCTCCTAAAAGTAGAGGGCAAGTATCTCCCCGACCTTTGACGTTTGCATACGTTGGAGGCAAGACTGAAATCAAAGGATGGGACATGGTTGTGAAGGCATACAACGCGCTGTCCGAACATGACATCAGGCTTGTGGTGGTGGATAACGCCCTCAATCTTGGATATCGGTCCATCGACGGCGTGGAGTTCGTTAATCAAAAAAAAGTAGACATCGTGTCCGCCTATCAACAAGAGACGATTGATGATTTTTTCGCATCCATAGATGTCCTCTTGTTTCCTACTCAGGCAATGGAAAGCTTTGGCCTTACCGTTAGAGAAGCCCAAATTCGGGGAAAATGGGTTATTACAACTGAAGCTGGTGGCGCGATCGAAGATATTAATGATGGGCTGAATGGGACAATTATTCCCCTTGCCAAGGAGCCAGAAAATCTTGTTCGGGCGATGAAGGAACTCATTGACAATCCGGCCAAGGTATTATCGTTAAGACCGAACGCTCACATCGAAACCTTTGACGATCAGGCTAACGACCTTAGGAAACATTACACAGCGATGATTAACTGAAACCTCGTAAGTTGGATAATGTCTGTTTCAGAGCGCGCAACGGCTTAGTTATTTTCCATGATGTGCTTTTAAGCACAAGATCGAGGTCATGCTGTGCCGCAGTTAATGCCCTAGATAAACGCGTAATGTCATCTGCCATTGTCCCGGCTTCGGCGCGGAGGCTGCGAACAGCTGTTTTGTAAGTATCTCGCAGGAGGGTATGTTCCGATTCCAGTGCGCTAAACTTATCGGATAGCTCATCAAGTGTTCTGCTCTTGTGCTCGATTTCATCTAGTTGACTGGTCCTCGCGCTTTCCATGTCAGCGATAGTGGCTTCCAAGTGTTTAATGAGATTCGATTGCTGGTAGGTGAGACGAAGATGGTTTACCAATTCGCCGCAAGTTGCTCCCTCTCTCCTGAGCAGGGATGACATGTCTTGGGGAATACTCCGCTGAACTCTCTGTTTCGCTAAGGAGAGCACTTCTGATACGTAGTTGTGCAGGAGATACTTTGAGGAAACGCGATCTTTAATAACTTGGATTGCTTCCAATGCTGCTGAGTATCCGTCTGTAATTTCATCGGCTATGTCTCTCCCTGATAGTATTCTGTTACAACAACGGCCAGAAAAATTGAAATCCTCTGCATCATGGGAGTTATTGAGAGATAACCAGCCAGGGCCACCAAAATGATCGTAGATGTAGACTGGAATGCCGGATAGTATAGCGTATTGTACAGATTTTCCGATTGTTAATAGGGCGTCATAATTGCCGATAGTCGCCGGAGTTATTCTTGCTTGATTGTACGGTTTTCCGATGTGATCTACAGAAATATTCCTACTGTGCAGAATGGCAGACGCATCGAGTACTTCCGGTGGTGCGTGGTTTGATATAATCAGCAGCTTCTTCAGTGTTTCGGAAGGATTGCATTCCCTTAAAAATGAGTTGGGCGCTGCATTATAGAAAACCTTGACCCGGTCTGGGTGTATTCCAAACTCTGTCAACTTTCTTGCGGTTTCCGGACTGTTCGCGAGTATTATGTCGGCCACATCGGCCACTGCTCCCGGCACTTCCAAAGGATGAAAGGCGGATAAGCTAACCGACACGATATAGCTGTTGGATATAATGTCAGAGCCCCATTTTGATATTAAATATGACAACAGATGATGCTGAGACCAAATTATGTCAAAGCCATCTCGATTATGGAATTCGTCAACTAGAAGAAACGGAATCCCCATGTTCTGGAGTTCTGATTTAACTGGTTGGTCAATATAGCCAGATACAATAGTTACCTGGCATCCAGCGTTTCGGAACTCGTCAGCAGCTTCCAGAGCGACAATTTCAGATCCGCCGAACTGTGATAAGTGATTAGTTAGAATAAGGGTTCTCATCCAGATTATTCCCAACCTTTGTTTATCGTGTTTCCTAGTACCATGCCGCATCTGCGTCGGAGTCGTAATGGCAACTAAGTAGGGAGGATTTATGTTTGGAATAGTGAAGCAGGTTATTGAAGAGCTGGTTCGGGAAATTTGAACAGGGGGATAAATGGAATTTCTGCCTGACTTCGGCTTAGATGCCGGGAACAGGAGATATCATGACGAGACGACCGCGCCGGAACCATAGCCCGGCTTTCAAGGCAAAAGTGGCGCTCGCCGCCATTCGAGGCGAGCAGACGCTGGTGGAACTGTCCCAACAGTTCGACGTGCACGCCAACCAGATCAAGCAATGGAAAGACCAGCTCCTTGAGGGGGCGACAGGCGTTTTCGGCGATGAAGCGAAGGCGGAACTGACGGGTCCAACCGTCGATGTCAAAACGCTGCACGCCAAGATCGGGGAGCTGACGCTGGAGAATGATTTTTTAGCCGGAGCGCTCGGCAAGGCGGGATTGCTGAGCGGAAAGAAATGATCGACCGCGAGCACAAGCTGTCCGTCGTGCGTCAGGCGAAGCTTCTCGGCTTCAGCCGTGGCAGTGTCTATTATTCGCCGCGTCCGGTGTCTGATGGCGATCTGGCTCTGATGCGCCGGATCGACGAGTTGCATCTCGAATACCCGTTTGCCGGAAGCCGGATGTTGCAAGGGCTCTTGAGGGGAGAAGGGTTACAAACCGGTCGACTGCACGTCGCCACGCTGATGAAGAAGATGGGCATCGAGGCGATCTACCGTCGCCCGAACACGTCGAAACCGGCACCTGGGCACAAAATCTATCCCTACCTCCTGCGCAAGCTGGCGGTTACCAGACCCAATCAGGTCTGGGCGATGGACCTGACCTATGTTCCGATGGCTCGCGGATTTGTCTATCTCTGCGCCGTTGTGGACTGGTTCAGCCGGAAGGTTCTGTCGTGGCGACTGTCGATCACGATGGAGGCAGCCTTCTGCATCGAAGCAGTCGAGGAAGCGCTGGCCCGTTATGGCAGACCCGACATATTCAATACCGACCAGGGCTCGCAGTTCACCTCGATGGACTTCACGACGGTGCTGAAGAAGGCGGAAATCGCGATCTCGATGGATGGCAAGGGTGCGTGGCGGGAACGTCTTCGTCGAGCGGCTCTGGCGTTCGATCAAATACGAGGAAGTCTACCTCCACGCCTATAAAACAGTGTCCGAGGCCCGCGCTGGCATCGGCCGCTATCTGACCTTTTACAATAGCCGACGCCCACATTCATCCCTTGACCGGCAGACACCGGATCAGGCCTACTTCAACGCGCTGGCACCAATGATGGTGGCGGCATAATCGAGGCGGAAATCCACTTAGCGAAACGCCCGAAACTGTTCAGACAAACCAAGCCACCTCTGTTGTCGCGGTTGAGATGCGGCAGAAAGTGGCGAAGGACGAAAGTCAGGTCATCCAGTGGAAAGCCGGTCGCGCGTCGCACCGCGCAGATGATGGCGCGCTCTTCCTCCGTTACGCGCCATGGCAAACGCTTTGGACGGCTCTAGCGATCCTCGACAGCATGCTCTCCCCGTTTGCGCCATTTGCGCACTGTTTCATCGCTGATGCCATAGCGCCTGGCGATGACACTTGTCGGCTCCGTTGATCGGGCGATTTCTGCCCTCATCGCAGGGGTCGTTCGCGCTTGAGGATGGATTTGCATCACCACATGGCCTCATTAATCATGGTTTCGAAACGCTAGGCATTTTCAGCAATAGCCCATCCTACCTCAATGATGTTCCGCAACCAAACAG
>Ga0182735_1002051_pt1 | contig 12699 bp, 11 predicted proteins | sample eDN5th30CKraftMG_FD_128524 | JGI IMG/M metagenome (GOLD analysis project Ga0182735, IMG submission 128524) | Enriched Miracle-Growth compost microbial communities from Emeryville, California, USA - eDNA 5th pass 30_C Kraft MG (version 2) (version 2) ... | reverse complement strand
TGGGCGAAGCGGGCGCCCGCGAGCACCCCGATGGCGCGGCGGCCCGCAACCAGGCCATGCGCGAGAACTCGCAAAAACACGTCGACGACTTCTACCGCAAGCTGGAGAGCCTGCGCGGCTGAAGCCGCCGTCCAGCTATACTTCCCGGTGCTGCACGAAAAACTGTCTCGGGACACGCATGGATCTGCAAAAATGGGAGCTGTTTTCGAAAGTCGCCGAATGCGGCAGCCTGACCAAGGCCGCCGTCATGCTGGACACGGCGCAATCGGCGGTAAGCCGCCAGATCAACGCACTGGAAAAAGAATGCGGCGGCCGCTTGTTCCTGCGCACGGGACGCGGAGTAAAGCTGACTGAGGCCGGCGAGCGCATCCTGCCGCGCGTTCGGGCGCTGCTGGCCGAAGCCGAACAGATCGGCAACGAAGTCAAGGCCACCGCCGGCACCCCCAGCGGCACCGTCAGGCTGGGCATCATCCCTTCCATCGCCTACCCGCTGCTGAACCGGCTGCTGCGGCAAATCGCCACGCAATATCCCCAGGTTCACCTGCAATTGTTCGAGGGCTCCAGCGGACAGCTGGACGAAATGCTGAATACCGGCCGTGTAGACATCGCCATGCTCTACCGCTACGGCAAGGCGCTGCCGCCGTCGGAAATCGCCGTTGCAATCGTCGACACCTATCTTGTAGGCCCCATGGGCGACGAGATCACCAGCCGCGAAAAAATCAACTTTTCGGAACTGGACGGCCTGCGCTTCGTGCTGCCCTGCGTGCCCAACGGCTTGCGCTCCACCCTGGACCAGTTGACGCGCCGCAAGGGAATTTCAATGGCCGTGGCCATCGAGGCGAACTCCATCCCCATCATGAAAGACGTGGTTGCGGACGGCGGCGGCTATACCGTGCTGCCTTTGCATGTGGTCATCGACGAAGTGCAGACCGGCAGGCTGCAAGCGGCGCGCATCGTCAGCCCGGGCATAGAACGCATGATCACACTGTGCACCACGACCAGCCACCCTCTTAGCCTGGCGGCCCGAACAGTGGCCGGCATGACCCGCCGCATCGCCGAGGAATTGGCCGATCAGGGGGCATGGCGCCAGAACAGGAAAAGGCGCTGAGCCGGCCACCGGCGGCCATCGGCCATGGCTGGATTCCGGCCGGATCGATCGCCGCCCGGCGGAGCCGCCTCGAACAGCGCTCTAGCTGCCGGTAAATACCGGGCTGCGCTTTTCCAGAAACGCCAGGCGTGCTTCTTTGGCGTCATTGGTCGTGGCGATGAAGGCTGTCATTTCCTGCTCGTAGCGATAGCCGTCGCGCAAGCTCATGTCTTCGATGGTATTGAGCGTCTGCTTGACCAGCCGTGAGGCGATGGGGCTCTTGGCGGCGATTTCGCGCGCCAGTTCAAGCGCGACGTTCATCAGCTTGCCGGGCTCGGTGCAATACTCGGCAATGCCCAGCCGATATAGCTCCGGACCCGGCACCCGATAGCCCGTCAGCATCATGCGCCGTGTCAACGAGTGGCCGAACAGGCGCATGGCGTGGCGCCCGCCGCCCATCAGGCCGACATTGATTTCCGGCAAGCCCAGGCACGCCTTTTCGGAAGCCACCAGGATGTCGCTGGAGGCCGCCATGCCTACGCCCGAGCCCAGGGCGGGCCCGTTGATGGCGGCGATCACCGGCTTGGCGCACTCGCGGATGGCATGGAAGCATTCACGGGTGCGCCGCGAATGCGCGGGCATATCGCCCGGACGGCGCAAAACCTTGTCCCTGCCTTTAAGATCGGCGCCGGCGCAAAAGACATGGCCCGCGCCGGTAAGGACGATGGCTCGCACCGCTGCGTCTTCCGACAGGCGGTCCATGACAGATGTAAGTTCGTCGCCCATGGTGCGCGTCAATGCATTCACCGGGGGGCTGTTCAGCGTAACGATGGCCACATGCCCATCGATGCTCAGGTTGATTTCTTTCAAGTCGCTCATGGCTGGGTTCCTTGCGTTGACCGACCGCGCTGGGACGGCCTTTGCCCTGCTTGGGATACGGGGTCAGATTACCTGGCTGGCGCGCAGCCGTTCGACATCGTCGGGGCCGCGCCCGAGCTCACGTAGAATCTCCTCGGTGTGCTGACCCAGCAGCGGTGGCGGGCTCTGGATATTGAGTCCCGCCTCCTTGAAACGCACGGGCGTTACCACCTGGGGCACGGTGCCGGCCAGCGGATGTTCCAGATGACGCAGCATATTCCGGTGCACCACTTGCGGTTCTTCGAATACTTCAGGAATGGTGTTGATGGGCCCGCACACCACGCCGGCGGCTTCCAGCACCTGTACCCAGTGCCTGCGCGTATTCTGCGCCAGGCGCTGCTGCAGCAGCGGCGTAAGGGTCGCCTGGTTGCGCACCCGCGCCTGGTTGCGCTGGAAGCGTTCATCCTGCGCCCAGCCAGGGCAGCCGATGACCTCGCACAGCTTGGCGAACTGGCCATCGTTGCCCACGGCAAGAATCATGTCGCCGTCGCTGCAGGCAAACACGCCCTGAGGCTGGATGTTGGGATGAGCGTTGCCCGTGCGCTGCGGCGTCTTGCCGCCTATCAGGTAATTCATGGCCTGATTGGCCAGCAGGCCCACCTGCACGTCCAGCATGGCGATATCCACATGATCGCCCTTGCCGGTGACTTCGCGCGCAGCCAGGGCGGCCAGCACCGCGGTCGTTGCATAAACGCCGGTAATCAGGTCGATGATGGGAATGCCCACTTTCTGGGGGCCGCCGCCCTGCTCGGCATCGCCGCGGCCGGTGATGCTCATCATCCCGCCCATGCCCTGGATCTGAAAATCGTAGGCCGGCATGGCATGCCGCGGCCCGCTTTGCCCAAAACCGGTTATCGAACAATAGATAAGGCGGGGGTTGACGGCCGCCAGGTCCTCGTATCCCAGGCCATGACGGCCCAGCGTATTGACCTTGAAGTTTTCCAGAAGGATGTCGGATTGCTCGGCCAATTCGCGCACGATCTGCCGCCCCTCCGGGGATTCGAGATTAAGCGTAATCGAACGTTTGCCCCGGTTGGCGGCAAGGTAGTAGCCGCTTTCCCGCGTTTCATTGCCATCGGCGTCCTTGAGGTTGGGCGGCCCCCACGACCGCGTATCGTCGCCCGCGCCGGGGCGCTCTACCTTGATGACCTGGGCGCCCATGTCCGCAAGAATCTGGCCGGCCCAAGGCCCGGCCAGAACCCGGCTTAGATCCAGAACACGAAGATGTGAGAGCGGTCCCGCCATGTGGGAATTCCTTGACAAAGTTAAGCATGATGGACCGCATTGTCATCTTTTGGATCAGCCTCTATCTACCGCATAAATGATATGGCTGGTATGCGATTTCTGTTATCGATCGGGCTGACGCCATTTGCTACTATCCTTGCCAAGCCCCCCAAGGACCGGCCCACGCCAAGCGCTTCGCGCAGCAACCGGATACCCACATTGCATAAAAAAGAAATGGACCTTCAAAGGAGAAACACCGTGAGACAAGGCAAACTATTACGTGCGTTCCATGCATTATCGGCAGGCGGGCTGGCGTTGGCCGCCCTGGCCGGCACTGCTCACGCTCAAGTATCCGACGGCGTCGTCAAGCTGGGCGTCACCAACGATCAATCCGGCATCTACTCCGAAGCGGGAGGCCGCGGCGTCGTCACCGCGGTGGAAATGGCGGTCGAGGATTTCGGCGGCACCGTTCTTGGCAAACCCATCCAGATCGTTTCGGCCGACAATCAAAGCAAGCCCGACGTGGGCGTGGCCATTGTGCGCCGCTGGCTCGACACCGAGCAGGTCGACGTCATCGTCGACGGAGGCAACTCCAGCGTGGGCATGGCCATACAGGAGGTCGCGCGCCAGAAAAACAAAATCTTCCTCATTACCGGATCGGGCACGACGGCCCTGACCAACAAGGCCTGCTCGCCCGTGGGTTTCCAGTGGTCGTGGGACACCTATGCGCTGTCCGCCGGCACAGCCGGAGCGCTGGTCAAGCAGGGCCTGGACAGTTGGTTCTTCATTACGGCCGACTATACTTTCGGCCACATCCTCGAGGCCGAATCCACCGAAGTCGTCAAGAAGCACGGCGGCAAGGTCCTGGGCTCGGTGCGCCATCCCTTCAATACGCAGGATTTCAGTTCCTATCTGCTGCAGGCCCAAGGCTCGGGCGCCAAGGTCATCGCCCTGGCCAACGCGGGCGGCGACTCCACCACCGCCATCAAGCAGGCCAACGAGTTCGGCATCACCAAAAACGGCACCAAGCTCGCCGCCCTGCTCCTCAATATTACCGATGTCCATGCGCTGGGCCTGAAAACCGCCCAGGGGCTTATCATTACCGCCACCTACTACTGGGACCGCAACGACACCTCGCGCGAGTTCGGACGCCGCTACATGAAGCTGACCAACAAGGCGCCCACCTATCTGCAGGCAGGAGCCTACAGCGCCGTCACGCACTACCTGAAGGCCGTCAAGGCCGCCGGCACCGACGAAACCACGGCTGTCGCCGCGCAAATGCGCAAAATGAAGATCAACGACGCCATGACCGAAAACGGCTACATTCGCGAAGACGGCAAGGTCATGCGCGATATCTATGTAGTTCAGGTCAAGTCCCCGGAAGAATCCAAAGAGCCCTGGGATTACTACAAGGTCCTGGCCACGGTTCCGGCTGAACAGGCGGCCCGCCCCCTGTCGGAAAGCCAATGCCCCCTGGTCAAGAAGTAAAGGCGGCACATCCATAAACCACAAGGCCCACTGTGTATTACGATCCGCGAACCGAGCCTCACAATCTGGCGCACAACCCGCTTACCTCCCTGGTCGTTCCCCGCCCCATAGGCTGGATATCGACCATGGGGCCCGGCGGCACGGTCAACCTGGCCCCTTACAGTTTCTTCAATATGGTGTCGGCGCTTCCGCCTTTCGTCTTGTTCGGCAGCAATCCCAAAAAGCATTCCCAGGCCAACGCCGAGGCCCGCGGCGAGTTCGTGGTCAGCATGGCCACGCTGGAGCTTTGCGAATACGTCAACCAGACCGGCGCGCCCTACGCCCCCGAGGTCAGCGAGCCGCAAGCCGTGGGGCTCGACATGCTGCCCTCCCGAAACGTGAAGCCTCCACGGGTGGCGCGCTCGCCCGTCGCGCTCGAATGCAAGTATTTCAAGACCGTCGATCTGGTGCCGTCCAACGGCAAGCCTTCGGATTCCGCAATCATCATCGGCGAAGTCGTGGGAATCTATATCGACGACGCCTATATCTCAAAGGGCATGGTCGACTACGTGCGCATGGCGCCCCTGGCCCGGCTTGGCTATCTGGATTACGGCGTAGTCGAACGCGTCTTCCCCATGGTCATGCCCGGCTACGCCCCCATCGCAAACGACGACGGCACAACATAAGCCGCAACACGCGGAACAGAAAGGGCGCAAACGCCCGCAAGACAGGAAGGAGACCAGGGCAATGCAGCTCGATCCGCCAGCACCCAACGGCAGCCAGGGGCAATACATCCTGGAAACTTCGAACCTGAGCAAGGATTTCGGCGGCTTCGCCGCGGTCAGCGGGGTCGATCTGCAAATACGCCGCGGCAGCATACATGCCCTGATCGGCCCCAACGGAGCCGGCAAGACCACGGTCTTCAATCTGCTTACGAAGTTCCTGGCGCCGTCGAACGGCAGCATCCGCTACAACGGAAGGGATATTACGCAAACAGCGCCGGCCGACGTCGCGCGCCTGGGCCTGGTCCGCTCGTTCCAGATATCCGCCGTCTTCCCCCATGTCACCGTGCTCGGCAACATGCAAATAGCGCTGCAGCGGCAATTGGGCGTTTCCTTTCATTTCTGGCGCTCCGGCAAGGTGCTGAGCCAGCTCGACGACAAGGCCCTGGCCCTGATCCAGGCCGTAGGCCTGAGCGATGTCGTGGACGCCCCCGCCGTCGAACTCTCCTATGGACGCAAGCGTGCGCTGGAAATCGCCACGACCCTGGCCCTGGATCCCGAAATGCTGCTGCTGGACGAACCCATGGCGGGGCTGGGCCGCGAAGACATCGTCCGCATCTCCAACCTCATCAGGCAGGCGGGGGCAACCCGGACGGTGCTCATGGTCGAACACAATCTGAATGTCGTAGCCAATCTGTGCGACAAAGTTACCGTGCTTGCACGCGGCAAGGTATTGACGCAGGGAAGCTATGATGAAGTCTCGCGCAACCCCCAGGTTATCGAGGCCTATATGGGAGCCGGCCATGACGCTTGTTGAAACCACCTTGCGCCAGGCTCCGGCGGCGCCCGCCTCAAGCAATCATCTTTGCGTGCGCGGGCTGCAGGCCTGGTACGGCGAATCGCACATACTGCACGGGATGGACTTCGACGTCGGTCAGGGCGAAATCATTACCCTGCTGGGACGCAACGGCGCCGGCAAGTCCACAACCCTCAAAGCCATCATGGGCGCGATTCCCCGCCGCAGCGGTTCGGTCGTCTACCAGGGCGCCGACCTGATCCGCGAGGCGCCGTACCGGATCGGGCGCAAGGGCCTGGCCTATTGCCCTGAAGACCGCGGCATCTTCGCCAGTCTGAACGTCACCGAAAACCTGCTGCTGCCCCCCGTGGTGCAGGCTGGCGGCATGAGCCTCGAAGAAATCTACGGACTGTTCCCCAATCTGTTCGAGCGCCGGGGCAGCGGCGGCGCCAAGCTCTCGGGCGGCGAACAGCAAATGCTGGCCATCGGACGCATCCTGCGCACCGGCGCGCGCACCCTGCTCCTGGACGAACCTACCGAAGGCCTGGCTCCCGTCATCGTCCAGCAGATCGCCGCGGCCATACATTTGCTAAAAAACAAAGGCTTCACCATATTGCTGGTCGAGCAGAACCTGGGCTTTGCCTGCGGCGTGGCCGATAGGCACTACATCGTCGAGTACGGCCGTGTCGTCGATGCGTTCACCAGCGACGCCATCGCATCGAACAAGCCGAAGATCCAGGCATACCTGGGTGTTTGAAGAATCGAAGCACGCCCGCCGCAGGCATGCCAAGAACACGGAGGTTTCGGAATAACCATGGTTTCACTGTCAACCCTGTTCAGCCAGATGGTGCTGGGGCTCGTCAACGGCTCGCTGTATGCCTTGCTGAGCCTTGGCATGGCGATCATTTTCGGCCTGCTGAACGTCATCAACTTCGCCCATGGCGCTCAATACATGATGGGCGCATTCGCAGCCTACCTGCTGCTCAATTACGCGGGGCTGGGATACTGGCCCGCGCTGGTGCTGGCGCCGCTTATCGTCGGCGTTTCGGGCATCGTCATCGAGCGCCTGCTGCTGCGCCACCTGTACCAGCTGGACCACCTGTACGGCATGGTGCTCACCTTCGGCCTCACCCTCATCCTGGAAGGCGTGTTCCGCTTCCAGTTCGGGTCGGCCGGCCTGCCCTACGCCATACCCGATGCCCTCACCGGCGCCGTCAATCTCGGATTCATGTACATGCCCACCTACCGGGCCTGGGTAGTGGCGGCCACTATCGTCATTTGCGCTGCCACCTGGTTCACCATCGAGAAAACGCATCTGGGCGCCTACCTGCGCGCCGCCACCGAAAATCCCATGCTGGTGCAGAACTTCGGCATCAATGTGCCGCGCATGGTCATGCTCACCTACGGCTGCGGCGTCGCCCTGGCTGCGCTGGCGGGCGTCATGGCGGCGCCGGTTTACCAGGTAAGCCCCCACATGGGTTCGAACATCATCGTGGTCGTCTTTGCCGTGGTGGTCATTGGCGGCATGGGATCCATACTGGGCGCCATAATCAGCGGCTTTGCGCTGGGCGTCATCGAGGGCATGGCCAAGTATTTCTACCCCCAGGGCTCGGTCATGGCGATTTTCGTCATCATGATCATCGTTCTCCTGCTCAAGCCGGCGGGCCTTTTCGGCCGGATCGCCGCCGCGCACCCCAGCAACTTCGCCTCGCAGTCCAGCTCAATCGGCGCCCTCCTGACCAACCGCTACCTGGGCGCCGCCTTGCTGCTGCTGGCCCTTGTCGCGCCAAGCTTCATCTATCCTCTATTCCTCATGAAGGTGTTCTGCCTGGCCCTGTTCGCCTGCGCATTCGCCTTGCTTGCCGGTCATGTGGGAATGCTTTCATTCGGACATGCGGCGTTCTTCGGCAGCTCGGCCTATATCTGCGCCTATGCGGCCAAGACGCTGGGCTGGCCGCCCGAGCTGAGCATTCTTGCCGGCACGGCCATCGCCGCGCTGATAGGACTGGTGTTCGGCTGGCTGTCGATCCGCCGGCAAGGCATCTACTTTGCCATGGTCACGCTGGCCCTCGCGCAGATGATCTACTTCATTGCGCTGCAGGCGGATTTCACCGGCGGAGAAGACGGCATACAGGCCGTGCCGCGCGGGGTCCTGTTCGGCCTGTTCGACCTCAACGACACCTACATCATGTACTACCTGGTGTTCGCCATATTCCTGATCGGATTTTTCATCGTCCAGCGCACCATACGCTCTCCTTTCGGGCAGATACTGAAGGGCATTTCGCAGAACGAGGCACGCATGATTTCGCTGGGCTACAAAACCAAGCACTACAAACTGCTTACTTTTGTGCTGTCGGCGGCGCTGGCCGGCCTGGCCGGCTCGACCAAGGCCCTGGTCATCGGGCTGGCGTCATTGACCGATGTACACTGGGCCATGTCGGGCGAGGTTCTGCTCATGGCATTGATAGGCGGCATCGGCACTATGCTGGGGCCGGTGATCGGGGCGCTCATCGTAGTCACCGTCGCCACCTATCTGGCCTGGCTGGGCGCCTGGGTAACAGTCATCCAGGGCATCACTTTTGTCGTATGCGTCATGGTCTTTCGCATCGGCGTCGTGGGCGGTCTTGAATCCCTGGTGGCGCGCCTGGTCCCAAGGCGCAGCCAGGCCGGGACTTTGGGCGCACCCGCGCCAGGCTCCGCCATACGTCTTGAAGGAGAGCAGCCATGACTGACATGCAGGCCCCGCCGGGCGGCCCGGACGAAGGCAAGAGCCGCGCACAGGCCTTGTCCATTGCCAGAACAGGCAAATTCGAGATCTTCCGCGTCGAGGAAATGCAGTTGCTGGAACCGGCCGCGCTGCTGAAGGAATGGAGGCCTGACATGATATCCAGCTATCCGGACTGGCTGGACAAGGATTTCTATGCCGCGGATTCCGGTTCGTTCCGGGTCAGCATCCACAGCTGGGTAATCAAGTCTCCCACCCACACCATCATCGTCGACACCTGCGGCGGAAATCACAAGGCGCGTCCGGCCTCCGCGCGCTTCGACCAGCTCGACCTGCCCTATCTTGAACGCCTGGCGGCAATAGGCGTTGCGCCAGAACAGGTCGACTTCGTCATCTGCACCCATCTGCATGTGGATCATCTGGGCTGGAACACGCGGCTCGTCAACGGGCAGTGGGTGCCCACATTTCCAAATGCGACCTATGTGCTTTCCAGCCTGGACTGCAAGGCCCGCGACCCGGCGAACGTGCCGCCCGAAGCCTGGCAGCCCGCGCACCTGGTTTTTCTCGATAGCGTGCAGCCCGTCATCGAAGCCGGCCTGGCTTGGCTGGCGCAAGGCGACGAGGAAATCGTCCCAGGCATCAACCTAGTGCCGATGCGCGGCCACTCGCCTGGGCAAATGGGCGTGCGCCTGCGCTCGGAGGGGCAAGAAGCGCTGTTCGTCGGCGATGTGGTGCATCATCCATTACAGGTCTTCAACCCCGACTGGAACAGCCGCTACTGCGAAAATGCCGAAATGGCCCGCGCCACGCGCAAGCAGGTCCTGCACCATTGTTCGCGCCACGCCAGCCTGTTCCTGCCCGCCCATTTCGCGCGGCCGCACTGCGGCCACATACATGAAGCCGGCCAGGCGGGCGAAGGCGGCCATGCGTTTTCGTTTACCCCTTTACAGCAACAGGCGCTTGCTCCCCGGCAGCCAAAGTAACGCTATGACGACTTACGACTACATCATCGTGGGCGGCGGCTCGGCCGGCTGCGTACTGGCCAACCGGCTCAGCCAGGATCCCGGCACGCAAGTGCTGATGCTGGAGGCAGGCGGGCGCGACAACTACCACTGGATCCATATTCCCGTCGGCTATCTCTATTGCATAGGCAATCCGCGCACCGACTGGCTATACCGCACCGAGAGCGAACCAGGCCTGGGCGGACGTTCGCTGGCCTATCCGCGCGGTCGGGTGCTGGGCGGCTGCTCGTCGATCAACGGCATGATCTACATGCGGGGCCAACGCGAGGACTACGACAACTGGGCCCGCCTGACCAACGATGAATCCTGGAGCTGGGACCATGTATTGCCCGTGTTCAAGCGCAGCGAAGACCATCACGCAGGCGCCGACGCTTTCCACGGCCAGGGCGGAGAATGGCGGGTCGAGACCCAGCGGCTGCATTGGGAGATACTGGAACAGTTCGCCAAGGCGGCCGAACAGACCGGCCTGCCGCGTACCGCCGACTTCAACCGCGGCGACAACCTCGGCACAGGCTACTTCGAGGTCAACCAGAAAAAAGGCTGGCGCTGGAATACCGCCAAGGCTTTCCTGCGCCCGGTGCGGCAGCGGGCCAACCTGAAAATCATGACCAACGCATCCGCACAGGAACTGCTGTTCGAGGGCAAACGCTGCGTGGGCTTGCGAATATCCAGTCCCGGCGGAACGCAAGTCCTTGCCGCAAGGCGCGAAGTGATCCTGGCCGCGGGCGCCGTCAACAGCCCGAAGCTGCTCGAGCTTTCCGGCATCGGCGACCCCGACCGCCTGCGCGAAAGCGGCATCGCCCTGCGCCACGCCCTGCCCGGCGTCGGCGAGAACCTGCAAGACCACCTGCAGCTGCGAGTCATCGTCAAGGTGCAGGGCGTCAGAACCCTCAACACCCTCGTGCCCTCGCTATGGGGCAAGGCCAGAATCGGCCTGCAATACCTGCTGTTGCGCAGCGGCCCCATGAGCATGGCGCCATCGCAGCTTGGCGTATTTGCCAAATCCGATCCCGGCCAGCCCCGCGCCAACGTCGAATTCCATGTACAGCCGCTATCGCTGGGCGCATTCGGCGAAAGCCTGCACGACTTCGACGCCTTTACAGCCAGCGTCTGCAACCTTCAGCCAAGCTCGCGCGGCAGCGTGCATATCCAGGATGCACGTCCGGACACCGCCCCGCGCATTGCGCCCCGCTACTTGAGCACCCCCGAAGACCGCCGGGTCGCCGTGGATTCTTTGCGGCTCGCCCGGCGCATCATCGATGCGCCAGCGCTAAAACCCTATCGCCCCCAGGAATGGCTGCCCGGCGCCAGCATGCAAACCGCCCAGGAACTGGCCGAGGCCGCCGGCAGGATAGGCACGACCATCTTCCATCCGGTAGGCACCTGCGCCATGGGTCTGCACGCTGATGCCGGCGCGGTCGTGGACTCGCAGTTGCGCGTGCACGGCCTTGAAAACCTGCGGATCGCCGATGCGTCCATCATGCCGACCATCACATCGGGCAACACCAATTCGCCCACCATCATGATCGCGGAACGCGCTGCGCAAATGATCCAGCAAGGCTGCTGATCCGCTACCCTGCCGCATAGCATCGAATCGCCAAGCCTGCCTTTAAACTCTTGAATTCTGAATATAGTAAATAGGGATATTTGCTATAGTGGATTCACAGCAGCGCCAAAGCACGGCCGGTCGTCCCGTAGGCAGCACCATACCTTTCTTGCCGCCGCCACGGCGATGCTATTGTGCTTTCAAACCATTCTGGCCATCATTCCACAATGAAGCGAAATCCTTCTTCCAAGCAGCCGCGCCGCACACCGCTGAAAGCCTACACGCTCAGCGAGACCATCTTCCACGAAGTGCGCAACCGGCTGCAGCGCGGCGAAATCGGCGCCGACGACCGGATACTGGATTACGAGATCGCGCAGGAATACAACTGCACCCGCATGCCCGTGCGACAAGCCCTGCTTCGCCTGGCCAGCGAAGGCTATCTGCTGGGCACGACGCGCGGCTTCATCCTGCCCACGCTGACCACCGAAGACATCTACGAGGTCTTCGAAATGCGGCGGCTGCTGGAACCCCACGCGGCCTCCAGCGTCATCGGCCTGCTCGGCGAGGACCAGCACATGGCGCTGACCCTTGCCTATCATCAGGCGCGGCGGGCTGCCGAAAAGAACGACTCGCAAATGATGGCGGACGCCAACATCGCTTTCCGCTCCATATGGATAGGCGCCGTGCAAAACAAGCGCCTGCGCGAAACCATCCAGCGCTTCGCCGATCACGCGCAACTGGTGCGCGCTGCCACGCTGTTCGATCCAGCCACGCAAACCCTGGTCGTCGAGGGCCTCAAGCGCATTCTGGACGGCTTCGTGGAAAGAAATGGCGACAGCGTGCACAGCGCCATGCTGGCATTCGTGCAGCACGCCCAGCAGCAATACATACTGCTGGCGCAGGCGGCCGCGCGGGCCGTCTGAGGGCCGCCGGGCGATTCAAACCAATCAATCCCCATCAAGAAGACCGCGCCATCGACACGTGCCGATAGCCTCTAAACGGCCACAGGCCACGGCTTGCCGGGATCGCCGCTGGGCACCGCGGCAAGCAGGCGGCGCGTATACTCGTGCCGCGGCCGCAGGAACACCTCGTCCACCGGGCCTTGCTCGACCGCCCGGCCTTCGTACATGACCACCACCCGCTGGCATAAATACCGCACCACAGCCAGGTCGTGCGAAATAAGCACCACCGC
>Ga0182735_1002043_pt1 | contig 12733 bp, 6 predicted proteins | sample eDN5th30CKraftMG_FD_128524 | JGI IMG/M metagenome (GOLD analysis project Ga0182735, IMG submission 128524) | Enriched Miracle-Growth compost microbial communities from Emeryville, California, USA - eDNA 5th pass 30_C Kraft MG (version 2) (version 2) ... | reverse complement strand
TAACCAAACAGCAGCCAAGAAAGACATGGCTGCGTGTTGCATCCATCCTATTGGTTGTTCTGCTATCAGGAGCTGTTGTATTTTGGTATGTACAGAAAGGCGAAAAGACCGAAGAACAACAAACAGCATCGGCCGTTAAAAATGATATTTTATTGCCGAGCGAGCAACAAGCCATCCTCACATTGGCCGATGGGCGTATGGTTAACGTAGATGAGGCCGCTGATGCTTTGCTGGCACAACAGGACGGTGTGCAAGTGATGAAGGATGCGGATGGAAGTATTTCTTATGCTGTACGGCCCAATCAAGACACCAAAGAAGCTGTTGTTAAATATAATACGTTAAGCACACCCAAGGGAAGTTTCTATCAATTGATGTTATCGGATGGAACAAAAGTCTGGTTAAATACAGCTTCTTCTATTCGTTTCCCTATTTCCTTTACAGACAAGGAGCGTCGGGTTATCTTACAGGGTGAGGCTTATTTTGAGGTGGCAAAGGATACAAAAAAGCCATTCTTTGTGGAAGCAAACCACAGTTTGATTCAGGTATTAGGTACGAGTTTCAATATTTCTGCTTATGGATCGGATCATCAGGTAACGACCACCTTGATCGAAGGGGGAGTTAGCGTGGCAAATGGCCATAGCCAAGTGGTGTTAAAGCCGGGCCGACGAGCGGTTGTGGATGTGCAAACACAGGCTATTCGGGAGTCGGCGGCCGATATTCAATCGGTAACCGCATGGAAAGAAGGTGTTTTTCGGTTTGACCATGCACCGATTGAAACCATTATGAAAGCATTGGAGCGTTGGTATGATATAGAAGATGTGACCATTGAAGGGTATTCTGAGGATACATTTACGGGTAAATTTCATCGTTCCAAAAGTATCAAGCAGCTTTTCCAGAGTTTAGAAAAAATGTCGTCCATGAAATTTGAAATACAAGGAAGGAGGGTGAAAATTATGCGTTAACCAAGACGAACCTAAAGATCAAAAAAATGCCGGAGACGATTGCGGCGTATCCGGCAAAATAATATGAAGGTCAATAAATCAAATTACTGAGAGAGTAATCATTACTAACCAAACATTTTATCAAATGTATAAAACTTCTATTGAATTTTGTCGCCATTGGCGGCAATTTACCAAATTATTGTTAACGATGAAGCTGGTTATTGCCTTATTGTTGTGCTCCTTATTTCAGGCCAAAGCGGTAAGCTATGCGCAAAATGTAACGATTCATGTCAAGAACGCATCGATAGCCGATGTTTTAGAAGAAATAGGGCAGCAAACCAAATATGATGTTTTGTTCAATAATTTACATCTAAAGGGTACCAAACCGATCAATCTCAATTTAGATAATGTTCCATTAGATCAGGCATTAGCGGCTTCTTTGGCTAATGAATCGTTAACATATGAGATTAACAACAGCACCGTTATTGTTTACCGGAAAGCGAAGACAACGATTAGTAAGGAGGGTATTCAGCAGACACGAATCATTACAGGAACCGTAAGTGATACTACGCAGAAGCCTATTCCAGAAGTGACCGTGCGGATAAAAGAGAAGACTGCTGGGGTGAAGACGGACAGCCGAGGTCAATATCAAATAAGTATCCCAAAGGGGGGGCTGACCTTGGTTTTCTCGGCTGTTGGTTACGAAACACGTGAAATTACCGTCAACAATCGGGATGTTGTCAATGTAACGTTGAACCAAGCTGTAAGCGATTTAGATGAGGTTGTGGTGGTGGGATACGGGACGCAGACTAGGGGGAGTGTGACAGCTGCTGTAAGTTCTGTTAATGGAGAAGATCTTCATGTTGGAATGGTTGGAAATGTATCAAATACAATTGGAGGTAAAGTTTCTGGTATTATAACCCGACAGACATCAGGTGAACCAGGTTTAGATGGCGCATCAGTATTGCTCAGAGGAACGACACCGCTTGTGCTGGTCGATGGAGTTGAAAGGCCTTGGGATAAAGTTAACCAGGCGGATATAGAATCGATATCGATGCTAAAAGATGCTTCCGCGGTTGCTCCATACGGTTTAAAAGGTGCCAATGGCGTGATGTTAATTACTACCAAACGGGGGAGCATGGGGAAGGTTTCACTGAATTATACGGGTGAGTACGGCTATCAAAAGCCGATGAATACACCCGAATTTATGGATGCCTATGCTAGTATGTCATTGAGAAATACAGCACTCATCATGGACGGTAAGGCAGACCAGGTAGTTTCTGAAGAAGTTATGAATTTGTATAAGCAAGGAACGGACGAATATCCTAATACCGATTGGGTAGGCAATTACTTGAAACCTTCCAGTTCGCAGCAACACAATATTTCGGCCTCAGGAGGCAATGAAAAGACAAAAGCTTTTCTTTCTTTGGGTTATCTAGATCAGGGTAATATGATGGGAGATACATATGGTTATAAGCGCTATAGCATCCGCTCTAATGTAGATATCAAACCTACCCCAATCACTACATTATCAGTAGACTTGAGCTTAATTAATGACCAAAGGAGATTTCAGGGCATTAGTTCATCAGATTTAATGCTAGACCTCTATCGGTTACCTGCAACTGAACCTGATTTATATAGCAATGGATTGCCCGCTTTTTCACCAACTTTAGGAGGAAGTGTATATGCACAATTACATAGTGGCAGTAATAAGCAAAATAATGAATTTCAAAATGTTAGCCTAACCTTGAATCAGGAAGTCCCATTTATTAAAGGACTTTCAGCGAAGGCAAATTTTGCTTATGATAAACAGTTATACAAATATAAACAATGGTCAGAACCTTATATCTCTTACCAATTGAACACAGAAGGTGAATACGTAGAGCACAATGGTTGGGAGACATCGAAACCGACTTTATACGAAGGTGATAAATTTTGGACAAACTACACATTTCAAGGCTATTTAAATTATCAAAATCAGTTTGGTAAGCATCATGTGCAGGCATTGGCCGTATACGAAAGACGTTGGGGGAACGTAAGCGAATTAACTGCCGGTCGTACTCAATACGATTTTGCCATTCCTGAATTGAACATGGGAAGTCCAAATAAGGAATATCAAAGCAATGGAGGCTATTCAACCAGTTATGCGCAAGAAGGCGTAGTAGCGCGCGTAAACTACAATTATAACGAACGATATCTGTTAGAAATAGCGGGGCGTTACGATGCTTCATATCGTTATGCGCCAGGCAGAAGAACTGCACTTTTTCCTTCAGCATCCATAGGTTGGCGAATTTCAGAGGAAGATTTCATAAAAGGACGTTTTTCTTTTTTGGATAACCTAAAACTACGGGCTTCATATGGAAAATCAGGTAATCCGGTAGGTCAGGAGTTTGCTTATTTATCTAAATATTTGGTCTCAAATAGCTATGTTTTCGGAAACGGGTCCGCTACGCCAACACAATATCAAGGGGTTTATGAAGGACAAGAACCCAATACATTTTTGACGTGGGAAACAGTTTTGAAGGCGAATGTTGGACTGGATGTCAATCTATGGAAAGAGTTATTGGGTTTGTCTTTTGATATTTATAAGGATAAAAGAAACGATAAAATTCTAGGACCAGATGCGATTGTGCCGACAGAGTATGGCATCGGGTTGTCTGATGAAAATGCAGGTAAGGAATCTCGTTGGGGTTATGAATTCACCCTTTCAAATCATACGAAAATAACTACTGATTTCAATATGAGCCATCAATTTGTCTTCGGTTTTACCCGGAATAAACAAATAGAAATCCGCGAAGCGGCTGGTACAAAAAATGTGCCTAGAAAGCGTAGAACCGGGTTGCCGAGTAATTTGACATGGGGATATAAAACCGCCGGCTTATTTAAAGATGAGGAAGATATCGCCAATTGGGCTTATCAAAATTCATCTGTATTGCCGGGCGATATCAAATATGTTGACATTAATGGTGACGGAAAAATCGACGCGAATGATCAAGTGGTCATCGGGCGTAATGCAACACCTGAAATTATGTGGGGATATACGCTTTCTTTACGATATAAGGGGTTTGATCTTAATACATTTATACAAGGTACAGCTAATTCTGATTATTATCTGGGTAGTGCTGACCGGGGGGTACGGTATCCATTTGAAAATGGAAAGCCATTACAGTCTCAAGCGGATTCCTGGACAACGGAAAATCCAAATCCCAATGCTCGTTTTCCCCGCCTCTCGGCTACAAAACGGACACATAATTATGAGACCTCTGATTTTTGGATGGTCAATTCATCTTACATCAAGTTAAAGTCTGTGGAACTGGGCTATAATTTTAATTCTGCGCTTACCCGTAAAGTATTTATCGATCGGGCAAGATTATACCTAAACCTATATAATGTTTGGAATATTTTCTCCAAAATGCCCAAAGACTTTGATAGTGAGAACCTCACATATACAGCGTATCCGCAACAATTTATCAGTACGCTTGGTGTGAATGTAACCTTTTAATTAAAAATGAGATGAAGAACAAGATATTTAGAAACATGATGGTTTTGCTTTCATGTTTAGTTATGGGTTGTAATAAGGAATTCTTGGACATCACACCAAGAGATTCTATAACGGATGAAGCTGTTTGGTCGAGCGCCAATGGCGTCAAACAATTTGTAACAGACGTATATAATAATTTAACTGGCCCACTGTATAATTTCACTACATTGGATGGGTCGTGGATGTTGGATAATTTCATGACAGATGATTTGGTAAGAAATCAAGCTAGTTGGAATTTACTGAATTTTACACCTTCTAATACTCCGATTGACAGCTGGACTTCTTGTTATACCAAGATTCGGAAGACGAATCTTGGTATTGAAAAAATAATGGAATCTACTGTATTGCTTGATGAGGATAAGAGTAGGTATCTTGGGGACTTACACTTTCTTAGGGGTATGTTTTACTTTGAACTATTTCGCTACTATGGGAAAGTACCGCTTATAACAAAAGCGCTTGATAGAAATACGGATGAGATTTTTTATGAGCGGAATACGATGGAAGATGTGTTAGGGTTTATTGTGAACGAGTTTCAACAAGCGGCCGATCTGCTCCCACGCGATATCTCTGATGAGGAAATAGGTCGAGCGACCAAAGGGGCGGCTATCGGAATGAAAGCACTGGCTTATCTTTTTGGTGCTGGTATTGTTGATTCGAAATATTATGCGGACGCAGCGTCAACCGCATCTATATTAATTGACGGCGAGTTGCAAGGGAAATACAGCCTATTTCAGACAGGTGCTACACCGCGCGAACGTTATGCTAATTTATTTTTAGAAGACTATGAAAATAATAGTGAAGTCATGTTTGATATTCAATATGCCTATCCCTATCGGGTAACCGCTTTTCAAACCATGACCGCACCTCCCGCTCCTGGGCCTGGTCACGATTATGGTTGGGGGCGTAATTTTCCTACCCAGGAAATCGTAGATGCCTATGAAATGAAAGACGGATCTAGTTTCAATTGGAGTAATCCAGAAGAAGCAGCAGACCCTTACGCAAATCGTGATGAACGTTTCTATGCCAGTATCTTATATAACGATATTCCTTGGAAGGGACAACAATTGATGACGAGCTCTAACGTATGGAGTAACAATGCGAATGCATTTGTACAAAACGCTCCGAATGGTCTGTGGAATACCACTGCAACCAATGCCACTATCAGCGGTTATTATTTGCGCAAGCATTCCAAGGAATCGGTCATTTGTGGTTATGACAACAGAGGGAGAGGTATTGGTGGAGGCCATAACCTCATAGTGCTTCGTTATGCTGAAATTTTACTAACCTATGCAGAAGCGAAGAATGAGGTTTCCGGGCCTGATCCTAGCGTATATGCAGCAGTTAACGCCATCAGAAGAAGAGTGGATCAACCAGATTTACCTGCAGGTTTAGGTCAATCTGAAATGAGGGAACGTATCCGCAAAGAGAGACGGATTGAATTAGCTTTCGAAAATAAGCGTTATTTCGATATTGTCCGTTGGAAGATTGGTGAAATGGTACTGAATGGTGCTGTCCACGGGATGAACATTGTTTATAAAAGGAACAACGAAGACGAGATTGTTCCAACCTATAATGTATTCAAGGTGGTAGACAAGGTTTTTAGTGCTCCAAAGAATTATTTGTTGCCTATTCCACAATCTGCCATGGATAAAAACCCCAAACTTATGCCTAATAATGAAGGGTGGTAATAATTTTTGTACATTATAAAGTAACCGTTATGAAGAAAATATTTTTTATATGTTTCAATATATTATTGTTTATGTCAGCTTGTGATAAAGACAGCTATACGATTGATGAGGATTTCGAGCAGGCTGAGATTACCGGAGTAACCATGTTTGATAGTAATATGGCTCGTTCAGATCAGAAATCGACCATTGATTCAGGTACGGGAACCATATCGGTTACACTAAAGGCCAATCAAGATATTACGCATCTCAAACTTGCCGTAACCGTATCTACTGGAGCAGATGTGTCGCCCACCATGTCTGTTGGTTATCAGGATTTCAGTACACCAAAAAAGTATACGGTCACCTCACCAGGGAAGACCATAACTAAGGAATGGACCATTACGGTAGCGAATCCTTAAACGGTAAAAATAGATAGAGGGACTTCCCTCTATCTAAATAAACAAATAATCATTGGCCAACAAACAGAACACCTGTTTGCCAGATATGGAGTGTTTTGGAATTGAAGCACTGGCTACTTATTGTCTTAATCGAAAGAAATGATCATCTCTAATAAAAGATATAGCCGCCTTTTTATTTTTCTGGTAGGTTTAACATTAATCGTGTCTTGTAAAAAATCAGAAAATACTTCGGAAGTCCTGGTTGACCATCCAGCTTCCACTTTTCCGGAAGTGGATAAGGGTGGGATTTTAAATGCTTCAGAATGTGGAATAATCGGCGATGCTAAAACAGATAATACGACCTTAATCCAACAAGCAATAGACAGCTGTGCAGCAAAAGAAGCAACGCTTGTATTTGAAAAAGGAACATACCTTACTAGACCTCTTTTCATGAAGTCAAATACTACTATCGAACTAGAAAAGGGTGCCATACTATTAGGAAGTCCGAACAAAGCCGATTATGATGCCGTTTTTCCTAACGCAGGAGCGATTGAAACTTCGGCTTTAATTTACGGTAAGGATGTAACATATGTTACAATAAAAGGCGAAGGAAAAATCGATGGACAGGGAGATGCCCCCTCGTTTTTATTGGGTAATGGCAGTAGCGGACGGCCGAAGTTGGTACACTTCATTAATAGCAAAAACATCACGTTGGAAGGTATAAAGCTTATGAACTCAGCTTTTTGGACCGCCCATTTCCTTACCTGCGATACCTTGAAGATAAAGGGTGTCCATATATATGCGCATAGTAATTGGAATAATGATGGTTTGGATATTGATTCAAAACATGTACAGATTTCAGATTGTACCATCGACTGTGATGACGATGCACTTTGTTTTAAGAACGATCGTTATGCAACTTGTGAAAATATTACAGTAAATAACTGTGTCTTAAAAACCAATTGTAATGCCATTAAGTTCGGTACAGCTTCAAAAAGAGGGTTTAAAAATATTACTGTGCGTAATTGCCAGATAAGTAAGGCTTCTGAGGAAAATTTTAGGCATTGGAAAAGCGCCTATCCCTGGGCTGGCATAGCTCAGGATGTAACAGTTTTAGCAGGTATCGCTGTAGAATCGGTAGATGGTGCAGTCTTGGAGGATATTGAAATTTCAGATATTGGAATGACCGATGTACAAACGCCGATATTTATTCGTTTAGGAGATCGGGCGCGTTCCTATTCGGATAATATAAGCACAATAAGAAATGTTCATATTTCAAACATAACTGCTACAGCAGTTAGCAAAATAACCTCTTCCATAACAGGAGTTCCCGGCGGAATAATTGATGGCATAAGGATTAATGATGTGCAAATCAATATGCTCGGTGGCGGGACAGAAAGCGATGCGCTAGCCGTGGTTCCTGAGCAAATTGATGCTTACCCAGAAAATCGCATGTTCGGTATGGTATTGCCTGCTTACGGATTTTATGTGCGGCATGCAAAAAACATTGTTTTTGAAAATGTCGCTATAAATACCCAGATGGCAGATAGCAGGCCAAAATATGTGTTTGACGATGTGACCGATTATGTTACTGATTAAGTTTAATATAAAATATATGAAATTTTCTTTTTTCTTCATCTGTATCATCAGCACAATCTTTCATGCCTTTGCACAAAGGCACAGCTTGAGTACTCCATCTTCCAAAGAGTCGATGTTTCTCAATTCAAATCCAGCTTATTCTAATACCGTAGAGTGGAAGTTTTGTCGATACGATAGCGTTGGATTGAATGGAAAGGTGGTTTCCTCGTCTTTGTATCAAGATGAATCTTGGATGCGGGCAGTTGTTCCGGGTACGGTACTTACATCTTTGGTTAAGAATCATGTTTATCCGGACCCTTATTATGGAGACGTGAATAAGCGGACAAAGAAAATAATTCCTGATATGGCCGATGTAGGTCGCGATTTTTATCACTATTGGTTCCGAACGAAATTTACCATTCCCAGTAATTTTACCGGAAAGATTGTTTGGCTGAAACTACATGGAGTTAACTATCGGGCAGAAATATGGCTAAATGGTAAAAAGCTGGGCATGATGGCGGGTATGTTTAACAGTACACAATTTGATATCACCGAATTCGTACATCGAAAAGAAGAAAATGTATTAGCAATCAATGTGCTTCCGGTTGATGTTCCAGGACAAAGTGGATTGAAGAATAAGCATAGGACAGGTGCCGTAGGAGAAAACCAAAACGGGGGCGATGGTTTAATCGGTGAAAATGTAACCATGTTGATGAGTGCCGGCTGGGATTTTACTTTTCCTGATGGAGTACGTGATCGGAATACTGGAATTTGGCGTGAAGTAGAATTGTTTGCTACGGGCGATGTTACTATAGCCAATCCATTTGTGATTACTAAGTTGCCTTTGCCGGATACCAGTTGGTCTAGCGAAACGGTGTATGCCGAATTAAAAAACAATAGCAATCGTTTCTGCGAAGGCGTATTAAAAGGAATTATCAATCCGGGTAATATTGTGCTTGAAAAGAAAGTGCAACTAGCTCCTTATGAGAAGAAAAAATTAACGTTTGACCCTAAGAGCTACAAACAATTAATTTTTAAGCATCCCCGATTGTGGTGGCCTATTAATAAAGGTGAACAAAATCTCTACACGTTGAACATGTCCTTCATTAATGCTGGGCAGGTTAGTCATGAAATTTCTACGCGTTTTGGTGTTCGTGAAATCACTTCAGATCAAGCTACACCTGATAGCTCAAGGCGGTTTAAAGTAAATGGTTATCCCATATTTGTTAGGGGTACCAATTGGATTCCCGAAGCGATGTTGCGAAATTCTCCCAAGCGCACATTGGCAGAGTTGACCTACACGAAACAGGCGGGACTCAATTTCATCCGTTTTTGGGGAGGTGGAATTGCCGAATCAGATTACTTTTTTGACTTATGTGACGAAATGGGCTTTCTGCTATGGAATGAATATTGGATGACGGGAGACACCCGTTACCCTACGGATACTGCCCTTTATTTAAGAAACGTAGCATCGACTGTTAGACGTATTCGGAATCACCCATCACTAGCATATCATGTTTCATCTAACGAATCGACCGAAATAGCGGGTACCGAAACATTGATCGGGCAGTTAGACCCCAGTCGTGGATATCAAATGCAGTCAGAGTGTTGTGGTGTGCATGACGGGAGTCCATATAAATATGAAAATCCAATGCAGTACTTTGAAAATACTGCTTCATCAAGGGGAAGTCGGGTGTATGGCTTTAATCCAGAATATGGCACACCTTGTTTGCCAACTGTTGAATCGCTCCGCGAGATGATGCCAGAAAAAGACCTTTGGCCAATTAATGATCGTGTATGGAATTATATGGATGGTGGTGGGTTTCATCAGATGACGACGAAATATCGGGAGGCTGTAAATATGTTCGGCTATTCTAATTCTATAGAGGAGTTTGCAAAAAAAGCTCAATTTGTTGGAGCATTAAATTATCGAGCTATATGGGAGGTTTGGAATTACAATAAATTCAATTACGGAGATCGCTATGCATCTGGATTTTTGTTTTGGTATCACAACAGCCCGGTTCGCCAAACAGGTGGAAGAATGTATGACTGGAGTCTGGAACCAACCGCAGCGCTTTATTATTCGCAAAATGGGTTACAGCCCTTGCATCCACAATACGACTATTTGAAGAAAACTGTTTCTGTGTACAATGACTATCGACAATCATTTGCAAATTATATAGTAACGGCATCTATATATAACATTCGATCAGAAAAAGTCTCCGAAATGAGCAAAACAATTCAAATACCAGCCGATGGTGTTGTGAACGATGTATTCAAAATTGATCCTCCACATGATTTGTCGCAAGTTCATTTTATCAAGTTATTGTTAAAGAATGAGCAAGGTGAAATTGTTGCCACATCATTCTATTGGGAATCAAATGATCTGTATCAAGGGGCATGGACGATGACAGGGCCAGCTGTTTCAGGCTTCGAAGACATCAACCAATTGGATAAAATAAAGTTGAATACAAAGGTGCATATGGAGGGAGAAGTGATAACCGTAAATGTGACTAACCCGACCCAAACACTATCCTTTTTTACGCAGGTCAAATTACAAAATGAACAAGGAATAGGCATTAAACCGGCTTTTTATTCAGATAACTTTTTTTGCTTGTTACCTGGAGAATCCAAAACAATAACCATCAGTTTTCTTGAAGCTACCGTTCCACAAATGCACATGCAGGTAATAACAGATGGGTTTAATGTTGTTAAGCCAAGTAGTACACCTGTTCAATAATTGAATACATGATAATTAAAGCTTTTCATTTCAAAATTGCAATGGATAAATGTTGTTTTGAAGTGTTTCTAGCACTTTTATAAACGTAAATAAATGTAAACGATACGATATGTTTTTAGGTAATACACACACCAATGTAAAAACCATTTTCTTTTTTTGTATAAGTATGCTCGCGGTTGTTTTAAGCTGGGCTAAAGATGTCAATATCCTCGACTGTGGAGCAAAGCCAGATGGTATTTTTGATAACACAAGCATTATTCAGCACGCTATACAAGAATGTTCTGCAAGCGGAGGGGGGACAGTTTACTTTCCTTCGGGTACCTATCTTTCTGGAAGTATTTTTCTGAAGGATAATGTTTCATTGTTTTTGCACAAAATGACTGTATTAAAAGCTATTCCAAAAGAAAAGCTTTATCCAGGTCGTCATTTTTCTGAATGTGGTTTTATTCGGATAGATAGCGTAAGTCATGTATCAATTACCGGCGAAGGAACGATAGACGGAAGTGGTTACGAAAAAGTCTTTCAAAAAGGAAATAATGGCTGGCCGAGACCCTATTTAGTACATGTAAGAGATAGTAAAGATGTAGATATAACAGGAATTATCCTTAATAACGCTGCTTTTTGGACGTTGCGGTTACTCGGTAATGAAAGGGTGCGCATAGATGGTTTGCGTATTTTTGGACACGCTAATTGGAATAATGATGGCATTGACATTGATAGTAAAGACGTTATTGTTTCCAATTGTTTTATTGATGTCGATGATGATGCTATTTGTTTAAAGAGTGATCGTGCCAATCAGCTTTGTGAAAATATTACCGTAACAAATTGCGTATTGTCTTCTAACTGTAACTACATTAAGTTCGGAACAGCGTCTTACGGTGGGTTTAGAAATGTAACGATTTCGAATTGTGTGTTGAAACCGGCTTCAGTATCGCATTTCCGAAGTTGGAACACCCGTATCGAGGGAGTTACTGATAGTGTCTGTGGAACCTCAGGTATTGCTTTGGAAGTGGTGGACGGTGGGATGATTGATCAGGTCACAATTTCTAATATTAGTATGCATGGCGTACAGACGCCGATTTTTATTCGTCTCGGAAGCGAACGAAAACCAGGCGGGATGGTAGGAACATTGAAAAATGTGATGATCAATAACATTGTAGCATATACCTGTAGTAAAATTTCCAGTAGCATCTCTGCTGCGCCAGGCCTCGCTGTAGAAAATATAACACTGCGCGATATCCGGGTAATTAATACCGTTGCCGAGACGGATAACAACATCTTAAATCAACCGGTAGCAGAAGGGTTAAAGGAATATCCGGAAAACCGGATGATGGGCCAGAGTCTTCCCGGTTCAGGTTTATATGTGAGAAGGGCAAAGCATCTTTTAATAGATAATTTTCAAGTTGAGAATATACATTCGGACATTCGTCCTGTATTATATTTTGATGATGCACAGCAAGTGACAATCAGACATGTCGAAGATGCTTCATCTAAAAAAACGGATTTGATAATGAAAAAGAATAGTCGAATTAGCGTTTTACCATAGTGATTTTGATGCTTGAGAATTAATTTGGGTGTAGTGTCTTTTAGAATATTTTTATGTTAATTTCGCTGGTGAAAAGCAATAACCCAATGATGCATGCCTCTAAACATTACCTTTGGCCTATACCACAAGGTGAAATTGATAAGAACGCATTTATTGTTCAAAACAAAGACGGGTAATGAAAAAACGAAAGATCACGTATATGACAAGTTTTCTAATACTCAGTTTGCTGCTCTTCAATTGTAGCAAAAGTACACCTCCTATCCATGCAGAGACAGGCAATAACGCGAATGATACCGAGCAGGCTAATACCATTGAATGGGAT
>Ga0182735_1002042_pt1 | contig 12746 bp, 9 predicted proteins | sample eDN5th30CKraftMG_FD_128524 | JGI IMG/M metagenome (GOLD analysis project Ga0182735, IMG submission 128524) | Enriched Miracle-Growth compost microbial communities from Emeryville, California, USA - eDNA 5th pass 30_C Kraft MG (version 2) (version 2) ... | reverse complement strand
ATTCATCGGACTATAGGCATCCGCTACCGGCAACAAGTAGTAACCATTTGAATATTTCGATACCAAATCAGCAAGCTTCTTTCTAGCTTCAGCAGCAGAAGGACCACCTTCTTTTTTTTCGGAACGCTTCGGTTTTTCAATTGTTACAACCGGTTTTTCCGCCTTACGGACGATGGGTATAGGTGGAGGTACAACCTTTTTGGTAACGGAATCTATTTGATTATCCCGACTCATCGAAGAAGTCAGTTTAGGAGAAGATGAACGAATATACCAGCACCCAAAACCAATCATTGCACCCAATAGTAGCAGTGCGCACCCTAATAAAACACGCTTAGTAAATGGTACGTTTGGATGTTTGGATGTATCAGGAAACTTCTCGGAATCGATCCCTTCATCATCTTTCTCTACGGTACTACTAGCTAACGCATGGTTGAATACACTTCTTGATATAGCAATCTTCAAACAAGCTTCTGCACGCTCCAATGCCTTGCGGAAGGGTTCTTTCGAAGCCTCCAGTTTAACCGCAGCCATCGCCTCCGTTAATTCCTCCCTACATTGCTTATAACGTGTTTCTATATCGAGTGCACTTGCATGGGCATCCAATGCAAAAAAAGCGAGTGCTTCTTCCTCATTGGGATTCAACTCTTGCCCCCGGCCGGGGGCAGCATAGGCCACATATCCTTTCCCTTGCGACAGCAGGTTGCCCATATCGTGGATAACGGAGGTATCGGTCAACACCTGGTAAGCCTTCTCCAAGGTTCGAAGCTGCTGTTCATGTAAGGCCTTCATCCCTTCGGTTAATGCGTCATCATAGGCCTGATCATTTAATGTATACCACGCTGCAAAGCGGACACGGATGGCTTCGGTATCGACATCAGACGGCAGGGACAGTATGCGGCGTGCTTCTTCTTTTGTCATCATCTTATTTTTTTATATCATCGCAACAGATTTTTAGTGCATCACTCAAATAAACTGATCGTAATCTGCACCCAAACGGAAACCCAGTTCTTGAAAGTATTTTTTTTCCAGATGCTTTTGTTTGTGCCAACTGAGCCAATGGATATTTCCGTAGCGGCAAATGAAAAAACAGAATCGCTGACCTTCATCCATCCAAAACACATATTCCGGCAGCTCAGGATCCAGTCGGCCCAACCAAAAAAATATATCCAGTAAAGGTGCTACAGATGCCAAATCCAGTTTGATACATTCTTGGAAGGAAGCGTGCCCAATGAGGGCCTGCAATGTGCTGCGCACGCGCAAAAGTTCGGGGTCAGTATCTTTGGAATCACCAAACAAATCTATTTTAACATGTCCCAGTAACACGAGCTGCTCACAACCCAACCGTTCCAACAGCGCAATTAAGGCTTTAGCCAACTGTTGCGGATAGGTTTGAATAACAGCACATGGCAGCATCAGTATTTCGTTCCTTATATCAAGCTTTACCTCAGGTAGCAGCATAGCGTCACACCATTCGTCTTCCGGATCATCCACATCGGGATCGAAACCCAAGGACTGGAAGTCCCGTACCAGTACCCCTATTAACGGATATTCCGCAAAAACCGCTGCCCTGTCCCTTAATTGTATCATCGGTTGTACATCGTCTATTCGCTTCTATTTAATAAGCATTTTTAGGTTTCCAGCAAACCATAATCGGCACTTTCATTTTCAGCTCTTCTTTTGTATCCCCCTGAAAATGCCCTACAACGTATACATAACTAATTGCACGATATCCCTTTTCTACACCTTTTGTTGCAATACTCACACTATGTTCGCCATTTGCTTCCTCCATCGGAGAAGAAGAACCATAATTCGTAAAACTCGCCACATCGATGGGCACTGGTTTTTCCATATTTGCCCGTTGTATCGGAAAAATTTGTACATGAGCGTTGGCACTAGCCGAATAATGCACATTAAATGCCCATCCAGTTCCCTGTTTGGTTATGATCCATGGCAATAAATCATTGTGTTTGGTGATGTCTTCCGGTGTCATATAAATCCGATTATCCGCCACAGAGGTATTCAGGTAATGTACTTTACCTTGATCGATATCCGAAATGACCTGTAAGTAACTTTTCGCGTAATCATCGCCCTCATTGGCAGCTGCACGAAACAATTGCACGGCTTTCGATCGGTTTTTTTCAAGCCCGCCTACACCGAAAATGTAAAACTCCCCGAGCTTACGTTTGGCGGTAGCATAACCATTATTGGCTGCTTTGGTATACCAGGTAACAGCTTCCGTCCAACTAATGGCAGCCACCCCATAACCCTCATCGTAATTATAGCCCACATTATACTGCGCCCTTGCATCCCCTTGCTTAGCTGCTTTCAGGTACCATTGCTGTGCTTGTGCATAATCTTTCGATACTCCATTTCCATTGTCATACATGGCAGCTAAATTGACCTGTGCAGACGCATACCCCTGTTCTGCAGACTTCCGGTACCATTTTACCGCTTCCGCATAATCCCGTTTCACCCCTTCTCCTCGCTCATACCGAACCCCTAAATTATCCTGTGCTATTTCATCACCCTGCTCAGCAGCCAGCCGAAACCACTTCACTGCCGCTTTAAAATCTTTTTTAACTCCATTGCCATCGGCATAGAGCGCCCCTAGATTGAGTTGTGCCGTAGATTTCCCTTGATTAGCAGCCTGGAGGTACCACTTAGCGGCCTCCGTAAAGTTCCGTTTAATACCCTTAGCAAAATGATAAAGCTGCCCCAGTCGCAGCTGCGCATCTGCATCCCCTTTAGCAGCTGCCGCTTGCAGTGCTGAAAATGCTTCTTTATACCATTTATTGGCTGTTGTTTCACTTTTGGTTACGCCCTGACCTAGTTCATATTTTAGGGCCAACATATATTTTGCGCTGGGTTCTCCCTGTTCGGCCGCCTGCCGAAACAACGGAACCGCTTGTGTATAATCCTTTCGGTTATTAAAGGCTATGGCTTGCTCATATAAGGCCTTCGCCTGGGCTGTTATCGTCCCTTGTCTGCTCCCGCTGCTTGTGTTCGAGACGGTAGCTTCTGTAGATGACTGTTCGGCTGATGGTAATTCAGCAGGCAGTTCGGGCGGCAGAGGCGGCATTGCTGTTCCTCCGGTCGTATCTGGCGAAGACTCACTAACAATCGGTTGCTCAACCGGCTGCGCTGTATCACGCTTTTTGGACTTCCAAAGCTTCATCAATATCGGAACGGATAAAAGCAAGAAAACCACCAGTACCCCCACTAAGATACCCCAGCCAAAAGATTTTGCCTTCTTCGCCGGACGTACCTCTTGTTTGGCTTGCTGTGGTTCATTCGGTTTGCTCTGTTTGGTTCGATCCGCCCGTGTGTTCTCCGTTTGATGTGGATCTGCCGGTATATCCGTATTTCCCGATGGCCGCTCTGTTTCAGGTGCTTGCGCTGCACGGAAGCTTTGCCCCGTATGTGGCAAGTCTATCGTATCGTCCATACCGGCGCTACCATTTAAGAGACTATAAGCTTCCTTTAGGCTCTCCAAACCACGTTCAAAACTTTGCCGCATCCGCGGTGTGGGCGCATTTTCAATGCGCATACGGTAGTCGTTATGCATTTCCGAAAATTTGCGGCGTACTTCCTGTAAGTCGGCACCCTCAGCAAGCTCGAACCTTTCATATGCTTCTTGTTTTGTCATGCTATTTATATCATGGAGATCGATTCCCCTGTTAAATAATGTTATTGATAAATGCCTTCTGTACCAGTCTTTTCTGACTAGCGAGGTAATTGGCTCCCATCCCCTCTTTACCGAAGGTCTTTTCGAGCTCACGCCCCGTTTTGGGATCGTAAGCCTGCAATACCACCGTATTATCTTCGGTATACTCCAAAGTAATTTCGATGGGATAGTTCGCTTCATTGCTGGGTAAAGGCCCTACTTGTAAAACGCCCATCGTTTTCACATCGGCTTCTTCTATAAATTGCACCAATTCGATCCGCATTTGCCCGCCATTGTTAGGTGAGGTATAATAGGTTTTCTTAGCTTTTAAGGGCACCGGACGGTTCTTTTTAATAATAATATCAAAGATGGTGCGGCCACTGTCGCTATCAATTGCCCGAACGGCTAAATTATAGCCGGTTACACCCTGTAATTCCAAAGGGGTGTCCATTCCCTGAAACTGCTCGCCCGACAGCATACGGGCATAGAGTGAAGCACCGAAGACAACGGCTTTCATCGGGTCTTGAAAACGAATTTTATTGGCCAGTTTGGGTAACTTCTCTGCCAGATAGCTACGAATGAAGGGTACCATAGACGATCCTCCTACCAGCAACAGCACATCCACATCTTCTTCCCGTATGCCAGCTGATGACAAACAGCGTTTTAAAATTTTCAAAGTTCGCTCCACATCCGGCTTAATGGCTTGTTCGAAAGCTTGGCGAGTAATAAAGACCTCAACGCTCTCATTCCCGATTAAGCAAACCCTTTTAATATATTGTATGCCGGGCATGGATAGTTCAATTTTAACTTCCTCAGAAAACGCCCGGAGCTGTTGCAACTGGCGACCTGAAAAGTCTAATGTTTTGCCCGTTGACTGTTCAAACTGTTCATGTACCATTTCGGCCACGGCCTCATCAAACTCTTTTCCACCCAGATCGGTTAAGCCGTCTTTGGCAATCACATGAAAGCCTTGATCGCTCACATGTAGTAAAGTCGTATCAAAAGTTCCGCCACCCAAATCATATACCAAAATATTTTGCTCCGAAGCCTTCTGGCTTAACCCATAGTGAATGGCGGCCGCCACCGGTTCTTCTACCAAGCCCATTACCGGTAGATCGATCATCGCCGCCGCATGAATGATCGCCTTGCGTTGCGCATCGGTAAAATGTGCCGGCACGGTAATCACCGCTCCCTCCACGTTGCTGGAGGCATATATCTCGGCATCGTATTTAATCTTTTTCAACACCAGCGCAGCAACAGATTCAGGATACCAAACCTCTCCGGTGCTTTCCAAATGCAGTTCTTTATTATCGCCAAAATATCGCTTGAAAAAACGGATAACGCCCATCTCGGGATTCTGTTCCAACATGTGCATCACCGATTGGCCAACAAAAGCATTATTGCCATTAATATGCACCACACTGGGCGTATACAGCACATTTTTATCCGAATTATCGGGCAACAATACAGGCTGATGGTCCATATTCAACGTTGCCCCTAAAGAATAAGTCGTTCCTAAATCAATGCCGATAATCATAGCTGCTGTAACATTTGGTGGTACTGTTGGGTTACCTCTCCCTTGAACTGCGCCAAAGAACGATCGTACGTTTCTTTGCTTCGTAAAGTCGTCTGATGGCTCCGTTCGCGCTGTTCTATACCTTGCAAGCGCCTTTGCACCGTGCGCTGGTTTTGCTGAAGCCGCTCTTTATGCTGCTCGGCCGCAAGTGCAAAAACCTGATCAAGATGGGCAATAAAGTTGTTTAGTTCTTCCCGAACGGCAGTGGTCAGATCACGCAGCCAATCGTCGCTCACTTTGCGGATCATGCCTTTCGCCTCATTTACTAAATTCTCCTGCATGCGTTGCAACTCCATTTCACGGTCCTGAGCTTCCTTCGCCCGGGTATTCCTGATAAACTGCCGAAGGCTATACCCACAAACCCCGAGAATAATGGGAACGGTAATCAGTTTATTACCCATGCTCACCTCCCTTCTCAGGTTTGTTCCCAATAACATAAACAACATAAACAAAGAACTCAGGGCCATAAAGGGTGCCATGGCCCCTTTCATATAATCAACAAACTGCAATTTCCTTTTCTCTACCGTATATTTTTGCTGAAATTGAACATGTTCTTGTAAACTGGCTCGAATGCGGGAAAGGTTCAGCTGTATTTGTGGCTGATAGTCAAACGACATGAAATGTTTCGCAAGCAATTGTTGTAAATCATTTTCTACTTGTTTAAAAAACTCCTTCAGGGCAAATATATCTTGATCAACCTGAATCTGAAAAGCCTCTTGTACTTGCCGCCGAAGTTGTTCCACGGTTCCTTGTGGTAAACACAGCCGTACATTTCCCATCACCACCTCCGATTCTAAGTGGTCCAGTTGTTGAACCGATTGGCTGATTTTTGCCAATAGCGAACGTTCATCGGCCTTCTGCCCTAAACGCTGGATCTGTTCGCTTACACCGCGTTCAAATTCATTAAAATCGCGCTGTAACTGTGTCTTTGCCTGCTGAAACACCTCCCGGAGATTGGCCTTTTCTTCTTGTTTCACACCGTTCACTTCTTGTTGGGCATGAAACTTCTTAGTACGTAAATCTTTCTCCTGCTGTGCGATAAAAAGGTTAAAGGCATCGCTGATCTTTTCTAAACCTTCCACCAAACGCCATCCCAGCAGCAAAGGCAACTTCGCCGGTAATTGAAGGGACGACAATAACTCTTCTACGGTAGATGGTTGCCGATCCCAAGCAACAGCCATGACCTTTAGCCCCTCATTTTGCACCAATAACGATTCTGCACAGGCATGTATGTGGATCAAGCATCCACCTTCCGACTGTAGCCGCAGGACAATGGGCAACAATTCTGTCGCATCGGGTGCCTCTGCATTAAACCAGTAAACCAATTTACAGGTAGGTAAAAGCTTGCGGGTATTACGGATGGGGAGATGTGCAGAATTGTACATTTCGATATCCATCGCTAAAGCCGTTTCCTGTAACATATGCCGATAAGCATAACGGGATGATTGATTTTGTAAAGATTGTGTAAGGGTTGCCGCTTCTGTAGCGGAAATATGAAAGAAAGCGAGAAACTGTTCCAATTGGGCCTCGTTGGGCGAATCTAACCAGACAACCTCCATTGGAAACACCAGGCGCCGTTGTAACAAAGATCGAACATCTCCTAAATGCGATTTCAGGTGATGTCCTGCTTCCATGCCCGGATATTGCGCCATCAACTGATCCAGACCTTCAGATGCCTTTTGATAACGATCGGCAAATGTCTTGGGCAATTCTAATCGTTCTTCTGCCATCATGATTGCTAAAATGAAAAGTCGCCACCAGAGGAGGCCGAATTTCGTGCCGATTCGATTTCCGACAGTACGTTGTGCGCCTCTGAAAGAAGGCCATCCAGCTCGCTTTTAATCTGTTCGGCTTCGTGTTGTTGATTACGCACTTGTTCCGCACAATCACGCGCCTCATCTTCCAGTCTGGCTATTTCTTCTTTTAAGGATGTGGCCTCATCTTTCAAACTGATAATTTCCTGTTTCAGGTTTTCTGCATCGTCACGCGAATGCTCGGTTTCTTCTTTGCTCGCCTGCGCCTCTTGACGTAAATCTTGCGTTTCTGTTAACACGTCGTTCGTCTGGTCATGTAAGGCCTGTGTCTCCTCGTATAACTGCTGCGTTTGATCGTACGTGCTCTGCGTTTGATCATGAAACTCCTGCGTCGTGTCATGCAATTGTTGGGTTGTATCATGCAGTTGCTGCGTTTGGTCATGAAACTCCTGTGTTGTGTCATGCAATTGCTGGGTCGTATCATGCAGTTGCTGCGTTTGGTCATGAAACTCCTGCGTCGTGTCATGCAATTGCTGGGTTGTATCATGCAGTTGTTGCGTTTGGTCATGAAACTCCTGCGTCGTGTCATGCAATTGCTGGGTTGTATCGTGCAGTTGCTGCGTTTGGTCATGAAACTCCTGCGTCGTGTCATGCAATTGCTGGGTTGTATCGTGCAGTTGTTGCGTTTGGTCATGAAACTCCTGCGTCGTGTCATGCAATTGCTGGGTTGTATCGTGCAGTTGCTGCGTTTGGTCATGAAAGGCATGTGTCTCATCCATCATATGCTGGACTTGTTGTCCATGCTGTTGGACTTCGGAAAATAATGCTTCCGTTTGATGAGCCAGCTGCTCTACATGCCCGTGTTGCTCCGTAATTTGATCGCTTATACCTTGTGCATTGGAAGCTTTTTCTATTAATTCGTCCAAAGAAGAACTGGCACTAGCCAATGCTCCCTCTAATTCAGTCATCGAATCCATAATTTATCGTTTTTAAGAGAATTTAAACAGAGGTGATTAAACTATTTAATACTTGCAACTTATGTTGCAGTGTAAGCTGTAGTGTTGGATCGGGAGCTAACCCTAAAAGGCTGTACATCTCATCTTCAACCGTTTGGTGGCTATCAATGTACTCCTGTAACGCTTCATCCTCCGTAGTAGCTGTGATGCCATCAGCTACTTGCTCATGATCGGCTATTATTTCAGGCCGCTCTGATGCCGGCGCAGCTGCTCCGGCCGATGGTTGAGCTACTGTGTGTGTTATTTCGGTAGCAGAACTACCGCCTAGGGCATGGTAAGCCGCTAGGGATATCCCCGCCACACCCAATCCAATGGCAGCTCCTATCCACGTCTTTCCTGTTTTAGGGTGGCGCTGTAATAATTCCTTAGATCGCTGTAATTGGTCATAATGTGGTCGAATGGAAGCTTCGGATACCGTTTTTTGCATTTCTTGATAACGATCATTCACGGTATCCCAGTCGCTATTAGGAGGCAAGCCCATCCCTTTCAATGCTTCTGTAGTGTGGTGCATAGCCGTGTTCCCTTCCGAAATACGTTTTGTAGCATGCTCAAAGGCTTGTTGAAGTACAGACAGCTCTGCCTCCAACTTCGTTTTTTCTGCACCAATCGCCTTTGCCAGCTGATCTTTTAATTGGTTTTCACGGGTCTCAAAATTTTTTTTGACCTGTGGCCATTTAGCCGACAAAGGCAGATTCAATAATTTGTATAAATTATCTTTCGGCAACTCGTGCATTAATGGTAATCCGTCCATAGTTTGTACTTTTTTAATGATGAGATCAGATCTCTGCGTTAGGATACTTCAAAAGTATCCCTTGTTTAGGGTGGAAAAAATACCCACTAATGGGTATTTTTTATTTCATATACAACTGTAATTGAATATAACATAGACCATTCATAAGTTCTATTTACAGCTAGAAATACCCTGTAATAGGTATACAGATTTGCGGGTTCCCTGCATACTTTTGTTTGCTCCGTAATTTAAAAACGAAACCTATGTGGAGATTTTTTGGCTTACAACAAATATACAATGTCGATGCATTTATCATCATCGTCGCGCTCATATTATTGGCTGTTCTTGAGTACCAATGGGCACGGAAACGGCTGCGGCAAAAGCTTCGACTAGCCTACCGAACGCAACTGGACCTGCACCAAAAATTGACGCACCTCCAAGCCATTGTGGCTTTACGTACACAAGTGGCCTCTCAATCATATCCAATAAAACTGGGCAATATGAGCCTAAAAGCCGCCATCTTGGAACTAACGGCCAAGGTACCCAGTTGCTTAATCGTGACTCCCATCGTCATTGGTATGGAACGCACCAGAAATTGGGATCAAACCTATGTAATGACACTTTTTGATATCATCAATGAATTGGTAAATAATACGATTAAACATGCAAAGGCATCGCAACTATTGGTGCAATTGATTGAATTGGATGATGAACTAACCTTATTGATAGAAGATAATGGGATGGGGATAGCGACCAGTATGCAAGGAAAAGGCTTTGGTTTAGAGTTAATTCATAATGAAATCGCCTATTACGGAGGTAAATTGGAAATCACCAGCAATCATGGACGGGGTACTTCCATCTTAATAACCATTCCCATAGCGGTTCCCCACTGACTTCCTTTGGAGTCTCAATCGTCACTGTCGGGAAAATCAGGCAAAATCTGATGTTCCAATAGCTTTTGTATATGATTTTGCCCCAATTTACCTTTAAGCTTTTGATTGATATTTTTACGATGCGTTGTAATAGTAAAAACGCTTCGATGGAGCATATCGGCAATTTCTTGATTGGACCTTCCCTGTTTAATCAATTCCACAATTTCAATTTCACGAGCAGTTAGCTGGAAGTTTTCAGTCAATATTTGCACTGTCGCCGGATTCAGTTCCGTATTAGCTAAATAATATTGCCCACCATCATAGACTCCATCAATCACTTCAATTAGCTTAGTCGATTCAATTTCCTTAGAAATATAACCTTCCACGCCAATTGTACGTAATTTCTTAGCAATTGAATCATCATAAAGCATGGAAAGCATGATTACCCGAATACCTCGATAACGCTTTTTTATGCTGTCGGCAATAGAAATTCCAGATATACCCGGAAGGCTGATATCCAATAACACAATATCGGGTTGGTCTTTCTCAATGATGGATGCAATATCCATTCCATTATCGTAAACATTGACCATGATCATGTGTGGCGCCTGTTTAATAATGGCACGAAGACCATCGCCAAACAGTCGGTGGTCATCTATTGAAATAATCCTAATCATACGTTGATATTTGTTTTTTTAACAAAGGTAAATGAATAATGGCAACCAAGCCATTGGCCGAACTATCTAAATGAAATTCGCCCCCATAAAAGTCGACCCGCGACCGAATATTTCCCATTCCCATTCCACCTTCTGATTTCGTGCGCCCGTCAAAGCCTGTTCCGTTATCTTCCACCATTAAGCGCAGTTGATCATTGTCTACAGACAAGGAAACGAAAATGCTTGTTGCTGTTTTCGCATGCTTCACTGCATTATTCAATAATTCTTGATAAATACGAAAAACATTCATCTTCATATCAGCCGGTATGGTAGATTCATCCCCCAGAAACTCGCATGTAATCTCCATTGCAGTGCATTCATAACGTTTTAAGTCATATTCAATACATCCGAACAAACCACTATCTTCTAATTTTTTCGGAGATACCTGATGAATCAACCGACGGAACTCATGATTAATATCACCTAATATTTCATGAATGGCTGTTTGCTCTTTCAATCCCTCATTTTCTAACAATAAGCGTAGACTATGGAGTGTACCTCCAATCCCATCATGCACATCCTGGCCAATCCGTTGCCGTTCATTTTCTTGTACCATAATCAATTCGGCAGTCAATCGCGCTCGCTTTTTCTCGCCTTGGGCAATTTCACTTGTAAAATGATCGAAGTCGCGTTTATATTTTACAGTGAATGCAATCATCAGATAAACAATTTCAAAACTAAATGCAAAAATCGTATTGCCCGGAGCTACTAACACCGGTATGTCGCCTAAATTTAAGGCATTGATGGTATACAAAATGAGCGAAACGATGAACAGGCTATTTCCTAAAAGGTAATGTAAAATGTACTTCGTCCGCTTCCAAACAGCAAGAGCAATATTGATGACCAACAGCAAGGTTTGTGCTAACAAAACACTTACAAAGGCTACTTGTACCGAATGGAGATAGCCCGGATTATTGGGTGCCAGGTTATGCAAGATGAGAAATATCAACGTCGCTATAAGCAAAACCCGGTTCAAAATACCCAAATAACGATTGGCTACTGGTAAAAACTGACGGTGTAAGGTAAAGTGCTGGAATACTTTGACGTTAAAGAACAAAATGAAGCCCAAAAACACCAACTTGGGAATTTTGGACCAAAAAACATAGATCTCTGGAGGAAGAAAATAGACATCATGCAAGTATTCCATCAAATTGAAAGCCAACAAGCTAGCAATGTATCCAACCATCACGCCATAAAATCGCTTTTTCAGGATCAGATAAAGAAAAAGATTAAACAAGGTAGCGAAAATGAAAAAGCCATAATACCGCCCCAAAAGGAAAGAGAACTGTATTTCACTCATGAGCATCTCATTCTCCACTCCAATCCGAGTTGGAAAATATAGATTTTGCCGGCCCCTCAATTCTGTCTTCAACAAAAATGTCTTTGCCTCATGAGGCCCTAAAGGTATTTGAAAAGAAAGTGTACGTAGTGGAACCAGCCGTTGCATCAGGCTATTTCTATGCGCAACTGTTTGTTGATTAACAATCTGTTCTGCCGATGCATCCAGTTCATATAAGGTAAACTGAATACCATCGTTGTAAAAGCTCCAAAGATAGTCGTGGAATGAGGCAGTCGTGTTCTCAATAGTGACTACAAACCAATAATTACATGGTGTGACTCCTCGATTGATGACCCGACTGGCGGGCGTTTGAACAAAATCATGTCGTTTATAAATAGGTAAAATCTCCTTTACAGATAAGTTTTTGCTACAATCTGCAAACTCACTCAAGTATTCAATAACATCCTGATCACCACTACCATTCAGTTTTAAGGTATTCATACTGAAAGCGATATGACCTTCAAACAGCAACAGAACGAACCAGAGTAATCGATAGCATTTCATGGAAAACCTTAAAATCTGACAGAGGCTTGTAACCCAATAAGGCTACGGCTTCCCGCAATAAACGTCGGATAACCAATATTGTCTCCACTATTACCTGCATCTATCATGTATTTCGTATCAAAAATATTCTTTCCGTAACACCCAATTTCATAGCGGGTAGATCCGAGCTGAAACTGATAACCCGCAGCAAAATTCATCAATCCATAACCAGCCTGATAGAGGTCTGGACGATTATTATCTTCAAAGTATACACCAGATTTGTAGGCATACGTAGGTCGCAGATAAATACTTCCCGATGTCTTAAGCGGTATATCAGCATCCAGTCCCAAGGCGAAACTATGTTTTGGCGTTAATCGTAAACGGTGATCTGCATATTCTTGCTGATTGCCATTCTGATCGGTTCCTGCATATTTTGCATCGATGAAGGCATAATTCCCAAAAACATTCATCCAATCTGTTACTTGATAGCCCAAACTGGTTTCAGCACCTATACTATGCGCTTTGCCGCCATCATCGGCTACCCATTGCGGATTAATGGTGCCAGGGACTTGCTGCAAAGAGATTGTCTGGAAATT
>Ga0182735_1002040_pt1 | contig 12748 bp, 11 predicted proteins | sample eDN5th30CKraftMG_FD_128524 | JGI IMG/M metagenome (GOLD analysis project Ga0182735, IMG submission 128524) | Enriched Miracle-Growth compost microbial communities from Emeryville, California, USA - eDNA 5th pass 30_C Kraft MG (version 2) (version 2) ... | reverse complement strand
TACCTGCAGCAACTCACCGAGAACCTGCGTATCTCCCACCTGGCGATGGCGACGCGGTTCTACGGCAGCGGCGACGAATACCAGGCCCACGTCAAGCTGATCCTCGACGAGCATGACGCGATCGTCGAGGCCATCGCCGCGCAGGATGGCGACCTCGCCGAACGGCTCGCCCGTTCCCATACGGGGCTCGCCAAGAAACGCGTGGTCGAAGTGCTGACGCAAAGCGTCTCCGATTCGATGCAGATCAGCCTGGCCGACGACGAACTGAAAGGGGTGTCCCATGTGTGAGGTCTGCGCGATCTTCGGTGCCGGCGAACACTGGAGCGATTTCGCCCGGTTGCGGGACGAGCGCTTCCCGTTCGACGACATCATGCACTACCGCAAGGAACGCGCGCGCCGGCTCGACCTTCTCAATCGTATCCTCGGGCAGTTCGACCTGTCCTGCGAGGACTGGGACGGCGAAGCCTTCGCCGTCTACGACAAGAGCGGCCGCATGGAACTCGCGCCGGTGCTGAACGATGTATGGGAAGCTGCCGAAAGGCTCGGAGCCGTGCGGGCCGACCCGCTCTCGGACCGGTTTTTTCCGCAGGCCGCTTCCCGATTTATCGCAGAAGGGGTCTGACATTGGACGATCGCCTCGCCATAACCCTGGTCACCGGCTTCCTCGGCAGCGGGAAAACGACGCTGATTCGCCGCTACATCGAGACGCCCGCGGGCGCCGATACCGGCATCATCGTCAACGAATTCGGCGAGGTCGGCGTCGACCACAGCCTTTTCGTCCACGCCGCCGAGCAGGTTGAACTGGTCGACGGCGGCTGCTTGTGCTGCGCCCGCCGGGAAGATGTCGCGAAGGCGATGTACAGGCTGGTGCAACTGTCGCAGAACGAGCGGTCTTTCTCGCGCGCGATCCTCGAGACGTCGGGGCTCGCCGACCCGGCGCCTATCATCGCGACGCTCGAACGCGACCCCTGGCTGCGCACCCATGTCCGGCTCGCGTCGGTGGTCGCGGTCATCGACGCGGTGGCGGGCCTGGAGAACCTGAGATCGCAGCCGGAGGCGCGACGGCAGATATCGATCGCCGACACCGTCGTGCTGACCAAGACCGACATGCGGAACGCCGCTTCGGCCGAAGAACTGTCGGCCGCCGTGCTGCAGATCGCGCCCGACGTCACGGTGCTGGAAGCGCAGGACCCCGATTTCCGTGCCGACGCGGTATTGGGCGGCAGCGGCAACCCGGCCACCAACCGGCTCGCCTTCGACGAAGCCCAGTCCAGCCACAGCCAGGACGTTTCGTCGTTCACGATACGGCTCAAGGAAACGGTCGACTGGCCGGCGTTCACGATATGGCTGACCGCCCTCCTCCACGCCCATGGCGACCGGATTCTCCGTATCAAGGGACTGCTCGAGACGTCTTCCGCGAATACCCGGTTGGCCATTCACGGCGTCCAGCACGTCATGCATCCGCCGACCCACCTGCCCAAGGGCGACGACGATGAAGCGGGCTCCTTCCTCGTCTTCATCACGCGGGGCCTGGAGCAGCAGGCAATCAGCAACAGCCTGCAGCGTCTTCTGCGGGTGTAGGCCTGGACCGCCCGACATGCTTCATGGGTTGCCGGAGAAACCCTCAGGCCCGGGGGTATGGCGCTCGTCGGAGCCATGTGCCTGCAGCTTGCTTCGTACCCATTCGGCGAAAGCCCTGCATGTTGATCGTTCCATAACGCCCGGCTCATACACCAGGAAGTAGGACTCCAGCGATCGGATCGACAGGCCGAAGGGCTTGACCAACTGCCCCTGTTCCAGCGCCGTCTTGCAGGTCAGGTTGTCGCCGATCGCAACTCCCAACCCCCTGATCGCAGCCGAAAGCACCAGATACATATTCGAAAAGACAATGCCGTGGCGCGGGTCGATGGTCTCGCCCGAAGCGGCGATCCATCGCGACCAGTCGTCGTAGCTGCCCATATGTAGCAGCGGAATCTCGCGCAGATTCTCCATGGTGAGCAAGCCGCCCCTGCCCTCCAAGAAGGACGGGCAGCAATAGGGCGTGAACTCGATGTCGGACAACAGTTCGCACTGCATACCGGGCCAGTTACCCTTGCCGAAGGCAATGAACAGCTCGATATCGCGGTCCCAGACATCGGCCAGCCGGTGGGGAGACGATATCTCCAGCGCGATATGGGGATAGAGTTGCTGGAACTCGGCGAGATGGTTGCACAACCAGAAGATCGCGAAGCCAGGCACGCAGCTCAGTCGTAGCCGTCCGGCCGGCACGTTATCCTCCGTCAGCAGGCTTGCCCGCGACACGATCGTCAGCGCCTTCTCGACCTCCTGCGCATAGCGCTTGCCGAATGCCGTGAGTGTTACGCCCTTACCCTGGCGGTGGAAGAGCTTCTGCCCGAGCGCGTTTTCCAAAGAGCGCAGCTGATGGCTGATGGCGCTTGGCGTCAGGTTCAGCTCCCGCGAGGCCTCCAGCATGCTGCCATGCTTCGCCAACCCATCGAGCGCCCGCAACGCCTGCATGGAAGGGTGATGCATCTTTCCCTCCGACATGAAATTCCCTCATTTCATGCGCGAACATTATTCGTTTGTCACGAACGAATGTCATGGATAGGGAATCCGGACACATAAAATAAAACAATGGTAGGGGCGCATGAAAATCACCGACAAGGACCGGCTACAGTTTCTTGACCGCCTGGCGCTGTCACGCCTGAGCCGCCGCGACTTTCTCGCTGGCGCCGCTGCTGTCGGCGCGGGCTCGGCCCTTTCGGCGCTGGGCGGCAGCCCCGCCCTGGCGCAGGAGCAGACATTGCGTTTCTGCTCCTGGGGCGGAGCGATCCAGGAGCTGCAGCGCAAGCACGTCATCGATCCCTTTACCGCTTCGAGCGGGATCAAGGTGCTCGATGAATCGCTTCCGCTCGCCAGCCGCATCAAGGCGATGGTCGACAACGGCAACCTCGAATTCGACGTCGTCCAGACGGACCTGCTGACGCAGTTGTCTCTCGACGAAATGGGCGAGTATTTCGAGCCTATCGACTATTCGAAGCTGTCGGCCGGGGCGCTCGCCGGCATTGCGGACGATGTCAAGCTCAAGAAGGCCGTCGGCTACTATTACTGGAGCTACAACATCGGCTATCGCGCGGACAAGTTCCCGGACGGCGCCCCCGACAGTTGGGCCGACGTCTGGAACGTCGAGAAATTCCCCGGCAAGCGCACTCTCGCTTCGGCCGACGGCGGCCAGTATCCGAGCCTCGAATTCGCCCTGATGGCGGACGGCGTGGCAAAGGATGCGCTCTACCCGATCGATCTGGATCGGGCTTTCGCCGCCCTCGACAAGATCAAACCGTCGGTCGCCAAATGGTGGAGTTCCGGCAGCGAGGTGATCCAGCTCTACACCTCGGGCGAGGTGACCACCGGTTCGACCTACTCGTCGAGCGCCCTCACCGCCAAGACCGAAGGGGCGCCTGTAAGCGTTTCGTGGAACCAGGGACAGGCATCGCTCGACTATCTCATGATCATCAAGGGCGCGCCGGTCGATGCCGCCCACAAGCTGATCGACGCGCTGTTGCAGGTCGAGCCTTCGGTCAAGATCTTCGATCAATACAATGGCGGCCCCGCAAACGCCGACGTGCTCAAGGGGTTGAAGGAAGGTCGCGCGGCCGAGTTGCCGAGCTATCCGGCCAATCTCGAGAAAATGTATGTCCAGGACTCGCAATGGTGGGCAGACAACCTCGATGCCGTGATCGAGCGTTTCCAGGAATGGGTGCTGCTCTAGCGCTGAACCTGCTGGAAAGGCGAGGCTCTTTAGAGCACGCCGGCGAGAGAACTCTCCCGCCGGCGCCACGGGATCCATCGCGGTTTCACCCGCCGAACCGTCAAGGCAACCCTCTCCTGAATTCTGATATTCCCCATCGGCCGTCCGGCCGATGGACGAGCGGAAAGGCGTCGTGAGCAAAACCCGAAAGACATCGAGTGGCATCGGCATAAAAGGCTCCGCGGAGATCCTGCTTGTGCTTCCGGCGGCGATAGCACTGGCCGTATTCTTCTTCCTGCCGCTCGGTACGCTCTTTCTCATCTCATTTTCCGGAAAGACGCCCCTGATCGGCTACGAGAAGCTGCTTGCTTCGGCGGCCGCGCTCAAGGTGGTGACCAACACGCTGTTTGCATCCGTTACGGTGACGGTCCTGTGCGCGGCAACCGCCGTGCCTTTCTGCATCGCTTTGCAATCGATGTCCCGGACGGCAGCACGCATGGCGCTTCTGCTGACCACCCTGCCGCTATGGATCAGCATCCTCGTGCGCAGCTATTCCTGGCTCTACCTGCTCTCGCAGGAGGGTGTCATCAACTCGATGGCCGGCCTGTTCGGCCTTGGTCCCTATTCGATGCTGTTTCAGTGGTCCGCCGTCATCGTGGGCATGGTCCACATCCTGCTGCCCTTCATGATCCTGCCGGTGAACAACGCCGTCTCGGCGCTCGATCCCGCGCTGGGGCGTGCTGCCCGCTCGCTGGGCGCCAGCAGCAGCAGAGTGCTCTTGAAGATCACCCTGCCGCTGATCGCGCGCGGCATCGCCACCGGAACGCTTCTCGTCTTCGTGCTGGCGCTTGGCTTCTACGTGACGCCGCAGATGCTGGGCGGGCCGCCCAACATGATGCTTGCGACCTATATCGACGTGCTCATGAACCGTACGCTCGACTGGCCCCGCGCCGCGGCGGCGGCCGTGCTGCTGACGCTCAGCGTTCTCTTGTGCTTTCTCCTGCTGTCGATCGTCTCGGAGCGTCGTTCCACCGGGGTGATCGGATGAGCGGCATGCAACCTGGCAGGAGCCGGTTGCCGGCGGTCGTCTTCGCATGGCTGGTGGTGGCATTTGCGCTGCTGCCGCTCGGCATCATGTTCATGATGTCCTTTTCGTCGTCGGAGTTCGTGCGTTTCCCGCCGCCCGGTTATTCGCTGCGGTGGTACGAAGCCTACTTCAATTCCGGCGACTGGGTGGAAGCGACCATCCGCAGCCTGGTGCTGGGAGTCGTCGTCTCAGCGCTTTCGGTTGTGCTCGGCGTGCCGGCCAGCCTCGCCATCGATCGCATGGGCGGCCGATCGGCAAATGCCACCCTCGCCGTCGTGACCCTTCCCATCATCCTGCCTCCTGTCGTGATCGCGGTCGCGATGTACATGACTTTTTCGAAACTTGGCCTGGTCGGCACTTACGCCGGCCTCGTGGTCGGCCACCTGACGCTCGCCCTGCCGTTCGTCGTCTTCACCACGCTGGCTTCCCTCAGGGGGCTCGGGCCCGAATACTACCGCGCGGGCCTGTCGCTCGGCGCGAGCCGTACCCGCGTCGTCATGACGGTCGTGCTACCGATGATCCGGCCCGGTATCCTGTCGGGGGCGCTGCTCGCCTTCCTCACCTCGTTCGACGAACTGCTCATTTCGCTCTTCATCGGCAACCCGACCATCCGCACGCTGCCGCGCAGGATGTGGGACGGCGTGCGCTCAGAATTCGATCCGACGATCGCCGCGGCATCCGCCGTCGTCGTGGCATCGACTCTGATCGTCTCACTGGCCGTCGCCGGCCTGTCCCGCCTTGCCCAGCGCAGGCTCACTTCACGAATCTAACCGGAGGATACACCCATGTCGAAAATCACCGTCTACCGTGCCCGCTGGGTGCTGGGCTTCAGGAACGGAAGCCACCACCTCATCCACGACGGCGAAGTCGAGTTTTCGGGCAACCTCCTGACCTATGTCGGCCCCAGGCGCGCCGGTCTCGACATGAGCGGCCGTGAGTTGCGCGAATTCGAGGACGGGTTCCTGCTGCCGGGCTTCGTCTCTTCGCACGCCCACCTGTGCAACCATCTCGGCGACCGCATGATGGCCGATACCGGCCGGCTCGATCTCTTCAACTGCGGCTTTCTCAATTACCTGCCCGCGGGACGGGACGGGCGACAGTTCCTGCAGGACGACGATCCGCTGACGAGCGTTCGTTTCGGCATCGGCGAGTTGCTCAAGTCGGGCGTCACCACCGTCGTGGAACTGGGCGGAGAGGTCGGCGGCAACACCGACGTCATGATCGACGTCGCCGGCGAAATGGGCATTCGCGCCTATATCTCCCCCGGCTATGCCTCCGCCCACTATTCCTTCGATAACAAGGACCGGCTGACCTACGACTGGCTGGAGGACGACGGCGCGGCGCAGTTCGAGCGGGCCTGCGAGGTGGCGGTGGCCAGCAACGGGAAATACAACGACCGTATCCGGGGTATCCTCGTCCCGGTCGAAACCGTGTTGACCTCGCGCAAGCTTCTGGAGCGCACGGCGGAGGAGTCGCGCCGGCTCAACCTACCCGTCACGCTCCATGTCGCCGAGACGATCTGGGAGTTTCACGAGATGGTGCGCCGCGAGAAGGTCAGCCCGCTCAGCATGCTGCATGAAACCGGACTGCTCGCCCCCCATGTCATTCTCGGGCACTCGCTGTTTTATGCCGGCCATTCCCTCACCGGCTTTCCGCGCGGAGACGACCTTGAAAAGATCGCCGCAGGCGGGGCTCACGTCTCCCACTCGCCTTTCGTTTTCGCGCGCCGCGGCATCCAACTCGAAGGCATCCGCCGCTACGAGGAACTCGGCATCAACATCACGATCGGCACCGACAGCTACCCGCAGGACATGCTGAACGAGATGCGCTTCGCTTCCATGCTCGGCAAGCTTCACGAACACGACTTCCGGGCGGCTTCGGCGCGCAGCGTCGTCAACGCCGCCACCATCAACGGGGCGAAAGCCCTGGGGCGCGACGACATCGGCCGCCTCGAGGCCGGGACAAAGGCCGATCTCGTTGTGGTCGACATGGCGCGCTTCGGCTTCGGGCCGATGCTGGACCCGGTCAAGTCGCTGGTGCACATCGGCTCGGCCGCCGATGTCGAGCACGTCGTGGTCGACGGTATCGTCCGGGTCGAGGACCGGCGGCTGACGGCGGTGGACGACCATGCCCTGCTGGATGAGGTGCGCGCCAACGCGGCGAAGGTCTACGGCAATTTCCAGAAATACGATGCGCTCGGACGGACGGTCACGGAATTCGCGCCGCCGGCCTTCGACGATTGGGCATGATAGTCAAGGCATGACCATGAACGGCTCGGCCCTGGAACTGCGGGGCATAACCAAGCATTTCGGCAGGCTCCGCGTCCTCGACGGCATCAGTACCGTCATCGATGCCGGGTCGTTCACCGCCATACTGGGCCCCAGCGGGAGCGGCAAAAGCACCCTTCTGATGACCATCGCTGGCTTTGAGATGCCGGACAGCGGCGCCGTGATCCGGGACGGCGTCGACGTGACCCACATCGCGCCCGAGAAGCGAGACATCGGCGTAGTCTTCCAGGGTTACGCCCTGTTCCCGCACCTCACCGTCGCCGACAACATCGCCTTCCCCCTGCGGGCAAGGGGCTGGGAGCAAGCGCGTGCGAACGAACGCGTACGGGAGATGGCGGCATTGGTGGAAATCGGCGAGTTGCTGTCGCGCTATCCGGCGCAGCTCTCTGGTGGGCAACGCCAACGCGTGGCCATTGCGCGCTCGCTCGCCTTCCAGCCCAAGCTGCTGCTGCTCGACGAACCCTTGTCGGCGCTGGACCGTGGCCTGCGCGACCGCATGCAGGCGGAACTCCGGCGGCTGCACAGGAAACTTGGCGTCACGATCGTCATGGTCACGCACGATCAGGACGAGGCTTCGGCGCTGGCGGACAACGTCATCGTCATGGAGGCCGGCGCGATCATGGCCAAAGGCTCCGCGCGGAGGCTCTATGAAGAACCGGGTGATACCCGGATCGCCGCCTTCTTCGGTCGCGCCAATTTCCTCCCTTTCCGGAAATCCGCGGACGAAACGACCGTGGAGATATTCGGTTACCGGCTCGACCCCTCGACCTTCGAAGGCTGCGGCGACGCCCTGCTGGTACGGCCCGAGGCTTTCGAGATCGCCGGGCAAGGCCAGGGGATCGAGATGGAGATCGTCTCGACGGTCTTCCATGCCGGCCGCGTCACCCTGTCGTGCCTCACCCCGGCAGGAGAAACGATCCTGGCCGAGCTTCCCGACGAGCGGGCCGGCGCGCTTTCTGCCGGAGACAGAATTGCGCTGGCGATAGCGCGGGGCCGTTTCGTACGATCCGTCGGGAGCAGCACAGTTTCGTAATTCCGCTATGGCTTGCCCCGAAGCGCTGCCGGGGATACGCCGGACGCCTTTCCTATGAAAGGGGCAGCCGCAATTTTACCCATTCCCGGAAGGCGCGGTTGACCGGCTGTTCGTACTTCTCCTCCTCACCGACGAAATAATAGGCTTCGGTGGAGCGGATCGACAGGGTGAAGGGTCGAACAAGCTGCCCCTGGGTCAGCGCCCTGCGGCAAGCGATGCTGTCGCCCATGGCCACGCCGACGCCCTCCAGCGCGGCGGCCAGGACCAGGTACATGTTCGACATGACAATGCCGCTCTCGGCGTTGAGGTTGCTCACCCCCGCCGCCGAGAACCAGCGTGTCCAGTCCTCATAGCTGTTGAGGTGCAGCAACGGGAACCGCGCAAGGTCCTCCGGCCCGAGCAGGCGGCTGCCGGAATTGAGCAGGGCGGGGCTGCAATAGGGGGCGTATTCGAGTTCCGTCAGCAATTCCGAGACATGGCCGCGCCAGTTGCCCGAGCCATAGGCGATAAATAGGTCGACATTCGGGTCCGATACGTCCTCCAACCGTTCCGGACAGAAGATATTCAGTTCCACGTCCGGGAACAGCTCGCGGAAGTCGGTGATCTGATGGACCAGCCAGAAGATGGCCAGTCCCGGTGAGCAACTGACGGTGAAGCGGCCTTTCACCTGTGATTCCCGCGCCGTGTTGCGGGCGTTGCCGATAATGGAGAACGCCTTGCGTATCTCCTCGGCATAAAGGGCACCGGCCTTGGTAAGGCGCACGCCGCGGCCGTCGCGGGTAACCAGCGGCAGGCCGATTTCCTGTTCCAGCAACTTCAGGGCGTGGCTGATCGCGCTCGGTGTAAGATGGAGCTCCTGCGCGGTCCGGGTCATGCTGCCCAGCCTCGCCACCCCTTCAAGCGCCCTCAGCGCATTGAATTGAGGGATCCGCATACGGCCTCCACTCTTGAATTGGGCTCATATGTATACTGTTGATTATTCATTTGTTTTGAATTCAATGCAATGCTTAACTCCCCGCAATCAATAACAAAACAAAGGGGTAACAAGCATGGCACGATATTTTCATGGCATCTCCCGGCGGCTTGCGTTGGGTGTTGCAGCGCTCACGATGATGGCAAGCGGCTCGTTCCATGCCTCGGCCGATCCTGCTGAAACCCTCAAGGGTTCTGGCTCGGTCGTCGTCTCGACATGGGGCGGCTCCTACACCGACGCGCAGGTCAAGGACTTCTTCGCTCCCTTTACCGCCGCGACCGGGATCGAGGTCATCACCACCGGCACCCCGAACGCCGCCAAGCTGAAGCTGATGCACGAATCCGGCAATGTCGAATGGGATGTCGTCGATGCGGAAGCACAGATGATGTACTCGGCCATCGCCGACGGCGCGCTCGCTCCCATCGACTACGACCTGGTCTACAAGGTCACGCCGAAGGCCGACCTCATCCCCACCAATCTGAAGGAATACGGTTTTCCGTCCATCTCCTTCGGCTGGGTCATGGCGTGGAACACCGATACGGTAAAAGGCGGACAGGACATGACCTGGGCCGACTTCTGGGATACCGAAAAATATCCCGGCCGGCGCGCCCTTTACGCCCAACCCAAGCCGTTGCTGGAAATCGCTTTGCTCGCCGACGGCGTGGCACCGGACAAGCTCTATCCGCTGGACCTCGACCGTGCCTTCGCCAAGCTGGACAAGATCAGGCCCGCCATCAATGTCTGGTTCGAGGATCTCGGGCAATCCGACGTGTTGCTGCGCAACGGCGAAGTCGACCTGATGCTGACCAGCAACGGGCGCGCCCACGCCGCCAAGCAGGATGGCCTCAAGGTGGACTTCACCTTCAACCAGGGGGCGTGGGAGCAGGGCTACTGGGTCATTCCGGCAAAAGGCCCGAACGTCGAGAACGCCCAGAAGCTGATCGCCTGGACGTCCCAGCCCGAAGGCCAGGCCCAGTTCGCGGCTTCGTTCGGCTATGGCGGACCCAACATCCGTTCCTATGAAATGATCGACGACAAGGTGCTCGCCGGCTTGCCGACCGCGCCGCAGAACCTTCCGAAGCAGATCGCGGTCGACGGCGAATGGTGGGCCAACAACCTCGAAGAGGTCAACCGCCGCTGGCTCGAATGGTACTCACAGACGAAATAGGCTGGGATGAGTGTCGATCTGAAGATCATCGAAGGTGTGGCCTACCTCACCTTCGACCGGCTGGAGTCTGTCAATGCGATAAGCGAGGCGATGTTCGGGCAGTTGGCCGATCGCCTCGCAGAATTGGCGGCAAACCCGAATGTAAGGGCCACTGTCCTGCGCGGCGCTGGGGCCAACTTCTCTTCCGGCGCCGACATCAAGGAACCTATCCCGTCGGTCGAAAGACAGTTGGCTGAACCGGTCGAAAGACACCCGACCGCACTGATCTACCGGATGCCGCGACCGACGCTTGCCGCGATTAGGGGCTATTGTCTCGGCGGTGCGCTGGAACTCGCACTGGCGGCAGACATAAGGATAGCGGCGGAGGACGCCGTTTTCGGCTTCGCCGAGATTCACTGGGCGCTGACGACAGGGTGGGGTGGGGCCACCCTGCTTCAGGAACTCATCGGAAAGGGACCGGCTTTGCAGCTACTTCTGCTCGGCGAAAAATTCGGCGCCGCCGAAGCGCTCAGGCTCGGTCTCGTGAACGAGGTCGTGCCCGCACAAGCGTTCGAGGAGCGCACGGCAGCCATTGCCAACGCGCTTGCGACTCGCCCCGATGTCCCCGTCCGCGAATTCCGGCGCCTCTTGTCGAATCCTCGCTTCGAGGAACTTCTCCAACGGGAACGAGAGATGTTCGCCGAGGTTTCGCAATCGCCGCAAGCGCTGGAACTTCTCGCTACTTTCGGCCGTGCCGCTTCCACAACCGATACCGGGACTTCGCCTTGACCAGACTTTCCTGCCTGTTCGATCCCCAAAGCGTAGCCATTGTCGGCGCCAGCCCGAACGGAACGCCGGCCGAGGTCCTGTCCAACCTGGAACGCATGGGCTTTACGGGCGATATCGTACTGGTGAATCCGTCGCGCTCGTCGATCGGCAACCGGCCCTGCCATCCGAGCCTCGCCGCTGCCGGAAAAGCGGTGGACGTGGCGGCGATCTGCGTACGCGCCAACCGCGCCGTGGATGCGCTTCGCGATGCGGTGGCCGCGGGAGCCCGCAGTGCGGTGGTTTTCGCGGACGGCTTTTCTGCCGGCGATCCTGACGGCCCTGCCCTGCAGGAGGAACTGCTGGCGGTTGCTGCCGAGGCGGGAATTCCGGTGCTCGGCCCCAATGCGATGGGTTACCTCGCGCCCGCGCTCGGCAAGGCGCTGTACATCGACCATATCGGCCGCGTCCCGGAACCAGGCAACATAGGCCTGATCACGCAGAGCGGCTCGGTCGGCGTCGCTGGCATCAACCATACCGGGACGCTTCGCCTCAGCGCCATGATTTCGGTCGGCAACGAGGCCGTGATCGGCCTGGCGGAGTGCATCGACTTTCTCGCCTCCGATCCTGCCACCAGCGTCGTGTCCGTCTTCGCGGAGGGCATCAAGGACGGGCGCGCGCTGGTGGCCGCGATCCGGCGGTCCGTGGCCGCTGGCGTCCCGGTCGTGGTCTGCAAGACCGGGCGCTCGCCGGCGGCCATGCGCGCCGCGCAGTCGCATACCGGTGCAATGGCGAACGACCAACTCGTCGTCCGAGCCTTCCTGGAAGCGGCGGGGGCCGCCGTGGTGGAGGATATCGACGAGATGTTCGCGGCCGCCGAATTGCTGGCGTCGAAAAGGCGGATCGGACCGCGCCTGGCCGCCGTTACCCTGTCAGGCGGACATGTAGGCCTCCTCGAAGACCTGGCATACAGCCATGAATTGCAATTCTTCCAGCCTGCGCCGCCGGCGCACAGACGGATCGAAGCGCATCTCGGCGGGCACCGGGCTGTGGTCAACCCTCTGGACTGCTGGATCAACGACGACGTCTCGGCCGCCGTCCAGAGAGGCGCGGAGGCGCTTGCCGAACTGCCCGAGATCGATGCCTTCCTGTTTGCGGTGGATACGCCCGCCGATCCACCCACGTCGTTCCTGCAGATGGGCCGGAGTATCGCCAAGGTGGCGGCCGAACTGGCTGCGCGCGATCCACGGCTCGTCATCATGCAGGCCACGACCATCGCGGCCGACGACCCGGAGGTTACCGTTTGCCTGCGGGAAGGCGGCGTGCATCGTCTTTCCGGCCTGAAAGCCACCTTTGCCGCATGGAACGCCATCCTTCGCGCGCAGGCGGCTTCGACACCGGCAGAACCGGAATCGCCCTCCGGCGGTGGCTTGCAGGAGGGAACGGAAGCCGAAATCTACGCCACCCTGTCGAGGGCAGGCATCGCCGTTCCCCGCCACAGGGTTTGCGACGATCCGCATGACGCCGTTGAAGCCGCAAAGGAGATCGGCCTGCCTGTCGTGGTGAAGGTTCTGGGCGCAGGCATCGCCCACAAGACCGAACTAGGCGGCGTGGCGGTCGGTCTCGATATGTTGGAAGCCGTGGAAGCCGCAGGCAAGCGCATGCTTGCGATCCCCGGCGCGACCGGCATCCTGATCGCGGAAATGG
>Ga0182735_1002039_pt1 | contig 12748 bp, 15 predicted proteins | sample eDN5th30CKraftMG_FD_128524 | JGI IMG/M metagenome (GOLD analysis project Ga0182735, IMG submission 128524) | Enriched Miracle-Growth compost microbial communities from Emeryville, California, USA - eDNA 5th pass 30_C Kraft MG (version 2) (version 2) ... | reverse complement strand
GGCTTCCTGCGCCTGCGGCGCCCTCCGCGTCCGCCTCGAAGCCCAGCCCCTGCGGATATCGCTCTGCCATTGCGAAGCGTGCAAGAAGCGCACGGGCTCCGCCTTCGGCGTGGCAGTTTTCTTCGATCGCAGCGCTGCGGAGATCTCCGGCCCGTCGCAAACCTTCGAGCGGATCGGCGAAAGCGGCAAGCAGGTCGCCTTCCACTTCTGCCCCGCCTGCGGCAGCACGGTCTTCTGGTATCCCGAAATGCGGCCGGACCGCATCGCTCTCGCCCTCGGCGCATTCGGTGACGATTCCAGCCTTGCCCCGGAACAGGCCGTCCACAAGGAGCAGCAGGTTCCCTGGGTCAGAATCGACCTGCCGTAAAGCCGTAAGAACGCGCTTCAGTCCAATGGACGGAAAATCGAATATTGTTTCAGGAAAAGTTTGGTGGAGCTAAGCGGGATCGAACCGCTGACCTCTTGCATGCCATGCAACGGGTCTTGCTTTCCGCATGTATCCTGACGTTTCCTTTCCTGTCAAATAATCGTTTCTTTTCAACGAATCTCCGGTAAGGTGTTTCCGGTAGTTTCCTCTCGTTTCCGTTTCGGGGGTGCCCCGGGGGTGCCCCGAGGCTTTGAAGGTTCCGGTTACATGGCCAAGGATGACGACAAGACCGTCAAGCTGACGAAGCGCGCCGTCGATGCGATCAAGCCGGACGGAACGGACTTCTATGTGTTCGATAGTGACCTTGTTGGCTTCGGTGTCCGCGTCCGGGCGACAGGCGGCATGTCCTATGTCGTTCGCTACCGCGCCGGGTCCGGCCGCGGCGCTCCTGTCCGCCGTGTGACCATTGCAGCCGTCGGCAAGATTACGCCCGACCAAGCGCGTGAGAAGGCCAAAGACATCCTGGCGTCGGTCGTGAAGGGAGATGATCCCGCGAAGGCGAAAGCCGAGGCCCGCGCTGCGCTTTCGTTCGGTGACCTTGTTGCGAAATATCTGGATCACGTCGCGGCGAAGAAGAAGGCCGCCACGCATGACCTCTACAAGCACCTCCTGAACAGCTACGCGCTGCCGTCCTTGGCGAAGCGCCCCGCCGCCAGTCTCACATCCCTGGACATTGCTCCTCTGCATCTGAAGCTGCGCGACAGGGCGACGACGGGAAACAGGTTCCTCGCCGTGGTCGCATCGCTCTATAGCTGGGCGATGGAGGCGAAGCTTCTGGCGAAGATGGAAAACCCGGCCACCGGCATCGAGAAGTTCCGGGAAAATCGCAGGGAACGCTTCCTGACCTCAGAAGAGTTGGGGCGGCTGGGCGATGCCATTCACGAGGCCGAGACTGTCGGCATTCCGTGGGAGCCTGATCCGAGCAAGAAAGCGAAGCACGCGCCCAAGGCTGAGAACAGGCGCGTCAAAATCGATGCGACGGTTGCCGCCGCGTTGCGCCTCTACGTCCTGACAGGCGCCCGCAGAAGCGAAATCCTGAATCTGACGTGGGATATGGTCGACCTGGAGCGCGGCCTGCTTTTCCTTCTGGACAGCAAGACCGGGCAGAAAACCATCATTCTGAACGGCCCTGCTCAATTGATCCTGTCCGAGCTGCCGCGTGTGGATCGTTTCGTCATCCCCGGCCAGGCAAAGAAGAGGCCAGACGGCACGCTCGAAAGCCGCCCGCGCTCCGACCTGAAGCGGCCATGGGCAGCGGTGCGAAAGCGAGCCGGTCTCGATGCTGCCGCCGACAATCCGCAATTCCGCGTGCGGCTTCATGACCTCCGGCACACACATGCGTCCATCGGGGTCGGCTCCAATCTTGGGCTGCCAATCGTCGGGAAATTACTCGGTCACAAGCAAACGCGGACCACGGAACGCTATGCCCATCTCGAAGCCGATCCGGTTCGGAAGGCATCAGAGGCAATCGGCGCGCGGATCATGGATGCAATGGGCGGCGCGAAGGGCCGGAAATCGAACGTCGTTCCGATGAAGAAGGGCGGCGGCTGAGAATTATCGAACCCGCAGGGATAGGGCGGCCACCCGACAAGCCGGAATGCACCACCGGTTTCCCTGCGGTTCACTTGGTGCCTTGCGCGGGTGCAGTGAATGAATTTTACGGAACCGGTCAGCCAATCGGGAAAATTTTGGTATCGAATGCTGCAATGGCCTGAAGGTCGACAGGGGCATGTATTCTTAGCGGCCGCTGTACTGGAAGTTGGGGCGGCGTACTTCGGCGATCAATGGGGCAATTTTGAAGGATTTGTCACGCGCGGTACGATAGAGCTTCCGCGAAAAGTGCTTCATTTTGAACAGCTAATGTCTGATGAAGCTAAAATGCGCAATCAAGTTGTCTATGCTGCCCAGCAGCGCTTTAAAAAGGCGAAATCGATTGTTGTTAGCGCCCTGGCCGAGGGCCAATTGAGGTTTGCATTGCGGCCGCTAAACGGCGGTAGTTACATCTCACAGCCACGAGACCCGCGGGATAACGGACTTGGCGCCGAGGTCTGGAACCTCGATGAGTATGAGCACCGGTTCGATTTTTGCCGTATGGAGCTTAGCGATCCGTATTCGGTCCGCCCTGACGGAGGATACTACATCTTCATAACTCGAGCCAGCTTAGACGATTTTAAATCGTCTCTGACCCAAAAAACGGCCCCGCCAACGGAGTCTGAAATTGAGCAAAGGACTTCGAACATGTCTCGGCTCTATCTTTCAGAATACCTTCACACGATGCTCTACACCTGTAGCAGGTTGTCTGTGTCGCCGGATAAACTCCCGACAGTCGAGGCTATGAAGGCTGAAATTGAGCAATCATGGAAACACCTGTACCCACAGGCAGTTTTGTCTAACAAGCTGCGTGACGCGATGGCTACTCTATGCCGAGACCAAAGCAGTCAGCTTGGTCGGGCCAAACCGAGACAACCCTCAGAGCCCGGCATGAACGGAAATGGGCTTCCCCCATTTAAATGCATTACTTTCAGGGACTTATGATTGGGGGGAGCCCTAGTTATCTAACGCTTTAGGAGGATGGGCAAAGGCTTATCACCGATGGAGTGTTTGCAGGTATCTCATCATCCTTTTGGTCACAGGAGATCAATCCTGGTGACTGAAGAGGAAATCACATGCTCGATACAGCACCTCATCATCGGCGTATGCTTCGCACGGATGATGCCGCGGCCTATACTGGACTTTCTCCCTCCACCCTGAACAAACTGCGCCTCACAGGTGGCGGCCCCGAGTACATCAAGTTGGGGAAATCGGTTGTTTACGACCCCGCCGACCTTGATGCCTGGCTGGCATCGAACCGTCGTTCTTCGACGTCGGCCGCAGCGTAATAGGTGCGGCTATGACGAAACGAAAAAACCCGGCGGCGCGGGCAAGCGCCAACCGGGTTCTGAAGGTCAAAGCTTTTTCCAGCAGCATCGACTTCCAGAACCCTACTGAAACTTCCCTGAAAACTCAATCGGAAATGCTGGCGGCGCGCTCCGTCATGCGTCGGTTCCGCGTGTCCTACTGGCACGCTGTCACGATCTGCCAGCTCTCCGGTCTTGGAGGTGCAGCATGAAAAAGCTCACCATCACCGCCCGCATCCTTCCCGATGGAAAGCCAGTGACTGTTATCGGCCGCGATGCCTGGGCACTTCGCAACCTCATCAATGCCGGTGCCGTCGGTTGTACGCCGATTGACCATCCCGGCCCGCGCTGGAGCCATTATGTCTTCAAGCTGCGTGGGTTCGGCTTCCTGATCGAGACCGTCAACGAAAACCATGGTGGTCCGTTCGCTGGCACCCACGCCCGTTACGTCCTGCGTTCCGAGGTGGAAATCATCGACGACAATAGCAGGAGGGCAGCATGACGAACGTCAAAGCTCGCCATGTCGGAGCCTGCGAGGTCAACGGCCACACGGTAGGGTTCTTCACCCCGCCGCACTCCGAGCCCGATTTTCTTTGGGTCGAGGTGGAGGCGCTGGCAAGGGCGTTTTTGCCCGAGGACGCAGCGCGCCGAATGCTGGAACACGCCCAGAACTTCGACCGGGAAAATCGCCCCGTCGTAACCGCGCAAAACGGCAGTTCGATAGTGACAATCATGTGCCACGCCATGGCGCAAGGTCTGTGCGGCGCTATCGATCAGCTTGGCGGCTATCAGAAGTCCGATGACGAATGGGGCGGCGGCCCTGCGGAAACTGCCTATTGTGTAGCTGCTGGCCGGATGATGGCTGATCATTGGCCGCTGCCAATCTCGCAGCTTGCCAAAGCCTTTCATAATCAGGGCGGCCCGTACATGCGAGGTGCGAAATGAGCGCCGCCCTCGAAGCCAGCTACATCCCCGAGCTGGAGCAGGAGGTGCTTGGTGCGCTCCTCGTCTCCGGTGATGTCAAGCACCTTCCCGTCTCGCTTGAGCCGGGACACTTCATCGAGCCGCTGCACCGCGAAATCTTCGCCAGCATGAAGCAGGCGGCTACCCAATACCGGTCTGTGCGGCTGGATCTCGTTCGCAATGTCCTGGCCTCGGCCGGGGATATGGACGCCTATAAGAAAACCCTGGGCATTTCGGTGCCGGAATACCTCGCGCGCCTTGCCAGCGGGACGGCGCGCGGCGTGGGTGGCCTGAAGGATAGTATTCCGGCCATGCTGCATCAGTGGGGCCGCTTCTCTGTCGGCCAGGAAGCTGAGCGTTTGCTTCTGGCCGCGGCCGATCCGGGCACCAGCCCAGCCGAGTTGATCCGAACCGCGGCGCAGTCTTTTGATGAGGTCTCATCGACCCTTCGCAGTGGTCGGCAGCGGAAAACCCTGTTCAGCATCGGGGAGGCTTCGGAGACGGCCATCGCCGCCGTGGCCGACGCCATGAAGCGCGGCGGCGGTCTCACCGGCACGACATGGGGTCTGTCCGACGTGAACCGCGCCACGGGCGGAATGCAGCCCGGGGAAATGATTATCCTCGGCGCTCGTCCTGCCATGGGCAAAACCGCCGTATCCTTGTCTATCGCCATTCAGGCAGCCATGGCGGGCGTTGGTGCAGGCTTTATCTCGCTGGAGATGGGCGCTCGCTCGCTGGCGATGCGCGCCCTGACGGATATCGCATTCAATGACCATGGTTCCATCGCTTATAGCGACCTCCTCACCGGCCGGGTGAGCGAAACCGACTTTGAACATGTGGTTCTCGCTCAAAGGAAACTGGATACGCTTCCGCTGCTGATCGAGGATGCTTCCGGCCTCTCGATGCTGGACATTCGCACCAAGTACGAACGGATGGCGGAAAGCGCCGAGCGCGCCGGAACGCCGCTCCGGGTGCTGGTGGTCGATTATCTCCAGCTCATCGCGGCTTCGTCGCGATACCAAGGCAACCGGACGGCGGAAATCAGCGAGATTTCGGCAGGGCTCCGCAACCTGACCCGAGAGTACAGCATCGCTGTTCTGGCGCTCTCGCAGCTCTCCCGCCAGGTTGAAAACCGGGAAGACAAGCGGCCCATGCTCTCTGATCTGAGGGATTCGGGCTCCATCGAACAGGATGCCGATACTGTCATCTTCCTTTTCCGCGAAGCCTATTACCTCGGAAAGACCAAGGGCAAGACGCCCGACGAAGAAGCCGACCGCGTGGAGCGGTTATCGGCCTGCCAGAACAAACTTGAATTCATCATCGCCAAGCAGCGCATGGGGGCCACGCGAACCGTGGACCTATTCATTGACGTTGCCAGTTCTGCGGTGCGAAACGCTGTGAGGGTATAATGGCACAGTTCCCCGCATTGCCGCTTTGGACAGACGCATACATTGCGGACACCCAGCACCTCACCAACGAGGAGCACGGCGTTTATCTCCGCCTGCTCATGTTCGCATGGCGGACGCCGGAGTGCAGCCTACCGGATGACGACCGTCGGCTTGCTTTGATGGTAGGCGTCACGCCGAAAAAGTGGGCCAGCCTCAAGGCCGCCGTAATAGTCTTCTGGTCGCTGGAGGATGGGCGATGGATGCAAAAAAGGCTGACGGCCGAGCGCGAATTCGTTGAGCGAAACCGCAAACAAAAATCCGCCGCAGGATTTGCGTCTTCGGAGGCTAAAGCACTGAGAAAGAAGGAAACCGCATCAACGGCTGTTGCCGAGCCGTTGGTAACGGCGACCTCAACAGAACGCCAACAACCCATACCCATACCCATTAATAAGAATATTTTGTCCGAAACGGGTTCGGACAATGCATCCGAGAAGAAGGGGAAAATCAGTTATCCCGAAGCTTTCGAAAGCTTCTGGAGCGCCTATCCCAGATCGGCCAATATGGCGAAGAAGGAAGCCTTCGATGCATGGAAGAAACTGACCGCTGAAGAGCGAGAACAGTGCCTGCATGCCATTCCCGGCTATATCGCCTTCCTCAAGACCAAGCCGACGCTGGAGACAATCCACGCCTGTCGCTTCATCAGCAAGCGCCGGTTCGAAGGCTTTGCCTCGGCCGCTGGCGAGGCGCCTGCCGCAGTCGACAAAGGGACCTGGCTGAAGCGCCTTCGGTACGGCCGCCGCGAAGGCGCATGGTCTTCCGCATCATGGGGCCCGCGCCCTGGCCAGCCCGGAAGCCTTGTTCCTCGGGGGCTGCTGGAAAGCGGCGACGGGGAAGGCTGGAAGGAAATGGAGGTGGCCGCATGAGCGATTCCCTCCAGTCTGTGTTTCGGCGTGGAATATTGACCCCTCTGGCGGGGTGACCGGCGTCCAATTTTGACCCCCCACCTGTTTCGTCTGACCATCCGTCTTTTGCTGACGGATGGAGGGGGAGTTGAAGCGAGTGGATACGATTGCGCGTGTTCGCCGAGCCTTCCATGTGCAGGGCTGGTCAGTGAAGAAGATCGTCCGGGAGCTGCACGTGTCCCGCAACACGGTGCGCAAGATACTGCGATCCGATGAGACGGATTTTTCCTACGAGCGCGAACGCCAGCCACTGCCGAAGACCGGGGCTTGGAAAGCCGAGATCGAGCACTTTCTGGCCGCGAACGAAGACAAGCCCTCTCGCGAACGGCTGACGCTGATCCGGATTTACGAAGAGCTTCGGGCACTGGGTTATGATGGCAGCTACGATGCGATCCGGCGCTATGCGAAAGGATGGTCAAAGGATCGAGGTGCCGTGACGGCCGAAGCCTACGTGCCGCTCTATTATGCACCTGGCGAGGCCTATCAGTTCGACTGGAGCCACGAGATCGTCCTGATCCAGGGCGTGACGACGACGGTGAAGGTCGCCCATGTCCGCCTCTGCCACAGTCGGATGATGTTCGCGCGGGCCTATATGCGTGAGAGCCAGGAGATGGTGTTCGACGCCCACGATAAGGCCTTCGATTTCTTCCGTGGCACCTGCACGCGCGGCATCTACGACAACATGAAGACAGCGGTGGAGGCCGTCTTCATCGGCAAGGAACGGCTCTACAATCGTCGCTTCCTGCAGATGTGCAGCCATTATCTCGTCCATCCCGTAGCCTGCACGCCTGCATCCGGCTGGGAGAAAGGACAGGTCGAGAACCAGGTCGGCCTCGTGCGCGAGCGGTTCTTCACGCCACGCCTCAGGGTCAAAAGCCTGGAGGAACTGAATGTCTGGCTGCTCGACAAATGCGTTGCCTACGCCAAGGCTCATAGCCATCCCGAACAGACAGCGCAGACGATCTGGCAGATGTTCGAGGCTGAACGTGGGTGCCTCGTGCGTTATGCCGGGCCGTTCGATGGCTTCCACTGCGTGCCCGCCTCGGTGTCGAAGACGTGCACAGTCCGCTTCGACAACAACAAATACTCGGTCTTGTCGACCGCTGTCGGCCGTCCTGTCGAGGTTCATGCCTATGCGGATCGGATCGTCATCAAGCAAGATGGGGTGACGGTCGCCGAACATCGGCGCAGCTTTGGCCGTGGCGATACCGTCTACGATCCCTGGCACTATGTGCCTGTCCTCGCTCGCAAACCCGGTGCCTTGCGCAACGGCGCTCCTTTCCGCGAATGGGTTTTGCCAGCCGCGATGGAGAAGGTCCGCAAGCGGTTGAAGAGCGTCGATGACGGTGATCGGCAGATGGTCACCATACTCGGATGTGTTCCTGCTGATGGTCTTACCGCCGTTGAGGCTGCCTGCCAGGAAGCGCTCGATCACGGCGTCTGCTCGGCCTCGGTGATCATCAACATTCTAGCGCGAAGCCGCGATCCGGCTCCCGCCGCAACCTTGCAAATTCGGGATGCGCTTCGGCTTGCCCATGAGCCGGTCGCCGACTGCGCCCGTTACGACAAGCTCAGGAGGGCAAGTTGATGGAACGCACACAGGTTCTCGAACTAATGAGCACGCTGAAGCTCTACGGAATGCGCAACGCCTACGATGAGGTCATGGGAAACGGCATCAAACGGCAGCACGAACCGCCGCGCATCGTCGGTGATCTCCTGCAGTCGGAGATCGCTGAGAAGCAGGCTCGGTCCATCCGCTACCAGCTCAGCATCGCCAAATTGCCGTTGGCAAAAGACATCGACGACTTCGACTTCGCCGATACGCCCGTCAATGAATCTCTGGTGCGGGAACTGGCCATCGGCACCTTCGTCGCAGACCAGCGCAACGTCGTTCTCGTAGGCGGCACGGGAACCGGCAAGAGCCATCTGGCCATCGCTATTGCCCGTGCTCTCATCCGCAACAGCACACGCGGCCGCTTCTTCAACGTTGTCGATCTGGTCAATCGGTTAGAAACAGAGACGCGTAACGGCAAGCAAGGCCGGACGGCGGACTACCTTACACGCCTCGACTTCATCATCCTCGATGAACTCGGCTATCTACCGTTCGCACAGGCCGGTGGTCAGCTCCTGTTCCACCTGATCAGCAGGCTCTACGAGCGCACTTCGATCATTGTGACCACGAACCTCGCTTTCGGCGAATGGCCGTCGGTGTTCGGCGATGCGAAGATGACGACCGCGCTCCTCGACCGACTGACACACCATTGCGAGATCGTGGAAACCGGCAACGAATCCTGGCGCTTCAAAAACCGCTCTCAAAGCTAAAGCCGAAGATACCCATTACCCGCACTTGGCCTACCCTCTGCAACCCCGGCCAGCGCCGGGCAGGCCAAGCGCTGATCGCCTACAGGGGGGTGAAGATTGGACGCCGATAAGGGGTCAACATTCCGAGCCGATTGACAAACCGGTTTAAAACGCTCCTCCATTCCTTTGAGACGCGCGGTCAGGGCCTGCTTTTCTGCTTCCAGCGACCGACCCAGAGCGACAGCCCTTTCCGCTGCCGTCCGGGTGTCCATGAGTTTTGCTCTCGCTGCAGATGAGGCGCTTTCGGCCATGGATTGGCTATCCATGAACTTCGTCTCCAAGTCATGGATGGCCTGTTCGAGAGAAAGCCGCTTGCGCTTCTCACGAACGGCTTTGACGATAAAGAAAACAAGAATGAATGGCATCGCCAAAATGACGAGTGCAATCCCCAAAGCAACGTAAGGCGAAGTCACGAAATCCCCCAAGGCAGTTTGCCGTAGGGTTGTATCTCTTACTCAGAGAGTCAATCGGGTTGCATTGCTGATTTTAGTCGTAGTCAACCTAAAAACTGCGGTGGGTGGTGGTGGTGGCGGCCCAATCTTCAAAGGCTCCCTTTGGGGCCTCTACTCTATGGGCTGTATCTCAACGGCAGCGCCGCCATTGCCGGTAAGCTCCTCAAGCTTTGACCAGATGAGGGACATGGCTGGCTCTTCATTTTCGATATATGCGCTGCTCATATCCTCAATCCTCGGGACGGGCTTCCCCTTTGACCAAATCATTGCTTTGCCATCTTTGTCTTTTCGCTTCTTCTTCTCGAAAATATCGCGATATCGACGAGGCGAAATGCCAATGAAGGGCTCGAATAGCACCTTATGTTCCGCCTCGGCGGCGGAGAATGTAATCGAATCTCCGTGCAAGTCCTTGGCATGGCTTTTGGGATAAGGTTCCAAGAAGGTTACGCGGCGAATGCCCGATGAGACAATATGCTTCGCGCACATGTGGCACGGAAAGGTGGTGCAGAATAGAACACTGCCCGCTAGCGGCTTTCCTAGCCGAGCAGCATCCGTGATAGCTGACATCTCTGCATGAATGATCCGCCCGAATTCTATAATGTCCATGATCCGAGAATCGGCGGTACTGGATTCAGATAGGAGCTTTCTTACTTGCTGGGTGGTGTCGCCTTCGGCCGTCAGTTTTTCAGAGAGGAAGCCCAGATTTCCCATTCTTTCCAGGAGGTCATGAACGACCCGCAGTTTCCTTTGATGGTTGCCGTCAGAACCCTCCTCGAAGTCGCGGTGTTGCGTGGCATCGTCCGCCCAATATGTGCCGCCAAATGCCTTTGGGACTTCATTGCAGCCCAAAGTGATAACTTCACCTTGTTGAGAAAATACCGCTGCCCCTACCTGGCGTGAGAGATCAAGGGAACGAAGCGCCGCGCCGGCAGCAGCATACATGCCATATTCTGCTCTTGTCGGAGAAAGGCCGTTGTGCCCGAAAAGTGCTTGAATAAATCGGTCCACAATAGCAGCAGCATCTTTCGTCGCCTCACCGCGAACGAATACGTCTCCTAGATGGAAGACGTCTGAAACACGTTGGCCGAAATCGTTGCCAACCTCATTATTATCAATTGCAATGAGGTCTATGGCATCCTTTTCAGCTTTATCGTCGTCGATGATCCCTGTTCCGAAATCCTTTATTTTTTTGACGAGTTGCTTCTTCCTTTCCTCTTTGTCCAGATAGACGGAGACCTGAATGAATTTCCGGCCGTACACCTGCCGGAGAAGAGTGATTTCTTCCTCGCGTTTGAATTGGCGAACGATGTAAGCGGTGCCAAGTGCGGGGCTGCTTCTTGCCTTTTTCGCTTCAGGTGCGGGTTCGGTGGTTTGATTCTTGTTTTGCCGTATTCGAATAATTTCGCTGACCGCAATGCATGCCAAGGCGGCTTGATTGTCGACCTGCTTTCGAAGGTCGTCTGCATGCTTAATCAATGACAAATATCTGCTTTGGTACGACGTTTTGTCAGGTGCATACCGCGGCAGTAAGTCCTCCATGACTTTCGTCAAATGGATTGTTTCAGTGTGATAATGGACCGCTGCCAATGCGCGTTCAAGGTTGCCTATGACGGCATCCATATCCACGCCGATAGGGCCGACAAGCCCGATTACGAGCTCGGGATTGTCGACGGTTTCATTGCTTGTTTCCATCTGTGGATGCCTTAATGGAACCTTAATCCAGTTGCGCGATTGTCGTATGAATTCTGTTTTTTGCAGTGTATGTTCGATTCGAACTCAACCTTGGACGGGAGCTATCCATGGCTGTAGTCGCTGCGTTAGAACAATCAAACGTTTCCAGTATGTCGCGCCAAAGTCAACTTCTCGAAATAATGAGAGACGCTGCAACCCATGTTCTGCAGCGCGACGCGTTGCGCAGAGGTCCCTACATAATTGATGACAAGGACCTAAAGCCCTCCCAGGATGACAGGCGTAAATAGGAATGCATTGAGCGACGGCGGATCACGCCCTGATGCGATTCTTCATCAAACGCCGTTTTACGAAGTAACGGGGGGAGTGAGGTGTACCTTGCGCCGAAATTCCCAACGTCGTTTGGTGTAGCGCTCGATCAGGTCGTCAAAGACCTCGTAGGTTTTGCCTTCATCGAACCCTTGTCCAACGAGCCGGGCGACAATCTCATCCTCTACCCGGAACAGGGTTTCCATCTGTCCTTTCGCGGCTGATCCGATGATGGACCAATGCAGAAGGGCGCGGGCAATATCGTCGCGTGATGGCTTGCGTTCCCGCTTTGCCTGATCCCGCAAGGCTTGCTGGCGTTCTCGTTGAGCGGCGTTCCGTTCTTTCTTGCTCTGTTTCATGAGGCACCTCCTGTTGGAGGGTGCCGCCGATCACATGCAAGGAACCAGCCAGGCGGCCAAATGAATTGCCGCCTTGGCCAGTTGTAATGCTCAGGGCGTTACGAGGTTGATTTCGAGCTTGGCTCCAGTGGCCTCGGCATATCGGCGCAGGGTGGAGAGGGACGGGGAAACGCCACCGCCTTCCAACCGGGCGATGGCCGATTGCGTCGTGCCGATGCGCTTTGCAAGCTCGGCCTGGGAGAGCTTCGCCTTCGTCCGGGCATGGACGAGGGTTTCGATAAGCCGGAATTCCGCGTCGGCCTTCTCGTATTCCTGCCGGAATTCCGGGTTGTCCATCAGCTTCTTCTTGAGGTCTGCAATTTTCGTCATGGCTTCACCTCTTTCATCCGCGCTCTCGCAATCTCAAGGGCGGCTTTCGGGGTCTTCTGCGACTTCTTCACGAAGACATGCAGGATGACCACGCGTCGTCCGGTGACGGTCACGTAAATGCCGCGTGCGATACCTTCGGAAGCCTTGGCGCGCAGCTCCCAAAGCTTGCCTTCCAGATGCTTGACGTGCGGTTCCCGCAACTGCTCCAGGCCAACGTTCTCGACCGCTTCCATGAGGCGGATGAGCCGGGCCTGAAGTCCGGGCGGCAGCGCCTCGATTTCTGAATCGACAATTTCGAGGGTTTCAACCATCCATCGCATGAAGGCTGTATAGCGAATATGCGATAATCATGCAATGGGTATGGCGGTATGAGGCGGAGCGCTGATTTGTGTTCTCGGGGTGCCCCGGGGGTGCCCCGATGCCCAAAAGCAAAATGCAGCGAAAGCCGCTTCTCGGTAACTTGCTGTATTTTCAGGAGAAGTTTGGTGGAGCTAAGCGGGATCGAACCGCTGACCTCTTGCATGCCATGCAAGCGCTCTCCCAGCTGAGCTATAGCCCCATAAGGGTCCGGC
>Ga0182735_1002038_pt1 | contig 12751 bp, 11 predicted proteins | sample eDN5th30CKraftMG_FD_128524 | JGI IMG/M metagenome (GOLD analysis project Ga0182735, IMG submission 128524) | Enriched Miracle-Growth compost microbial communities from Emeryville, California, USA - eDNA 5th pass 30_C Kraft MG (version 2) (version 2) ... | reverse complement strand
CGCGGCGGGTGCGCTTGCCCGCTGGCGGGAACGCGCGGCGGCGCGTGAACTGTTGCGCGAGGAACGGCGCAGTGCGCGGATTGCGGCGGCACAGGCCCGCACCGCCCGTGCGGCGCAACACTTCGATGCGGACCGGCGTTAGAATATAGCTCCGGATATTTTGCCGGGGCGGCGTAACGCGAGGCCCGCGCCTGCCGTAACTTGGACAACCGGCAAATATGCGGAGATTGTGCCATGATCGATCGGCGTGTTCTTCTATCCAGCGCAGCGGGGCTTGCGGCGATGTCGTGGTTTTCTCGTCCGGGCAAGGCCAGCGCGACCAAGCGGTTCGAGGTCGAAAAGACGCCCGAGGAGTGGAAGCGGCAGTTGACCCCCGCGCAGTATCGCATCCTGCGCGAGCAGGGCACCGAGCCTGCCTATTCGAGCCCGCTCAATAACGAGCACCGCAAGGGCACCTTTGCCTGTGCGGGCTGCGATCAGGCGCTGTTCGCCTCTGAGACAAAGTTCGAGAGCGGCACCGGCTGGCCGAGCTTCTACGATCATCTTCCCGGTGCTGTCGGCACCACGACCGACCGCAGCTACTTCATGGTCCGCACCGCGGTGCATTGCAGCCGTTGTGGCGGTCATCTCGGCCACGTCTTCAACGATGGTCCGAAGCCGACCGGCCTGCGCTACTGCACCGATGGGCTTGCGCTGAACTTCAAGCCGGCCGCCCCGACAGCCTCGTAACGCTTGCGGCAATTCTTGCCGGATAGGCAAGAGCGCCCCGGTGATTGCACCGGGGCGTTTTCTTTAAAGTATTGCAGAAACTCGATTTTCAGTTTGGCACGAGGCTTGCCAATCCATCTTCGAATGCGGCTTTTTTCGGCCCCCGGCAGCCGCCCGGTTTCGAAGCTGGAGACATAGTAATGGGTATTTTCGGCGCTCTCACCACCTCCGTCGCGGGTCTGCGCTCGCAGTCCTACGCGCTGGAAAATATCTCCGGCAACATCGCGAACTCGCAGACGACCGCTTTCAAGCGCATCGACACGAGCTTCCTCGACCTAATTCCCGACACCGGCTCGAACTCGCAGCTCGCCGGCAGCGTGCGGTCGAGCTCGCGCGAAACCAACACGGTGCAGGGCGACGTGCAGGCGGCCGCGGTGTCGACCTACATGGCGATCAACGGCGACGGCTTCTTCGCCGTGCAGAAGCCGGGCAGCTTTACCGACAACAACCCGGTCTTCGACGGCGTCGACCGTTACACCCGCCGCGGCGACTTCACCCTCGACAAGAACGGCTATCTGGTGAACGGCGCGGGTTACTACCTCGAAGGCATTCCGATCGACCCGACGACCGGCAATGTCACCGGCAGCGTGCCGCAGGTGCTGCGCTTCAGCAACGACTTCCTGCCCGCGCAGCCGACCACGGCCGTGACCTATCGCGCCAACCTCGCGAGCTATCCGCTCACCACCAAGCACGACACCTCGATTCCGGGCTCGGAGCTGATCAACGTCGGTGACTTCACCGCGAACCCGCTGATCATCGGCACGCCGCCGCAGCCGTACACCAACGGCGCGAAGAACGGCACCACGCAGAACAGCAAGCTGACGACGCCGACGCCGATCACCACTTCGACCACGCTGTCCGGCCTTGCCAACACGGATTCGCTCGGCGTCGATTTCGTTGCGGGCAACACCATCACGGTGAACGGCACCACCATCACCTTCACCGTGGCGGGCGGCACCAACGACGCGACCAACATTCCGGTCGATGCGACGATCGGCGACTTGCTCGCCAAGATCGATGCCATCTCCGGCAACACCACCAATCCCTCCACGGTGGCTGGCGGCGTCGTCACGCTGAACTCGGGCCTCGCCGGAAACCTCACGGTGAGCAGCAACAACTCGTCGGCCTTCGGCGCACTCGGCTTTACCGGCACTGTGACGGCCGTGCGTGGTGGTGGCGGCACCGCGGGCACCGGCACAGTGATCGGCTCAGACTCCAACAACTTCATCGACGAGTCGGTGTCGGGCGGCGCAACCACCGCCTACGATATTTCGGGCGCACCGGTCAGCCTGCAATTCCGCTGGGCGAAGACCGACAGCGCAAGCCTAGGCGCCGGGCATAACGACGTCTGGAACCTGTTCTACCAGACCGATCCGAACGCCACCGGCACCCAGGTCGCCTGGCAGAACGTCGGCGTCAACTTCACCTTCGGTCCCAACGGCCAGATGAACCCGGCAGTGCCTTCGGTGACGCTGGCGAACGCCACGATCGGCGGCATCGCGCTCGGCGACGTCACCGTGAACTTCGGCGCGAGCGGCCTCACGCAGTTCGCCGACGCCAACGGCAACGTGCAGGTCAACCAGATCCAGAACGACGGCTTCCCGGCCGGTCAGTTGCAGACGGTGTCGATCTCCAATAACGGCCGCGTCGTCGGCAACTACTCCAACGGCCGCAACATCGATCTCGCAGCGATCACGCTCGCGACCTTCAACGGCCCGAACTTCCTCAAGCGCGTCGATGGCGGCGCATTCGAGGTGACGGACGAATCCGGTCAGGCGCTATTCGGCAAGGGCGGCACCATCGTCGGCTCCTCTCTCGAGGGCTCGAACACCGACATCGCCGACGAGTTCACCAAGCTGATCGTGACGCAGCAAGCTTATTCGGCGAACACCAAGGTCATCACCACGTCGAACCAGATGGTTCAGGATCTTCTGAACGTCCTGCGCTAGGCGAGTGGCGCCGTTCGTAGCTGAGATGGGCAGTTTGTTATGGGTCTGACACAAGCTCTTGCTACCGCGATGTCCGGTCTGCGGGCCAACCAGGCCGCGCTGGCGCTCGTCGCCTCGAACGTCTCCAACATCGAGACGCCCGGTTACGTTCGTAAAAGCCTCAACCAGGCGCAGACGACGACAGGCACCGGCAGCTCCGGTGTCATCGTCACCGGCGTCAACCGTGAGCTCAACGTCTATGTTCAGAAGCAGGTTCTGACCGAGACGTCGGGCGCATCGTACGCGACCACGATGTCGAATGCCTTGCAGCGGCTGCAAGGCATCTACGGCGATCCGGGTTCGAACACGACGCTTGAAGCGGCCTTCAACGCGCTGACGGCTGCGCTGCAGGCGTTGTCGGTGACCTCCGATTCACCGGCCGCGCGCTCGACCGCGGTGAACGCCGCGCAGTCACTGGCGCAGATGCTGAACTCGACCTCGGCAGGCATCCAGTCGCTGCGCGCTGATGCGGAATCCGCGATCAAGAGTTCGGTCGATGCCGCAAACAATGCGATGCGGCAGATCGCGACCATCAACAACCAGTTGCTCGGCACCACCGGCGACGATGCGGCGGCGGCTTCGCTTCTCGATCAGCGCGACCAGTACATCACCCAGCTCTCGCAACTGATGGACATTCGTGTCCTCACCAACGAGCGCAATCAGGTGACGGTGTTCACCAATTCCGGCGTGCAGCTTGTCGGCAGCGAAGCCTCGACGATCTCCTTCGATGCGCAGGGCACGGTGACGCCGAACACTGCGTGGAATTCCGATCCGTCGATCAGCACGCTTGGCACGCTGACGCTGACCTTTCCGCATGGCGGCGATATCGACCTCATTGCGACGCGTTCGATCCGCTCCGGCGCGATCGCGGCGAATCTCGAATTGCGCGACGAGACGCTGGTGCAGGCGCAGGCGCAGATCGACCAGCTTGCCGCTGCAATGGCGAGTGCGCTGTCGGACAAGGTGACGCCCGGCACCAAGGATGACGGTCCGCCGGTCAATTTCACGCTCGATCTGACCGGGCTGCAGAACGGCAACAAGGTGCAGTTCAGCTACACCGACACCACGACCAACACCACGCGCACCATCACGCTGGTGCGGGTGGATGATCCGTCGGTCGGCGCGTTGAGCAACACCGCGACCAACGACCCGAACGACGAAGTGTTCGGCATCGATTTTTCCGGCGGCATGGCCTCGGTCGTGAGTCAGCTTACCGGTCTCCTCGGCAGCCGTGGATTGTCGTTCGCAAATCCGGCAGGGCCGGGCGATCTGTTGAATATCAGCGGCGATGCGGGCGGCGCCACTGTGGTCGGCTCGGCGTCCTCGACGTTCACCATCCGCGATCTGGCAGGTGGCGATCCACAGCTTCCGTTGTTCGTCGATAACGGCGTGCCTTATACCGGTGCGATCACCGCAACCGGCTCGCAACAGACGGGATTGGCGGCGCGGATCAGCGTCAACAATTTGCTGCTCGCAGATCCGTCGCGGATGGTCATCTACAACACCACGCCGACGACGCAGGCGGGCGACACCACGCGCGTCGATTTCATTCTCTCGCAGTTGACGCAAGGCTCGTACTACGTCTCGCCGCAGACCGGCATCGGCTCGAGCGCAACGCCGTTCAAGGGCACGATGCTCGGCTTCCTGCAGCAATTCACCACCATGCAAGGGCAGGCGGCGGCATCCGCGAAGCAACTCGCGGACGGCCAGAACGTCGTGCTCTCGACGCTGCAGAACAAGCTCAACGCCACCTCCGGCGTCAACATCGACGAGGAGATGGCGCATTTGCTGGCGTTGCAAAATGCCTATTCGGCAAACGCCCGGGTGATGTCCACTGTGAAGGACATGTTCGATTCGCTCCTGCGGTCGATGTGAGGTCGCCATGACGATTGAAGGCGTAAGCGGACGGACATCCTATCTCGGCACCTCGCTGATCAACATCAGGACGCAGCTTGACACGCTGACGCAACAGCTCGCGAGCGGGCGGAAGTCGGACACCTATTCCGGCCTCGGCATGAACAGCGCGTTCGCGACCAACCTGCGCTCGCAACTGTCACTGCTGTCTGGCTACCAGAATACGCAGTCGAACGTGACGACGCGCATCAACGTCGCGAACCTGTCGTTGCAGGGCCTCATCAAGATGCGCACCGAGGTGCAGTCGGCAGCGACAGGCTCGTCTCAGGTGCTCAATGCCAATGGCCAGACCGCGGGCCAGCAGATCGGCTATGCCTCGTTCACGCAGGCGATCTCGATGCTCAACACGCAGTCGGCCGACCGCTATCTGTTCTCCGGGCGTTCGATCGATACGCCCGCGACGGCGAAGGCCGACGACATTCTCAACGGTGCTGACGGCAAGGATGGTCTGAAGGCCGTGATCGACGATCGGCTGATTGCCGATCAAGGCACCGGCAATATGGGTCGGCTTGAGACCGACGCCACCGGCAGCGTGGTGACGGTCGGCGAGGACTTTGTCGACTCGCCATTCGGTCTCAAGATCAGCCGCATCGCGACATCCATCGCAGGTGCGGTGGTGACGCAGCCGTCGGTGCCTGCGCCCGGAACGCCTTCGTCCGAGACCATCGATCTTGCGGCGGCAACGCCGAAGGAGGGCGACACCGTCACCTTCACCTTCACGCTGCCGGACCAGACCACGGAAACGATCCAGCTCACCGCGACGAGCGAAACGCCGCCGCCGGCCGGCAGCTTCAATTTCGACGCGTCCGATCCGACGGTAACGGCCGCGAACATGAAAGCCGCGCTCGATTCCTCGATCCAGACTCTGGTGAAGGGGCCGATGGTTGCGGCGTCCGCGATGGCTGCAGGTGAGAATTTCTTCGACGACCCGCCGCTGCGCGTCGCCGGCGGCTCGCCGGTGTCGCCGACCGCGACCGCGCTCGTTGATGGCTCGGCCAACACCGTGCAGTGGTACACTGGCGAGAAGCTTGCGAACCCCGATACGGATGCGCGTGGCACGGCGGTGGCACAGGTCGATGGCGCGGTGCAGGTCCGCTACGGCGCGACGGCGAATGAGAGTGCCTTCCGCAATCTCTTGCAGAACATGGCGGTCTATGCCGCGGTGACGACGACGGTCGATCCGAACGATCCGGCCGGGCAGAACCTCGCCAACGCGCAGATCAGTGCGCTGAACGAGCGCGTCAACGCGAACCTCGCGGTGAAGGCCGGCGCGACTTCGGTCGAGGATATCGAGGCGCAGTTTGCTGGTTCCCAGGCCGCGACGAAGGCGGCCAGCACGCGGCAGGCGCAGACGACATCGATGGCGCAGACCATGCTCGACCAGATCGAGGGCATCGACGACAACGAGGTCGCCGCCAAGATTCTCGCGCTGCAGACGAGCCTGCAGGCGTCCTATCAGACGACGGCTTCGCTCTATCAGTTGAACCTGCTGAAATTCCTCTGACGCGGTTCGATCATCATGCGTCTGTCCTCCGATATGATCGGGGATGATCCGCGCATCCATCTTTGAAAGAGCAATACGACCCGCAAACGAAAAGGGCTTCCTTCTGGAAGCCCTTTTTTCATTGTCCTGCGGTGTGCGGGTGTCAGGCAGCGCCTTGAAATTTGGCGGCTCCGGCGCTTTCGCGCGCCGTGGCGAGAATCTTTGCCTCGTGCGCGATCAGCTTCCGCGATTCCTTGAGCGCTCTGTAATAGTCGCCGCTTAAAATGTGGTTATTGATCTCCTGGATCAGCAGCGACGAACTCGGCATCGCGCTCAGGAGATCGCGCATCAGATCGAAATAGACCGGATGATGGTCCTGCGGATCGCGCGCCACATACATGAGCTGCACCGCGAGATAGAGAAGCTTGGCCGGCGTATCGGCGGTCGCAGGCGTGAGGATGTCCTTCTCCCGCAGGATCGGCACCCGCTCGCCTTCGATCAGGAGCTTGGCGCGCTGATCAGTGTTGGTGATGACGCAGGAGCCGATGATGATCTTCTCGTGCGGCTTCAGTTCGACCTTGAGAGCCATGTTCTCCTCCGGCTGATACCTGCTGTCCGAAGTCGCGATCCGCCGCAGGCGATGCAGGGACTTCAATTCGGCTGCGCGAGGATGAATGCCGCAACGGCCGCGTGCGTGCCGATCCTTCACCGATCATGGTTAACGAGACGTAAATATCGTGCCTTGCGCAAACGCAAAGCGATTGCTCCAGCACGCATGAAAACGGCAATTATGCCGATGTTTAACGGGTTTTTACCAAGTTCTTTTCGCGTAATTGGCGGCGTCACATTCACGTTTTTTTAGACTGTTGGTTTCAGTCTGTCGCCTACCGTCGGCTCGTATGGCCGGCGTCACGCTCACACACGACGTGCTCTTACCAGAAAGGTGATTATTATGTCGAATATCGTTCTCTCGGCGTCGGTGCGCCAGAACCTGCTGTCGCTCCAGTCGACCGCGGACCTGCTTGCGACCACGCAGAACCGCCTTGCCACCGGCAAGAAGGTCAACACCGCTCTCGATAACCCCACCAACTATTTCACCGCGGCGTCCCTCGACAACCGCGCGAGCGACATCAGCAACCTCCTCGATGGTATCGGCAACGGCGTGCAGGTTCTTCAGGCCGCCAACACCGGCATCACCTCGCTGCAGAAGCTCGTCGACTCCGCGAAGTCGGTTGCCAACCAGGCGCTGCAGGCGGCCGTCGGCTATTCCAGCAAGTCGGCCATTTCGGCGACGATCACCGGCGCGACCGCTGAAGACCTGCGTGGCACGCCCACCTATAGCGACGTTGCGGCGACTGCCGGCAGCGCGATCTATGGTGCGTCCGGCGCGACGGCGACCACCGCGACTGTCCTCTCGGCGCTGACCGACGCGACCGGCGGCACGACGGGCACGGGCCTTGCCAACAACGACACCCTCGTCGTCAACGGCAAGACCATCACATTCCAGACCGGCACCGGCGCGCTGACCGGTTCGGGCGACACCTGGACGATGGGCATTGGCACCACCGTTGCTGACTTGATGACCGCCATCGATACGCTGCAGGGCGGCAGTGCGACCACGAGCTTCGCCACCGGTCAGCTCACCCTGCACACCGGTACCGATGCCGACCTGAGTGTCTCCGGTAGCGCGCTTGCCAAGCTCGGCCTGAGTGCCGCTGCTGCCAACACGGCAACGCGTACGTCCACCACGCCTCTCGGCGGCACGACGCTGCACTTCGACGCGATTGGCGACGGCCAGGCGGTTGACATCACCTTCGGCGATGGCACCGGCGGCACCGTGAAGTCGCTCAACGACCTCAACGCCAAGCTCTCCGCCAACAACCTGCTCGCCACCATCGACGGCCAGGGCAAGTTGACGATCACCACCACCAACGATGCGGCTTCGGAAGCGATCGGTGCGGTGACCGGCACGGCGACAGGCTCCGGCCTGCCGTTTGAAGGCAAGGTTGGCGGCGCTCCGGTTCAGGACGCTGCGGCTCTCGCGAACCGTGCGAACCTCGTGGCGCAGTACAACAACATCCTGGATCAGATCACTGCGACTGCTCAGGATGCCTCGTTCAACGGCGTCAACCTGCTCAATGGCGATCAGCTCAAGCTGACCTTCAACGAGACGGGCAAGTCGACCCTGAAGATCCAGGGCGTGACGTTCAACGCCGCCGGCCTCGGCCTCTCGGCGCTGACCTCGGGCACGGACTTCCTCGACAACGCCTCGGCGAACAGCGTGATCGCGAACCTCGACAAGGCAAGCTCGACGCTGCGTTCGCAGGCTTCCGCTCTCGGTTCGAACCTCTCGATCGTGCAGATCCGTCAGGACTTCTCGAAGAACCTGATCAACGTGCTGCAGACCGGTTCGTCGAACCTGACGCTGGCCGACACCAACGAGGAAGCGGCGAACAGCCAAGCGCTGTCGACCCGCCAGTCGATCGCGGTCTCCGCGCTCGCCCTCGCCAACCAGTCGCAGCAGAGCGTTCTGCAGCTCCTGCGCTAAGTCGGGCGAACAGCCAAACGAAATCGAAGGCGGGGGAAACCCCGCCTTCTTTTTTTAACCCGCCATTAACCATGATGGCGGCACTTTGATCGGGCCCCAGTTTAAGGATCGCGAGCGGGACCCGCGCCGATGAACCGCCAGCAGCGCCGAGCCGCCGCCAAAGCAAACCCGCCCGCACGGGTCGCGCCCCCGGCTGCCTTGCAGCTTGGCATCGCAAGTCACCAGATCGGCCGTCTTGCCGAGGCTGAAGCCTATTATCGCGAGGCGCTTGCCGCGCCGCGCCAGCAGCCGGATGCCTTGCATCTGCTCGGCGTCGTTTTCATGCAGACCGGCCGGCTGGCGCCGGGGATCGAATTGATCCGCCGCGCCATCGGGCTGAACGACACCAATGGCGAGTATTTCTCCAATCTCGGCGCCGGCTTGAATCGTCTGGGCGATCTCGAGGGCGCGGCCGATGCCTTTCGCCGTGCGCTTGAGCTCAAACCGGACTTCGCGACGGCTTTCCACGACTACGGCAACGTCTTGTTGAAACAGGGCAAGCTCGACGAGGCGCTTGTCTGCTTTACGCGCGCGATCGGGATCGATCCGTTTTATACGAACGCGCATCATCAGCGTGCGAAGGTCCTGCAGAGATTCGGGCGTCACGCGGAGGCGCTGGCGGTCTTCAATGAGGCGCTCGCGATCAAACCGGACAATGCGGAGGCGCTGTGCCGCCGCGCTCTTGTGCTGCTCGCGATGAAGCGGTTTGACGAGGCACTGGCCAGCGCGGAGGAGGCGAAGCGGATCGATCCGTCTTATGCTGAGGCCTTCAATGTCTGCGGCAGCACGCTGCATCGTATCGACCGCTTCGAGGAAGCGCTGGTGAACTTCGACCAGGCGCTGTTGCTCGCGCCGCAGCGTTCCGAAGTGCTGCTCAACCGCGCGGCGGCGCTTGACGAGATGCATCGTTTCCCGGAGGGCGCGCGTGATATCGCAGCCGCCTTGCGGAGCAATCCATCTTACGCGGATGCCCACTGGAACGATGGCCTGCGCCGCTTGTTGCTCGGCGACTTTGCGCAAGGCTGGCCCAAAACCGAGTGGCGCTGGAAGAGCCCGAGCATGATGATGCGGAATCCCCACGCCGCATCGCCGCAATGGATGGGTGAGCCGATCGAAGGCAAAACGATCCTGCTCTACAGCGATCAGGGAATGGGCGATGCGATCTTTTTCGCGCGCTATGTGCCGCTTGTCGCCGCGCGTGGGGCGCGGGTGATCCTGCAGGTCGAGCCGCTGCTGGTCGATCTTCTCAAGGATGTCGACGGCGTCGCCATGTGCGTCGAGAAGGGCACTTCGCCGCCACCGTTCGATCTGCATTGTTCGCTCATGAGTCTGCCGCTTGCGTTCGGCACTGTGGCCGACAGCATTCCCGCTGAGATGCCGTATCTTAGCCCGGCGCTTGATCATCAGCGCTGGCGCGAGCGATTTGCCGGTCTGCGCGCGCCGCGCGTGGGGCTGGTATGGTCGGGCAATCCGAACCACATCAACGATCATCGCCGCTCGATGGCGTTCGCGCAGCTTGCGCCGCTGTTCGATCTGCCGATGACGTTCGTGAGTTTGCAGAAGGGCGGCCGCCCGGCGGATCGTCAGGCGCTTGCGCAGCATCCGCGGGTGCTCGACCTCGATTGCGAGATCGAAAACTTTACGGACACCGCATCGGTGCTGTCGTGTCTCGACGTGGTGGTGAGCGTCGATACCAGCGTTGTGCATCTCGCCGGTGCGATGGGGCGTCCTGTATGGGTGATGCTGCCCTATACGCCGGACTGGCGCTGGCTGCTCGAGCGAACGGATTCTCCATGGTATCCGACCATGCGTCTCTTCCGGCAGGATGCGTCGCGGGATTGGTCGCGCGTGATAGGTGAGGTTAAGGCCGCGCTGCAGGGGCTTCTTTAGTGCACAAACGCAGTGTTTCCAGCAGTTCCGACGACTATCAGAACACCAGTAATCTTATTTTAAACCATGATGTTTACAGATTTTAACAGAGATAACCAAGGCTGGGACCTTCGATGACGAACGCCGCCAATGCTTACGCCCGTGTTGCTCAGACCACTTCATCGCCGCGCGAGATCGAGGCCCAGGCATTGCTGAAGGCGGCACGCCAGCTTCAGGATGTGATGAGCAACTGGGGCAAGGCCGATGTCGATGTCTCCGGCGCGCTTCTGTTCAACCGCAAGCTCTGGTCGATCCTGCTCAGCGCCGTGACGAGCGACGAGAGCCCGCAGAGCATCGAGATCCGTCAGAACATTGCCAATATCGGCACGTTCGTGATGACGCAGACGGCCGAGATGCAGATCGCGCCGAAGCCGGAATTGCTGAAGCCGTTGATCGAGATCAACTGCAACCTCGCCGCGGGCCTGTCCGGCCGCGCCTGATCCTTCCCTCGGGAGACGCGTGTGGCAGATATCTACGGTATCCTCTCATCGAACTACGTCACCGTCGGCGGCAACATTGCGGGCCTTGCGGTGTCGCGCACGCCCTACGTTGCGGTCGATGCGACGCTGTATGAGGGAAACTGGTCCGGCGCCTATGCGAACGGCACCAAGTTCACCGTCCAGATCTCGAGCGTCAACGGCTTTCGCGCCAAGGTGCGCTATCAGAGCGGCAGCACGCTCAAATATCAGGACGTGCTGATCCGGGATAATTCGTTCAAGTTCGGCGATTCCAAATTCACGCTGACGCAGACCGGCAAGGCGCAGGTGAAGACGGTGATGACCAATGCCGTCACCGGCGGGCAGACGCTCGAGACTGCCTACGCCAGCAAGGCGTGAGGCGGGCACCAGGCGCGCCTCATTTTCTTCATTCATCGCACAAAGAATTTGCGTCGCGCAGGCGGCGCGCAAATACGCATGCGCGCCGCGCAGAGGCGCAGCGATCGAAATAATCTCCGTCGTGCCGGTCAGGCCTGTCGGTCAGCCTGCTGTGCGACCTTTTCCTGCCTCGCCTCGTCGAGCGAGCGCAGATAGGCCCGTGCGCGAAGTCGCGTCTCGTCGGGATATTGATTGACGACGATGTTGGTGCGGTTGTCGACGACCTGATAGACGACTTCGGCGGCGGCGCGATCGATGGTGATCTGGTGACCCAGATTGGCGCGCGGGTCCGTGCTCGGTGTCTGCACGCTCGCGGCCGCAACCACGGCCTTGTCGGAATCAAGTTGTGTCGGCACAGCCGATTTCGCGGCTTCCGGCACTTGCTGAACGATAGTGGGCGTCGCGATGGACGCCACCACCGGTCTGATGCTGAAGTCCGTACTCATGGTAGCCTCCTGGCCTCCTTCTGAGTCAAAGTGCTCCCTTTGCGGAACACTTTGGAACAGCAAGTCTGAAGGTGAGGCTAGGACGCGTATCGCAATTTAAATCGAATTGTATCGTGTGGGTGAGCTCAAAGACGCGGATGCCCGGCATGAAGTCGGGCATGACGTGGCCGGTTCTGTTTGAACCAACTACTCCTGTGTAAGAGGCAGGTAGTCGCTAAAGCGAGCGGCTCACCGCGAGTGGCGTCGCATAGCGATGGTTCGGCGCGGCACGCTGGCCGGCGGCGGTATAGCCCTGCGGCATGCGGCGCTGCTGAATCTCGCCGTTGACGCCGCGGATGATTCCTTCCGAAACGGCATGCGCGGTCGCAAGCACGGTGAGGTTCACCTGCAGCATGGCGCGGAACGTATCGTGGTGACGATGCAGCGTTGCAAGCAGGTCCGGCGTCGATGCCTTGAGATAGGCGGCGCTGTGTTTGATCTCGGTCACGGCGCGCATGTACTCGCGCGAGGCTTCGCTCTTTCGCGTCTCGAGCGCGATCGCCTCGCGCACCTTGCCGGCGCGTACGAGCTCGGTTTCTTCTTCGACGAGATCGAGCAGGCTCGTCATGATGCCCATCAAGCCTTCTGCAAGGCGTCGTGCCTCGGCAGGTGTCGAGGCCGGGACGGCCGGTGCAGGGGTGGGCGTGGGGTGAGGTTGGGCGTTCATCGGATGCTCCCGGCCTTGCTTAGGCTGCACGGTTCGCCTGCTGCATGATCAGCGT
>Ga0182735_1002035_pt1 | contig 12775 bp, 12 predicted proteins | sample eDN5th30CKraftMG_FD_128524 | JGI IMG/M metagenome (GOLD analysis project Ga0182735, IMG submission 128524) | Enriched Miracle-Growth compost microbial communities from Emeryville, California, USA - eDNA 5th pass 30_C Kraft MG (version 2) (version 2) ... | reverse complement strand
GGGAATTCGGCGCGGTGTCGGTGGTGTCCGGCCACATTCGCGGCGAGACCAACACCATGCCGCTCCTGGTCGAGATTTTATACAACGAGTACCAGCTTGCGGCGGCGTTCTCCGTCGCCTCTCTGCTGGCGTTGCTGGCGCTGGTGACTCTGGTTGCCAAGACCATCCTTGAAGGACGATTGGAAGGACACCCCGCAAGTGACGATTGAAGTTCGCAACCTCGTCAAGCAGTTCGGCGCCTTCAAGGCGCTCGATCACGTCAATCTGGAAGTGCAGGCCGGCGAATTGCTGGCGCTGCTCGGCCCGTCCGGTTCGGGCAAGACCACGCTGCTGCGGATCATCGCGGGCCTCGACTGGCCCGATACAGGCTCGGTGCGGTTCGATGGCCATGATGCGCTGTCGCGCGGCGCGGGCGAGCGCAATGTCGGATTCGTGTTCCAGCATTACGCGCTGTTCCGCCACATGACCGTGTTCGAGAACGTCGCGTTCGGCTTGCGGGTGCAGCCGCGCGCAACGCGCCCGAGCGAGGACGCCATCCGCAGGCGGGTGAAGGAATTGCTCGATCTCGTGCAACTGGATTGCCTTTCCGATCGCTATCCCGCGCAGCTCTCCGGCGGCCAGCGCCAGCGCATCGCGTTGGCGCGCGCGCTTGCGATCGAGCCGCGCATTTTGCTGCTCGACGAGCCGTTCGGCGCGCTCGACGCCAAGGTGCGCAAGGAGTTGCGGCGCTGGCTGCGCCAGTTGCACGACGAGATTCATGTCACGTCGATCTTCGTGACCCACGATCAGGAGGAGGCGCTCGAAGTCGCCAACCGCGTGGTGGTGATGGACAAGGGCAGGATCGAGCAGATCGGCTCGCCGGGCGATGTCTACGACAATCCGGCGAGCGCCTTCGTGCATGGCTTCATCGGCGAATCCATCGTGCTGCCGGTGCATGTGGCCGACGGACAGGTCCGGCTCGGGGAAAAGACTTTGGCGCTGGAAGCGCAAGGCAGCGCGCCGGGGCCGTCGAAGCTGTTCATCCGCCGCCACGATGTCGCGGTGGGTCCTGCGGGCAGCGGGCTTCTCGAGGGTGACATCAGGCACGTGCGCGCCTTCGGGCCCACGCAGCGCGCCGACGTCGCGCTGCATGTCGGGGCTGAAGAAACCGTGATCGAGATCGATGCGCCGCGCGATCGCGGACTCAAGCCGGGCGATATTGTCGGTCTCCAGCCGCGCCGGTTCCGGATTTTCGCCGGGGCTTGAAACGGGGGCGATCCGGAAAATTGTGTCTGCGTTCACCTTTCAGCCACGGTTCCTGTGCAACAACGGCCCTCTCAAAGGGCCTTTGCACACATGTTACGATCAGCCGCCGCCGTTCTGGGATTGCTCGTGCTTGCCGGCTGCGCCGGTAACGATGTTTCGACCGAGCAGCCGTCGTTTTATAACAGTATGGCGAACGCCAATGCGAAGCTGGATGCGAACGCCGCCGCTTCGATGATCTCCCAATACCGCCAGAACAACGGCCTCGGCGCTGTCACAATCGATTCCGAATTGATGAACGCGGCCGAAAAGCAGTCGCGGGCGATGGCGGCGAAGAACAAGCTCGATCACGATGTCGCGGGCCCCTTCGCCAAGCGCGTCAAGGCCTCGGGTTTCGATGCGGCGAAGGCGGTCGAGAACATTTCGGCGGGCTATCACACCATGGCGGAAGCCTTTTCCGGCTGGCGGGATTCGCCCTCGCACCGCGCCAACATGCTGGCGACCGGCGTCACCAAAATGGGCATCTCCGCGGTCTATGCGCCGAACTCCAAATATAAAGTGTTCTGGACGATGATCCTCGCCTCGCCGGATCGCTAACCTCCCCTGCGCTTGTCGGGATTGACGGCGCGCCCGTCACGTCCCACGTTCCCGCGATAGTTTTCAGGACGCAGGAGCGCGCAATGACTTCACTGGCAGGCAAGGCCGCCGTCATCACCGGATCGACCAGCGGCATCGGCTTGGCTTATGCGCGCGCGCTGGCCAAAGCGGGCGCCAACATCGTGCTCAACGGCATGGGCGAACCGGCCGACATCGAAAAGGAGCGTTCCGGCATCGAGCGCGAGTTCGGCGTCAAGGCGGTGCATTCCCCCGCGGACATGACCAAGCCCGCCGAAATCGCGGAGATGGTCGCGCTCGGCGAGAAGACCTTCGGCTCGGTCGATATTCTCATCAACAACGCCGGCATCCAGTTCGTCTCGCCGGTCGAGGAATTCCCGCTCGACAAATGGGACGCGATCATCGCCATCAATCTGTCATCGGCGTTCCATGCCATCCATGCCGCCGTGCCGGGCATGAAGAAGCGCGGCTGGGGCCGCATCATCAATACCGCGTCGGCGCATTCGCTGGTGGCCTCGCCCTTCAAGTCGGCCTATGTCGCGGCCAAGCACGGCATCGCGGGTCTCACCAAGACCGTGGCGCTGGAGCTTGCGACCTTCAAGATCACCTGCAACGCCATTAGTCCGGGTTATGTCTGGACGCCGCTGGTCGAGAAGCAGGTTCCCGACACCATGAAGGCGCGCAACATGACCAAGGATCAGGTCATCAAGGACGTGATGCTGCTGGCGCAGCCGACCAAGGAGTTCGTCACCTCCGAGCAGGTCGCGGCGCTTGCCGTTTATTTGTGCGGCGACGACGCGGCCCAGATCACCGGCGCCAACCTGTCGATCGACGGTGGCTGGACGGCTGCATAGCCTCAGGCGGCCTGCCGTCCACCGAAGGCGAGGACGTGAATGCCGAGCTTGCGCTTGGCGATGGCGAACAGAAGAATGCTCTCGAACACCAGCGCGATCGTGGTGGCTGCCGCCGCGCCGTAGCCGCTGTAGTGCGGCACCAGCGCGATGCAGAGCACGAGGTTCATGACGAATGCCGCGGCATAGGTGAGGGCGCAGGATGTCTGGTTGCCGCTCATGTTCAGGAGCCGCTCGACCGGCCCGATCGCCGCGCGCGAGATCAGCCCGATCGCGGCGATGAACATGATGCCGTAGCCGCTGGTGAATTGCGGGCCGAACAGCCACAGCATCGGCTTGCCGACCGCGAGCAGCATCAGCGTCGCTGCGAGCGAAGGCCAGAACGTCCATTTGATGGCGTGCGCCACGTAGGCGGAGAGCCGTTCGGTGTCGCCGCTGGCATAGTATTCGGTAAAGCGGTGCGCGGTGGTGGCGGCCATCGCGAAATGGATGAACGACACCAGCGCCAGCGTTTTCACCACCGCGAAATAAAGGCCGACTTCTTCCGACGGGCGGAAATGCTGCAGCACCAGGATGTCGGTGTAGGACAAGAGCAGATAGAAGCCCTCGACCATCATGATCGGGAGCGACAGCTTGAACCAGCTCGCAAGCGCATAGGTGCGCGGGCCGGGCTCGACAACGCCGTGCAGGCGCCGGTTCAGGGCGAACATCTGTCCTACCATCGCGATCCATGCCGCGGCGGCGCAGGCGCCTATCGCGGCTGTCGCTCCGAGATTCAACCCGAGAACGACAATGCCTGCGGTGAAAGCAATGATCAGAGTCTGGCGGGCAATGAATTGCGGAAACAGCGCAAGCCGCATCCAGTCATGCGAGCGCGCGATGCCGTCCTGCATGTTGGCGACGACGAAAGCCGGCAAGATCAGGCAGCCGATATAAAGCGGCATCACAAGACCGGCGTCGAGCGATGGCGTCAGCAGATAGACAATGCCAGCGAAAACGAGGGCCATGATACTCGATGTGCCGAGCACCATCAGCCGGCTGCCGCGCAGGAAGCCGCGCAGCAGCGCGTATTCGCCGTTGCCGCGATATTCGGGAATGAGTTTCTGCGCCGACATGGCGAGGCCGAAATCGAGCATGCTGCCGACCAGCAGCACCCAGGTCCAGACATAGACGTAGACGCCGTATTCCGATCCGCTCATCCAGCGCGCCAGCAGGATCTGTGACAGATACCCAAGAGCGGCGCTCAACACGCGAATGGCAAACACCGTCCCCGCGAGGCGGTTGGTCAGCAGGGCCTCGCTGGTGCCGCCAAGCATCTGGCGCAGCCGCGCCATCCAGCGCGAGAGGCGATTGGTCGTGCTTTGCGCGTCCATGAGGGCCAAGAGTGATGATCCATCTGCCGCATCCGCGGCGATGGTCCCACCTAGCAAGGATTCGTTAAGATATGGTTGGGTGGCGGCCTACCCGGCGAAGCCGCCCTCGGCGAGGAAAGCTGCTTCCTCCGCGGTCGTCTGCCGCCCCAGCATGGTGTTGCGATGGGGAAAGCGGCCGAATTTGCGGATGATGTCGGCATGGATTTCGGCGAACGCCAGATTGTTGGCGTTGCCGAACGCGCGGAATACCTCGACGCAGCGCAACTGGTCTTTAGGATCTTCGGAATGCATCAGCGGCATGTAGACGAAGGCGCGAAGATCAGTGCCGATCTGCCGGTCCAGGCCCTGTTCGATGGCGCGCTTGGTCAGCGCAAGCGCCTGCGGATCGGTCGAGAAAGCCTCCGCGCTGCCACGGAACATGTTTCGTGGAAACTGGTCGAGCACGAGGATCAGCGCCAGCGTGCCTTCGGCGGTATTTTCCCAGTCGGCATGACGGCCGTCGCGGGCTTCCTGCCATAGCGCGTGAAAACGCTCGCGCACCTGGGCGTCGAAATCCGCATCCGCCTTGAACCAGCGGTCATCTCCGGCGTCGCGCCAGAACGAGATGATGTCGTCGGGGGAAAAGGAATCTGTCATCGGTCAGTGTTTCGCCATTTCTTCATCGCGCAGTGCGCGGCGGAGGATTTTGCCGACATTGGATTTCGGCAGTTCGTCGCGGAATTCGATCCGCTTTGGCGCTTTATAATGGCTGAGCTGGTCCAAGGCGAAAGCATGCAGAGCCTGCTCGGTAAGGTTCGGGTCTTTTCTGACGACAAAAGCTTTCACCACTTCCCCCGATTTGCCGTCCGGCGCGCCGATCACCGCGCATTCCCGCACGCCAGGATGGCTCGACAGCACTTCCTCGACTTCGTTCGGGTAGACGTTGAATCCTGACACCAGAATCATGTCCTTCTTGCGGTCCACGATCCGCAGATAACCCTCGTCAGACAACATTCCGATGTCGCCGGTGCGAAAAAATCCATCCGTCGTCATCGCCTTGGCGGTTTCATCCGGTCTGTTCCAGTAGCCCTGCATCACCTGCGGACCGCTCGCGCACACTTCGCCGCGTTCGCCGATCGGCATCTCGCGGTCCGCATCGTCGCGGATCGAAATCAGCGTCGAGGGCAACGGCAGCCCGACAGTGCCGTTGAAGTCGGCGATGTCGGACGGATTGCATGTCAGCACGGGCGAGGTTTCGGACAGGCCGTAACCTTCCGCGATGGCGCAGCCGGTGCGTTTCTTCCACTCTTCCGCGACCGTGCGTTGCACGGCCATGCCGCCGCCCGCGCAGGCGATCAGGTGGCTGAAGTCGATGTCGTCGAACCCCGGCGCATGCAGCAGCGCATTGTACAGCGTGTTCACCGCCGGCAGGCTGTGAACGCGGTATTGTTTCAATTCCTTGATGAAGCCCGGAATGTCGCGCGGATTGGGAATGAGCAGGCTCGCGCCGCCGGCGCGCAGCGTCAGCAGGAAGCACGCGCTCAGCGCGAAGATATGATAGAGCGGCAGCGCGCAGACCTGAAGGAATTGGCCTTCGATGGGCTTCTTCTTCAACGCCGGTTGCAGCCACGCATCGTTCTGCAGCACGTTGGCGACAATGTTGCGATGAAGCAGCACGGCGCCCTTGGCGATTCCGGTCGTGCCGCCGGTATATTGCAGGAAGGCGATGTCGTCCGGGCCGAGCGCGGGTTTCTTGAAGACGAGGCCGCGTCCTTGCGCCAGCGCGTTGTTGAATGATACCGCGCCCGGAATCGCGAATGAAGGCACCATCTTCTTGACGTGCCGCACCACGAAATTGACGATTGAGCCCTTGAATCCCATCAGGTCGCCGAGGGTTGCGACGACGACATGCCGCACCGGCGTGACAGCGAGCGCCGCCTGCAAGGTGTGCGCAAAGTTCTCCAGCACGACGATGGCATCCGCGCCGCTGTCCTTGAGTTGCACCTCGAGTTCGCGCGGCGTGTAGAGCGGGTTGATGTTCACCACGACGAAGCCCGCGCGCAGGATCGCGGTGGACGTGATCGGATGCTGCAGGACGTTCGGCATCATCACGCCGATGCGGGCGCCCTTCGGCAGGCCGAGGCTTTGGAAATAGGCGGCGAGAGCGGCGGAGAACTCGTCATATTGACGGTAGGTCAGCGACTTCCCCATGCAGGTGAAGGCGGTGCGTCCGGCAAAAGCCGTCATGCTTTCTTCGATGAGATCGACCAGCGAGGCGTAGCGGCTGGCGTCGATGTCCGCCGGTATGCCGGGCGGATAAGTTTTGAGCCAGACACGTTCCATGACATCTCCCGAAAGCGGCGCGGAGCGAGTATCGGAGAGCGGCCGCATCAACGCAAGGCGCGCAGCCTGCGCCACGCGGATGCGCACCGAACATTTTGCCGCGCCACATTGTCATGCGGCACCGGCATCGCGTTGTCAGGTTTTGGGAGCGGTATCTTTTTGCGACGTGGTGGGCTTGGGCTTCGGCTTGGCGGAAGCGCTCGCAGGCTTCTTGGCCGCGTGAGCCGCAGGTTTCGCTGCCGCGGGTTTCGCTGCGGGTTTGGCCGCAGGTTTGGCTGCCGGTTTTGCCGGTGCGGCGGAGGCCGTCGCGGGATGTTTGGCGCTGGCTGCCGCAGGCTTTTTGTGTGTGTCCGGCTTGGCGTGCTTGTGGGCCGCCGCTCTCGCGGCCTTCTTCAACTTGCGCCGCGCCCTGTGGGCCGCTTCCTGCTTGGCGGCTTCTTCCGCATTGGCCGCGAGCAGCGCCGCACCGCTGCGCGTCGGCCCGGTGTAGACGATGATCGGCTGGGTGGGTGCCGCCGGGACCGACAGGATGTCCGACGCCTTGACGTTGACCTGCAGCTTGGCCAGTGCGTAAGCCGGATTGGCGGAGTCACTCTGGTTGTCGAGCGTGATCTCGACATCGTCATCCTCGTCTTCGGCGGCCGGGCGCTTGCGGTGCGGCCCGCAGACCTGATCGCGCAGGTTCGGCGGCAGCGCCTCGAGAGGCGGCAATTGTTCGACCGTGCCGAGCGATGGCTTCAGCCACGCAAGCTTGCTGCGGCTGAATCCCTTTTCCAGAAGCTGGGCGGCCTTGATCGTGCGCTGCGCCGAGGAGGGCGCGCCGAGCACCACCGCGATCAGATGCCGTCCGTCGCGCGTGGCGCTGGCGATAAGGTTGAAGCCGGATGCGCAGATGAAGCCGGTCTTCATGCCGTCCGCGCCGGGATAGCGGCCGATCAGCTTGTTGAAATTCATGGTGACGCGGCGCCCGAACTTGATGCCGGGCAGATGCGCGAAATATTCGTATTCCGGCAGGTCGCGATAGAACGCGCGCGCGAGAATGCCGAGATCGCGCGCCGAGGAGATATGGGCGTCGTCGGGCAAACCGTTCGGGTTGACGAAGTGGCTTTGCGTCATGCCGAGTTGCCGCGCGGTTTCGTTCATCAGTCCGGCGAAGCCCTCGACGGAGCCGCCGACGCCTTCCGCGAGCACGACCGCCATGTCGTTCGCCGACTTCACCATCATCATCTTCATGGCGTTATCGACCGTCACCGTCGTCCCGGCGGGAAAGCCCATCTTCGAGGGTGCCTGCGACAGCGCGTTCGGCGAAACGGTCAGCAGCGTATCGAGGCTGATGCGGCCCTGCTTGACCGCGTTCAACGTCACATAGGCGGTCATGATCTTGGTGAGCGAGGCCGGGTACCACGGCTGGGTGGCGTTGTCCGCTTGCAGCACCTTGCCGGTGTTGGCGTCGAACAGCAGATAGGCTTCCGCGTGCGCGGGCGTCGCCGAGACATGGAGCGAAAAGGCCGCAGCGATTGCGATCAGCCACATGCGGAATGCGCCGGAATGGCGAAGCAGAAAATCAGTCACGCTTAAATCCGGTTCGTTGTGGCGCCGGCGGAAGATGCGGGCACGTGGCGATGAAGCCGCTCGTTTGCGAATGCATGAAACGGCTGGAGCGACGCGGCAAACCTATACCGGCTCGGGCGCGAGAGAAAGCCTGCGGACGCTCCTTTTCGGCATTCTATCCGCCACGAACTGGGCCAAATTTCGTCGTTTGCCTAAAGTTTCTCGATGGCGATCGGAGGAGCCTCCCGGCCCGCCTCCTGCACCATGAATTGGGCGCGGGCGAGGTCCGCGAAGTGCCCGCCGCGCGCCACCAGTTCGTCGAAAGTTCCGCACTCGCTGACGCGGCCCTTATCGAACACCAGAATGCGCGTCGCATTGCGGATGGTGGAGAGGCGATGCGCGATCACGAATGTGGTGCGACCCTCCATCACGGTATCGAGAGCGGCGTTGACCTTGGCCTCGGTGACCGCGTCGAGCGCGGAGGTCGCCTCGTCCAGAATGAGGATCGGCGGGTTCTTCAACAGCGCGCGGGCGATCGAGAGCCGCTGGCGCTCGCCGCCGGACAGCATGCGTCCGCGCTCGCCCGCATTGGTCTCGAATTTCTGCTCGCTGCGCTCGATGAAGTCGAGCGCCTGCGCGCCCGCCGCCGCCGCGCGCAATTCCTCGTCGGTGGCGTCGGGCTTGCCGACGCGCAAATTCTCGGCGATGGAGCGGTTGAACAAGAGCGCTTCCTGAAACACCACGCCGATATTCCGCCGCAGGCCCGCGAGCGTGAGGCCGCGAATGTCCATGCCGTCGATCTTGATGATGCCGGATTGCGGATCGAACGCGCGATGCAGCAGCGCGATGGCGGTGGATTTGCCCGCACCGGTTTCGCCGACCAGCGCGATGGTCTGGCCGGGCAGCGCGGTGAAGGTGAGATCCTCGATCGCGGGCCGCTTGCCGTCATAGGAAAACGACACGTCGTTGAATTCGACGAGCCCTTGCAGGCGGCCGGGATCGATGGCGCCGGGCCGGTCGCGCACGGCGGGCACGGCGTCGAGCACGTCAAAGTATTCCTGCAGCCGCGGCGCTTCCATGAATACGCTGTTGACGAAGCCGACCACCTGTTCGAGCCGCTGGATCAGCATCGTGGCGAACGAGACGAACATCACGATCTCGCCGACGCTGGTGAGACCTTGCTGGTGCAGGACGATGCCGACGGTGAAGATCGCCAGCACCGTGATGGTGGTGGAGGCGCGCGTCATCACCGAGACCAGCGCCCACCATGACAGCACCGGCATCTGCGCGGCGAGCAGCTTGTCGGCGATGCCGCGCAGGCCCTGCACCTCGGCGTCGATGCGCACGAAGCTTTGCACCAGCGCGACGTTGCCGAGCGCGTCGGAGGCGCGCGCGGAGAGGTTGCTGTATTGCTCCTCGACCTCGTTCTGCATGCCGTAGGTCTTGCGCACCACGAGCGTCGTCAATGTCGTGAAGACGATGCACAGCACGAACAGCAGGATCGCGAGACGCCAGTTGATGTAAAAGGCGAGCGGCAGCAGCACCACGAGCGACAGCACCGCCGCGAAATGCTCGCGGAAGAACGACAGCCACAGCCGCCACAGCGCGTCGGTGCCTTGCAGCATCACCTTCATCAGCCGGCCCGAATGGGTGCCGGTGTGGAAGGTGAGCGGCAATTGCATGATGTGGTCGAAGTAGTTCGTTAGCACGGCCTGACGCTGCCGGTGCGAAAGCCGGTCGGCATGCCAGGCGACGGCGGCGTTGCAGACGATCGTGAACAGTCCGAATCCGGCCCATGCGGCGAGCAGCAGCCATGGCGATTGCGTGGGGATCGCGGCTGCGGCATGGCCCGCGCCCGGACTGGCCGACAGCACGTCGATGATGCGGCCGAACAGGACCGGCTCGGCGAATTGCGCGGTCGCGAGCAGCAGGTTGGCGAAAGCCAGAATCCAGGCCAGCCGGGCTTCGTCGCCGAGCTGATCGAGAACCCGCAGATAAAGACGGATGAGGGACATGGGTGAAACCGGTGCGGCCCGACTTTGGCAACCCCGCCGGTTTCATACAAGTGACTGACAGGTTTGGATGTTTGACGGTATCGGGGAAGTTTGTGATGCGGCCAACTGCCGCTTGACGAAGTGGAATGGAACCCCATGTTCTCACAAGGGTTTCTTTCTGGATTCCCCAGTCCGTTCAGAGGAGGGACATATGACATTTCCGAGGCAACCCATCTCCGTCGCAGGCAAGGGCGCGGCGGTCGCACTCGCGGCGGCCATGCTGGTGGCCGTGTCAGGTTCGGGGCCTGCCCATGCGGCATCGACGGCTTTGCCCGGGGTGTCGCCGATGGCCGCGACCACCGTCGCCGGCGAGCGTCTGACGGATGTCAGCGCGCGCGCGCGGAAGCGTCCTGTGCGGCGCAGCTATCGCCGCAACGATGCCGCCGCCGCCGCGATCTTCGGTCTTGCCGCCGGCGCGATCGGGACCGCGATCGCTGACTCCCGCCGTCGCGATTACTACCGGCAGAATTATTACTACGGCGGCGATCCCTATTACGGACGCCCCTATTACGGCGGACCGGCCTATTACGGCGGCTACCGCTACTATCCTTACTGAGAACTCTGCAATTCATGAGACGACGCCGGGGCCCCGACGGGTCCCGGCGTTCGTTTGCGCCGTCATGCCGCCGCCACGCGACGGCGTTAACCCGGTGGCGACAAGGTTGGATTAGCTTGAAGACATGAGTGATTCGCTTGAACGGCTATACCGTGCGGTGATCGCTGCACGGACCCTCGATCCCGCAACGTCGCGGACGGCGAAGCTGTTTCAGCACGGCCCCTCCAAGATGGCGAAGAAGCTCGCCGAGGAGGCCATCGAGGTCGTGATCGACGCGGTCAGCGGCAAGCAGGACGCCGTCATCCGCGAAAGCGCCGACCTTCTCTACAATCTGACGGTTTTGTGGGCGGCCGCCGGGATCAGCCCGCAGGACGTCTGGGACGAGATGGATCGCCGCGAACGCACTCAGGGGATTGCCGAGAAACTGCCGAAGCAGAAAGCGACGATCCGCGCCGGGCGCGTAGGACTTGCCGCGCCTCGCCGTCCCGTTTCGGCCCGGCCTGCGGTAACGCGCTGATCGTTGCAGATTGATCGCATGGACCGCATGGACAAAACCGCGCCTGCGTGTTTCATCGCGCCATGCTGAGACGGATCTACGACTGGTGCATCGCCGCCGCCGACAAGCCCTATGCGCTGTGGCTGATGGCGGCCGTGTCCTTCGCGGAAAGCTCGTTCTTTCCCATTCCCCCGGACATCATGCTGATTCCGATGGCGCTGGCGCGGCCGCAGCGCGCCTGGGTCTATGCCGGTGTCTGCACCGTGGCGTCGGTCGCCGGTGGCGTGCTGGGCTATGCGATCGGCTTCCTGCTTTATGATTCCGTCGGACAATGGCTGATCGGGCTTTACGGCTATGGCGACAAGGTCGAGGCCTTCCGTGAATCCTATGCCCATTACGGCGCATGGATCATCCTGCTGAAGGGGCTGACGCCGATCCCCTACAAGATCGTCACCATCACGTCCGGCTTCGCCGGTTATAATATCTGGTTGTTCGTCCTGCTTTCGCTGATCACGCGCGGCGCGCGGTTCTTCATCGCGGCGGTTCTGCTCAACCGCTACGGCGAGACGATCCGCCACCATATCGAAAAGCGCCTCGGTCTCTGGGTCGCGATCGGCGCTTTGGTGCTGGTCGCGGGTTTCATCATCGCATTCAAGCTGTTTTAAACCTGAGACATTGAACGCACTTGCACGGCGTCGGCGGCGGGATAGTGTCCGGCCATGGGACGATCGATCGGGCATCTGGGATTTCGGGTTTGCCATTGTGCGGCGGCGTTCGCGGTTTGCCTCGCGGCAGGCGCCCTGATGCTTGCCGCGCCACTGCCTGCTTTCTCTCAAACGGCCGGGCCGTCGGTGCAGGCACCGGAGCCGGTACCGGTACCGCCAGCCGCTCCGGTCACTCCGTCTTCTCCAGTCTCCGATGCTCCCGCTGTTTTGCCGCCGCAACCGCCTTCGGCCCCCCCACCGCCGGCCAGGCCTGCGCATCATCCGGGTTTTCTGGAAGAACTCGGCAAGGTGTTGAAGGACTCGGCCTCTCATTTGTCCTCCACCTGGAAAGGGTCGCAGAAGACGCTGGAAGACCTCAACGCCAAGACCAAGGATGCGACCGAAAGCCTGACCCGGGTGCAGTCTGTCGTCACCGGCCGGACGGCTTGTCCGGTGACGGCCAACGGAGCCCCGGATTGCGTCGCCGCAGCCGAGCAGTTGTGCAAGGGCAAGGGCTTCAAGAGCGGCAAGAGCCTCGATATTGAAACGGCGGAGAAATGCTCGGCGAAGGTTTACCTCTCCGGCCGGACCGGTGCGCCGGGGGAATGCCGCACGGAAAACTTTGTCACGCGGGCGATCTGTCAATGAGACGATGTTTATTTTGCATCGCATCATAAAAATATCTGAGGAAGGCGAATTTGCTTCGCAACACTTCCTAAACGGCATTGGTATAGGCATACAGCGATCGTAATCGAGTGAGTCTGCGCCTGTGACAGGTGTCGGACTCTCGCGGGTTATCTGCTCGCGACAACCGACTTCCTGGCATGTCCTGCGCGAAGAATCTCGCGGCGGGATGACTTACAATCTCAGACCGCAGGTCATGACAAGAATTGTACAGGACGATATGGATTTCGAGTCCGCGAAAGAAGTCGCGGACAGGGCCATGGATCATATGATCCGCGAGAACGTGCCTCCGACTCCCAACAACTTCACCGTCTGGTTCAATTATTG
>Ga0182735_1002033_pt1 | contig 12776 bp, 13 predicted proteins | sample eDN5th30CKraftMG_FD_128524 | JGI IMG/M metagenome (GOLD analysis project Ga0182735, IMG submission 128524) | Enriched Miracle-Growth compost microbial communities from Emeryville, California, USA - eDNA 5th pass 30_C Kraft MG (version 2) (version 2) ... | reverse complement strand
TACGCCAAGGTAGATCGAACCGACTCTGCAACACAAGTCAGCAAGACTGCCGATCCCCTTTCCGCACTTGTGACGATGGATGCTTCGGCATGCCGCCGAGGTGAAATGTGGCGGAGCGGCCGTGACCCGAGACAACGGACCTCGCCCGACACGCGAACCAAAGGTCGGCAGGGTTGACTTTTCAGACGCCGAGTGTTACGCCCGCCGGACCCGCAGCGCGTGTTGTCGCTTTCGCGGAGGCGTCCGTGGTTGTGAGGTCAATCAGTGTCCCGGTCCGTTCTGCTCGACGCAGCTCAGCACGAGCGTACTATCCGCGTTCGCTCCGGCACCAAGAATCGTCGTGTGGGCCTCGATCCCGTTGCAGCGCCAGTCGGCATGCAGATCGGTCTGACCATACCGCCCCGAGTAGCCAATGCTCATTGGTCGGGCACGTACTTACATGTATCGCTGCCATCGCGTTGACGCACAAGATCGCCGGTCGCATTGCCGGCGGGCGCGCCGCAGTTCGCGCCATACGTTCAAATACATAGTGCTCGGCGAGATCGAATCCTTCGCCAGGGACTCGCGCACCATGCTTCGGGCGCGAGAATGCCGGCTGCGCACAGTTGCCCCTGGAGTATTCAAGCAGTCCGCAGTCTCCTCGACGCTCATCTCTTCGATCGAACGCAGTACAAAGACGACACGAACCGACTCGGGCAATACATCGACCTTGCGTTCGAGCAGCGCGCGAACCTGCGAGCGCGCGGCTTTATCGAAGGTATTGTCGTCGCACGTGATCACGGCATCGGCCCGTTCGACGTAGTCGGGCGCATCCACAATCGGAATGACATTGTGACGCCGCGCCGAGCCCCGCAATCGCGCGTAACACTCGTTGGGCACGAGCCGCGACAGCCACGTGAACAACCGTGCATCGTAGCGAAACTGTCTCATCTAGATCTACGCATGCAGATCTCCGCAACGTATCAGCGTTGTTGACGAGCCGAAAACCGGAATTGACGCCCGCGGAACATAGAAGCGCGAGAAACTCCAGTCACTCTCTTCTGGATGAGCTGTCTGATCCGAACTCCATTGCACCGAAGCAATGCGAGAATTCCTGCAGACGACTGGCCGACGTTGGGATCAATCGAGTCATTGCGGTGACCGCGTTTTCGATCACCCGGACGACCGGAGTTGGCCGACAAGCCCACGCTCGCCGGCCGCCGGCTATCAAACTTCGGTCTGCTCGGCCATCTCGAGTGCATCGTCTACCTCGATCCCGAGGTATCGCACGGTGCTTTCAATTTTTGTATGACCCAGCAGCAATTGGACGGCGCGCAGGTTCTTGGTGCGTCGATAGATCAACGACGCTTTCGTGCGTCGCATGGTGTGCGTACCATACGCGGTCTCATCGAGTCCGATCGACGCGACCCAACGGTGAACGATGCGCGCATACTGGCGCGTCGAGACGTGCGCTGACGCATGCAGCCGACTCGGGAACAGATAGTCGGCAGGCTTCAATCCCCGCGCGGAAATCCATGCGGAGACACTTTGACGAGTTTGCTCCGTGATTTCGAACTGCACCGGTCTGTGCGTTTTTTGCTGCATGAAAGTCGCGCGAGCAACGACATGACCTCCGACGTAGACGTCCTGCACCTGAAGTCGCGTCAGATCGCACGCCCGAAGCTTGCTGTCAATCGCAAGGTTGAACAGCGCCAACTCACGAACGTTGGACGTCATCTGCAGCCTCGTCCGAATTGCCCAGATCTCACGGAGCTTCAACGGCGGCTTCTGACCAGTCAGCCTTCCCTTGTTCCAAGGCACCCGGCGTGCGTCCGAGGAATTAAGCGTTTCCATGACCATCTCCTCTTCAATGATGGGAGATTGATTTTGCGCGCTGGGGAAGCGGTCGCTGTCCGACCCCAACCGGCCGCTCGAACCGGCGTCGTCTGTACGACCGCCATCCATATGCGGCAATACCCAGCGCCGAACCTGTTCAATTAATGCGGCGTCAGACCATTCTGACTTTGAAACGAAGTGATGAAGGGACTGGTGCCGCGCACTTACGCGATGCGGCTCGAGATGGGCCGCCAACGGCTCAACACTTTTACGCGCAATCGGCAGCATCAGCCCCTGACAATAGCCCACCAGACCGGCACGACGATCACTGTGTCCAATTGTCTCGCATAAGTGTTCCAGGTACTCGTCGAACGATGTTTCCCAGTCCATCGCTTCCTCATGCAAAGGATGAAGAAGCTTCTAAAATGGCATGAATTTTATGACACAGTAGTACTAAACATTAGACCCACTGTTGCGCTCAACCTTGAAATCGCCGTCGGAAATCTCCGCGCAGAACTTTGATGGGTGAATCAAAGCCGTGCGCTGCCTTGCTCTTCGCCACCTTCCACAAAAACATCGCGGTCGCCTTTCATCGAACCGTCGGATCCGAAGACATCGGTCAGACACTCAAGTGTTACTTGAATTCGAAACGTTCTGTTTCGTATCTCGTAACGGAAAAAGAGGTCGCCGTCAAGGCGTAAGAGAGGCGCGGTGAGCGCAGAAGACTCCGAAAGCCGAGACTGCTGCAGGTGAACGTCGCCGTTTTGCTGTATCTCGTTAGCCGGTTCCGAGTATCGCCTCGAGGACAAGTGAAGGCGGCACCAAAAGCGTCGATGGCAGATTGTTCTGCGTCCTAGGGTCGTTCGTTCTCGACTTCGTTGATCTGCCATTCGAACGGCGGGCCACCGTCTCCGCGATCACCTTTGGGTTCGCGCCGCGATACTGCGCATGCGCGACGGCCGAAGGCGGTAGGACTTCCGGATACTCAGAGATCGGCAGCTTGTACATCGCGACGCGCGCAGGTGCCGCTTACTTCTTCTTCGTCGCGCTCGTTGACGTCGAAGCCTTCGGCGTAGGCATCTTGATTGAATCGCTCGAGGGAATTGACAGTTTTTTAGGCTGTTTCGGCTTTTTTTGCCTCACGGTTGCTACGCATTTGACCTTTTGCCATCTCGCTCCCCTTTGCGCGGCCACGGAAAGAACCAGTCTCACCCATTCTGACCGCATCTTCAATTGCTGTCGCGATCTATTTCAATGCCGAGGCCAGCCAACTCAAGACGTCGCCGTTGAGTTTTTGGGCGGGCGGCCTCCGCTCGCGCGTTGACGATTGTTCTCGCTTTGTTACGACAAGCGGCGCGCCCTTGAGCGCCGACGTGAATGCTGTAGGCAGCATCCATCAACGTGGAGCTCGGGTCGACCCCGACTATCCCGCCCGTAATGCGCCGCGCTCAACCGCGCTTTCTGAAAGCGCCTTCGATTTTGGACCGGCGGTATTTTTAACTCGTTGTAGTTATGGCGAAGCGAGCGATTTCTCCACTGCTGGCCACGTTGGCATCTACGTCGACGGCTCGAAGAAATGAAGAACAAACTCGCGCATGGTGCGCCTTAGTCGAGCACCTCGCCATCCTCAACACACTTGCCGTCCAAGTCCCGGATTGCAATGCTCATATCGTCGAGTGTCACCCGCACCGCTGCGAGCACCTCGCGGACGTGTGAACGGCTAATCGGCCTGCCGAGATAACGCTCGGAACATTTCGCAAAACGGTCAAGCAAATCCGCAGCACCGACTTTCGCCGAAAACATACTATCGAGCGCATCGCCGCGACGCCGACGAACGCTTACGTTTCCGATAGCGTTCGCGACCGCGATTAGACGAGCATGGGGCAAAGCGAGCAAATCGGACGCGGACGCTTCGTCGTTCTCGAAAGCTTGCACGCAGGAAGCATCGAGACTTTCGCAGAGCGCAATCAGATGGCTAACAGATTTTTGCATGATTGTCCTTCAGCGCGAACGGTCTTGAACAGTATGCGCCCATTCTCCTCAGACGAACGTGCGGGCCTGACCGTGGGCAAATTGCTGCTTTCAACGTGGCTCTTGCCGAGCAACCATCGCTCGAAGTGTTGATACCAGTCGAGTGGCGCCATGAGAGGGTGCCAGTACAAACGTTTTCACGACTGACCGATGCTTGCGATGCTTTACCGAAGCTGAGGGACGGCCTAGTTCAGTCATGGGCGCTTCCGGTGATGTGCCATCTAGAATCAGCGGCACGCATCGCCATGCTACGCGCACGGTTGACAAAAAGCCTGTCGCTAGGGTTTTCGAGGGTTGAGCACCGTGCAGATGCCGAGAAGCGCGACTTCCTGCGCTGACCGCGCCTGATCCCTTACAAAGTTTCGCTGGCAGTTTGAGGGTTGTACGCTTAGGCTTAACGCCTTTTCACACCGACTGAGGATCGTTATGCCCCGACCGATCAAAGTCGGTACCCGCGAATATCACGTCGCCGTACACAAGTTGGAGGGCGGAGAGTTTACCTATACCATCGTCGAAGTGGACATGACTGCACCGGCGGCCTCCAGAGTCCGATATGAAAGTCGCCATCGGTTTCGGACGGAGACGGAAGCGTATGACGGCGGTTCGTTCGATGCCCGCAGACGCGCCAGAGGAAAAGTTCCTCGCTTTGAGTAAGGGCGCTTCGCTCACGCGAGTTTGCTTGTCCATCGACCCGAGCGTTTAGTCGATGAGGGAGGTGGCGAATCGCAAGGCGGCAGCGTCGATGACCAACTGCCGCTGCAGATACTGGAGTTTGATATGTGGATGTGTGGCCCGTGCTTCTTCAACCTCTGCCGCTACTGCGTCACGGGCCATCGACGCCTTCGGGATCTACCGCGTTTGCCGACCGCACGATGGTCACTTCCCGCTCGTCAGCGCAAGAACCATCACGCATCAACAGCAACCTATCGAGGAGCCTAGCGTGATTACGCCTCCGCTCCTGCGCTTGGATGGCGACCTATTTTTCTACTACGAGATCGACAAAAAGAGCTATCAGATTCAAATCACCCTGGAATGCCTCACTCAGACACTCGGGTCAGATGGCTCATTCGAAGGTGACCGCAACGCGCTGCAGGCAAATCTGCCGCGAATTCTCGATGTCGCACGTCACAAAGTTCGTGACGGCACTAGCTCGCCGGTGAAGGTGATGCGCGGCGATTTTTCCATTCGATAGCCGCGTCCCGCACGTCGCCTGGCATCTAGTTTAATTTTCATCCGAAGCGGACATATCCCTCGCAATTTGTACGCGGAAATCGCGAACAGTCTTGGGTTCCTTTTCTCTTCGGCCTTTCCTTCGAATTCGGCTCAACAACGCATTGAGGCCCGCACTGTCGAATGAGATAGTATGTACAAGGCAAGCGGTTACTTCATCGAGTGCTTCCCGACGAAAGACGGCAATCTCGGATTGAGATGCATTGTCCGCTTTTCGAGGAAGAGCGATTTTGCGAGTTTGACAAGGGAGGCGCGGTTCCAAGGGTGACGAAAGTGAGCCCTTCAATCATGGAAACCATCTTAGCAGCCGAATACGAAGCAGTTATGTGGGCGCGCTAATACGTTGCAGCCAACCGGGAACAGCTCGAAGCATCGTTTTCCGGGTAATCGCGCGATGATGCTCCGTCGGCGCTAGCGTCCGCCCTCTTAGCGGAGCGTCTGTGCAAGCGTGCCCGCCGTGCGCCAAATGACGTCGGGGCGTGGTCGAACTTTGAAGTGAAATCGAAGTGAGCTCCCCCCTTTAACCTTTCGCCACGACTTGGAACTCACTCCTTCCAACTTCAGCGCAAAACGCGATCTCCCAATCCTGTCAAAATTCCCGAACAAACACGGGGGCGATGTAAGAGCAAAGCTGCTCTTCGCAATCGGACAGACAGAGGCCGCCGATGGCTTCTACCTACGCACGTGCATCTCCAGATTTGACCGGCCCAAGCGTCAGCGAGATCCGTTACCACACAGCCATTGTCATCTTGAGTATGAGGACGAGGCTTATGAGGGCGGCTTAGCTCACGCGCGATGGCAGGCAGTGAGGACGTGCTGCAGTCAGCGTGAACCTTAGTCAAACTCGACGACCTGAATTCACCACTAGCTTTGTCAACAGTCGTCGCGCCGCAACCGTGCAAAGCGTCGCGAATTGGTCGGTCGGCCGTTGTTCGCGGTTTCACTCTACACTTGCGTATCGACGCGTTGATACCCCGAGACCGCACACTTGACTTGACGCCGCGGGTCCCTACCGATCGATAAACGAACGCAGCTTATCCGAGCGGCGGGGATGCATCAGCTTGCGGATGGCTTGGCTTTCGATCTGGCGGATGCGTTCGCGCGACACGCCCAGATGCTTGCCTAGCTCGCCAAGTGTGAATTCGTTGGGCACATCGATGCCGAAGCGCATGCGCAGCACTGTTGCCTCCCGTGGCGAAAGCGTATCCAACGCATCATCGATAGCGGCGCGCATCCTAGCGTGCAGGGTCGCCTGAAGCGGCGAATCCGCGTTCGAATCCTCAATCAGGTCGCCCAGCGTCGCGTCAGCGTCATCGTTCGCCGGTGTTTCAAGCGAGATCATGTGCATCGCCATCTTCTGAATGCTCTGAATTCGTCCCTCGGGCAGCTCCATGCGCTCGGCCAGCACTGCGGAAACCGCAGGCTTACCAGTCTGCTGCCGAATTTCATTTGAAATGCGTTTGAGCTTGTTGATTATCTCGACCATATGCACTGGTATGCGGATGGTGCGCGCCTGGTCCGCAACGGCGCGCGTGACCGCCTGGCGCACCCACCACGTTGCGTATGTCGAGAATTTCCAACCTCGTCTGTATTCGAATTTGTCGACGGCTTTCATCAAGCCAATGTTTCCCTCCTGGACCAAGTCCAGAAAGGGTACGCCACGATTCATATGCTTCTTGGCAATCGAAATCACGAGGCGCAGATTAGCCTCGATCATCTCGTTCTTTGCAGACCGCATGCGAGATTCGGCCGCGAGCAACTGCTGGCAGCATTGCTTCAATTGTAGTATTGGCATGGCCGCATGTCTTTCGAGGTCGATCAGTCGGTACTGCTGTGCCTGAATAGCGGCCAGATTGAGTTCTAACGACGCGCCGTAATCGCGTGAATTCGCGGCGGTTCTCGTGGTCCAGTCGAGGTCTGTCTCGTGGCCCGGAAACGATGCAATGAACTGCTCACACGGCATGCCGCAACGGTCAATGGCAATACTGGATATTCGCCGCTCGATTTGACGCACGAGTGCTAGCCGCTGTTGCATGTCGCTGCACACGCGGCTGACTGTGCGGGCTGTGAAGCGTACGCGCGCAAGTTCGTTTCGAATGGTGTCGCGAGCGTTCGGCGCATCGCCCGCTGTCGCTTCGCGCAAGTGACCAACGCACTCGCGCACCCGCGCAAAGAGGGCGAGTCCATTGTTTTTAAGTTGCGTCAGCTGCGATCGGTTCGCATCGTCCTCAGCTTCAGAATCGCTATCGCTATCGCTAGAGCAAGCGCTATCGCCTCGCCCAGATTCATCGAAGTCCGTCGCCTCCCGCATGCTCTCGCCATCGATTCCGTCAATCAGTTCGTCGATGCGAAGTGTGCCCTCGGCGACCTGATGGGCGCTCGCAAGGATCATTGAGATAGTGGGGGGACAGGACGCAATGGCTTGAATCATCTCATTTAGACTGCCTTCGATACGCCGCGCAATTTGAAGCTCGGCCGCGCGCGTGAGCAACTGCCTCTCGCCCATCTCTCGCATGTACATGCGCGCTGGATCGGTCGTTCGGCCGAATTCGACGTCCACGGTCGAAAGCGCGACTTCGGCGTCGTCCTCCGACTGATCATCAGGGGTGACAAGCGGGACTGCGTCGTTGAGCAGCAGCGTTTCGGTATTGGGCGCGTGTTCGTAAACTGCGACGCCCATTTCATCAAAGCTACGCGAAATATCTACCAACATGGTCAGTTGCGCACTACTACTTGGCAAATGATCACTAATCTGCGCGTGCGTTACGAAGCCTTGATCCTTGCCTAAACGGATCAAGTCGCGTATCGCCCGTTGCTGCTCCTCTTTGCCTTGCTGCAGGTCTAGTTGCAGCCGACCAGCAGCAGCACGGCGCGTAGCCGCGGAGGCCAACTTGCCCTTTTTAGCTGTAACGACGCGGACATTCCGCGTGTCTGAGCACGCATCTTCAGTGGCTTCTTTTCGATGGGAACTGGTCATTCTCTTTCACACCACGCGTCTTTGCCAATGTGAGAACGTTAGCCAGAGGCAGGGACGCCTCGCAGACGAAATCACGACGTTCAATCTACGGAGGTCAAGTCAACCAAAACGAACTTGAAGCCATTCCTGCGCCCATTTTTTCGCGAAGGCAATGGCTTCGTCGCGCCGGTCGAAGGCGGCAAGGTCGCCGCTCGCAAAAAACTCCGTCTCGCTGCCATCCTCACCGTCGGTGCTGATGCGCGCATGCGCCATATACTCCCCATCGGCTCGTCGTGGCGTCGGATCGATACGAAAGCTGCAGGTGTTGGGGTGCATATGGGTCCTCTGAGATCGATGCGAGAAGCTCCGAATCATGACGTTTTCTCGTTCTAACACCAAGCGTTCCAACAACTTCGCGCCGACCGCGTCCCGGTGGCTCTGGTAGATGTTGACGCAGTGAAGCGTACTGGTGGTTCTAGTCAAGGAATGTCCTTGCCTGTGGACACGTATCAATCATCTGCTCGGCGTACGCAATCGATGCACGCCGCGCGTCGCCGGCGCTCTGGAACGGTTCGTCAGGACTTACCTTGAAGACACGACCACGCGATATACCCGTCGTCGCCGATGGTTCCTGAATGCGCACGGCAGCATCAAATTCGTCGTCGTGGCTGTGTGCCTGCCTGGCTCCGGTCGGTCGATGCGGAAAGACGAGCGGATAAATTTCCAAGCCACGATAAAGGCGGATTTCGACTGTCATTTGATAATCCCGCGCCGCACCCATGCGGCAAGTAATTTAAGGCGCGTGAAGCAGTATCGGGAATACTGACGCAATTGACCGCGTTGCACGGTCTCCGATCTTAGGCTGATTCCGTTCAAGGCCGCTGTTTGAGCGCTGACAAATACTGCAAATTTCTTGGTTACTCCCTTGATACGTCCATCGTACGCGGTTCGAAGATTTTGTACAGCAGAATTTTTGTGCAGCCATCTCCCGGGAGTTGGGCCCTGCTTTTTCTCGCTGGCCCCAATGTACCCTCTGAGCGTATCGAGCGTGATCGTTCTCTCACCTGGACAACCGATATCGGCGAAGCCCGGCTTATGAGGGAACGTCGGAGCGCTTCGAAAGTCTTTTCCGCCTGACTCAGCCAGAGCGCGAGTAGTTTGCGCTTGTTTTTCCAACTCGCTGCGTGCAAGGCGCTCATTATGTGATCAGTGCCAAATCGGGAAGGCTAGGTATGCGCTTCGCATCCTATTAGGCTGGGTCTTCCGTGCGTCGATCTGCTCTCAAACAGAGTATCCTCGCCCTGTTAAACTGAGGAATGTCGATTATCCCTGACGCGCATAGATGCAAGTTGAACAGTGACCTAGGCGGATCCATTGAAAACGCAAGCTACCTCGCTTCAACATCGCGGACTTCGAGGCTTCTCGCACTTGCTCGAAGCGATGCGTCTGCATTCGTCGACAAACACTGTCAGACCGGCTCGCCGTTCAAAATTAGCGGCGAGCTCGGATCTGATTGAGGAACCAATTCGGAAAGACGATTCTGCATTCCAGTTCTGAGCGATTCGACGCACGCTCGACCGAGGACACTTGAGCCTGACGGCGTGAAGACTCTTTCGAAGTCGTTTTGGCCTGTCGCCGCTGATGCTCCCTTTTCTGCGTCGCAGCCGGGCTGGCACATGCGCACGTGGCAGAAGAAGCGAGTCTCAATCGGAGGAGCCCCTGCAGTGATGCAATGCACGCGACGATCTTTTCGCACACTTCTCGGAAATTAGTGGCGAGGGCTTCAAAACTCTCGCTGAGAACCAGAAAGTGAGCTACGAAACGAAGCGTGGCCCCAAGGGTCTACAGGCGGCAAATATCAAGCTGCTGTAACGCGCCGCTTCCCCGGCGTCCGCACGTGGTGTCGCGGCCCATCACCTCCCCCCGTGCAACCCGTCTCCCATTCGTCCGCGTTTCGCACTTCCTTCCGTAGGACGCTCGCAAGACGCCTTCACTCGCAACGATACGCGCCACCGAATACAAATTAGTTCGCCCATCATCGGGGCGCGGCGCGTACTCGTCCTTACAGAACTAGAAAATGCAAAGCCAAGATGTCCATCACCACTACCGCGGCTACGCCGTACATCCATCAGCGCACCGTCTGCCCGACGGCTCGTTTTCGTCGGACCTCCTGTTGCAACGGTTGCGGCCAGGATCTTCCAATACGCAGTACCACTTCTTTTCGCTCGGCTATTTCGCCAGCGAGCACGAGGCGATGGGGCATTCGTCCCGGTGGGCCCGCAACTGGGTTGACAATTGCGGATAATTAACCGGCGCCGAATCAACTGCGACGGACCACCTTGAAGAAACTCGCTCCCGGCGTGGATTCGCGCGTATAGTGTGGAACGCTCTTGGAGAAGATCATGTCATCCCTGTCGCCTCGCATCTACAAGGGCTTCGAACTTCAACCCCTTGTCTTCGAACGCACATTCGATCCGTTCGATCGGCATTCTCGCTATGCCGAAGGTTACGACGTTGCTGTACGCGTATGCCGCCAAGAGGCTGCTGACACAGCCAGCGCGAGCCGTGTTTTCCAATTGAAGCTGACGACGGCAATTTCGGACTTCGGCGCAGCACGGCGTGCCGCATGGCAGCAAGGCGAGGACATCGTCGACGGAAAGGTTGAAGGGGCGGACGTGAGCGATCTATAAGCTCACTGTATATTATTCAGTCCATGTCACATACGGCATCTGTGCCGCCGTTCGATCAGGCGAGACGCTGTGGCGTTCGATCGTTACACGCTGCTTGAGTACAAGGTGCTCGACAGTTCATGACGATATGCGAGGAACAACGGAGAGTCGTGCTCATAGAAGAATGTCCGTGCCGGCAGATACGGAAAGGATTGACGTCGTGAACCGAATGGCCGGTTGCTGGTGGCGGAGCCGACAGCTGAACGTCCGCGATGAGGGGCGAGCGAATGACGCTTCATGGCCGATAAGCCCCCTTCGAACCAACTTCCGACTCTGATCGACCCGCTTGCTCACTGCACGCTTTTTTGCCCAAACCTCCGCCGTGCGGTCGGGGTTGTAACGATCGACGTTAGTGCCGAGAGACCCGCCCACCCGCTCCCTGCCGCTTGAAAACGCGCGCCGATCGACAACCGGAAAATAGCATCGAACGCATCAATCGTTATCCGCTCGCCATCATCCCCGGCTCACGGCTTCGCGAAGCCCCACCGCCGCCCTCGTCCGACCAGACCAAGATCACAACCCGCCCCCACAATTAGCCGCCCCCCTCCGCGTAATGCACAATATCGGCATCTAAGAACGCGGAGAATGGCCCGTGGGCGTCAACTTCGACCTCAACGACTTGCAGGCATTCAGAGCCGTGGTGGAACTGGGCAGCTTCCGAAAGGCAGCCGAGGCGGTGAACATATCCCAGCCGGCTTTGAGCCGCCGGATCGACAAGCTGGAGGAAGCGCTCGGCGTGCGTCTCTTCGAACGCACCACGCGCAGCGTGACGCTCACGACTGTGGGCCGCGCCTTCGCGCCGAGCGCGGAGCAGCTGCTGGACGATCTCGATGTCGCCCTGCTCGGCATCCGCGATGTCTCATCGAGCCGATTGGGTCACGTAACCATTGCCTGTGTGCCATCCGTGGCCTACTACTTTCTGCCAAGCGCGGTTGCGAGCTTCCATCGCCGTTTTCCGCGCATCCGGGTGAAACTGCTCGATGCGAGCGCGAACGAAGTGCTTTCCGCCGTCATCAGCGGCGAGGCCGATTTCGGCGTCAGCTTCATGGGAAGCCAGGAGTCCGAGGTCGACTTCAAAGTGCTGCTGCAGGAGCAGTTCGTTGCGGCTTGCCGTCGTGACCACCCGCTCGCGCGCAAGAAACGCGTGACCTGGAACGAGCTCTACGAACACGAATACGTTTCCGTGGACAAGACGTCCGGCAATCGCCTGTTGCTCGATCAGGCTCTTTCGGCCGTATCGCCGCGCGCGCCCAGCGTGTGCGAAACACGTCACGTCACGACCATGCTCGGTCTCGTCGAAGCGGGCCTCGGCGTCGCCGCCGTACCGTCGATGGCCATGCCCGGACGCAATCATCACATCCTCACGAGTGTGCCGCTGGTCGACCCCGTCGTGAAGCGACGAGTGGGAATCGTGAGACGCCGCGGGCGTACGCTGACGCCGGCCGCGCAGGAGTTTCATCAAACGATTTTGGATATGAGAGGCGATGTCAGGAGCAGCGGCACATTAACCGACGACGTCGCTCCAAAAGCGCGCCCGAGCAGGAAGCCCGCGTCGTGAGGGTGGCGAGAACGCTCCGTTTGCTCTATGTGCAGGTCGTGCTCGGCATGTTGCTCGGCATGGCGCTCGGGCACTTCTGGCCGCAAGCCGGCTCGCTTCTCAAGCCTGTCAGCGACGGTTTCGTCGGCCTCGTCAGGATGATGATCACGCCGATCGTCTTCTGCACGATCGTATCCGGGATCACGTCTGTCGCGAGCGGAAAGGCCATCGGGCGCGCAATCTTCCGGGCGTTGGGACTCTTCTATTTTCTGACTGCCGTGGCGCTCGCGCTGGGACTCGTCACGGCCTTTCTGATGCGGCCCGGCGCGGGCATGCATATCGACGCCCGAAGTCTCGATACGACGATCCTCGCGCAGTATGTGAAGCAGGCGCATCCGGATGGTCTCGTCGCCTTTGCACTGAACGTCATCCCCGAAACGATGCTCGGCGCCTTCGAGAAGGGCGAGGTGCTGCCGGT